>Ga0209553_1000029_pt1:0-67500 | contig 71066 bp, 65 predicted proteins | sample LauGreFBDMM110DN_2_FD_188217 | JGI IMG/M metagenome (GOLD analysis project Ga0209553, IMG submission 188217) | Freshwater lake microbial communities from Lake Michigan, USA - Fa13.BD.MM110.DN (SPAdes) (version 2) | ecosystem: Environmental > Aquatic > Freshwater > Lake | place: Lake...
GGGCCATAAATCACACTCTTACATAACAAAAACTCTGGGTGAATATTTCGAGTTTCGACCATTTTGCCCAGAGCTGGAAATCGGACTCGGCGTGCCCCGCAAACCAATTCGATTAGCGCGTGCAGGCAACAATGAAATTCACTGTATTGCAGTGGATACTCCCGCCCAGGATCTGGCTCCGGCTCTGCGTGGGTGTGCAGATCAGCAACGCTACAGCCAGCTTCAGCTATGTGGCTATATTCTGAAGAAAGATTCACCAAGCTGCGGTATGGAGCGAGTCAAAATCTGGTATGAGGTGATGCCAGTACGTGAAGGCGTCGGCATCTTTGCAGCGCAGCTGATGCAGAACTTGCCCTATTTACCAGTAGAAGAGGAGGGCAGACTCGGCGACGCCATTCTGCGGGAAAATTTCATCCAGCGCGTGTTTGCCATGCGCCGCTGACATCTGTTGCTGGCTGCTGGCCTAACCGTAGCGGGCCTGATTGAGTTCCATGCCCGGCACAAATTGATCATCATGAGCCATGACCAAACGTCGTATCGCACCTTGGGTCAACTGATAGCCCAGACCACGCGCGAAAATTTGGCCGCGAGTGCTGACTCCTATCTGCTGCTGTTCATGCGGGCTTTAAAAGTTCGCGCCACGCGTGGCAATCATGTCAACGTGTTGCAGCACATTCAGGGTTACCTGAAAACGAATCTGGATGCCGATGACAAACAGGAACTGGTGCAGTCGATTGCTGAATACCGCGCGGGCTTGCTGCCCCTGATAGTGCCGATTACCTTGTTGAACCACTATTTCCGCAAACATCCCAGCAGTTATATTGCCAACTCCTGGTACATGAAACCGTATCCTTCAGAATTGAGCTTGCAGAATTCTATTTAAAAAACTTTGCAGACAATGAGAAAGCGCGTTTGGACTGACCAATAAAATATTGGTAATTGACCTTGTGGTATTAGCGGCCAGGCAATTGGCGTATATGCCGAAGTCCTATTGCAATCACGCAGTTGTGATCACTTCCGGCACAGCTGGCGCAATCTTGATATTCATATAGCCGTACAGAATCGCAACCAACGGGTTTATCAAGTTAAAGAAACAATAGGGCAAGTAAGCGCGCGTGGCGACGCCCAAAGTTCCGCTCATGTATGCACCACAAGTGTTCCATGGAATCAGGGGTGAGGTCAGAGTGCCGCCATCCTCCACCGCTCCGAACACCATGGCACACAGGATTAGCCAGACTGTCGTCAGCATCGAACTCATGCCGCCGGCAAGAATCGTCGGAATTGGTGGCAGTTTCTTGGTAGCCATGACCAGCAACACGACGACTGGCAACAGCATGATCGGGTTGATGGTGAAATTGTCTTGCAGCGGCACCGATAAGTGCTATGCCGATAGTGCCAGCGACCGTCCAGGAGCTGCCGATACTCAATGAGATCAAGCTACATATCAGGCAGGCGGCGGCATAGAAAATTGCCGGATCGAGGATCTGCAAGCTGTAATAAATCATGGTCGGCACGGTGCCTGACATGATCCGGCTGCCAATCAACAGACCCACACTGAACAGAATCAGGATTGGCTTCAGCGCGATGGTCACACCGGAAATTATACTTTCTTCGATTTGTTGCCAGCGCTGGCCATTGCGCCAGCCAATCAGAGCAGCCACCACCGCTCCCGCACACAGGGCGAGCTGGTTGGCACCGCTACTGGCATCTGCGCCGAACAGGTATACGGAACCAGACAACAGGCTGATGAGGGCAATTACCGGGATTAATGCCTGTACCACTGTTGCTTGCCCTGCTGTTGATTGAGAACCGATTGCTTCTGACTCGGGGATTTCCGGTGTTGCCGCCAATTTCGCTAACTCCCGGGTCAGGCCAGCGGGCAGCACAAAAGGAAGGATTGCCGCGTGTCTATTGGTGAAAGATATTGGAGAAAGTTATTGCTGCAGGCTATAGATCAGTTTGCTACAGGTGCGGTTGGCGCTTACCGGGTTACAATTAACCGGTGAGTAACGGAAATTGGGGTATAATCCGCGACTTTCTTGTTGGGGCCGATCCCTTTTTACCAGCCGGACTGACCGGAATACAGATGATTGATCTTGAAGACTACATGTTGCAGTTGGGGGCACGGGCGCGCGCGGCGTCACGTGCCATAGCCAAAGCCACTACAGCCCAAAAAAACCAGGCGCTGTTAGCGATCGCGGCGGCACTCGATGCCAGCCGGGATGCACTGCTGGCGGCGAACCAGCGCGATCTGGAGGCTGGCGTAAAGAAAGGACTTGACGCGTCCTTGCTGGATCGCCTGCAGCTGACCCCGGCGCGCATCGACAGCATGCTCGAAGGCCTGCGCCAGGTCGCAGCGCTGGATGATCCAGTTGGTGCCGTATCGGATTTGAAGTTCCGACCCAGCGGCATCCAGGTAGGGCGCATGCGTGTGCCTATTGGCGTCATCGGAATTATTTATGAATCCCGGCCGAATGTAACCTGTGAGGCTGCCAGCCTGTGCCTGAAATCTGGCAACGCCACAATTCTGCGTGGTGGTTCTGAGGCGCTGCATTCCAATCAGATCATTGCGGCCTGTATCAAGCAGGGACTGCAGGCGGCAGCATTGCATGCTGACGTGGTGCAGGTAGTGGATCGCACGGATCGCGATGCTGTTGGTCTCCTGATCACGATGTCCGCATTCGTTGATGTGATTATCCCGCGGGGTGGCAAGGGCTTGATCGAACGGATCAGCAGAGATGCGAAGGTACCTGTACTCAAGCATCTGGATGGTAATTGCCACCTTTATATTGATGACAAGGCTGATGTGGCGAAGGCCGTGAGTGTCGCCTTCAATGCCAAGACTCAGCGTTATGGTACATGCTGTACGCTGGAATCACTGCTGGTGGCCGAGGCGATTGCAGCACGAGTATTGCCTCAGTTAGCACTGCAATACGGCGCGGCTGGGGTGGAGATGCGCGGTTGCGAACAAACCCGAAAACTTGTGCCGCAAGCCAAGGTGGCTACGGAGGCAGACTGGGGTACAGAATATCTGGCGCCTATCATCTCGATCAAGATTGTGCCGGACCTGGATGCTGCGATTGCGCATATCGCTCAATATAGTTCGCAGCACACCGAATCGATCATGACACAAGATTTTGCACGTGCGCAGCGCTTCCTGCGGGAAGTGGATTCAAGTTCGGTTATGGTGAATGCATCCACGCGCTTCGCCGATGGATTTGAATACGGGCTGGGAGCAGAGATAGGTATTTCGACAGACAAGTTGCATGCGCGAGGACCGGTTGGTCTCGAAGGCTTGACCTCGCAGAAATTCATCGTGATTGGAGATGGTCATATCCGGACATGAGCAAGCGTCTCGGAGTACTAGGCGGGATGTTCGACCCGGTGCATAACGGACATATCGAAGCAGCCCGTTTCGCCATTCGCACCCTCGAGCTTGAATCCCTGCAGTTGGTTCCCTGTAACATTCCTAATCACCGCGAGCTCGCGGCTTGTGGGCCTGCGGATCGACTCGCCATGTTGCAATTGGCCGTGGCAGGAGAGAGTGGAATAAGCATCAACCCGGTTGAGCTGCAACGGGATCAGGTCTCTTATACGGTAGATACACTATTGGCCCTGCGGGATTCCGGGTCAAATGACCATGTAGTATTCGTATTGGGCACCGATGCATTTAATTCGCTCACACTTTGGCATCGTTGGCAGGAGCTGTTCGAGCTCTGCCATTTGTTGGTGCTGGGACGTGACGCTGCAAAAATAGCAAGCGCAACTGCCGCAGCGGTGGAGCTGGATAAAAGAAGGGTACAATCAGCTCGCGAACTGTTTGCCTTTGCCCACGGCAAGATTTACCTCGCAGAAGATTTCAGGGTCAACTTGTCATCGACGAAGGTGCGAGAAGCAATTAAGAAGAAACAGGATTTATCAGCACTGCTCAATGCCGATGTCATTGAGTATATTAATCAACGCAATCTCTACAGTATTGGCAGTTAGCCATGCCCTGATTGCTACCAAGCCATCGTTACTAACCAATAGGTGATGTTTGAAAAGTAAAAAGTCAGCACAAATAGCCATTGCAGCCCTGGAAGACATGAAAGGGCAGTTCATTCGTTGCATCAATGTTGAGAAACTCACTGCGATTACCGACTACATGATAGTAGTGACCGGTACGTCCAGCACCCACATACGGGCGTTGGCGGATACGGTTGTGGTCAAACTCAAGGCAGCAAATCAAAAAATCACCGGAGTGGAAGGCAAGATGCAATCCGAGTGGGTGCTGGTGGATGCCGGCGGCGTGGTTGTACATGTGATGACGGCGCCAGTGCGAGCTTTGTATAACCTGGAAGATCTGTGGGATTTCAAAGGACAAAAGTCGGTAGAGCAGGAGGCCGATAGTGAATTGATGCACGCTGTTGTTGCCGAAAAGAAAAATTGGAAAGATAAGAAAAAAATCTTCAGGAAGAGGTCGACAGGTTCAAGAAGCAATTCCAAAGCGGCGAATTATTCCGCATCGGATAATGTTGCTTCGCATAAACCCGGTGCGAGAAAACCTGCTGCTAAAAATGCCGCTGCGGAAAAGCCTGCACCGAAAAAATCTGCACGCAGAAAAACCAGCACGGGCGCTGACAAAAAAACGACTAAATGAAAATCCGGTTGCTCTGTGTTGGTACCAAGATGCCGGCATGGGTACAGGCAGGCGTGGCCGAGTATGAAAAACGTTGTGCACGATATCTCGGATTGTCATTGGTGGAAGTGCCAATGGCGAAACGATCCAAGACGGTCAGTATCGAGCAATGCATCCAGAAAGAAAGTGATGAGTTATTGACGCGAGTGCAGGCTGATGACTTTGTGGTTGCAATGGAAGTCACCGGCAAAGTGCTTGCAACCGAAACTCTGGCCGAGCGGGTTGCGCAATTCAGGGCTGAAGGCAGGAATCTGAGTCTGCTGATCGGTGGTCCGGATGGTTTGGGGGCGGCGTGTCGTGAGCGCGCCAACGAGTGCTGGAGTTTGTCAGCCATGACTCTGCCGCATCCATTGGTACGAATTCTGCTGGTTGAACAGTTCTATCGAGTGGCGTCGATCCTGCAGGGCCACCCGTACCATCGGGACTGATCACTCCTCGCCGTTTTCTGGAATCTTCCGCCCATTACTGCAAATCTCGCTGAAATGCGCTGAAGGTCTATGACAAATGTGGCCAAAAAACGATAAACTGGCACCTTTCGCGCAAATGATCAGGTAATTTCGGCAAGCCCTTAAACTTAATGGTAATCTTGCAGTCCAAATGGCGGGCATTACCGAGGCATTTCTCTGGTTGCAGGCCCGGCTACAAAATAGCACGACGGCTTACTACAGGCCTCAGCGGTCTAGCCGATTAAAGTAAGGGAATTATCACAAAAGCTTGGCAGGTTGAGCGAAGCAACCAGCAAGCAGATAGCAATCAGGCAGGACTTAAGCAGCAACATCTATGACCGGCAAATGGCAATTAAAAGATCACGAGGCAGAGCGCCAGTTATTTAACCGGCGTCTGATCATTGCAGGAGTGTTTGTCGTCCTGCTGTTCGCTGCGCTGATTTTGAAATTGGTTAATCTGCAGTTTTCCCAGTACGAATATTTCTCTGCAAGGTCCGATGGCAATCGATTACATTCCCAGTATGTCGCGCCCGCACGTGGTTTGATCTTTGATCGCAATGGTGCACTGCTCGCTGACAATCAACCCATATTCAACCTTAGTGTGATTCGAGAACAAGTGGGAGACCTCGATGAGATGTTGAACAACCTGCGCACTCTCATTGGACTTTCTGATGATGAAATTGAACAATTTTCAATTCGATTGCGCCGTAATCGAGTGCCATTCTCGTCGGTGCCAATTCGTTTTGTGCTGAGTGAAGAAGACAGATCAGCAATCGCAGTAAATGGTCACCGGCTGCCTGGACTCGCGATTGAACCGCAATTTGTGCGCAGTTATCCGCTGAGTGCATTGACAGCACATTCCGTTGGTTATGTGTCAGAAATAAATCGGGAAGAGCTTGATCAGATGGACGAGACCGAGCGCGAGAATTACGGCGGCACCAACCATATAGGAAAATCTGGTGTTGAGCGTACCTATGAAGACCTGTTGCACGGTAAGGTTGGTTATGAAATTGTCGAGAAGAATAACCGGGGTCAGGTTATGCGGGAACTCGATCGTACCGATCCTGTTGCAGGCAAAAACATCACTCTGCATATCGATGCCCAGTTGCAGATAGCGGCCGAGCAGGCCCTCGGTGATTTTCGAGGCGCAATTGTAGCCATTGAACCTGCTACTGGTGGCATCCTCGCCATGGTTAGCAAACCCGGATTCGACCCTAACCTGTTTGTTACGGGAATCAGCACGAAAGACTACAAGGTGCTGGTTGAAGATCGGATCAACACGCCATTATTTGATCGTACCACCAATCCTTATCCACCAGGCTCTACGGTAAAGCCATTCCTTGGTATCTCCGGACTGGAGCTTGGTCTGGTGGATTATGACTATGCGATTCAGGACCCGGGGTATTTCCGCCTGCCAGGCGTCGCCTATCGATGGGGCGATTACACACTGCGCACGGCCATCGGTGGCGGTCACGGACACACAAATCTGCAGAAGGCTATTTACCAGTCATGTGACACTTTTTTCTATGATCTGGGCAATCGCATGGGGATCGATGCCATGCACGAATACATGTCATTGTTCGGATTTGGCCAGAATTTCGCGGTCGATATCGGCTATGCCCGCACCGGTGTAATGCCGTCCAGGGAATGGAAGCAGGAATCCCGTGGCGAGCCTTGGTATCCGGGAGATACGATCAATTCGTCCATTGGTCAAGGCTTCATGTGGGCTACTCCGCTGCAGCTGGCAACCGCTGCCGCCATCATCGCTAACAAGGGTGTTGTGGTGCAGCCGCGATTGCTGCGTGCGGTTGAGGACGAGCCATTTGTTCCGGAAATCCGCGAACCTGTCCCCAATATTGTGCTAAAGGATCAGGATTACTGGCGCTATATCGAAGAAGCCATGACCATGGTTGTGCACCGTCCTTACTCTGATACGTTCAGGGATTACGGCACGGCTTATGAGGCTATTGCCCAGGCTGATCGCACGATGCCTTACCAGATGGCAGGCAAGTCCGGTTCTGCCCAGGTCGTGGGCATCAGCCAATCGATTTTGAAGAGTGGCGATATTGTTGTCTCTGACCTGAACAAGGACCATGGACTCTTCATCTCGTTCGCGCCGGCCATGCACAGCGAGATCGCTCCCCAGATCGCCATTGCGGTTATCGTGGAAAATGGCGAACACGGCAGCAGCGTGGCGGGGCCGGTTGCCAAGCGCATCATTGATGAATACCTGTTAAATATCTTGGAAATCGACTTTGCAACTCATCCTTCCAATCCAAATTCTTTGATCTCCCAGGTAAATGATTAATCAGGATTTCATTCGCCAGTCTTCCGGACTGAATTCCGGCAAAATCACATCCAGCACGATCTGGCGCAGCGTGCATACCGACCCCCAGTTACTGGTTGGCATTGCCCTGCTTTGTGCATTCGGTTTGCTCATATTGTGGAGCGCGAGCGACAGTAATGAGGCTGAGGTGCAGCGGCAGTCGCTGGCGATGCTGGTCGGACTCGTCGTCATGTTCATCGTCGCCCAGTTCAATGTGCATTTTGTTCGCAGTTGGGCGCCGACACTGTACGCCGGCGGCATTGGCCTGCTGGGGCTGGTACTGTTCATGGGAGTCGAGAAGAATGGTGCGCGCAGTTGGCTGGATCTGCCTGGATTGCCCAGCTTTCAACCGTCGGAGTTAATGAAGTTTGTAGTACCTATGCTGCTGGCGTGGTATTTGGCTGGTCGACCGTTGCCGCCACACTTCAAGCACATATTGGTCGCGGCCATCATGATCCTGCTGCCGGCAGCGCTTATCATTATCCAGAATGATGCTGGCACCGCGTTGATGGTGACGATGTCCGGTGCCTTTGTAATCTTGTTGGCGGGCATCTCATGGCGCCTGGTAATCGGTAGCACTGTGGCCCTGCTACTGGCTTCCCCTGCCTGGTTTCTGTTTCTTGCCCAGGAGCACCAGAAAAACCGCATTCTGACCTTTTTCAATCCGTATCGGGATCCGACCGGAGCTGGCTACAACATCATCCAGTCACAGATTGCTATCGGCTCTGGCGGCATCTATGGCAAGGGTTTTGAAAATGGTGCGCAGTCGCAGCTGGATTTTATTCCTGAGAGCAATACCGATTTTATTCTTGCAGTGCTGGCCGAAGAGTTCGGCTTCCTTGGCGTATTGTTCCTGATTTGCCTGTACCTGTTCGTGCTCGCGCGTGCAGGCTACATTGCATACACGGCCAATGATATGTTTTCGCGGCTGTTGGCGGGCAGCATCACGCTCACATTTTTCCTGTACGTGTTCGTCAATATGGCGATGGTGACTGGCCTGTTGCCCGTAATTGGCTTGCCCCTGCCACTCATCAGCCGCGGCGGTACCTCTATAGTAACTATGTTCATTGGTTTCGGAATGCTTATGTCGATAGCAACCCATGGGCGCCAAAAGTAGCATAACCTGTTGAAATATATATATAAAATATATTTTCGCGAAGAAAATCCGGCACGCCTTTAAAGGTTAGGGCAAAAAGCGGTAACTAAAGATGCCGTGAACATTAAAACTATTCCGGTTTTGGACGTTATTTACTTGGATGATTCCCTTCATCCAAAGTGGTCACTACTGGTAGTTGCATCTATGTTGCAGGTTAATTCGAAAATACTGAGTGCTTTGCTGCTATCAACACTGCTCGCGGCCTGCGCCAGTAATCCAACGGCACCGACAGCGCGAGCCGCTGCCAGCAGTCGCTACAGCATTAGTCAGGACCGCGCGCCTGACCGCATAGTTGATCTGAGTACTATTCCCGAAGTCATTCCGGAACCGCTGCAACGCACGCGCGCCGGCAATCGCAGTCCCTATACAGTGCTGGGCAAGACCTATCACGTGCGGCCCACTGAAGAGGGTTACAGTGAGCGCGGTGTCGCGTCCTGGTACGGTGAAAAATTCCATGGTCATAAAACCTCAAATGGCGAAGTTTTCGACATGTACCTGGCGTCAGCAGCACATAAGTCGCTACCCATTCCCAGCTTTTTGCGGGTAACCAATCTGGATAACAATCGCAGCATCATCGTCCGCGTCAACGACCGGGGACCATTTCATGGCGAACGCCTGATTGACCTGTCCTATGCGGCGGCATTGAAACTGGATTACGCCGATCGCGGCACTGCGCGGGTGCAACTGGAGGCGATAGTTCCTGATGGTATTTACAGCGACAAGCTGCAAAGTTCAGAAGTAGCCAGCAACAATATTGTGTTGGCGAGTGCCGGCGGCGGTGAGCGCTATTTGCAAGTGGGTGCATTCGCTGAAATGGCAGTAGCACAGGATGTGTCCAATCGCCTGCGTGAAATCACCGGGTATCCGGTATTTATTCGATCAGTCCAAAGCGGGGCAAGTGGAATGTTGCACAGAGTGCGCGTTGGTCCATTCAGTGATCCGCGGGACATAGAGCAAACCAGCGAGCGTGTGGTTGCTGCTAATTTGGGAAGTCCGTACACTGTTACCGAGTAATTGCATAGCCTGTCTGCCTGGCACACTGTTTGGCACACTTGCTTAACACACTTGCTTAGCACTAGGCGCCAGCACTTCCCGGTACTGAACCATAAAAACTGAAACGCGTAGTTCATCTATGCACAGAAATTCAGCAAGCGATGTGTAGCAAGTAATTGTTCAACAAATTTGCTGCTGATTGCCACGCCAGTATTCATTTATATTCATGGATTTTCATATGTCATATTTTTCCACTTCAATCTTTCAGTCACCAGTGCAAGCTCCTGTCTGCCAGCTGCGGCAATGGTTGCGGGTTTGCAGCAAACTGCTGCCGCTGCTGGCGCTAGCGGTCAGCATGCGCATCGCGGCGCAGACTCCGTTGCCTGCCGTCACACCGACAATTGTGCCAAGACCTCCCGAAATTGCTGCATCAAGTTATATCCTGATGGACGCGAAGACTGGCCAAATCCTGCTCGAGGAAAATGCCGATGAGGCGTTGCCGCCTGCCAGCCTGACCAAAATAATGACGGCCTACATCCTGGAAGAGGAGGTCATGAGTGGCAATCTCAGCCTGGATACCGAAGTGCACATCAGCGAAAAAGCCTGGAGCACCCAAGGGTCCAAGATGTTTGTTGCAATCAATTCACTGGTTCGCGTGGAAGACTTGTTGCGCGGCATCATCATCCAGTCAGGCAATGACGCCAGTGTAGCGGTTGCCGAACATATCGCCGGCAGTGAAGAAGCCTTCGCCGACATGATGAACCAGTATGCCGAAACGCTTGGCATGAGCAAAAGTAAATTCATGAATGCGAGCGGGCTTGATACAGAGGAATACTACAACCTGATGTCCGCCCGCGATCTGGCGATACTGGCACGGGCAACTATTGTCAGACATCCGGATTTTTATCCGCTGTATGCTGAGCGCGAATTCACCTACAACGATATTCAGCAATCCAATCGCAATACCCTGCTGTTTCGGGATCGCAATGTGGATGGACTGAAAACAGGCTGGACTGAAGCTGCCGGATATTGCCTCGTCGCTTCATCAGAGCGGGAAGGCATGCGCCTGATATCGGTAGTTTTGGGTACTGCCAGTGAAGAGACGCGGGCAGTTGAAACGCAGAAATTAATGACCTATGGCTTCCGTTACTTTGAAACGCACAAGCTGTATGACAATGGCCAGATACTGACCAATGTTCCTGTGTGGTCCGGTAAACAGAATGCGGTGGATCTTGGCATTACCGAGGAAGTTTACGTGACCATTCCCCGTGGACAGGCCGCCGCAATGACAGCGACTGTCGATGTTGCTGACATTATTCGCGCTCCGCTGGAAAATGGCCAGATAATGGGTGTTGTGAACGTGGTATTGGACAACAATATTTATTATACCGGTGACGTAATGGCGATGCAGACAGTCGAGCAAGCCGGCGTGTTCAAGCGATTTATCGATTGGTTGTCCCTGTTTTTCACCAACCTGTTCTCCGGTTAGTACGACCTTTGCCATGAGCGATGCGTCGTCACCCACCGCAACAGAGCCGCCCAGGATCGAATTTCCCTGCCTTTACCCGATAAAAATTATTGGGCACGCCGTGCTGGATTTCCAGGAAATCGTGGTTGCAGTAGTGGAGCGCCACACTGGCAAGATCACCTCTGAACTGATCAGCGTTCGGCGCAGTGGCCAGCAGCGCTACGTTGCGGTGACGGTAACCATCGCTGCAACCGGCAAGGAACAGTTGCAGAATATATTCGAAGACCTGAAACTGGTCGAGCACGTGAAAATGGTGCTCTAACCTGTCGCGTATTCGAGACGTCTGTCTCACCAATGCCGCTTTCTATTTCACGCCACAGATCGACCAGCACAAGTGCCAATTGAGACTATTGAATGCAATTGAATAATTACCAATGGTTTCAGGCGCAGCCGGCAGACTCCGCGAAAAATGCGCTGCCCGGACTGAAGGTCAGGCGTCTGGGATTGCAGGCTTACGAGCCCATCTTCAAATCCATGCGCTACCGCGCCGAGCATCCGCTTGCCAACCGGGATGATGAAATTTGGTTATTGAGTCACAAACCCGTATTTACGCTGGGTCAGGCCGGTAAGGCCGAGCATGTGTTGAATCCGGGACGAATACCGGTGGTGCAGGTCGACCGCGGCGGCCAGGTTACCTACCATGGTCCGGGCCAGCTGGTGTGTTACCTGTTATTGAATCTCAAGCGGCGCAAACTCGGGGTGCGGGCACTGGTGGACATCATTGAGTCTGCGCTGATCGCAACCCTGCAGGAATATGCTATTGACGGCGTCAGTCGTCCCAAAGCGCCTGGGGTCTACGTGAACAATGCCAAGATAGCGGCCCTTGGCTTGCGGGTGAAGAATGGGTGGAGTTACCACGGTCTTAGTTTCAACCTCAATATGGACCTGGAGCCGTTTTCCAGAATTAATCCCTGCGGCTTTGAGGGACTTGCCGTAACTCAATTGTCGCAACTCATTGCGCAGCAGGAGGGGCTTATGCAGTCAGTCAGCAGACGCCTGGCTAATCAATTGTTGCTGGCGTTGGGTTATCAAGCGCACACATACCCAACTGTGAAATAAGCGGCGTATAATCCGCTCGCAATAGCAAGGTTCACGATTTAGCCAATTGAAGCAGGCCACATGGAAGCAAAAACACGACGCAACACCCTGATCGAAGGCGAAAAATTGCGCGGCGCCGACAAAGTGCGGCGCATTCCTGTCAAGGTAATTCCCACCGTGGAATTACCCACCAAGCCAGACTGGATTCGGGTAAAGATTCCTGCCTCTCCCAAGATTAATCACATCAAGCAGATGCTGCGGCAGCATAAGCTGGCGTCGGTATGCGAAGAAGCCTCCTGCCCGAATCTGGGTGAATGTTTCAGTAACGGTACTGCCACGTTTATGGTGATGGGCGATATTTGCACACGCCGCTGTCCTTTCTGCGACGTTGCCCACGGCAAGCCGAAGCCTTTGAATGCGAGTGAGCCTACGGAACTGGCTACAGCGATTCGGGAAATGGGTCTGAGTTATGTTGTCATCACTTCGGTTGACAGGGATGACCTGAAAGACAGTGGTGCGCAGCATTTCGCCAATTGCATCACGGAGACACAGCGCCTGAATCCCGGCATCAAGGTGGAAGTATTGGTGCCGGATTTTCGCGGACGCATGGAAATTGCACTGAATATCCTGCAGGCAACCCCGCCGGATGTGTTCAACCACAATCTGGAAACAGTGCCAAGATTGTATAAGCAGGCGCGACCTGGCGCCGATTATGAGTGGTCTCTCGATCTGTTGGAGGCCTATAAAAAACGGCGCCCTGAAGTAACGACGAAGTCAGGTTTGATGCTAGGTCTCGGCGAGACGATCGATGAAGTTAAAGCCGTGATGCGTGATCTGAAAGCCCACGCCATCGATATGGTCACCCTCGGTCAGTATCTGCAACCGAGCAAGGATCACCTGCGGGTTGCCCGCTTCGTGCATCCAGATGAATTTGAAGAATTGCGCGTATATGGTGATGCACTGGGATTCCAGCATGTTGCCAGTGGACCATTGGTGCGCTCGTCCTATCATGCGGACAAACAGGCTCAGGGCGAAGCGATTCGCTGAGCTGCGCAGTTTTCTTTCATCCCGATTTCTCCCATTGCGACACAGCGATGAAACTTGGCATCAGACAATTCGTTATCAGCATGCTCGCCGCATTGATCGCGATTGCAATCGTGATTTATCTGGCGAATAATGCTGCCGCGGTAGGGCGGATGCCGCTGTCATTGCGCGCTCTGGGGCTTAGTGCAGCGATCATCGCAGCGATGGTGGCGGTTTATCCCCTCAATGCGCTGTTCGCAGGCAAGCCTGGACCCTACCTTCTGTTCGTGTGTATACCTTCGGTTGTGCCGGGGCTGGTGTATTACCTGTTGCTGTTGCCACAACAAGCCGGTGAGGGACTAGTCGCCACACAATTGCGCAGCGAATTGATTTCTGAGCGCTCGAGCAATGGCTTCGTGGAAGTTGGGTTTAATTACCCCATATTCACTCCAACCATAACAATTACTAGCCGGGAATTATTCACGCGGGAAGTAAACGTGTTTCTGCGCATCACAGATTCAAACAATGAGGAAAATCTGTTTCGAGCAGTGCGCTCGCGCATTCCCGGCGCGAGCCTGAGTGTGGAATCCACCGTGCAGGGAATGTTAAGTGAGAACGCGGGATTCGTGTTCCTGCCGATTGCGATTCCACCGCTACGCACGGTGGCGGGCAAAGTAGTATTCATCATCAGTAATCTGAATGACGGCACCACATTTTCCGATGCACTGGGGCGGGCCTATCAGGCCAGTTTTGAATTGCGCGATCCGGCAACGGCGGCGCTGTTATACCAGTTTCAGCTGAATCATATGTAGCTAACATGAAGCATGCACATGGCAAGCATGCACAGTGCATGTAAAAAGCAAGTATGTATAACGAGTGCTTGTATAAGGAGTGCTTGTATGACGAGTGCTTGTATAAAGAGTGCTTGTATAAAGAGTCGAAGGGTTTTGCGCCGCACTGCAGGCAGTTGAATTCAGGATGGCGCTCGTTTAACCTGTGAGCCCTTGTCCTCGCCCCCACCCAGGAACTCCACATGAACACACAAGCACCGAAGTTTCGCAAATTGGTACTGGCAACAGGTGCGGCTGCAACACTGGCTGCAAGTTCTTTCACAGCGACAGTCATCGCTGCCGAGGCTGACTTCACGGGTCAACGTGTCGTGCACTTATTGCAGGAGCCGCGCCATCGTACGGTACATCAGGATGGGGATGTTTATATATTGGATGTGCAATTGCTGGCCGGTGATGAATCTTTTCCCCATGTGCATGACTCAGCCCTGCTGGTGACAAGCATCAGCACCGGCACTGGACCGACCAACGGCAGGGTTACCACGAACACCGATTACGTCACCACACCTGTTACTCATGCCATCAGCAATGCTGGCCCTGGCATGTTACGCATCATCGCCATGACCAATCTGACACCACGTACAGATGCGCTTACAACCGACCGGCCGCTGGGCATGCAGGGCGAGCCGACTATCGAGAATGCCTGGTTCCGGTCGTACCGCCTGATACTTGAAGCTGGTGCCGAATCGGCCCCAATGCTGCTGCAAAACCCCAGTGTTGTGGTGCAGGTTACCGAGGGCAAGGTGCATGTGACTCGAGTCGATGGCATAACCGCAGAACTCGATGCCATGGCAAAATGGACCTGGCGTGATGCCCAGAGCAGCTATACAGTCCGTAATGTCGGCAGCGCCCCAGTTGAACTTGTTATAAACGAAGCACGTCGCTAGCTGCCTGGATCAATTAACAGTTACTGCAACCGGCGGCGGCTTGAACAATGCGCCGCTACTCCACACGATCATCAGGGCGACACTGCAAACTGCAGTCAGCCCCAATTCCATTGCGAAAGCTGGCTCTGCCAATTGTACGCCGCCGATGATCATGCCGAGCCGGGCTGTCTCATGCCAGCGCGCATGGGGACGCCCTTCCAGCCATAATCCATGTACATAAAATGAGTAGGTGAGAATGCTTACCGCCCCGGCATTAAAGGCATAGCTGTAACTCGTGGTATTGAGCAACAGGAACAGGCTGAGACTTACTGTCAGCAGGAATTGGGCAAACGTGTAGACACGGGTCAGGCACGACAGCGGCGGATCGAATTTCTCTGCCGGCGCATTCGCCCCGGCGCGTAATTTGCAGCTGGTCTTCACGCCCGGCACCGACCAGCCCGGTGGCATGAACCAGACCTTTAACTTGTTAAGTATGCCCGGTGCCTGCATGCAGTCGCGCAACAAGCGCCAGTAAACATGCACGTTGGCCCACACCGGATTCCAGCTGCGCAGAGGTTTGTTCAAACCATACACCACAGGCGTGTCCGGGAGTTCTTCCTGGAAACTGCCGAACAGGCGATCCCACAGGATAAATACACCACCATAATTGCGATCTACATAGATGCCGTTGCGCGCGTGATGCACACGGTGATTTGAAGGCGTTACCAGAATCCATTCCAGCGGACCGAGTTTCGGCACGTGTTCCGTGTGTACCCAGAATTGATAAATAAGGTTGAGGCTGACTACGGTGAACAGAATTTCTGCGGGATAACCCAGTACGAAAAATGGCAGGTAAAAGAGGACGCTGTAAAAATCCATGCTGGTCTGGCGCAAGGCGGTACCCAGATTGAAGTCCTCGCTCTGATGATGCGCGACATGGGCTCCCCACAGCAGTGCAACTTCATGCCCGAAGCGGTGTTTCCAGTAGTACACGAGATCGTAAAGCACGAAACAGCTGATCCAGACCCAGACGGCAGTGGCCGGTAACTGTGCCAGCTGGAAACGGGCCACGAATAGTTCGTACGTAGTGCCAGACACCCCGAGTATTACCAGTCCCTGCAGCCGACTGAGGCTGCCAAGTGACAGGCTATTGATCGTGTCATTCAGTCGATAGGTATTGCGCCCGCGCAGCATGCCATAGCCAAATTCGAACAATATCAGCAGGAAGAAAACTGGAATCGCGTACAGGATCAGGTCCACGGTTGGCTCTTTATCGTCTCTAAATTGATATTACTGGCTGCTGGGCATTGTAAGGTCTTGGCTACAAATTTGGCAAAACACGTTATCATGGCAGCCTCGTATTTCAATCGAATGCCGTGTGTTGGAGCGCTACTGTAATGAAGAGAATTGGATTATTCGTGGTCGTGTTGTTACAGACCTTGCACGGCGCGGCGCTGGCACAGGGTATCCAGCAAACCAAGGGTAGCTTTGAGGACAAGTTTCGGCAGCTTGATGAAGTATTGCCGACGCCGAATGTTTACCGCACGGCGGGTGGTCAGCCAGGCCACCAATACTGGCAGCAGGAAGTTGACTATCGTATTGATGTCACGCTGGATGAAGAGCGCCAGCGTCTTTCTGGAACCGAGTCCATAAGCTATCAGAACAATTCCCCCGATACGCTGACCTATCTCTGGCTGCAACTCGACCAGAATCGCTTTCGTCGCGATTCCATCTCGCAGTTGAGTGGCACTTTTGGCGGCGCCAATCCTGATGCTGATACACCGGCGCGGATCAGTCTGGGCGCATTGCGAAGTTTGCAATACATGGAAGATGCCGCACTTGGTTACGAAATCAATTCCGTCATCGACGGCAGCGGCAGCGCGCTCAGCTTTACTATCGTTGGCACGTTGATGCGCGTGGATCTGGCGCGGGCATTGCGCCCGGGTCAAAGCGTGCAGTTTACCGTGGATTATGCATACAACATTGTTAATGGTGATGTGCTGCAGCCGCGCGGTGGTTATGAGCATTTTCCCGATGATGCGAACGAAGGAGGGAATTACATTTTCGCGGTTAGCCAGTGGTTTCCGCGCCTGGTTGCCTATACCGACTATGAAGGGTGGACCAACAAGGAATTCCTTGGTGCCGGGGAGTTCACACTCGAATTCGGTGACTACGAAGTTGCCATGACTGTACCTGCTGACCATATTGTGGCTGCTACGGGCGAGCTGCTGAATGCGAACCAGGTATTGACGGCCCAACAACGCGAGCGTCTGCAACAGGCCGAGAATGCCGCGCGTCCAGTCTTTATAGTGAGCCCTGAGGAAGCGCTGGCCAATGAAAGCGCCGGCACCACTGATACTGTAACCTGGCGGTTTGGCGCGCAACGCGTGCGCGACTTTGCCTGGGCCTCATCACGCAAGTTTATCTGGGACGCGAAGGGGCACCACCAACCCGGAGCCGCACAGGAACTGGTGATGGCGATGTCCTTCTACCCGAAGGAAGGAGGTTCGCTGTGGTCTGAATTCTCAACTGAAGTAGTTATTCATACGCTGGATGTGTACAGCCGCTTCTCCTTTGATTTTCCCTATCCGACCGCGCAGTCAGTCAGTGCCGGCTTCGTCGGTGGCATGGAATATCCGATGATTACCTTTAATGGTCCGCGCGCCACGCTGCAAGATGACGGCACGCGCACTTACTCCCTCTCTGAGAAACGTTTTTTAATAGGCGTAGTAGTGCACGAGATTGGTCACTTTTATTTCCCCATGGTCGTCAACTCGGATGAGCGGCAGTGGACCTGGATGGATGAGGGTATCAATTCCTATCTGGATTCAGTGGCGGTAAGGGAGTGGGATGCCGAAATTCCCTGGGGTGTCGAGCCACGCTATATCGTCGATTATATGCGGTCACAAGACCAGCAGCCGATTATGACGCAGTCCGACAGCGTGACGAGTCTGGGCCCCAATGCCTACTCCAAACCCGCGACTGCGATCAATATTCTGCGGGAAACGATCATGGGCCGAGAGTTGTTTGACTTCGCCTTCAAGGAATATTCGCGGCTCTGGCAATTCAAGCGCCCGACACCGTCGGATTTTTTCCGCACCATGGAAGAAGCCTCCGGCATCGATCTGGACTGGTTCTGGCGTGGCTGGTTCTACACCACCGATCATGTGGATATAGCACTGAACCGCGTGTATGAGATGCAGCTTGATACCGAGAATCCTGATATCGACTACGCACGCCAACGCGAGCTTGAGAAAGCCTTGCCACCCTCAGTATTGATTGAGCGCAATCGCGCCGCAGGATTGCAATCCTGGGTTGAGCGCAATCCGGACGTGCGGGATTTCTATGATGACAACGACCAGTTCACCGTGACCAATGCGGAGCGCAATCGCTATAACTCCTTTCTCGCCGGCTTGGAGGATTGGGAGCGGGCAGTGCTGGAGCGCGCAGTCAGTGAAGATCGTAACTACTATATTCTGGAGTTTTCCAATGACGGTGGCCTGGTCATGCCAATTATTCTGGAATTGACCTACGCGAATGGCACCAAAGAAGAGTTGCGCCTGCCTGCCGAAATCTGGCGTCGCTCACCGCAGCAGGTAAAGAAACTGCTTGTTACAGAGAACCAGATAACGAGTATTGTGGTCGATCCATTGCAGGAAACGGCCGATGTGGACATCGAAAACAATTACTATCCGCGCCGCATCATTCCTTCACGTATCGAGAGCTTCAAGGCTGATAGTGGTGGCGGTCTGGTGGGTCGCGACATCATGCAGGACAGCAAGACCGAGTTGAAGGCACCGGATGCTGAAGATGACGCTGAAGATGCAGACAATGATAACTAGTCCATTGCGGCTGCGCGCACCGGGGGGCAGGGACGTCGTTCGATTCAGCATCGCTTGTCTGCTCATGGTAGCGGTGCACGGATTGAGTCTGGCGCATGTGCAGAAAACGGCGGTTACACGCATTCTATTCAATGCGAATACCCACAATATGGAAGTTATGCACCGGTTGTTGCTACATGATGCAGAGCACGCCGCTACACTTATTTTCGGCGAGCAACTGAATCTGCTGGAATCCGAGGAGTCACGGGAATTATTCAGTAACTACGTCATGAATCGCTTCGCAATTGAAGCGGGCGTGAACGGCGGCAGGCCTGAATTGCTGAAGCTGAAATATGTTGGCAGCGAAATCGATGGGCAATATCTCTGGGTTTATCAGGAGATTGCCGAAATTCCTGACCTCACGTCGTTGACAGTCGTGCATTCGGTATTAAGGGATATCTGGCCCGATCAATCGAATCTGGTCAACATCGAACGGGCCGACCAGATCTACACGCTGAATTTCACTGCCAACAGCGATGTGCTCTCTGTCGAATTTTGACAGCTGGCTCAGCGCAAATGTGTGTTGAGAAAACTGCGTACCTGATTGTAATAGTCCACCCGGTTCAGTGTTGCCCGGAACTTGTGTCCCTCGTTTTCCTTGACCAGCCACTCGTGCGGTTTGCTGGCAGCAGCCAATGCATTGTGAAAGGCTTCGGCCTGCGCGAACGGGGTGCGTTCATCAGCGCCACCATGAGCGATAAACAGGGGCACTGAAATTGCGCCGGCTCGATTGATCAGTGAATACTCATCACGCTGGTCGTTGTTCATAGCCATGGATGTCTCGGTCAACTCGCGACCGTTGAGACCCGGCAGAAAGGGTGCGCGATCACGATTGATCGCGTCCAGGTCATAGATGCCTGATTGTGCAATTGCGCATTGGTACCGGGTTGGCTCAGTGAGCACTGCGGTGATCGCGGCAAATGCCCCGTACGCCGTGCCCATGATGCACACCTTGTCGGCGGTGGTAATTTCATTCTGCACCGCCCAGCGCAATGCGAGAGTGATATCGGCAACGATGCCGGTAGCCCATTGGCCATTGCCGGCCTGTTCATGTGGCCAGCCAAACCCGGAAGCGCCGCGGGCATTCACCTGCAGCACTGCGAAACCGCTCTGCGCGAGGAACTGCGCCTCGTGATTGAAAGTCGGCAGTGCTCGGCTGCCAGTCGGTAGATCATTGACGAGGACCACTAGCGGCAGAGGTTGCTCGGTGCCGGTTGGCAGAGTTACGTAGCCGTGCAGTGTGAGGCCATCGCCATTGCGAATGGCAAAGGCGTTTACCGTTGCCATCTGTTCACTCGGCAATTCCGGGTTGGCGCTACCGATCAGACTCGCAGTAGCGTCTGCGGTATTATAGAGCAGGAAATCTCCCAGTCGGCGTGGACTGCTAACCTTGAATACGAACCGGGTACCATCGGCAGAGCTATCTACGAAATCCACACGCTCTCCCGGAAAGCTGGCATCCAGCCTCTGCATCAGTTGCACGTCCCCATGCTCGGAGAAATAGGCCGCTTCCGTGTAGTCCCCGGATAATTTCACGCCAATGACTTCAGTACTGCCGCGCGCAAACACCATATCGCCAGCTGTGAGATCAAACTGCTCGGATTCAAAAATTTTGCGCGAGCTGCCTGCGCCAAATTGATGGAGGGCGCGCGTGCCAAGCTGATTATGGGCCAGGTAATAGAAGTTGGTATTGTCTGCACTGAACCCCACTGGTTCTATGGTCAACGGCAATGCTGCGTACTCATGGGGCAGTTGCGCGCTGATATCCTGCCATTCACTGTCTGCTGACTGGCGCAGATGTACCACCGAGGGTTGGCCAGGTTCAGTGGCGACCGCAATTCTGATAGTGCCGGAATTGTCTGCAAACAGTTGACCTCGACTGACCGGACCGCGTGTTTCCTCACTGGTGCGCATGCTGGCTTTGCTGTCTGGTGCCTGCAATTCCAACACGGCCGCGCGCGGGCGGTCACTGAGTGAGCGACCACTGAATTCGAGACGCAATATCTGAATGCCATTCGGATTCGTGGGTAGACGATGGCTGATGGTATTAAAGGCGAGATCGCCCGCGCTGCGACCGGCGATCGCCCGACCAGTCTCGGTGGGCACATGAAACGCAAACAATTCACCGGTTAGAACTGCGCGCTCACGACCGGGTGCGATACTTGCTGGAGCGATGATCAGCTCGTCATTACCTTTCCAGAAAAAATCGGCAACCCCCTGTCCGTCCGCAACTCCGGTTTGCGTTACCAGCTCATTGCTGAGTGTCTTGAAAATAATTATCCGATCCTGCGAATCCGTGGGAGACAGCAGCGCCAGCAAGCTGCCATCAGCCGAAATGCGCACATCAGCCAGGGTAGCTGGCCGGAAAAAATTCACGGTGGGCACGGTCTGCGCAAAGCTGGCCGCAGGCAAACACAGCAGGCAGATGGCCAGCACTAACGAATATCGGGTAGACATGAATGGGCTCCTCGGTGATAGCTGGTACAACCGGCCTTAATAGCGCATTGTGGGGTTTTGTGCAATTGCGACGCGTCAATCAGGCTATCGGTGCGACGGAAAGTAGGTGGCGCGCCAGAGCCATATGGCGGGAGTAAAAGAGCTAGGCAGCCAGTGGGCTGCCGAGCCGGTGATATTCAGCAATGGCCAGACCGGCGGCGACGCTGGTGAACGGATCGTGCTCGATTACCCGGTCCGGAAACTGCGCATCCAGAATGGTTTTTATCGCGGGTATCAGGGACGAACCTCCCGTGCGCACGACCAGCTGGATATTGGCAGCAGACATGTGCGCCCGATCCAGGACTGCTGTTATTGCCTCCTGGAAGCGCAGCAGGACCGAGCTGATTATTGCGTCAAATTCGGCGCGCGTAACCAGCAGTTCAATATCCAGTTCCGGTATGTCCAGTATTGCTTGCGGTTTTTCAGACAGTTCCGCTTTAAGATCCTTGAGGCATTGAAACACCAGATAGCTGTAATTGTTTTTGATGAGGTCATAGAGACGGCGAAATTTGTCTGCGGCCTCGTCACCTACCTGGATTCGCTGCATCAACGGGGTCGTGAACTTGTTCTGGTTCAGCATATAACTGATGGTCCAGCTGAGCAGAAATTCTTCGTAGTCTTCAAAGGGAAATGCTGTTTCAATTTCCCTGTCTTCGCCGGCCCGCGACCAACGCTCACCTTTGCCGAGCAGCGGGAATAACAAGTGCTTGAACATAAGCTGATCGATATGGTCGCCACCGAGCCCCACGCCGTGCGTCGCCACTACGCTGAAGTTCGCGCTGGATCTGCGCAAGATGCAGAGGTCAAGAGTGCCGCCACCAAAATCAACTGCAAGCAATGTCTGTTCCTGTGCGTGCGGGTGAGCATGCACGTAGCTGAGTGCGGCCGCGATTGGTTCCGGATAGAAACTCTGATCCTTGAATTCTGCGTAGCCGTAGGCTTCTGCCAATAACTTTAAAGCGCTGTGGTTGCGATCAGAGCCGGTACCTTCGAAGTTAACCGGGTGGCCGATGCAGGCGTGATCCGGCATTTCTGTATGCGACGCGTGTTCAGGCAGTACGCGTTTGATCGAGCGGCGAATGCGCAGCAGCAATGGAGTGATGAGCGCAACCAGACGGAAAGGGCGCTCAAATACCATGATGCGCTGGGTTGGGTCATTGCCCAATAAGCGCTTGATACCACGAAACAACCGACCCTGTTGACCGCTATCAACCAAAGACTGACCGTAGACCTTTTGTGTTGAAGCTTCTTCCGGCAAACCATGATCGCCAATCTGACCGGTGGAGGTGCGACTCTCGCCGAGCACTTCGGCTATGAGTTCAACAGTGCGGCCAGTATTGCTTTGAATGTATTGATTGATTGCGTCTTGCCCGGTTTGTATCTGGAAATCACGATCGATATATGTGGCAGATGGCATCACCGCGACTTGATGCTCGAGGTAGATCAGATGAATATTTTCGCCATCAAATAATGCGGCCGCACTATTGCTGGTTCCGAAATCGATACCGATACCCAGCCGCCGTCCTGCAATATTTTTTCCGAACATTGAACCTGAATGCGTGGCTGACAACGCAAACTCCAACTGAGCTGGCAGTTCCTTTGAATCTGACACGCAGGATTTCCCTAACTTTTTACAGAACGAAAAGATAAAAATTTTGTGGTTTCTGTTCGCCGGAGCTAATCGCGCCGGCCATGCAGTGACTGTCTGTTTTTCAATAGACGGTGATGCAAGGTGGTTTGATGCAACGTGGATTGATTCAACGCGGGTTGGCTCGGCGGAAACGGCGTATTGTATATCATAAAAGCAGCGCCCAGCTCCAGCCTCATGCCGCATTTTTGCCTGCGCGCGATCACAATGTAGTGGTCCTTCGGCAACAGTTGGATGCACTGCAAAGGCCGCTCAGTGTGGCGGTCGGGGGGCAGATCAATGTTGAATATTGCAGGAACTTAACCTATGCTGCACCGGTCACAGCTGGTGTTAATTAACCAGATCAGCATTAATGCCGGAGTACGCATGAATTTTGCTAGTCGACGCTTTATTGAGGCAGGCGTCTCCCACCTCGTTATAGTCCTATCGCTCTGTTTGTTCAGCGTCGCACAAGCGGGAACGATTGTGCGTATAAGTACCACTGTCGGTGACTATTCCATTGAGCTGCTGGATGATGTTGCACCCGTAACGGTGCGAAATTTTCTGAATTATGTCACTAGAGGCGACTATAACCGCACCTACCTGCACCGGGTCGAGGACGGGTTCGTGGTACAGGGCGGAGCTTACCGTTTCCAGCCTTTCGCCGGGCCTATAGATATTCGCCAGGATGCTCCCATCGTAAACGAATTCAATGTGTCGAATACTCGCGGCACAGTGGCGATGGCAAAATTTGAAGGATCTCCGAACAGTGCAACAAATCAATGGTTCGTCAATCTGGCTAACAATAGTTCATTGGATGGCACCAATGGAGGCTTTACGGTGTTTGGAGTCGTATTGGGTGAGGGCATGCTGATTCTCGATGCCATCGACGCCTTGCCATTTGTAAGCCTCGGCGTGAAGGCGTCAAGTGCGCCTTATATAACCGCGGCTTATGAAAGCCCGACGGCTTTCGTCTATCAGAACGCGGTAGTTACCTCGCGCTTTAGTTCGGCGCCGCACGTGTTCGAAAGTGTCACCGGCAAAATGATCACGTCGGTTAATGTCAATAGTGGTGCCGAACTCATCAGTTTGCATCTCAACGCAGTTCCCCATGCATCCCAGCTAATTTTGCAGGCAGATGTCCAGAGTGTCATTTCCAGACGCGCGACTTTCGATGGCATTGCTACTTATGCGACCACGGACAATCGCCTGCGGATTCCGGCTTTGGAAGTAAATCTAAATGGTGTTGTAAGCGTTTTGAAAAACGTCGTGTTCGTGCTTAGCAATCGCGAATTATTGCAGTTCACAATGGAATCATTCAGCCAGTAAGCCGGTGTTTAGCTGTACTGGTTGAGAGCTTATTCTGGTCTGGCATTCTGCTCGCTTTCCCTGGGCGTTGGCACGATGTTGATCTATGGCTCCTACGTCATACGTCAGTAAACGGGAAAACCTGCCAGTAATCGGCAGTCTGGTTACGCCGATTACGGTTATCTCCCTGATTATCGTGTTCAAGTTTGACCCCCTGGCAATTGTTGCCATGTATTTATCGTAGCTGGCAACCGGTATCAACCTGTAGGCGCAACTCCGGCAGATATGCTACCGTAGCAGCAGTTTTTCACGGCTCACTCGGAGATCATGTCGCATGACTGCAACTACTCAGAAGCACCAGAGCATTACCCCCTCTCTTTCCCGTCGACGCCTGCTGCAGTGGGCTGCAGTATTACCGGTAGCCGCAACCAGTGGCTTGGCAATGCCACGCGTATTTGCGGCGAGTGACATTGCCGTGAGCGAATCCGTCAAGGCGCTCACATTCGATGTGTTTGGCACCGTGGTGGACTGGCGCTCATCGATAATTCGCGAAGGCGAGTTGCTCGCTGCGACCAAGGGCTACCAAGTGGACTGGGCAGTATTTGCTGACCGCTGGCGCGCGGGCTACGGCCCGGCCATGAATCAAGTGCGCACCGGCGAATTGCCGTGGACGAAGATTGACGATTTGCATCGGATGATTCTCGATGAGCTGGTGGTTGAGTTTGGTCTGACCGGGATGAGTGAGTCTGAGTTGGATCACTTCAACCGCGCCTGGCATCGACTCACGCCATGGCCCGATACGGTAGGGGGCTTGAATCGCCTGAAGACAAAGTACGTTATTGCCACGCTCTCCAACGGCAACGTTTCCCTGCTGACCAATATGGCGAAGAATGCCGGCCTGCCCTGGGATGCTGTGCTCTCTGCTGAACTTTCAGGGCATTACAAGCCAGATCCGGAAGCCTATCTGAAGGCCGCTGATTTGCTGGGCTTCAAACCAGAGCAGGTAATGCTGGTGGCGGCGCATCCGGGCGACTTGCGCGCGGCGGCACGCACCGGGCTGCGCACAGCCTATGTGATACGTCCCCTGGAGCGCGGTCCGGGCCAGCCAGTCGATATGAATGAGGCTGGTGAATTCGATTACACAGCAACTGACTTCCTCGATCTGGCACGCCAACTGCGGGCCTGATCATGCCGAAAATCGCGCTCCAGCCCGAAGTAAAGGTGGCACTGGTGCGACGCCTGCAGCGTTACTGCAAGGATGAATTGCAGCTGGAGCTTGGCGGGTTTGATGCGGAGTTCCTGCTGGATTTTTTCAGCGAGCAGATGGGCGGTTATTTTTACAATCAGGGCTTGGCCGACGCCCTGGTGAGCTTCGAGAGCAAGCTGGAAGAGATCGCCGACAGTATCTATCAGCTGGAGCAGGACAATCCGGTTAAATAGCCATGGCTTCAGGCCGTGCGCCGAATCAGTCCGTATCAGTTGTTGCCAGTGCGCAGCGGTAGCCGGATAAAGAACGTGCTGCCCTCGTCTTTTGCAGATAGAAAGCCGATCTCGCCACCAAGTTTCTCAATCATGCGTTTCACTATAACCAGGCCCAGCCCGGTTCCTTCCGGCGTTTTCTCAGCATCATCGTCTTCGCGGGAAAATTCCTGAAACAGACGTTGCTGGAAGCTTGCACTCATCCCGCGACCAGTATCCTGAATAAAAATTTCAATGCCGAGGTGTCGGCGGAAATAGACTGCCTTGTAGCCAACCCGAATACTGCCTTGCGCCGTGTATTTGATGGCATTGGTCAGCAGATTCAGCAGTGCATGTTGCAACCGCGACTTATCGGTTTGTACAAGTAAATTGTAGGAGCTGAATTGGGTGGTGATCTCAAGGCCTTTCTCGAGAGCAGATGGCAGGATCATGTCGCGCACCTCATTGAGAAAGTGCGAGATCTCCACCAGTTCAAACTCGGGCTCAAAGCTGTCGGATTCCAGTTCGGCCATTTCCAGCAGGTCATTGATCAGATTATGTAAATGATCGCTCTGCTTGATCACCGTGGTCATGTGCGCCCGGGTTGCCTCATCCAGCTTGCTGGACTGGGCCGCCAGCAGGCGTTTTGAATTCGCCAGGATCAGATGCACAGGGGTGAGGAATTCGCGGGACACGTTGCGCAGGAAATCGCCCTTGGCTTTGGTTTCCAGGCGCGCTTCGACAAACTCCTCACTCTTGGAACGAATGAATTCTGCAATCGACATCAACAACAGCAGAGCGGCGCCAATGGCCAGAAGTTCGCCAGTTGTAGTACTCGTTTCGGCTCGTTCAATGAGATTGATCTTGTAGGCGAAAAATGAACCGTAGGCCAGGATTATGAGTAGCCACGAGCTGAACAAGTAAGTGGCCGTGCGCGATCCCTGCAGCGCAGCAACAGCTGCCATGGCCAACACTGTAATTGTGATCAGCAAGGACAGGATCATCAACGGCATAACAGTGTCGGCGGTAATTTGCTGAAAGGGGATTATAAGGAAATATAGCGCCGCCGGGGCCATGGCATAGGTGAGAAACTTCAGCACAATATTTATGGAATCGCGATAACGACTTTGCAGCGTTATACCCTGGCCAATAAGGCAAAAACTGGCGAGCAAGAGGCAGCCGGAAAGCATTGAGATCCGCGAATTAGCCTCGCCATTTTCACCCCATATCCAGATTCTGCCGAGGCCGGTTTGCGTCAGGAAAAATATTACTGCCCCTCCGAAGAACATGGTGTAAGCCAGAAACGGTGTATCACGCATGAAGTAATACAAAATTCCGGAGAATAAAAAACAGAGTGAGAATAGAGACAACAAGCCGCCAAGAAATGGCATGGTAGATTGCTGCTCCGCGGTAAATTGTCCAAGCGTGGTGAGAGTGAGTGGTATTTCCACGCCGACTGCCGACGTGGCGCGCATGAATATTCGCGTCTCCACTTCCAGTGCATTCAAGTGAAATGGAACAACGGGAATTCTGTATGGGTAGTCCAACTCGGCGAGTGGAATGGTGTCGCCAACAACAGAGCGCCTGATGATCTGGTTGTTCTGGATAAAATAAAATTCGGCACGGTCCAGAACTGGCGCATTCAGCGTCAGCACCAGATCCTCTTCCAGCATGTTTTCACCGGTGAGAATGATGCCGAACCAGTGCGCGGAATTGGAAATGCCCAAGGTGGGAATGGTCTGGTTGGAGCGCTGCTAGGGGACTTCCATGCGCATAATATCGTCGATAGTCAGTTCCCGGCCTGTGTCTTCGAAGTAATCGAGGTATTGGCCGAGCAGGACCGGCAATTGGTTTTGGGTAACGTGTAGTTCCGCAGACTGCAGGCTGCCTTGTATAGTCAGGCAGCACAGCCCGAACAGAATCTGCACCGCCAGCGACTGCAACTGTTTTGGTGGCCGCATTCGCGGCATTTGGAATAACAATTTACTGGGCACGAATCCGCTGAGTCTCTTAAGATTGTCAGTGCATTATAAGCCTAGGCGTCACCGATATGCTGCTGCAAAAACCTGGCAATTGGGCATCTGCAGGGCAAAAATCGCCATGTCGAACAATACAATCAGCTACAATGGTTTCTACAAACAGTTTTTACAACCAGTTTTCATAACCAGTTACCACCGCCAGATTCGCACCGGATGATCCAGCTCGCAACGAGGAATATGCCGAACCGAAGCAGCAACTTTTTGCTCAGAGTGACAGGGTGGGTGCCCTTGGCCTGCTGCGTTGCTTGTTCCGAATCCAACTCGCCCGCTGACTCGGTCCCCACAATCTTGGCAGGAAATGACCTGATCGAAAATTCCGCTCCCGCAACTGTGGCTGACAGCAATCCGTTGTTTACGGAGAGTCCGCTGTATCTGCAATACCCGCCATTTGATCGAATTCGCACCGAACACTATTTACCTGCTTTCGAGCGGGGTATTGCGGAGCAGGTGCTGGAAATTGACGCCATTGCCCGGCAACAGGCGGCACCGGATTTCGAGAACACAATTATCGCGCTGGAGCTTTCCGGGCAATTGCTCAATCGGGTCAGTGCCATATTTTTCACACTCGCCGGAACCGATACCAATGCCGAAATGCAGGCGCTTGAGCAATATCTGGCGCCGATGTTGGCTGCGCATGACGACAATATAGTATTGAATAATGCGCTGTTCGCTCGCATCGCGACGCTTTATGCAAATCGACAAAACTTGCAGTTGCAGCCTGAGCAGACTCGACTCATCGAACGTTATTATACCGATTTTGTGCGCGCGGGAGCCAGTCTCGATGCGAATCAGCAAGCCCGCATGCGCGAGATCAACGCATTGTTGTCAGTGCTGCAGATTCAGTTCAATCAGAACATTCTTGATGAAATGAATGCAATGGCCATCGTGGTTGCAGATCCGGATGAGCTGGTCGGACTGGATGCGACCGCCATAACTACTGCGGCGGCTGCGGCAGAGTCGCGAGAATTACCCGGCCAGTACCTGCTGCCATTGGTGAACACGAGCGGTCAACCGGTACTCTCGAGTTTGCAGAATCGTGAATTACGTGAGCGCATGCAGCGGCAATCGGAATCCAGGGGTAATCGCGGTGGCGAGTTCGACAATCGCGAGTTGCTGACCACTGTGCTGCGCCTGCGTGCCGAGCGCGCCGCCATGCTGGGTTATACCAGTCACGCTGCCTATATTCTGGCAGACCAGACCGCGGCAAGTGTCGACGCGGTTAACCAAAGGTTATCCGAGTTGCTGCCACCCGCTGTGGCCAATGTGCGGCAGGAAGCGGCCGCGTTGCAATCACTGATAAATGATTCCGGTGCAGATCATCAACTTGCTGCCTGGGATTGGGATTTCTACAGCGAGCGGCTGCGCGCTACACGCCATGATTCTGATAGCAATATGTTGCGGCCTTATCTGGAACTGGACAATGTTTTACAGCGTGGGGTCTTTTATGCCGCTGAAATGCTCTATGGAATCAGCTTTCGTGAGCGCTTCGACCTGCCCGTATATCATGCAGACGTCAGGGTATTTGAAGTATTCGACAGCGTCGGCACCACACTCGCCATTTTCATCGCCGATTATTATGCGCGACCGAGCAAGCGCGGCGGGGCATGGAACAGTAGTTATATTGTGCAGAGTGATCTGCTGGGTGCCCAGCCGATCATGGCAAACCATCTCAATATCAACCAGCCCGCGAATGGTGAGCAAACTTTGTTGACTGTTGACGAGGTCACTACGCTGTTTCACGAATTTGGCCATGCGCTGCATGCCATGTTCTCAGCGGTTGAATATCCTTATTTTGGCGGTACCCGCGTGCCGCGTGACTTTGTCGAATTTCCCTCTCAGGTAAATGAGATGTGGGCAACCTGGCCTGAAGTGCTGGCAAATTACGCAGTCCATTATCAGACGGGAGAACCAATGCCTGCAGAGTTGCTCGAGAGTGTTTTCAACGCCGAGCATTTTAATCAGGGCTATGCCACGACTGAGTATCTGGCCGCCGCGGTCCTTGATCAGGCGCTGCACCAACTGTCAGTGGCGGCGATTCCAGCTGCGGAGCAACTGATAAGCTTCGAAGAGGAAGTTCTCCGCAGTGCAGGCATCGACACTGGCATCGTGCCACCAAGGTATCGCAGCACCTATTTTCGCCACATCATGGGCGGTTATGCCGCGGGCTACTATTCCTATATCTGGAGTGAGGTGCTGGACGCGGATACGGTTGAGTGGTTTCGGGAAAACGGCGGCTTGACCAGGGAAAATGGCAATCGTTTCCGGAGCGCTGTCCTTTCCCGTGGTGGTAGTGAGGATGGCTTGCAGCTGTTCAGACAATTCCGTGGGCGCGATGCGGAAATCCAGCCATTGCTTGAGCGCCGCGGCCTGAGCGGGCCAGCTTCAAACTGAGGCAATGATCTGCGAATTGGCCGTCAATCGATTGGTCGCAATGCTTACGCAACTGATCGTCAGCAGCAGACTGCTCAACTCATCCCAGGGATTTGCAACAGCCATCCCCTTGATGCTCTGATCGATCAAGCGGGCGTGATCCAGCATGCGCCATATCATTGCTGTGGATAAGCGGTGCAGGGCATTTGCGACTACTTGCTTGCGATTGAAGAATACGTGAGCAGTCTGCACAATGCCGCTGATGATCTGGCCTTGTTCTTTCTGCTGCAACATAGGCAACAGACTGCGTAGTTCGCGTGTGATGGCGCCGAGTACTACCAATGGGAAGATACCTTCGCTGTGTAGTCCCTGGAGTATCTTCTGCGCGCGCGCAGCGTCGCCCAGCAGTGCGGCGTCAATCAATTGATACACGTTATAGCGCGAGCTATCAGCAACTACCTGCAGCACTGTGTTGGCATCCAGCTGCACGAGTTGCCCATCTTTGACATTTGCCAGTAATTTCAACTTCTCGATTTCTTGCACAGCTGCCAGCAAGTTGCCTTCAACCTTGTCCATCAACACCGCCACGGCCGCACTGTCAGACTGAATGCCTTCGCGCAACAGTCGCTGTTCCAGCCATGATCCAAGGTTTTCGCGCTGAATCGGCCATATCTGTACGAACACTCCCGCGTCTTCAATTTGTTTGAACCACTTGGCCTTGAGCGTCGCTGCTTCAATTCGGGGACTGCTCAGCAACAGCACATAATCAGGGTTAGGTTGTTCGAGGAATTGCTGAATTGCTTGTTTGGCCGAGTCATCGAGTTTGGCACCAAGCAGGCGTACATCGAAAATTTTCTGGGTGGCAAACAGCGACAAGTTTGCGGTGGCGTGCGCGAGCTGATCCCAATTGAATGACTTGTCTACATTGAATACTTCGCGCTCTGCAAAACCCTTGTCGCGTAAATTCGTGCGAATCTGGTCTGCTGCTTCCTGCATTAGCAACGGCTCATCACCTGATAGCCAATACATGGAACTGGTTCCACTCTTCAGGGTGCGCGCGATTTGTTCCGGTTTAATCCTCACGCTAGCGTGTCTCCGACTTAAATATTCAAAGATTCAAGCCTGCGTAACAACTGGTTAACCAGTTCGCGTCGCATCTCGCCGGCAATGATAGCCAGTTCTTCCTGAGTACCGACGATATTTTCGATATCTTCAAAATAGCTGCGCTCGACGAGCAGGGTCTCGGGTTGCAGCAATATTTCGGCGCCCACCGCCAGTGAAGTATCTACTGACATCCGTAACTCATACTGGGCGGCTCGTGCCCGTGGATTGACGGAGACCGGGCGACTAATTAATTGCTCTGCGCCAACATGCAGCACTGGTATAGCGTCCGCAGCATCGGTGGCGCTCGCAGCTGCGGTTGCAACTGAAGCAATTTCCAGACTGCTCTGCAACAGGCGCGACAACTCACTGTTTGGCTGCTCGAGTTGCAGGTGCAGTACGCTGAACTTGGTCGTTAGAACATCATTGCTGCGCAGGCTGAAGCCACAGCCGCTCAGACCAAGACACAGACTGGCCAAGAGCAAAATTCTCAGAAGGTGCATTTTTGGATCCTGTTCAAGCGACAACAATATTCACCAGTCGTCCGGGGACGACGATTATTTTTCGCACCGTGCCGGCAAGGATATAGCGCTGGAGCGCTTCGTGCTGCAATGCCATTTGTTCAAGCTCTGCCTTGACTGTCGTCTTGGCAACTTCAATCTGCGCCCGGTTCTTGCCATTTACCTGCAGCACGATCTGGATCTTGTTTTGCACCAGCGCGGTCGCATCCACTTGCGGCCAGGGGACATCGATGATCGGATCGGAATGGCCCAGATGTTCCCACATGGCGTGGCAGAAATGTGGCACGACCGGTGCCAGCGCCAGGATGATTATTTCCAGCGCCTCCTGCACGACAAACTGGTCAGCTGCGTGGGTGGCTGACTCATTAAATTTGGTCACTGCGTTAAGCAGTTCCATGGTAGCCGCAATGGCAGTGTTAAACGTATGCCGACGCGCATAATCGTCAGTAATTTTCTGCAGAGTCTGGTGCGTCTTCAGGCGCAGCATGGCCTGGGACTCATTGAGTTGTGACTGGTTAAATGCGGACAGCGGAATTGCCGAATGGCTCGCAACAATCTTCCACAATTTTTTCAGAAACCGAAAGCTGCCTTCGACGCCACTATCTGACCAGTCCAGTGATTGATCAGGTGGTGACGCGAACATGGTGAACATGCGCACGGTGTCGGCACCGTATTTTTTGATCAGGGGCAAGGGGTCGACAGTATTACCCTTGGATTTGGACATCTTGGAGCCGTCTTTCAACACCATGCCCTGGGTGAGCAAATGCGTAAATGGTTCGTCAGAATTTACCAGACCCTCATTGCGCATCAGTTTGTGAAAGAAGCGGGCATATAACAGATGCAAGATGGCGTGCTCGATGCCGCCGATATATTGATCGACTGGCAACCAGTAGTCGGCGCGCTCATCCAGCATGCCAGTGGTCAGATCACGACACGCATAGCGGGCATAGTACCAGGACGATTCCATGAACGTGTCGAAGGTGTCGGTTTCTCGCGTTGCCATGGCTGCGCAGGTTGGACACGGCACTTCGTAGAAGGATTTCAGTTTCGGCAACGGTGAGCCGCTGTCGTCGAACTCGATGTCCTCCGGTAACACGACTGGCAAATCTTTATCGGGGACAGCCACCGGGCCGCACTTGGCACAATTGATAATCGGGATGGGCGCGCCCCAGTAGCGCTGTCTGGATACGCCCCAGTCGCGCAGTCGATAATTTATGGTTTTATTGCCTTTGTTGGCGGCGCGCAAATGTGACTCGATGGCGGCGAAGGCCTGTTCGAAGTCCAGACCGTTAAATTCCCCGGAGTTGATCAGGATGCCTTTTTCCGTATACGCAGCGGCTGCCAGATCACAGGTGCTGGCGGCTGTTGCCGGAGCGATCACCTGTTGCATAGGCAGTGAATATTTTTGGGCAAACTCCCAGTCACGTTGATCATGGGCTGGCACTGCCATTACTGCGCCCGAGCCATAGCTCATCAAGACAAAGTTGGCGACGAAGATGGGTAGCTGTTGCTGCGTGATGGGGTGGATCGCCTTGAGGCCGGTATTCATGCCCAATTTTTCCATGGTCGCCATTTCGGCTTCGGCCATTTTCACGTTCGTCTGTTGCTTGATGAAAGTAGCCAGAGCCGGGTTGGCGGCCGCTGCCTTGCTTGCAAGCGGATGCTGCGGTGCCACCGCCACGTAAGTGACTCCCAGCAGCGTGTCCGGCCGTGTAGTGTATACGCGCAGGGATTGCAGGGCGGCGTCAGACTCGTCAGCCACGGTAAAATCCAGCTCCACACCCTCAGAGCGACCAATCCAGTTGGATTGCATGGTGCGGACTTTCTCCGGCCAGCCGTCCAGCTGGTCCAGGTCGTCCAGTAATTCCTGGGCGAAATCGGTAATCTTGATGAACCACTGGGGAATATTGCGGCGCTCAACCAGAGCTCCCGAGCGCCAACCACGACCATCCACTACCTGTTCATTTGCCAGCACCGTTTGGTCAACCGGATCCCAGTTCACCTCGGCGGATTTTTTGTATACCAGCCCCCCCGCGAACAGGCGCGTAAAAAACCATTGCTCCCAGCGGTAATAGTCAGGATGACAGGTGGCGATTTCCCGGTCCCAGTCATACGCATAGCCCAGTTGCTGCAATTGCTTGCGCATGTAATCGATATTGCTGTAAGTCCATTGCGCCGGGGCTACCTTGTGCTTCATCGCCGCATTTTCTGCCGGCAAGCCAAACGCATCCCAACCCATTGGCTGTAACACGTTCTTGCCCTGCATGCGCTGAAACCGGCAGATGACATCGCCAATGGTGTAGTTCCGCACATGCCCCATATGCAGATGACCGCTGGGGTAGGGGAACATGGAGAGACAGTAGAACTTCTCTTTGGTGGGATCTTCCGTTACTGCGAAGCTGCGGTGTTCGGTCCAGTAAGTCTGGGCGGCGCGTTCTACTTTTTCCGGGTGATACTGCTGGGGGGTGTTACTGCTCATCGGGCCCTGGTTTCTGGATTGAAAGTCTGAAATGTGAATAAAAATAACTGCTTGCGATGGGAGGCAAGCATAACCCAGACAGCCGGATACAGGTAGTAGCGAACACCAAAAACCTTGCGAAAGCAAAGTCGCTGGAACATGATCTGATAATTAGCAGAGTCGATTTCGAAGTTGCGCGGCCGCGCTGCAGAATTAAAACCACCAAGCAAGGGTATAAAAAACCATCAAAACCAAACATTAGAAGGTCATTAACAATGAACAGCAGCTCCCACAAGCTCGCCATGGCAATAACACTAATCAGCGCAGCAGCAGTGTCGCCGGTTCAGGCTGGCTTCGATCAATGGCAAATCAGTGAAGTATTCAGTTCGGCCGACGGTTCGATTCAGTTCATAGAATTGTTTACCAGTGCCGCCAATCAGCAAGACCTTAACGGTCAGTCACTCACCGCCAGCAATAGCACCGGTCAGTTACAGAATACCCTCCAGCTAAACAAGAATCTGAGCGGCACTACCGCTAACAAGAATGTTCTGATCGGGACGCAGGCGTTTGCAACCCTGACCGGATTGACGCCGGATTACCTCATCAATCCAGGCTTTCTCTTGACCAGCGGCCGCACGATCAATTTTGCCAATGGCACCCCCACCCTGAGCTACCAGGCTAGCCAAATTCCACTCAATGGTGTGCAGTCAATCAATGGTAATCGCAGCGCCGGTATCGCGACGCCTACCAATTTCGCCAATGGAGTGACTGCCACCATAGTGGCCCCGGTACCTGCCAGTTTCAATGCAACTACTTCGGTGTTGAATTTGCCAGTGGTGGATATACCGACAGTCGGACTTGCCAATTTATCTTTTGATGTGAATGTGGCAACGGTCCGGTTTGCGCTGCGTAATGATTTTTTCCTGTACGCTGGCGGAATTATTGCGGGCGACAATGCTGCCCGCTTGCTGCCTGGAAATATATTGTCGATTCCAGCGCTGACAATTGGCAATGAGCGCTATGCCTTCAAGCTGTCGGTAGTGGGCGACAACCCCGTCACGTTCGGCAACCTGACTGATATTGTCGTTACTAACCCGACTCCGGCCCCGACTCCAACTCCGACTCCAACGCCCTTGCCAACAGCTTTGCAACAGAGTATCGCCAGAGGCGAGCAGCAATACGGGCAGCAGTGCGCAGAATGTCATGGAGCAACAGGTGAGGGTGGTTTTAGTCAGGGTTTATTTGGACCGCTGTTGGGGGTGGGCCCTTTTGACACTTTTGCTGCACTGCGTCCAAAGATTGACCAGAGTATGCCACCCCAGTCACCAGCGAGTTGCAGGGATAGTGCAACTTCAACCTGTGCAACCGATGTAGCGAACTACATTCTGAATGTCTTTAAGCGCTAAGCAGTGCGCCTATATCTTCCGCTATTTTCGGCGCACACTGACCAGAGAAGAGGTAACTTTTAGCAGTTTGATCTGCCTGCTGTCAGCGTTCAGCACAGTAATCAGGAAAGGGCCGACGTTGATGGTTTCGCCTCGCTCCGGTATATACCCGAATTGTTTCAGCACCAGACAACCGACAGTGGCAAATTCCTGGTCGTTGAATTTGGTCTTGAAATATTCGTTGAATGCGTCCAGCGGGGTGAGCGCCTTGACAATGAAATTCTCATCATCAAATTTCTTGATATAGCTTTCATCATCGACGTCGTGCTCGTCTTCTATCTCGCCAACGATTTGCTCCAATACATCCTCAATTGTTACAGCTCCGCACACGCTGCCATACTCGTCTATCACAATTGCCATATGATGCCGGGTCTCGCGAAATTCGCGCAGCAAAACATTCAGGCGTTTGCTTTCGGGTATGAACGTTGCTGGCCGGACCACATCGCGCAAATTGAATTTTTCCGTATTGTCACTGAGGATTAAAGGCAACAAGTCCTTGGCCAGGAGGATACCAATGACGTTATCAATATTTTCACCAATTACCGGGAAGCGCGAGTGGGAGGCTTTGGCGACAAGCTCGACAATTTCAGCAATGGGCATCTTCGCGGGAACAGTGACCACCTGCGAGCGTGGAATCATGATGTCCCGCACCTGCATGCTGGAAACCTGCAGCGCGCCTTCAATAATTCCAAGCGCATCAGCATCCAGCACCTGATCCTGTTTGGCATTGCGTAGCAATTCCAGCAGGCTCCTGGTGTCAGTCGGCTCGTCCGAGAAAACCTGGGCAATTTTATCGATCCAGGATCTGGGTCGTGGCTCTGTACTGGGTAGCTCGTCTGTCATGTATTTATTCGACTCTGTGCGAGTAATAGCTGCTCGTCGATCTAATTATTATGTGGCAAATAGGGATCGGAAATGTCGAGAGTATGCAAGGCATTGATTTCCAGTTGTTCCATCGCGTGTCTGTCAGACTCCGCTGCGTGATCGTAGCCTAATAGATGCAATATGCCGTGAATGGTCAGGTGGGCCCAGTGTGCTTCCAACTGCTTCTTCTGTTCGCTGGCTTCCCGCGCAACTATGTATGGGCAAATCACCAGGTCTCCGAGCGGCTTATAGCTAATGGCACTTGTCAGGTTGTCAGGAAATTCGCTGGCGAAGGACAATACATTCGTTGCAGCAGTCTTGCCCCGGTATTTTGCATTCAGCTCTGCTGCTGTTTGTTCAGTCACGAAGCTCAGGCTCACGCTGTTATCTTGTTTGAATAAGGCGGCATCAAGTGCCGCGCGAATCCACTTGGAACACAGTGTTGCATCAGGCGCCCAGTCGTCAGTGGAGTCGTTGCGTAGATCAACTGTCACTTTCATTGAACTGGGTAATTTCCTGGTTGCCAAGTTTGGTAACAGTGCGGCGATCATGCGCTTCATATGCCTCGACGATGCGCTGTACCAGGCGGTGGCGTACCACATCCTTGGCGCTAAAATAAGTGAAGCTGATGTCCTGCACGCCTTCCAATACCTTGATGACATGCACCAGACCGGAGCGCGTGCCTTTTGGTAAATCGATCTGGGTTACGTCGCCGGTAATTACTGCCGTAGAGCCAAAACCGATTCGAGTCAAAAACATTTTCATTTGTGCGCAGGTAGTATTCTGACTCTCATCCAGAATAATAAACGAGTTATTCAGCGTGCGTCCGCGCATATAAGCCAGCGGTGCCACCTCGATAACATTTTTCTCAATCAGGCGGCTAACTTTTTCGAAACCAAGCATTTCATAAAGGGCATCATAAAGAGGGCGCAGATAAGGATCGATTTTCTGCGCGAGGTCCCCGGGCAGAAAGCCGAGTTTTTCGCCAGCTTCGACCGCAGGACGCACCAGCAGGATCCGATGTACCTGTTCACTCTGCAACGCTTCCACCGCACAGGCGACGGCCAGATAGGTTTTGCCGGTACCGGCCGGACCAATTCCGAAATTGATGTCGAATTCGCGAATACTGTCCACATATTCACGCTGGTTGTCGCCGCGCGGCTTTACTGATGTGCGCGGAGTTTTTACCAGGAATTCAGCAGCAGGCACGGCTGCGGAGGATGCCTGGCGGACATCCTGCAGTGCCAGATGTATGGCATTTGGGCTCAAGGTCGAGCCCTGAGCGGTTGCGGCATACAGGTATTCCAGCAACCCACCTGCGGCAGCCACTGCGGACTCGCTACCCGACAAATGGAAGACATTGCCCCGTTGCTGAATTTTCAGCGTCAGGGAAGTTTCAATCTGATGGATGTGCTCATTGAGTCGCCCGCAAAGATTGGAGAGTCGCTGGGCGTTGTCTGGCAGCAGGGTCAGACTCAAGGTATGGGTTGTCATGCAGGTAGAATCAAGCCTCTATTGGTAGAGTATGGGTCAGGAACGCGGGTCAGTATATCAAGCAATGTGTCGAATTGTCGTGTTAAAACCCGGCGCAAACTAGCGGCGGCCCAGCAAGGAATTGGGCAGGGCATCAGTAATCGTAACCGTGACGAATTGGCCGATGAGTGCAGGATCAGCACAAGCGAAGTTCACGACCCGATTATTCTCAGTTCTGCCTTGTAGATCACCAATACCTTTTCTCGAATGGCCAGTGACCAGAATCGGTTGCTCGCTACCAACCATAGACTCACTGATCGCGTTGGCCTGCTGGATGATTTGCGACTGCAAGATTGTGAGGCGGTGCTTCTTCTCTTGCTCGGGTGTGCTGTCGGTCAGATCTGCTGCTGGAGTACCGGGACGAGCGCTGTAGATGAAGCTGAATGAGGTGTCGTAACCAATTTCAATGATCAGCTTCATCGTGTCTTCGAAATCTTTGTTGGTCTCGCCGGGAAAGCCGACGATGAAATCGGATGAAAGGCTGATCTGGGGCCGGATTTTACGTAACTTGCGAATGATGGATTTGTATTCGAGCACAGTGTGCCCGCGTTTCATCGCGGCCAGAATCCGGTCTGAGCCGCTTTGCACAGGTAGATGCAAATGATTAACCAGCTCGGGTACCTGCGCGTAAGCCTCGATCAAATTGTCAGAAAATTCGATGGGGTGCGAAGTGGTGTAGCGAATGCGATCGATGCCTGCAATGCTGGCTATGTAGTTTATCAGCAGGGCCAGGTCAACCACTTTGCCGTCATGGCTCAGGCCGCGATAGGCGTTCACATTCTGTCCCAGCAAATTAATCTCTCTTACACCCTGTTGCGCAAGATGCACAGCCTCGGCCAGCACATCATCCAACGGTCGGCTGACTTCTTCACCTCTGGTGTAAGGCACCACGCAGAAACTGCAGTACTTGCTGCAACCTTCCATGACCGTGAGAAAAGCCTGACAGGAATCGCTTTGCGGTTGCGGCAAGTGGTCAAACTTTTCGATTTCCGGGAAACTGATGTCCACCACGGGCCGACCGGGCCTGGACTGCGCCAGCAACTGCGGGAGTTTATGCAGGGTTTGGGGGCCGAACACGACATCGACGTAGGGGGCGCGTTTGCCGATGGCGGCACCTTCCTGACTGGCAACGCAGCCGCCCACTGCAATCTTCAGTTCCGGCTTTAATTCTTTCAAGCGGCGCCAACGACCCAGTTGGTGAAACACCTTCTCCTGGGCTTTTTCGCGGATCGAACAGGTATTGAGCAGCAACAGGTCAGCTTCTTCCGCCGTGGCAACCACTACCGTGCTCTCGGTTGCGCGCAATAAATCCAGCATCCGCGCGGAATCATACTCGTTCATCTGACAGCCTTGAGTCTTGATGAAAACCTTCCTGGGGACGGCATCCGGGCTGCTAACCGGGACCTTATTCTGGTCTGGAATCATATCGGTGTTTGCCAAGCAAGCTCTGCGAAAAGGGGCGCGATTATAGCAGTCGGGTTGAAAAACGTCGAAATATCCTGATATTACGGTTACTCTTGCGACATTCCTGCCCCAGCCTCCGTTGCTGGCTAGCGATCAGGTCGCGCCGAGTTGCCTTCTGAAGCCCCGCAAAAGTTCTAAGAGATTGATATTTAATGGGAAATCTGTCTGAAATTTACAAGATCACGTTTTTGAACAAAGGCAAGGTGTATGAAGTCTTTGTGAAGCAGGTGTATCAGAGCGATTTGTACGGTTTTATTGAAATCGAGGATTTCCTGTTCGATGAACTTTCCCAGTTGGTGGTGGATCCCAGCGAAGAGAAGCTCAAGGCTGAATTCAATGGGGTGCGGCGCAGTTTCATCCCTATCCAGGCGATTATCAGGATCGATGAAGTGGAAAAGACCGGAGTCGCCAAGATTTCCAGTGGCGATAACGTAACCATGTTCCCGGTTTCATTGGTTGGTGGTAAGGCAGAGAAGAAAGATTCCTAATCCCGCTGTAACAAGTCCATCTGCGCATCCTTATTCAGGACTAACCCCGGAAAAGGTACTCGCTGCCGTGGAAAGTCTCGGTTTCGAGCCTGACGCACGCATTTTTGCCCTCAACAGCTACGAAAACCGGGTCTATCAGGTGGGCATTACCGATGGTCCTTCGTTAATCGTCAAGTTCTACCGACCCGAGCGCTGGAGTAATGCACAGATTCTCGAAGAACACCGTTTTACCGAGCAACTAGCCGAGTTTGAGCTGCCGGTGGTGACTCCAATTCCCTGCGGCAACAGTGGCACACTGTCTGAATTCGAGAATTTCAGGGTGGCTGTATTTCCCCAGTTCATTGGCAGACCGCCAGAACTCGATAATCTCGATAATCTGCTGGTGATGGGACGCTTCATTGCCCGCATCCATGCGGTTGGGGCGACCAGTAAATTCAAGCATCGAGTGAGCCTCAGTGTTGACCGCTTCGCCCTACAGAGCAGGCAGTATCTGCTGGAGCATGATTTCATTCCATCCAGCCTGCTGCGCGCCTATGAAACCCTGAGTCAGGATTTGATTGGAAGGGTTGAGGACAGATTCAAGGCGGCGGGCAAGCTCACCACCTTGCGCATTCACGGTGATTGTCATCCGGGCAACGTGCTATGGAAGCAGGAGACGCCGACTTTTGTGGATTTTGATGACGCCATGCAAGGCCCGGCGATTCAAGACCTGTGGATGCTGCTAGCGGGTGACCGCGATCAGCGGCAGGCGCAACTGCTGGAGTTGGTGGAAGGTTATAACGAGTTTTATGATTTTCGGGTCGCCGAACTCCCACTCATCGAATCGCTGCGCACCATGCGCATCATGCATTACAGCGCCTGGCTAGCACGCCGTTGGCAGGATCCAGCCTTTCCCCTCAGCTTTCCCTGGTTCAATACCGAGCGTTATTGGGCTGAACACATCCTCGAGTTACGCGAGCAACTTGCCATTCTGGATGAGCCACCGCTGCAACTGATGCAGTAAGCAGCTTCACACTTGAATGCCAGCGCCACCGATCAGTTCAGCATTGGTCATGTACACATGCGGCAGGCCGGACTCACGCAGACCCTCAATGCCCGCAGCTTCATCCTGCAGCATGGCTATGGTGGCCATGGAGCCGGCGACAGTGCACAGATTCGCCGCGATGCTCACGGCGCGCAGGCCAGCACAGGGCCAGCCGGTTTTGGGATTCAGGATATGACTATAGCGTTTACCCTCATGGATGAAGCAGCGCTCGTAGTCGCCACTGCTGGCGAGTCCGCCATCCAGTAATTCGATTGTTGCCATCAGCGAGTCCGGCGCTTGCGGGTTTATGATGCCCACTGTCCAGGGAGCTGGCCCGGGTTGGGGGCCAATCACTGCGAAGTCGCCACCCAGATTTACCAGACCATGGCGCACACCAAGTTTGCGTCCCAGCCTGGCGGCAGTATCAGCCGCGTATTCTTTGACGATACCGCCGAAATCAATTTCCATTCCTGCCGGCATCAATAGCCGGCCTTGGCGCCATTTCAGTTTATGCAAGCCGACATGGCTGCGTGCCTGGTCGATGAGTTCCTGTGACGGCACGCGGGCCTGCCTGAAATCCCAGATTCGATTGAGCACTCCTGCAGTAATATCAAACAGACCAGCGCTTTGTTCGTAGCAACTGAGGGCATGGTCGAACAGGGATTTCGTTTCGCTGTCGAGACGAATGCCCATGGGCTTGCCTGCTGCCAGATTTATATCCGTCACGAAACTGTCATGGCGAAAACGCGAGTATTTCTTTTCCAGCCGATGCACTTCGGACGCCATGTCTCGTATAACAGTCTTGGCATGGATGCGCGATTCAGCATAAATCTGCATCTCGCAAGTACTGCCCATGGCCGTAAATGCGAAACGTTTAAGCGAAAGATTCATGAGTGATGCTTGTGCTTATTATGCGGTTTGGGAAATGCGAATACTGTCTAGAATGAGTACTCGATACCGAGTGAAACTCTGTTGTATTGCACCAGTGCGGTACTGGGTTGCTTGACCTCGTAGGCGGAGTATTGCTCATTGGCCAGGTAGCGCTCTGCGGTGAGGGTGGCGGTCCAGTCGCCGCGGTCGGCGATCAGGCCAAGGCCGCCACTGACAGCGCCGAAGGCAGACAAGCGGTAATCACTGGATTGAAAGGAGGTGAGTGGCGCGAGGAAATTATCCTGATTGGTAAAGAAGTCCGCTGCCGACTGGCTGTAATAGCGCAGCGTGGGCACCAGCCGAAAAATGTCCCCGAGATTCTGGTGCCAGGCCATATCGAATGTATGCGAGCTGACGCCAAAATCGTCGTGATAGTAACGATAGTTGAGGTGCAGGGCGGCATCGGCATTGAGAAAGAAATGCCGGTATGAGTTGGACCAGGCGATTTGGGTTTTGTCCCCCGGCCTGATGTCGCGCAGCTTGTACGGATCGTTGAGAAAGCCTGACTGCTCGGTAATGCTGAGAGCGGATTGCATGGTCGACACGCTATCGATGATCTGGCTCACAGACACAAACACTGAGCTGCTGCTTTTGTCGGCGCTGACTACCCGATTGAATAGCGGTGCATCAGTCGGGAAAATAGCGTCGTCGGAATAACTGAGCCCTATGGCAAGTGTGGTGAGGTCATTGTTGAAGTGGCGCTCGCCGTTTATGCCGACGTAACTGGCGCGATAGTCATCCTCTTCGGAGTAGCCGATATTGCCGCCGATGCGGCCATTCTCCAGATAATAACTGCCGCCAACGGAAATTTCCGAACGGCGATCTCTGATGCCACTGGCGCCGCTCAGATTCACTACCGGCTTGCCATCGAACCCTTGTGTGGTAAACCAGGGAGATGCGCCACTCAAGGATTCGTAATTGGCGTCAACCTGCAATGCATAGTTTCTGCCGACTGGAGTGATCAATTTGAATTGATGAACGTCGATGTCATATCTGTCAAGGTCGCCGAACAGCACTTCGCTGCGTGACAGATCATCTTCCTTATAGTTGGAAATCTTGTATGAGAGCGTGTTCTGCAGGGGCGGCGCATCGGCGCCAGCAATCCCGGGAAGTGCCAGCGCGGTAGTAGAGAGAGCCAGTAAACTACGTGATCGCATAGGTTGCACCGGACGCATCACGGGAAACTAGTTGCAGCCGCAACCACCGCCAGCGGCGCTGTTGCCGCCGGAAGAGGCTTCTTTGCTGAAGAAAATATGGTCGTTCAATGCGCTTTCCAGACCGTCCGCATCCCAAGCCATCTCGGTCCTGGCCAGCTGACCGCGTTCCCAGGCGCGCACTGGTGTGCAGGCATTCACGGCAAGAGCACACACGACCAGCAGCAGGAGGCAGCGCATCCGTGCCAGCATCTAGTTGTCTGCCAGTAACTTGATTACTTCTTCTTCAATGAGTTCCATATCGCCGTCGCGAAAGCCCATGTGTACCATCTTTACAGTGCCATCGGGTGCAATCAGGTAGGAAGTAGGCATGCCGATTACTTCGAATAGCTCGGCAGTTACGCCATCCGGATCCGAAGGAATCAGAAAGTCCAGCGGTGTGTCCAGCAGAAAATCCAGGCCGTCTTCGACCGGATTGTCCACGTTGATCGCCACGATCTCGAAACCTTGATCCTTGTATTTGTGATACATCGCGTTATACAGCGGCAATGATTTCAGGCACGGCGCGCACCAGGACGCCCAGAAGTCCACATAAACGGTCTTGCCGCGCAGGCCTTCGAGGGCAATGGCTGGCTGCTCCGCATGGATCGAAGGCAGCGTGAAATTCGGGGCCTGCTCACCTGCTTCTGCTGCCAGCGCAGAACTGCCTATGCTGATAGCCAGTATGGCGATGGTGCTCTGCAGACTGTGCCTGAGGGTCAGTACGGTTGCCATGATGATTCCTTTTGCTGGTATTAATTCATGATTGAAATGCGCAGCGAGGGATCGCTGTGCCTGCTTGCTGGATTCGACCCTGCGCGGCCTGAATTTAATTCAAGCGTGATTCACTATAACGCACCAGATCGAAACGCGTCTACAACCTGGGTCTTGCTCAGAAGGGAGCCGGTATCGGCTGCGCCAGGTTTCTGACTAGTTGCTGCCAGCGGCGTCGCCGCAGTTTTAATTGAAACTGCACCTCGCGGTAACGGTCCTTTAGCTGCAATTTATCCAGATGCCCCAGAGTTTCCTGAAATTGCTTGCCGCGCGCCTCATACCAGGCCTGACGATGCTCGCTCCACTGCTGCAGTGAGTGCAGCAGTCGCTGATATTCCTGTTCGACGCGCAAGCGCAAGTTTTCCGGAATATTCAGCAACTCGCAGCGTACAGTGATGGATCGATATTGTTGTTCCAGGAAAGCCTTTTCAATCTGGGCAGGAGAGCAGCGCTTCAAATCTTTGGTCAGCCCAACCAGAGCCAGCAGTCCGATCAACCACTTGGTTGGATCGTAGTGCCACCAGCGTACGCCGTTTCGATAATCCCATTGAAAAGTGTGATGATAATTGTGATAACCCTCGCCATAAGTGATCAGGGCAAGCAGATGATTGTCGCGGGCTGAACTGGATTCGCTGTAAGTCTGTTTGCCCCACATATGCGCCAGTGAGTTGATCAGGTAAGTTACATGCTGACTCAGCACGAGGCGCAACAAACCTCCCAACAGCAGACCTGCGATTATATCGCCATGCAGTGCGCCCAGCAGTGCAGGAATGCCGATGTTAGTCAGCAGCACCAGTGCCAGATAATGTTTGTGTTGCCAAACCAGAATCGGGTCTTGCTGCAGGTCTTTGATGTTGGAGAAATCTTCATCCCCACTGAGGTAATCCCGCAATATCCAGCCTATATGAGAAAACCAGAAGCCGCGTCCAGCCGAATAGGGGTCGCGTGCATTGTCATCGACAAATTGATGATGGCGACGGTGCTCAGAAGCCCAGTGGAATACATCGTTCTGCAAGGCGAAGGCGCCGCCAATTGCAAAGATAAAGCGAACTACCGGATGGGCTTTGTAAGTCTTGTGGGACCATAGACGATGATATCCCGCTGTAATCGAAATGCCGCACACGCCCATCAGCAGCACGAACATGCTCCATTCAAAGAAGTCATAGCCGTACCAAAACCCGTAGAGTGGCACCAGCGTAATGGCCAGCAGGGGGGTGCTGCTGAACAACAGCATGTTTATCCAGTTAATCGGCGCTTTTTCCATGATTGCTATTTCTCTCACCAAGTACTCACAGGATAGTAGCGGAAAAAACTCGTCGGGATAAACTACAATTGCATAATTCTGGCACTATTGCTGGCAGCGCAATTGGCGCGAACCTGGAGGAAAATAAACCGTGCATGAAAAAATAATTGAGTTGGAGACAAAATTCGCCTTTCAGGAAGACTTGTTGACTGATTTGAACAGTGCAGTCGCGCAGCAGCAACGCCAGATAGGGGAGCTGATACGCGAATTGGCAATGATTAAACTACAAATGGCCGTATTGATCGAAGACGAAATGAAGCAGGCGCTGGGTGGCCATGACGAGCATGAAGTGCCACCACATTACTAGTTTTGCGCCAGTATCAGCTTGGCTTATTGGGCAGCCGCGACGTCGTCAGCCTGCAAGCCCTTCTCGCCTGCGCTGACCGCGAACTCCACGCGTTGTCCATCTTGCAGTACCCGATGCCCCTTGCCGCGAATAGAGCGGAAGTGGACGAATATGTCATCACCGCTGTCTCTGGTGATAAAACCGAAGCCCTTGCTGGCATTGAACCATTTTACGTTACCGGTTTCGCGCACTGCGCCGGGATTGCTATAGACCGGCTGATCATCCCGTGCCGCGGCCGTGGTATTGCTCCAGAACACGGCAATCAGGACCACGATGAAGAGGGACACTGCGATGAGCGGGAAATTGCCGGTGGTGAGGGTGTATTGCTGGCTACTGATTAAATAAAGGGGGATGCAGGCCAGGGCGGTAGTAAAAATGGCGATGAAAAAAGGTTTGTTGAACATGGCATTACTCTTATTGGTTTTATTGTAATAAGCGAATGGTGGGGCCTGCCCAAGGCTGGTGCAAGCGTGCTGTTCGGGGCCTCCCGTTACTGATGGTGGTGCCTAAAATACACTACTGCGGTCACAATTTAAACCGTCTGACCCGCCAGCGAGGTCACTGCGTAAGTCTGCCCATTGCTTAAGCTGAGATTCAGGTAGTCATTGTTATCTTGGCGCACATGGAAGGCTCCATCCTGAGCTATTTTCCAATGGCAGCAAACGGAGGGTTTACGTCATGAATTACCAATTAACTACAATCATCGTTTCCACCTTGAGTCTGGGCTTGGGCGCAGGTTGCCTGAGTGCGCAAACCGAAACCAGTTTCGAGACGGTGCCGGTAGTGGCTGCCAATCCCATTTACGAGCTGGTGTCTGTATCCACACCACAGGAACAATGTTGGGAAGAAGAGAGAGAGGTGGACCATTATGCGAGTCGCAGGCAAAGTGGCACTCCGGTATTGGTAAGTACCCTGCTCGGTGGCGCCATCGGTAATGCCGTGGGTCACAATAAATCCAACAAACGCGTTGGCGCAGTGCTGGGCGCCATGTTGGGGCACTCCATCGGACGTGATATTATGCAACAACAAAATGAGCGACCGTCTTCCCGTGAATATGAGACAGTGCAACGCTGTGAGACGGTATATCAACAACACGAAGAAGAGCGTTTGGTAGGTTATCAGGTAACATATCTTTACAATGGCGCTGAATATTCAGTGCGCACAGATGCGGACCCTGGTGCAGAGATGCGGGTTCGGGTCAGCGTGCAACCGATTCTGTAGCGCTGCATTGGCCAATATGAATTGATTGGCAGTACTGCGAACAAGAGGTGGAGTTTGAAACAATTGCGTAGTCGAATTTTTTGCATGATGCTGAGTTGGATGGCAGCAGGTGTTGGCTATGCCCAGATGTTGCCGATCCAGCTGGACCAGAATGCAACCAGTCCGCTACCAGGATTGCGCGAGAATCGACCGACCCCACAAACGAACGCCCGCATAACTGAAGTGCAGGCGGTGGAACTGGCGCGACAACAATTCACCGGCAATATCCTGCGTATCAGTTTAATTGGCGAAGGCGACAATCAGCTTTATCAGATTCGCATGGAAAACGAGGGCAAGGTATTTACAGTGTTTGTGCATGTTGCGACTGGCCGGGTGTCGGGTGGCACTTAAGCGACAGCTTCGGAACATGCCGCTGCAACATCTGCACGCAACCGGCCGGCTGGGACAAAGGATGCTTATGACTGGAAGCGAGGAAGGCCGACCATGCGTTTGTTAGTGGTGGAGGATGAAAGCCTGCTGCTACAGCAATTAGAGTCGGGGCTAACGAAGCAAGGTTACGTAGTAGACGCAGCAGCAGACGGCAAGGCAGGTCTTTATTTCGCCACTGAATTCAATTACGACGCCGCTATTATCGATCTCGGCTTGCTGATAATTGACGGTATCTCGCTGATTCGACAGATTCGCGCAGACGGCAAGACCTTCCCCGTATTGATTCTTACCGCCCGCGGCGACTGGCAAGACAAGGTTGCCGGTTTGGATGCTGGCGCTGACGATTACGTAGTGAAACCTTTTCAGTTGGAAGAGATCGTGGCACGGCTCAATGCCCTGCTGCGACGTGCTGCCGGATTCGCCAAACCAGTGCTGGAATTTGGGCCCTTGCATCTGGATATCAGTGCCAAGCGACTCACAGTGAGCAAGCATAATGTTGACCTGACAGCATATGAATACAAGATGTTGGAATACCTCATGCTGCACCCAGGGCAAGTGATTTCAAAAACCGAGCTCACCGAACACCTTTATGCCCAGGACTATGATCGGGACAGTAATGTACTGGAAGTTTTCGTGCGTCGCCTGCGGCAGAAACTGGATCCAGAGCAGACGCTTAAACCCATCGAGACAGTACGTGGCCAGGGTTACCGGTTTAACCTGCCAGAAAACTGACGCTGGCTCCGTTTGAATATAGTCCGGCGCAAGCTGCAATCACGCCACCGCCCTTAATGATGTCGCAAGCTTCGATGACGCCAAAACCCACCGTTGCAGATTATTCACTCCAGTCGCGCCTGCTGCTGGTATTCAGCATCTTGTTGTTTGTATTTCTTGGTTTAACTGGATTCGTTCTTAACTCTGCTTTCAGGAACAGCATCGAAGCCGGTGCAGCCGAGCGGTTGCAGGTACAAATCTATCTGCTATTGGCCGCAGCGGATCAGCGCGATGGCGAATTTGTGTTCCTGCAGGACCCACAGGAGCCCCGCTTCAATCAATTAAGTTCGGGTTTATTTGGATTTATCAATCGGCCCAGTCTAGGCGAGTTATGGCGCAGCCAGTCAGCCCGAACTTTCAACCTTGCGGAAGCGGAGCTTTTGAACCAGCCGGTAGCAGTGGGTGAGAATCGATTCTCGATTGTGGCGAGCGCAGCAGCTGAAGAATATTTCGTATTGACCTATGGCATATTGTGGGAAGACGGCATCAGCGAATATAACTTCAGTGTTGTGGAAAACGCGGCACCGTATTATTCAGAGATTGCCAATTTTCGCAGGAGCTTGTGGTCCTGGCTTGGCGGCGTTGCGGCGCTGCTGTTGCTGATGCAATTCCTGTTGTTGCGCTGGGGCCTGTCGCCATTGCACAAGATGGCTGCCGACCTGAAGGAAATTGAAGTTGGTGGTAAAGATCAATTGGAAGGACTCTATCCCAAAGAATTGCGCGGCGTGACCAACAATCTCAACCTGCTGATAGAAACGGAGCGCAAGCAACAAGCGCGCTACCGTACAACTCTCGGCGATCTGGCGCACAGCCTGAAGACACCACTGGCGGTAATTTCAGGTGTCATGCAAAACCTGTCGAGTCAGCATTCTGCCGGTAACGCGGACGCCAAGCGGCAACAATTACAAACTGTAGATGAACAGATTGAACGGATGAACCAGATCGTCACCTATCAATTGCAACGCGCCGTGCAGACGCAACCTGTATCTGCACTCTCGCGTCAGGTCAATGTCGCACAGGTAGCGCAAAGGGTGCTGGACGCGTTGACCAAGGTTTATGCGGACAAGGCAATGCAAGTGGAATCCCGTTTCGATGCCGAGCTGCGGTTTTATGGTGATGAACGGGATCTGATGGAAGTGCTCGGCAACGTGTTCGACAACGCCTTCAAATATGGCAAATCCAGACTGCGCGTGGGAGCTGCCTATGCAACTGCCGGGCAGGGACTGCGGATTACCGCAGAAGACGATGGCCCCGGCATTCCTGAAAACAAGCAGGAATTCGTCCTGCAACGAGGCGCGCGCGCCGATACGCTGGTACAGGGACAGGGCATCGGGCTCGCTGTGGTTACCGACATAGTGAACAGCTATAAAGGGACCATACGGGTCAGCCGCAGTGAGTTGGGTGGCGCTCGCATTGATATATGCTTTGTGGAGGCGACCGCCCGCTAAGGCAATTGCGCTAGAACACCAGACTGGCGGTGACGGCACAAAGAGTCATCAGGAACAGGAACCACTTGATACTGTTCTGCGATGCCCGTACGGCAACTTTAACCGCGAGCTGGGCGCCGAGCATCGAGCCGCTGGCCAGTATCAAACCCGGAACCCAACTAACCTGGCCAAATGCGATGAAAATGACCAGGGCCACACTGGTAAACGCGAGTGCGCAGACGGTTTTCAAGGCGTTGGCCCGCAGCAAGTCATAACGCAGGCCACCCCCCAGCACTGCCAACAGTATGAAACCAACCCCGGCCTGCACGAAGCCGCCATACACTCCGGCCGCAAACAAACTCCACCATGCGCCTTTGTGCTGCGCCGGTGACAGCGTGGCAGTACCCGGGGGCGGTGCGATGACTTCCGGTTTCACCAGAATAATCACAGTCATGCTGAGTATGGTGAGCAGCAGCACTGGTTTGAGGTACAGATTGGGTAACAACGCCGCGCCTATCGCCCCCAGCAAGCCGCCCAATATGTTGGGTATGAGAATCGGCAAGATGGCGGGCCGATCCAGTGATTTATGCTGGTCAAAGCCCCTGACGCCGACGACGCATTGCATCAGCACGGCGATACGATTGGTGCCATTGGCGACGTCGGCAGGCAATCCCAGCAGCATGAGCGCCGGCAGGGTCAGATTGGAACCGCCACCAGCAAGGGTATTAATACCCCCAGCCAGGAATCCGGTTACGCACAGTATGGTTACAGCTGTTAGACTCAATTCCATGGGGGCTCCCTGCGAGCTAATTCGAGCAATCCTGTCAGGCGCCATATCGGCGCTGCAGCGGAACTGTTGAATAGAACCAGAGGCAGCGCACTGGTGGAATCGGGCCGGTTGCCAGGCGCGTGGCAAAGCCGCAGAGGCTGCCCAAGGCGCTGTGAGTCAAGTCACATTACCACCAAATAAGTGACTGAAATCACTCGGACTTATAGCCAAGTCACAGTCTTTCCGACGAGTTCCGCTATGGTGCGTCCCCTTGATATATAAAGTCCCAGCCCGGTGCCGGTTGCCTCTGTAGTGTGAAAAGGTTCAAACAATCGTCCTTCGGATTCTTCGTCGATGCCGGCACCATCATCGATGACGTGCAAATAGGGTTGTTCATCACCATCTCTGTTGTCGATTCCTGCTTCAACCAGCAGGGTCGCTTTGCCGGTATTTTTCTTGCTGTAACGCAACCCATTGTCGAACAAGTTATTCAATACCTGTTCCAGTTGGCCGGAAATTACATTTATCTCCAGGTTTGGCGACTTCACCTGCAGATCGATCTGGTCGCACTTATCATGAGTGGCACGATAGTTTTCAATAAAATTCTTGAGCCAATCATCAAGCACGATTTTCTGCGCCGACGTATCATCATGTCGCGATGCATCAAGCACATCCTCAAGGATCATATTAACCCGATTGCAATGATTGAGAATGATTTCGATCATACGTTTGTCATCACTGGAAACCGATTCAGATTCGCGCAACAACTGACTGGCGTGACTGATAGCGCCAAGCGGGTTGCGCACCTCGTGAGCAATACTCGCAGTCAGGCGACCGAGTGAAGCGAGTTTCATTTGTCGCACACGTTCCACAATCTGACGATTGTCTTCGAGAAAAATCAGGATATCCGCATCTTGCTCCGGTTTGAGTAATGCAAAATTCAGCTGCACCTGTTTCTTCGTGGCTGGCACAGTAATTGGCTGTGGTTGGCGCTTGGGATTGATTTTCCACAGATTCAATTGTTCACCTAGTTCTGGCGGTAACAGTTGTTTTTCACTTGCTTCCGCGGGTGAGCGCTTGAGCAGCGATGCCAACGTTGCGCGTGCTGCACTATTCATGCTGACGATTTCCAGCGCGGAATTGACCACTACCACCCCGGTCCGCATACGTTGAATAATTTCATTGTTTAATTTTTCCAGATCGATAATTGCGCCTGCCTGTTTGTCAGCCAGCAGGGCCGCCTTGTAGATTCGATCTGTAACTGTTTGCACATAAAGCGATGTGGCAAACAGGATCGTGCCGAGTATCCCGGTTTCCACAAATCGATTCGGGGGAGCGTCAAGTGAAAGAGAAAGGTAAAGCTCGGTATAGATCAGCGCCAGAACAGCAATCGCGGCCAGGAAGGTGCTGATTCGGCCCCGGATCAATATGCTGCCAGAAGCCACTGTCACGATGAGCAGCAGACCGAGCCCGCTGGTGGTGCCGCCACTGGTGTAGATAATCAGTGTCATCGCGACAATATCGATAATCAGCGTCGATGCCAGCAGATTGGTGTTTTCCAGAAGTCGCAAACTGGCCGGCGAGAAAAATGTAATTGCAACACCGAAGACTGCGTAGGCGGTGGTTACTTGCACAAACAGGGTTGGTGCCAATGCGCCAAGCTGGGAATTGGCGGGACTGCTTATATAAGTAACAAGCAATACCAGAGGCAGTACAATGCGATAGATGTTGTATACAACAGATACATTGTTTAGCTGGTCGGTATATAGGGCAGTTCTCTCGGCCATAACTGGGCTATGATGGATCTCTTGAGTTACACATGCATGCTGGTTGGCAAGGAATTGCGTTATGCCAATACATTATCGGACAATACCCATCTTTTTGAATATTTAAACGGCGTTAGCAGCGCAAGAATAGCAGCAATGGGGCAGCAATGGCGCGTCAATTAAACATCATCATGGCTCAGATAAATCTGCTGGTTGGCGACATCAATGCCAATACTGACGCTGTCATCGCCACTGCCAAGGCTGCAATAGCTGAATACTCTGCTGATATCATTGCATTTCCCGAGTTAACCCTGACTGGCTACCCGCCGGAAGATCTCTTGCTCAGGCCCAGCTTGCAAGTACGCATCAACAAGGCGATTGACCGAATTCTCGCGGCCAATCTGGATATCCACATGGTGATTGGCTACCCGGAGAAGTCTGGCCAACAGCTGTTCAATACGCTGACCGTAATCAAAGGTACCCGCTGTCTCGCCAACTACCGCAAACAGCATTTGCCTAACTATCAGGTGTTCGATGAGCGGCGCTATTTCGATCAGGGATCGCGCCCCTGTATTCTCAAAATTGCCGGTGTGAATGTGGCGCTCACCATTTGTGAAGACATGTGGGAACAGGAACCGGTGATTCAGGCTCGCGCCGCCGACGCACAGTTGATGATCAATATTAATGCCTCGCCGTACCATATGAAGAAAATCGAAGATCGCAAACAGTTGCTGCACACGCGAGCGCGCGCAGGAAAATTTCCGATCGTGTATGTGAATCTGGTCGGTGGCCAGGATGAACTCGTCTTCGATGGTGGTTCCATGGTGGTTGCTGACTCCGGTGAATGCCACTTTCTGGCGCCCGCATTTCAGAGTGGTCTGCAACACGTGGTAATAGACTTGCCGGAGGTGGCTGGCCATCCCTGCACAGTGCCGCTGCAAACAATTGCACCGCCAATGTCTGTGGAAGCCGAGATCTATCAGGCCCTGGTATTGGGTGTGAGGGATTATGCCAATAAAAACTCCTTCAAAGGCGTGGTGCTGGGACTTTCCGGTGGTATTGACTCGGCGTTAACCCTCGCCATAGCAGTAGACGCGCTCGGGGCACACCGCGTGCAGGCCGTCATGATGCCATTCCAGTTCACTTCGCAACTCAGCCAGGATGCCGCGGCTGAACAGGCGCATTTGCTGGGAGTTACTTATCAGGTTATTCCCATCGCGCCAATCTATGCCGCATTTATTGCGGCTTTGTCAGATGAGTTTGCAGGCACGGCGGTTGATGTGAGTGAACAGAACCTTCAGGCCAGATGTCGCGGCGTGTTGTTGATGGCGATATCCAACAAGAAGGGACTACTGGTACTTACTACGGGCAACAAGAGTGAAATTGCCGTGGGGTACTCGACGCTATATGGAGATATGGCGGGCGGGTTTGATGTGTTGAAAGATGTTTCCAAAACCATGGTCTACCGGTTATCGCATTACCGAAATACGACGCATCTGCCGCACACTGGCAATGTAATACCGCTTGCAGTGATCGAGCGAGCTCCTACCGCAGAACTTGCTCCGGGACAACTGGACCAGGATAGCCTGCCCCCCTATGACGAGCTTGATAAAATTCTCGAACATTATGTGGAGCAGGACCTGAGCGCCGCGGCGATCATCGCCTTGGGTTTCAATGCCGATGTTGTGAAGCGCGTATTGCGCATGGTTGACTTGAACGAATACAAGCGGCGGCAGAGTCCAATCGGTGTGCGGTTAACGCGACGGGGCTTCGGGCGTGATCGTCGCTATCCGATTACGAATGCCTGGCCACTGGGGGAGTAATTCCAGAGCTGGAAACGCGGCACTTTATCGCGGTATCGTAACTTGCGGTCGTTCCGGTGTATTGGGCCGCACTTGCTGCGGCCTTTGCACATTCGGACGCACTACATTTTGATTCTGCCTTAGAACTTCCTGCACGCGCCGCTGGGTATCCCGATTTTGTAACGATTCATTATTCCTAAGGCGTTGATTTATCTGTGCTTGTTGCGCCTGTTGCTCAAATTGCTCACGCAGAATCTGGCGCTGCTCTGCAGGCAGGGTCTGATAGCGTCGTTGAATATTACGCAGTTGAATCTGATCATCCCGGTTGAGACCGTTAAAGCGCTGAAAGCGTTGATTGATTAGCTGTTGCTGCTGTGATGGCAGTTCTCGAAACCGTTGCTGCTGCGCCTGTGCCTGCGAGCGCTCCTGCGGTTGCATCTGCTGCCAACGATTGGCGCCGCGCTGCAAGCGCAATTGACGTTCTGCAGTAAGATCGTCCCACTGTGATTCCAGTTGCTGTAACACCTGACGCTCTTCATAGGACAAGTCTGCAATCCACTTTATCCTGGGCATACAGCGCGGAGCCGCAAATCAGCAGGCTGCAAACAAAGGGTACTGTCAAGATACGTTTAAGCATTTATGAATCTACTGGTTGTCATTTATATCAGTACTACTGTTATTAGCACCATTGTTTGCACTATTGCCGCTGTTGTTATTCCCGGTTGCTGCGGGCCTGTTTTCAGCTACGTTCAGCAAATCTTCAAATTCTTCCGATAACAAGCTGCCGGGATCTATCCACTGCCCATCATCGGTTTCAAACTGCCCCAGGAACTCCAGAAACTCCAGATCCGGCGACGTACTTTCAGATTCAGGTGTCGCCGCATTTTCTGCGCCAAATGCGCTAGGTAGCAAACCGCCAATACAGAGTGCCAAAATTCGCATCGAGCTGGCGTTTTTTTTCTGTTCCTGCAGCAGCCATTGCCACTTGGCTTAATTGGGCAGGCCATTTTCAGCCAACCACAGATAGAAATCCAAATTCTCATACAGTTCCAAATCGTCCGCTGAAGCGATGAGGACGATTTCCTCTTCAAGCAGCAAATTACCGGCTGGTCGTGAAGCAACATAAAACAGCGAAATTGCAGTTACCATGACGCAGGCGGTCGCCAGCATGTTTGCCGGTCGCGCCAATTTCGACATATCCAGAACACCGGAAATTTCGAACACCAAGCGAGCGAGCAACCTGCGGACAGGACTTGCTTGACGTTGGCGCATTTTCGCCACTGCCAATTTGCGCGCGGCATCGAGTCTGGAAACCAGAACCGGAGAGAGCTCCGGCGCGCTCTGTAAAGTGTCGCGGACATCCTGCAATAAAGTGTCATGGGCAGCATTCCCGGCGTGCTCAAATGGTACTGCCAGCGCCGCTTCCCGCAGTTGGTTGAGACGTGTCACCAGCGCGGGGTCGAGTTGTGCGTTGCTCGCATCCAGTTGCGCGCAGATTGCTTTCACGAATTGGTCTTCGTCAAGGGTGCTCATGGCCAATGCTCGCCTAGTTGTGCGCGCAAGCTATGGATCGCGCGTGAGCAATGGGTTTTGACACTGCCTTCGGCACAGGACATGGCAATAGCGGTTTGTTTTACATCCAGTCCTTCCCACGCCCTGAGCAGGGATGCCTGTTGCTGCCGCAATGGTAATGCAGCCAATGCTTCCTGTAATTTAGTCATGCCTTCGCTGGTCTCACTTTCAGCCTCGGGTGAGCAGCCATGGGGATCCGGTACAGTCTGCAGCGGGTCCTCGGTCTCGTCCTCGGCGCTTCCCAGCCAGCCGCGAAAGCGATTACGGACGCTATTGCGGCGGTGCCAGTCGTTGATGCGACTATGCAAAATTCGATAAAACAGCGGTGGCCATTCCGTTTCCGGGCGTCCGCTGTATTTTTCCACAAGTTTGAACATGGCATCCTGCACCAGGTCCAGCGCATCTTCATTGTTACGCGTGGCAAAACGCGCGATGCGGAATGCCCTGGCCTGAGCACCTTGCAAAAATATGTGCAATAACAAGGAGTTATCCAGGTAGTCGCCTCCGATAGCGAGAGTATTCAGGTACCATGCCTAGCTTTGATTCATTCGCTTTACATCGCAGTTTATCGGTTTCTTCAACCCTAAAATATCGATTTTGCACTTGAACTAACGCGCAATTGCAGTATTGGTTTACAGGAATATGCAGAATCTGTAGCGAATTTTCGGGGTATTAATCGAACAAACCGAAAGTGAGGATACTGAGCAGAGAGCGGCGCTGCGCTGGATCAGCCTGGGAATTGATGATCTGGTCACTGCCAGAGACACCGGGGCGGGTAGTTGGCGCCAGCGGTGGATCGACCCAGTTAGCGCCCAGAAGACCGAATGACACGGTATATAGCAAGGAAGGATTGGTAATTTCTGAGCGAATAATGAAACTGCCGTCACTGTCGATGGAGGCATGCTCAGGATAGTTTTCTCGCAGCAATTCCAGTGAAGTGTCAGCCATCTCATTCAATCCCAGCCGTAAATAGGCTTCCACCATCACCGCCACGCCATCAGCGACTGGAGGAGTGCCCTGGAAATTCTCCACCACGTACTGCCCACGCCGCAATGCGGCAATATAGGCGCGTCGCTCAAGATAGTAGTTGGCTACATGAATTTCGTATGCCGCCAGATTATTGCGCAGGAACACCATGCGCGAGCGCGCGTCAGCGGCATAAGCGCTGTCCGGATAGAGCGCCAGCAACTGGGCGAAGTCATTAAATGATTCCTGGGAACGACCCGGGTCACGCCGCGTGCTGTCCACTGGCAGGAATCGATTGAGGATGCCTTTATCGTCAGTGAACGAGGAAAGCCCCTTCATATAATAGGCATAGTCTACGTTTTCATTGTCCGGATGCAGACGAATGAAGCGGTCGGCGGCTGCCCGCGCCGCTTCCAGATCGTTGTTGCGATAGTAGGCATAGACGATTTCGATTTGCGACTGTGCTGCAAAGCGACCGAATGGATAGCGGGATTCAAGCGCCTGATAGGTACTGATTGCACCGCGGAAATTTTGTCCTTCGACCTGATCCAGGGCGCGTCGGTAAAACTGCTCCTCGGAGGTCAGATCGGCGAACTCATCTTCGTCTTCATCGCCACCAAACCAGCCACAGGCGGCCAGATTGAGACATAGCAACAGGATTGCGCTTAATTTGAAAAAAGCTGTGTTCACTTTTGGGAGTACCGGTATTCCGCATGTCGAGCAAAATAAAACTGCGCTATTTAACCACAGCATGCCGCAGATACCCAGACCTTGTTGCAAGCTCAGGATTGGGTATGGGGCAGCCGTCTTATCAAGTATCTGTCTTATCAAGTATGATAGGTCCATGACAACACATATCTCACTGCAAGCCGCCGTACCTGAAGATCTTTCAGGCAATCGATTAGACCAGATTGCTGCAAAATTGTTTCCCGAATATTCCCGGGCACGACTGCAGGGCTGGATCAAGGACGGCAGCCTGAAAGTAAATGGGCGCATACTGAAATCGAAAGACAAGCTGCCGACTGGTGACTTGATCAGGGTTGAAGCCGAGATGGCAGCCGCAACATCCTGGGTCGCCGAACCATTGGCATTGGACATTGTGTTCGAAGACGAACATCTGTTGGTGCTGAATAAGGGTGTTAGCATGGTCGTGCATCCAGCCGCGGGCAATCGCGATGGCACGCTGCTGAATGGATTGCTGCATTATTTTCCGCAATTGAATGAACTGCCTCGAGCCGGCATCGTGCATCGCCTTGATAAGGACACCACCGGACTGATGGTAGTAGCCAAATCTTTGAAGGCGCATACGGGGCTCGTGAAATTATTGCAAACCAGAAATGTAACGCGCGAATACGAAGCCGTTGTGAAGGGCGTGCTCACGGGAGGCGGCACGGTGGATAAGCCGCTCGGGCGTCATCCGGTGAATCGCAAGAAGCGCGCTGTGACCGAGACCGGACAAATCGCAGTGACCCACTATCGGGTAATCACCAAGTATCGCGCATTTACCCATGTGCAGGTGAATCTGGAAACCGGTCGTACCCATCAGATTCGCGTCCATATGGCATCTGTTAATCACGCACTTGTTGGCGATCCAATGTATGGCGGGCGCCTGCAATTGCCGGCGGCATGTTCGCCAGCTCTTGCTGACTATCTGCATGCGTTTCGCAGACAAGCATTGCATGCGCGAAAATTGGCGCTGGTACATCCTGTCACTCTAGAAGAATTGACATGGGAAGTGCCGCGACCTGCAGACATGGAAAAGTTGTTATTGTTGCTGGCAGCGGATAGTAATCAGAAAAAGGCGCCCTGATGCCGCTGGCTTCCCTTGCACTTGCACCGCCTGATTGGGACCTGCCGTCAAATGTGATGGCCTGGGTTTCTGGCCGGAAGGGTGGCGTTAGTTCGGCGCCCTACGAGTCTCTGAATCTGGCACTGCATGTAGGTGACAATGCGGCATCGGTGCATGCAAACCGGCGTCTGGTTGCCAGCGCACTGGATGCTTCGCTGCAGTGGCAATGGCTGCAGCAAGTGCATAGTGACAAAGTAGTGCGGGTAAATACTCCTGTACCAGATATCGTTGCAGATGGAGTGATCACGTCAGCGCCCGGGCTTGCTTGCTGCGTGTTAACAGCGGATTGCCTGTCGGTTTTTTTCGCGGCGAAGGACGGCTCTGAAGTCGCCTTGGCGCATGCGGGATGGCGCGGGTTGGCGTCCGGAATTATTGCGAATACAGTGCTGGGTATGTCGGTACCGGCAGAGCAATTGCTGGTGTGCTTGGGTCCAGCGATCGGACCTTGTCATTTCGAGGTGGGCGCCGAAGTACCTGAGACTTTTCTGCGATCCTGGGCTGGAGTCATTCCAGCTGCGGCGATTGCAGACTGTTTTCATTCCTTGAAAGGCACACCTAAATTCATGGCTGATCTGTTTCGCCTGGCCAGATTGCAACTTGCCGCTTTGGGAGTTCAAAGCGTCGCGGGCGGCAGTGAGTGCACTTACTGCGAACAAGACAAGTATTACTCCTATCGTCGGTCGGGAACTACCGGTCGCATGCTTAGTATGATTTGCCTGAAACCTGCCCTTTGATGTAAATCAAGAACACTCCTCTTATTATTGAAAAATTGCAGCCGGGGCCCCATAACTGAGCACAATGAAGGCAGCAAGCGCATACCCTGAGGGTGTGTCCGCGAAAACTGAAAAGGGGCGATATCACCATGCGAATTGACAAATTAACCAGCAAACTGCAGGCAGCGCTATCCGATGCGCAGTCACTGGCGCTCGGTCGTAACAACAATTTTATTGAACCGGTGCATCTGTTATTGGCCTTGCTGGACCAGAAGGGTGGTTCGGTGCGTCCCTTGTTGTCTCAAACCGGTTTTAACGTAGTTGAATTGCGGCGGCAGTTGCAGGCAGCTATCGATAATTTGCCACAACTGAAAGATCACGACGGTGAGATTGCTGTATCGGGTGATCTGGGCAAATTACTGAACCAGGCCGACAAGCTGGCCCAGAAAAAGGGCGACAGTTTTATTTCCAGCGAAACTATCCTGCTATTGGCCATGAATGACAAAGGCGCGCTGGGGAAAGCGATGAATTCCTTTGGTGTGTCCGCGCAAGCATTGGAAAATGCCATTGCAAATTTACGTGGCGGTGAGGCCGTAAGCGATGCTGGTGCGGAAGATTCCTGGCAGGCGCTGAACAAATATTGTGTCAACTTGACAGAGCGTGCTGAAAAAAATCAGCTGGACCCAGTCATTGGCAGAGACGCCGAAATTCGGCGCACGATTCAGGTGCTGCAACGACGCAGGAAAAACAATCCGGTATTAATCGGTGAGCCTGGAGTGGGCAAGACCGCTATCGTAGAAGGATTGGCGCAGCGCATCGTCAATGGCGAGGTGCCTGAAGGCTTGAAAGATAAAAAAATTCTGGCGCTGGATATGGGTGCATTGATAGCTGGTGCGAAGTTTCGCGGCGAGTTTGAAGAACGGCTTAAAGCCGTACTTAATGAATTATCCAAACAGGAAGGTTCGATTATTCTGTTCGTGGACGAACTGCATACCATGGTGGGCGCAGGCAAGGCTGAAGGAGCCATGGATGCTGGCAACATGTTAAAGCCTGCATTAGCCAGAGGCGACCTGCATTGCGTAGGCGCTACCACTCTCGATGAATATCGACAATACATTGAGAAAGACGCAGCACTGGAACGTCGCTTCCAGAAGGTGCTGGTCGAGGAGCCTACAGAGGAAGATACGATTGCAATTTTACGCGGCTTGAAAGAACGCTACGAAGTGCATCATGGCGTTGATATTTCCGATTCGGCGATTATCGCGGCGGCTCGGCTGTCGCAGCGTTACATCACCGACCGGCAACTGCCAGACAAGGCCATCGACCTCATAGATGAGGCGGCCAGCATGATACGCATGGAAATAGATTCCAAGCCTGAGGAAATGGACAAGCTGGAACGCAAATTGATTCAACTCAAGATTGAACGCGAGGCATTGCGGAAGGACGAAGACCCTGCGTCCAAAAAGCACAAGGAAAAACTGGCGCATGACATTCTGGAGTTGGAGCGAGAGTTTGCTGACCTGGATGAAATCTGGAAAGCCGAAAAGGCATCATTGCAGGGCGCACAGTCCATCAAGGGCAGTCTTGAGAAAGCGCGGAATGACATTGAGGTCGCCCGACGGGCAGGTGATCTGGCGCGCATGTCCGAGATTCAGTACGGAATTATTCCAAGCCTGGAAAAAAAGTTGGTTGCAGCAGCAGAGGCTGAGGCGACTGAGAAAAAGCTTTTGCGCAACAGGGTCACGGAAGAAGAAATTGCCGATGTAGTGTCGCGCGCTACCGGGATTCCGGTGAGCAAAATGCTGCAGAGTGACAAGTTGAAGTTGTTGGCTATGGAAGGCGCGTTGCATAAGCGCGTAATCGGCCAGGAGGAGGCAATTCGCGCCGTTGCGAATGCGGTAAGACGCTCGCGCTCTGGTTTGTCCGATCCCAATCGTCCGAACGGATCATTCTTGTTCCTGGGGCCGACTGGTGTAGGCAAGACCGAATTATGCAAGGCATTGGCCGAATTTCTGTTCGATACAGAGGATGCCATGGTGCGTATCGACATGTCCGAGTTCATGGAGCGGCATTCGGTTGCGCGTCTGATCGGAGCGCCCCCAGGTTACGTTGGTTATGAAGCAGGTGGTTATCTTACCGAAGCGGTGAGACGCCGGCCCTATTCGGTATTGCTGCTCGATGAAGTGGAGAAGGCCCATAAGGATGTGTTTAATGTGCTGTTGCAGGTTCTGGACGACGGTCGCTTGACTGATGGCCATGGACGCACAGTGGATTTCCGCAACACGGTAATCGTCATGACCTCAAATTTGGGATCGGATCGCATTCAGGAAATGATGCATCAAGGTTCGATAGCCGGCGAGGCCTACGAGCAGGTTAAGCAGACTGTGCTCGGCATAGTGGTAAAACATTTCTCACCAGAATTTGTAAATCGTATTGACGAGACTGTGGTATTTCATCCGTTGCAACAGGAACAAATTCGCGGCATTGCTGACATACAATTGCAATTGCTGAACAAGCGACTGGCAGACAGTGAATTGCGACTGGAGCCGAGCGCTGCAGTGCTTGATCATCTGGCGAAGGTCGGCTACGACCCGGTATACGGGGCCAGACCGCTCAAACGCGCAGTGCAGAATTTGATCGAAAACTCGTTGGCGCAGCACGTACTGCAGGGTGACTATGTGCCCGGAGATATCATTACGGTGACGCTGGATGTGGCGGGTAAACTCGTCTTTGGCAAGGCTGCACAGGCTTCTGCTGCAGCCGTCGCTTGATACAGGGTTAGCGGAGGCAAATAGCTAAAAGCTTGACTTTTCTTGCATAAATGGCAGAATCTCAGGGCTTGAGCAGTGCGATTTGGCCACACCCCATTCAATCTGCCGTAGTCTGTAACCGCCGTAACCAGGCAACCTATCGGACTACTATCTAGGTGTCTGACAATATCCACCTAAGGCCTCTATCACGTTATCGCGTACGAGGCCGACAAAAAGCAGGAATCGACCAGCTAAGTGTCGAATTGCTTCTTGTTGACACTATATCTTCATCTAATCCTGCGAATTCAGCTGCATGTGCAGCCGTCAGCTGTATTTCGTGCAAAATCAGCCAGCGCCTGCGCGGTCTGAATTAATGCTTAAAAGCAGAGGCAAAAAAAGTGGAACAACTATCTGGTGGTGAGATGCTCATTCGTGCGCTGCACGATGAGGGTGTCGAAATCATTTTCGGTTATCCCGGTGGCGCGGTATTGCATATCTACGATGCAATCTTCAACCAGGACAAGATTCAGCACATTCTGGTGCGGCATGAGCAGGCAGCAACGCACGCTGCGGATGGCTATGCGCGTTCTTCCGGAAAGCCTGGTGTGGTGCTGGTCACGTCAGGCCCAGGTGCGACCAATGCCATAACCGGCATCGCGACCGCTTACATGGACTCGATTCCAATGGTGGTAATATCTGGCCAGGTGGAAAGCAGAATGATCGGTTCAGACGGATTTCAGGAAACCGACATGGTGGGTATATCCCGGCCGATAGTGAAGCACAGTTTCATGGCGCAGCATCCTGCGGAAATCCCGTTGCTGGTAAAAAAAGCATTTCATATTGCGACAACAGGCCGGCCCGGTCCAGTTGTAATCGATATTCCGAAAGACGTGACTGATCCCAAAATCAAGCTGCCATATAGTTATCCAAAGGACATCAAGCTGCGTTCTTATTCTATTCCGGGCAAAGGACATTCCGGGCAAATCAAGAAAGCCGTAGATGCGTTGCTGAGTGCGAAACGGCCCATGATTTATGCCGGCGGTGGTGTCATTCAGGGATCGGGTTCAGAGTTATTGACGAAACTTACGCGTCAGCTGGGTTTTCCGATAACAAATACTCTGATGGGCCTGGGTGCATATCCATCCAGCGACAAGCAATTCCTGGGCATGCTTGGCATGCATGGCACCTATGAAGCAAATATGGCGATGCATTATTGCGATGTATTGCTCGGTATTGGTGTGCGCTTCGATGATCGTGTCACCAACTCTGACGTCACAAAATTCTGCCCCGACGCGACTATTTTGCATGTTGATATCGATCCAGCCTCAATTTCGAAGACTGTTGCTGCGGATGTGCCTATCGTTGGTTCTGTGGTGTCGGTTCTGGAAGAGATGCTGGATCTGGTTGCCAAAGCCAAGGCAAAGATCGACAAGAAAGCAATCGGTGTCTGGTGGAAACAAATTGAACAGTGGCGAGAAAAAGACAGTCTTGCAGTGGCACCATCAGAGAATGATGTTATAAAGCCACAGCAGGTTATAAAAGCGATCCACAAGATTACCAAGGGAGATGCTTTCGTATCATCTGACGTGGGTCAGCATCAGATGTTTGCAGCCCAATACTATGGCTTCGACAAGCCGCGCCGATGGATAAATTCCGGTGGTCTCGGCACGATGGGTTTCGGTTTGCCGGCGGCAATGGGTGTGCAGTTTGCGCATCCAAAAGCTGTGTCTGTATGCGTCACCGGAGAGGGCAGCATTCAGATGTGTCTGCAGGAGTTGGCAACTTGTATGCAGTACCAGCTGCCTATCAAGATCATCTGCTTGAATAATCAGGCCCTGGGTATGGTGAAGCAATGGCAGGACATGCAATACGGTGGCCGCCATTCGCACAGTACCTATGCCGAATCCTTGCCTGATTTCGTCAAGCTGGTGGAAGCCTACGGACATGTTGGAATCAAGATTGAGAAATTTTCCGATTTGGAATCTGGGTTGAAGAAAGCTTTCGCCTTGAAAGACAGACTGGTATTTGTTGATGTCATGGTCGACCCTGAAGAGCATGTGTATCCAATGGCGATTAAAGGTGGTGCCATGAAAGACATGATATTGAGTAAAACGGAGCGAACCTGATATGCGCCATATTATTTCTGTGTTGATGGAGAATGAACCAGGTGCATTGTCGCGAGTGGTTGGCCTGTTTTCGCAACGCAATTACAACATTGATTCTCTGACCGTAGCTCCAACTGAAGATCGTTCGCTTTCACGTCTGACATTGACTACCAGCGGTGATGATCGACGTATAGAACAGATAACCAAGCATCTGAACAAGCTGGTGGATGTCGTCAAATTGGTCGATCTGACTGAGGGTGCCCACATTGAAAGAGAACTGATGCTGATCAAGGTCAAGGCAGTTGGCCCACAACGTGCTGAAGTGAAGCGTACCGTAGATATATTTCGCGGACAGATCGTGGATTTGACGAGCAGCGTCTACACCATTCAATTGACAGGCACGAGCGATAAACTGGATGCATTCATTACTGCGCTTGGCGACAATGTGGTAATGGAAGTCGCCAGAACGGGAGTTTCCGGCATTTCTCGCGGTGAGAAGGTGCTGAGCCTTTAGCTTGCGCTGCGGTAAAAGATCATCCAATTAGAAGGGGTGAATAAAAAGGGGTCAGAGCTAAATTCTTGCAACATTAGTGCAGGAAATTAACTCTGACCCCTGTTTTTTCACCCCTGTTTTTTTTATGCAGCTAAATGGCCTTCTTCATTGCTGTCATATACTTGCGTAGTCGTTTGCCAACTACTTCGATTGAATGGGAGCGAATGGCGTTATTCACTGTGATCAACTCAGCATTGTCCACTCCCAGATCCTGCAATTGCAGTCCGGCACCGATGACATCGGTATCGACACGCGTCATGAAGTCTTTCAGCAATGGCACGCAGGCATGTGAGAATAGATAGCAGCCATACTCGGCTGTGTCAGATATGACCTTGTTCATCTCATACAGTTTCTTGCGACCAATCAAGTTGGCGATCAACGGCACTTCGTGCAGGGACTCATAATAAGCTGATTCCTCGATGATGCCGCTCGCTGTCATCGTTTCGAAAGCAAGTTCGACACCTGCCTTGATCATGGCAACCATCAAGATGCCGTTGTCATAATATTCCTGTTCGGGTATTTCCATGTCTCCTGCGACAGATTTCTCGAATGCGGTCTTGCCCGTTTCTTCTCTCCAGGTGAGCAATTTTTTGTCGTCATTCGCCCAATCTGCCATCATGCCAGCAGAAAATGCGCCGGTGATGATGTCATCCATGTGTTTCTGGTAGAGAGGCGCCATTAATTGCTTCAGCTCTGTGGCAACTGAGTTAGCAACGATTTTAGCCGGATTGGAAAGACGATCCATCATATTGGTAATGCCGCCGTGTTTGAGGCCTTCGGCAACGACTTCCCAGCCATGCTGCACCAGTTTTGATGCGTAATCAGCTGCGATGCCTTTCTTGATCATTTTGTTGTAGCAAAGAATCGAACCAGTTTGCAGCATGCCGCACAGAATTGTTTGCTCACCCATGAGGTCGGATTTCACTTCCGCAATGAAGGATGATTCCAGAACACCAGCGCGATGGCCACCGGTAGCAGCTGCGTATGCTTTGGCGATATCCATGCCTTCGCCGTCAGGATTGTTTTCCGCATGTACCGCGATCAAAGTGGGTACGCCAAATCCGCGTTTGTACTCTTCGCGAACTTCGGTGCCAGGACATTTCGGTGCAACCATCACCACTGTGATGTCTTTCCGTATTTGCATGCCTTCTTCAACAATATTAAATCCGTGTGAATAGGCAAGGCATGCTCCCTTTTTCATCAATGGCATAATAAGTTTAACCACTGCGCTATGCTGTTTGTCTGGCGTGAGATTCAATACCAGATCAGCAGTTGGAATCAGTTCTTCATAGGTGCCAACTTTGAAACCGTTATCGGTGGCATTCTTCCAGGAGACACGCTTTTCTTTAATCGCGGCATCGCGCAGCGTATAGGTCACGTCCAAGCCACTGTCGCGCATGTTGAGACCCTGATTGAGCCCCTGTGCGCCGCAGCCGACTATTACCACTTTCTTCCCGGCCAGTTTTTTCACACCATCGCTGAATTCACTTTGATCCATAAAGCGACATTTGCCCAATTGATCCAATTGGAGGCGGAGGGGCAGCGTATTAAAGTAATTCATGGACTAGCTCCGATGTATGTATCTTGCGAAGAGTTCGGGTAAAGAATTCGCGCGCAGGTGCAATCTGCAGGTTTTCAGTGAGGCGCGATCATATAGCATCTTGATTCTTGGGTAAAATTTTCGCTGGAATTTAGCCGCATATGCGCTGGTATGTCACCGGGGCATTACCTGGACTTTACTGGAAATAGTCCCGCAGAATCCAATTCAGGGCGGTATACTTGCCAACGACGGCGAATTTGCCTGCGGGTAAAGAGACGATTTATGAGTAATGAAGATACTGATCAGTCGACAGACAGCATCCTGCCAATTGATGAGCACGAGGAATTCATCGACGAAGGAGGCAAGCAAATACGCCGCAGAGGCATTTATTTGCTGCCGAACCTGCTCACCCTGGGTGCGCTGTTCTCCGGGTTCTATGCGGTCATTGCTGGTATGTCCGGCAACTTTAATGAGGCTGGCTGGGCGATATTTATAGCAGCAGTCTTCGATGGACTCGATGGCAGGATTGCGCGACTTACCAATACCCAGAGCGCTTTCGGTGCCCAGTTTGACAGCCTGTCGGATATGGTGTCATTCGGCATGGCGCCGGCTCTTATTATGTTCAACTGGGCACTCGAGCCCTTGGGGCGTATCGGCTGGGCGGCTAGCTTCATCTATATGTCATGCGCCGCCTTGCGTCTGGCCCGCTTTAATGTGCAGCTTGGTACAGTCGACAAGCGCTTCTTCGTGGGCTTGCAGAGTCCGATGGCAGCTGGGGTGGTCACGTTCGTGCCCTGGGTAGCGTACAAGTACAATCTTGAGGTGACGCCACTGCTGGCATATCTGGCGACGGTACTCACCATGTTTATCGGTCTGCTTATGATATCCAATTATAAGTACTCCAGTTTCAAAGAGTTACATTTCAAAGGCACCGTGCCTTATATGGTATTTATTTTCACGGTAGTATTGCTTGTCGTCATCGCGCAGAACCCGCACGAAGTTTTGCTCACCTTGTGCATAATCTATGCCTTGTCCGGTCCAGCTATTGGCTTGTATAGGAAGCAGGGCAAGTTCAAGTTGCCAATGGCTGAATTGAACAAGGACAAGCTGGCGGATCCCGCGGACAAAACGGAATAGCAATACCAGCGCAAGGATAATATCAGGACATTGCGTGCAATTTATTGTTTGGTAAACCTGTCCTGTTTGATATGAAATTTTGATACCCAACTTATTTATGCAGGTGCATCCTCATGCTTATCAAGAAACCGTCAGACATTAAATCTTCTGAGATTACACCGGAGAGTGTTTTTAGAAATCGACGCGAATTCATGGTAGATGGCGCCAAAGCATTGCTGGGAGCGGGCGTTGCTTCGGCATTTCCTGGTATGGCGTATGCCCAGAACGGTGACTTATTAAAAGCCAGAGCGCCTGCAGGCCTTAGTCGGTCTGCGCCAGCCGCGTGGTGGCAAGACAAGTTCTCGAACATTAAACCCGCACCTGACGCAGAGCCCTTCTATACTGCAGAATCTCTAACACCCTACACAGATGTAACTCAGTATAATAATTTCTATGAATTCGGTATGGACAAGGGTGATCCTTCGGCGAATTCATCCGAGTTTAAAGCGGATCCATGGTCTGTAGAAATAACCGGGGCAGTAGCTAAACCAGGAAAATATAATCTTGAAGATATTCTGAAGCCCCATGCGCTGGAAGAACGCATTTATCGACTGCGCTGCGTTGAA
>Ga0209553_1000030_pt1 | contig 70227 bp, 60 predicted proteins | sample LauGreFBDMM110DN_2_FD_188217 | JGI IMG/M metagenome (GOLD analysis project Ga0209553, IMG submission 188217) | Freshwater lake microbial communities from Lake Michigan, USA - Fa13.BD.MM110.DN (SPAdes) (version 2) | ecosystem: Environmental > Aquatic > Freshwater > Lake | place: Lake Michigan...
GCCGAAGCCGCCGGAGTTTTAGAAATGATTTCCCAAACACCCGAACAACTGATGCTGTACAACGCCCGGCTGAAATTCCAGCGCGACGAAGAGACGCGATTGCTGTATGCAATTCAGGTAGGCGAAACGCGAGGTCGTCAGGAAGGCGAAGAAATCGGCGAAGCGCGAGGTCTAACGCTGGTCGCATTCCGTTGCTCCAAGAACTGCTCGGCATCGGGCTATCCCCGGTGGAAGCATTCGCGGGGTATAACGAAGCACAATTGAATGACATGGCGGATCAGTTGTGGTAGCAACTTCGCACGCATGGTGAGAACACCTCATCCCCGCGCGTGCTAAGTGGCGTGTAGTTGAATTTGGCAGCATTCGGACGGGTGCGTCATTGATGGCTGAATTCTCGTGAATTCGGCCGGTGCTTGAGGGCAGCCCTAGGCCGGTGCTCAGCTATGACATCTCCGAGTTCATACTAAAAACGGTTTCAGGGAGGCTGGAGTTTTGACGCACAGTCGACTTTCTCTCGAAAGCCATTCCGGGACAATATGACGGACATGAATATCCATCTTAGATCGCACAGGAATCCGATTTTGCAGCCCTTGAACGTACATTTTCTCCCTGTCCTGATGAACACGGTGAATCTGAAAGGTGGCACGGCTGTCATCATCGACATTCTGCGTGCCTCGTCCACAATCATCACGGCGCTGCATAATGGGGCGAAGCGCGTAATCCCATGTGGCACTCCGGACGCGGCTCGGAAAATTCGTGCACAATCGCCTATTGAGGCGATGCTCTTGGGGGGCGAACGTGGGGGCCTCATCATTGAGGGTTTCGATTGCGGTAATTCGCCCACGGAATATTCAGCAAGGCGAGTCGCAGGCAAGACCATCGCGTTCACAACGACCAATGGAACGCAGGCTTTACTGAAATCAGCCGCTGCGGAAACCATACTCATCGGCGCATTTATCAATCGACACGCGTTGGTTGATCGGCTACACGCTGATCAACGTCCTGTTCATCTGGTCTGCGCAGGCACCGACGGTGAAATCACCGGAGAAGACGTGCTGTTTGCCGGGGCTGTCGTGGAGGCGCTGCATCAAATGGAGGCGGCGACACATTCAAACGCACAGCGATGGTTGCCGAATGATTGTGCTCGAATTGCACAGCGTTTCTGGCGTCAGAGCATCGGGCACACTTCCATCTCGGATGGCATTGGAGAACTGTCGTCAAAAATTGAATCCGCGATGCGGGATACACATGGTGGTCGCAACCTGTGCGAGCTGGGCTACGACAACGATATTAAACTGTGCAGCGCCGTGGATTGCATTGACCGCGTCCCAGTATGGGATCGAGCGAGCGGTGAGTTGAGCTAGGTAGCCGAATGCGTGAGAATTCGGGATCGCACGGAATTCTTGCGAATACCGCTACGGGAGTGAGACCACGCTACGACTTCCGGCGGCGGGGGATGAGGTTCTTGTCATCGACTAGCACGATCTTTGGAGCGTGTTTTTGCCGTTCTTCTTCTGTGTACTGAGCATAGCTGCAGATGATCACAAGGTCGCCGATCTGGACAAGTCTTGCCGCGGCGCCGTTGAGACATACGGTGCCCGAACCGCGTTCGCCGCTAATCGCGTAAGTCGTCAATCGGTTGCCATTGTTGATATCGTAGACATCAACCTGTTCCCATTCGACAATGTCGGTGGCTTCCATCAGCAACGGGTCCAGCGTGACGCTGCCTTCGTAGTGCAGGCTAGCGTCCGTCACACTAGCTCGATGGATTTTGGATTTGAGGAGCATTCGGTTCATTCTGCATCACGCTCGTAGTTTCGCGGATAATTGAGTTTCACAGCTGGCAATGATCTGCTTCACAACTGTCTCCACTTCTTCAGTCGTTAACGTACGGTCGGAAGCCATAAACCGGCAGGTGATCAGATACGACTTTCGATCGGCATCGATCTGTTTTCCGCGATATTGACCACCAAACGAAGTTCCCAGCAACAGCGATCCAGCAGATTTGAAGACCGTTTCCGACAACTGCGCCCACGAAACTGATTCCGGAATTACGAAATTCAGATCGCGGGAAATCGAGGGAAATCGTGGCAACGGGGCATACGAACGCGAGGCTTCGAATAATTCTTCGATCAGTGGGAGTCGCAGTTCAGCCACGCACACCGCGTCTTGCAGGTCACTGCGTTCGAGGACGTCGCGGTTAAGTTCTCCCAGCCATCCCCAGCGTTTTTCGTTGAGATTCACCACCGCGCCGCGGCCTGCCAGATATTCTGGATGCGATGCGGGTTCGGTTGTCAGCACGGCGTGTGGCGCCAACTTTGCCGCCAACAATTCGACGACACCCAGCAGCACCGCGAATGAACGTCCAGAAACGATCCCGATCGTCAATGGTTCGGCTTGATGTTCAGGCTGGCTGAGACCTGCTGTCAGATACACGCGCGCCACTTCGAAGAGTTCTGCGTTCGCATAGCCATGTCGTTCATTCTGGCGGCGACACGCCAGTAGACTAGGAATCAGACTCTGCCGGAGCTGGTTTTCATGACTGCGACTGGAATGACTGACCGCGACTGGGGAAATTTCTCCTTCCGGTCGGAACAACTGCCGCTGTTGCTCACTGACAAACGACATTGTCAGAGCTTCTGAGAGTCCGCTCGCAGCAAGCTGGACGCGAATAGCATCCACCACGCGTTCACGGAGCGTTCTCGCGGTCGCCACGACAGGTAATGTGGCATCGATTGGGATATGTTCGTAACCGTGAATGCGAGCCACTTCCTCGATCAGATCACATTCCCGCAGCAGATCCGGACGCCAGCTTGGTGGTTCGAATGTCGCTGCATCCGCGCTCCGCTTAAGGCATTTCAATCCCAGTCGCTGCAAAATATTAACACACTCATCGGCAGCAATCTCAATCCCCAGCAGACGCGACACTTGACCGAAGCGGAAAGTCACCGGATCTCGCATTGCGGTCCCGGATTGTCCAGCCACAACGACACCTGTCAGCAGCGTGCCGCCTGCAACTTTCAGAATCAGTTCACAACAACGTCGGGAGGCCCAATCGAGCCACTGTCGATCGACTTTTCGCTCAAAGCGATAAGATGAAGGGCTATGCAACTTTAATGATCGCGCTGTGGCGCGCACTGACAACGACGCGAACGACGCGGCTTCAATTAGCACGTTGGTTGTTGCATCTGAAATTTCTGTGTCAAAGCCACCCATGACACCCGCGACCGCGACTGGACGATCAGCGTCGGCAATCACACACATCTGCGGGGTCAAGACATATTGCCGCTGATCAATCGCCGTGATTGTTTCACCCTGCTTCGCGCGGCGGACGATGATTTTTTTGCCGTGAAGTCGCTCGAGATCGAAAGCGTGCAGCGGCTGGCCGCATTCCAGCATCACAAAGTTTGTGACATCAACGACGTTGTTGACTGAATTGATGCCAACAGCTGCCAAGCGATCTTTAAGCCACGTTGGACTCGGCCCAATTTTGACGCCGTGAATTACCCGCCCGAGGTATTCAGGGCACAGGTCGGGGCATTCAATTGCAATCGAAGTGACGGTGCTGGCGGCAGGCCCGGATTCTGTCACGGTTGCCGGAGGAATGGTGAGCGGCTTTTCGAACAGCACAGAAACTTCACGGGCGATGCCGATATGTCCCAAGCAATCCGGTCGGTTACTAGTAACTTCCAGATCAATCGCGACATCAGGCATTGACAGCCCTAACGTGACATCGTGGAACTCTTCCAAATTCAACCCTGACATTGTCAGTCGATGAGTGAGTTCTTCAATGTTCAGCGGCAGCGATACATATTCGGCCAGCCAATTCTTACTTACAATCATGACTCAATGCAGCGCTGAGAATGTTCAGTTTTCGCCGCCTACGAAGGCATTTCAGAATCCGGGGCCATCGCGACCGCAAATGCGGATTCTAACCGGCGAAACCCGGAATTTAGGCAGTGTAGCCAAACCAACCAACGCCGTGAAGGCGTTCGCGGCAGTGCTGAAATTATGGGATTTCCCCCACGTTGACTTCGCAAATTTCGATCATGCGGTTGAGTTTCGTGATCGCCAAGACTTCGCGAACATCCAGACTGGGATTGAAGATCTGGACCTTCAAGGGGTGATTTGGCATTCGCGTCAGTGAGACCAATAGTCCCAGTAGTCCACTAGGCACCAGTTGCACACCCGTCACGTCGAACGCCACGGTCGTGGAATGATTGATCTTCAACAGGTCAGCAATTGCGGATCGGTAATGAGCCACATTGAACTCGGACGGTATGTCCTTGCCAGAAAATCCTAGCACCGTCACGGGGCCAACACTGTAGACTTTGAGCAGCCCATCTTCGGTCAAAGCAAATTGCTGCGTAAGATCTTCTGCAGAGACTGGCGGTTCAGCATCTTCACTGGGCATGGGAATCAATCCTCAAAAATCAAAAATCAGGCGCGGCAGTCTAACAAATCCTGCGAGGAGACCAATCGTCGCCAGCGGAAAATTGGGAATCGCGATCAGGTTTGCAAGTCCCCCCCTCCCACCTGCTCCGGAATCGGGGAATTCATACGAGTTGACGCTGGATACGAAATTGCGGGTTTGAAATCAGCAAACGGTTGGTATGTTGCCGGGAGCTACGATAGCGTTTCATGTGAGATTGCCCCCATTCCCCGTCCCGTAGTTCACCACAGACCACTTAAATATCGAAATTTCCCCCTTTGCTTCCAAACCACCAATCCGCTGCATCACCACGCACTCTGAAATTTGTTTCCGATCGGTTACTGGCAGAACTCAGTGCAGAACTCCGCGGCCCGAATGTGCTGGTGCTGCTCATGCATGGCACGACATTAGCATCCTCACTGCGTACAGCGCGTCCGGATCTGAAATTTACGTTCTTTACCACAGAACATTTTTTTTATCGCACGTTGCAGGCATTTCATGCAGATGTGATGGTGACGCCGGATGCCGTCAGCATTATCTGTGCGGCCGATCTGCCGGAGCAGGAATTCGACGAAGTGATCTTCCCGACTCTGTGCGGTGATTCATCTGAACTCGCACAAGACCTGATCCAAGCCGGCCATCAGCGTCTGCGGTCCGGAGGTCGGCTGTTTGCTTCGACTAATAACCCCAAAGATCGCTGGGTCCAGAATCAACTGAAGGCGTGCTTCAGTAAAGTGGATGTGATGAAACACAAGCAGGGCACCACGTGCATCGCCACAAAAACCAGCGAGCTCAAAAAAGAAAAAGGTTTCCGCGCCAGATTTGCGTTTCGGCAAGGCGCGCGACTTGCTTTCGTCGAAAGCCGCCCGGGTGTCTTCTGTCATCGCCGCGTCGATGGCGGCGGACGGGCACTGATTCGATCGCTGGCGTTACTGCAGGGGAAAAACGGCCTACCGGAATTCAAGCCGCAGCGGATCGTCGAAATGGGCTGCGGTTCTGGTGCGGTGTCGGTTGCCGCTGCGATCGAATATCCTGACGCCAAAATTCTGGCTATCGACAGTGATGCGCGGGCCGTGGAATGCACACAGCGATCTGCAGGCCTGAATGAAATTACATCGATTCAGACACTCTTGGCATCGGATGGTGTGCTTCCCGAACCCGGCACATGGGATCTGCTGCTTGGCAATCCGCCGTACTATTCCGACTACAGGATTTCAGAGTTGTTTCTGCAGGCGGCACGCGTGGGATTGCGTGAAGGCGGCCGCATTCATCTTGTAACGAAATTGCTGGAATGGCATCAGGCGCGAATGGAACAACTATTCGGCGACGTCACCCAGCATGTCATCAGTGAGTACACAATTTTTACGGCAGTGGCCCGAAACAAACCTGGCTCAAAGACCCGCCGCTAACTGCGGGTCGGTCGATTCGAGACGCTGGCATAGCATCTGGATCTCGTCTAAGTCCATGCTCCGGTCGTAGATATCGTCCTTTTCCGGCTCACGCAATTGCAGCATGATGGAACTTCGTACATAGCGCAAACCACGCAACAGGACATCGCGTTCGTGGGTAGACACTTCGATCTGCATCATTCCGTTTGACACAACAACGGCTCCGATTGACTTTTGCCGCATAATCCGGATACCTCCTGAATCCGAACTCGGCATGGTCTAAACTGACAGACGTGATTTACGACTGAAAGCACAAGGGCTGGCGCAGCCATGGCCAGTAACAATCGAAGTGTACGCCTCAAATCGATGATGCTCAAGCGGTCAAAGCAAATCTCGCGCAAAGCACATCAATCTTTTCGCGGGTGAGTCTGAACGGGAAACGTTGGAAGTCAAATCCGTTCGGGAAGTTACGTCCTGAAGCACTGGTCTGGCTACCTAGCTGCCGTGAAAACGCCTAAAACCGTAGTCGTCCAATCACAACAGCTCAAGTTTTCGGAGTGGCGCGCAGTGCGCCTTGGCGGTACGCTTCCGCCATGGCCTTGGGAATCGCAGATTCGGACAGCACGACTTCCGCCTGATTCTCCTGAGTTAACGCCCGCATTTCCTGTTCCAAGGCCACTGCTGCTGCGCGGCGTTCTTCTGCATGCGCCCGAGCGATGCGCATATCGGCTTCGGCCTGATCGGCTTGCAGTCGGGCTCCCACGTTGTCACCGATGTCAATGTCTGCAATATCGATCGATACGATTTCATAGGCTGTCTGTGAATCTAGCCCCTTCGCGAGCACAGCCCGCGCAATCAGCATGGGATTGGCGAGGACTTCTTTATGGCTGGCGCACGAACCGATGGCCGAGACGATTCCTTCACCAACTCGGGCGATAATCGTTTCTTCGGTAGCGCCCCCGATCAACTGCTTGATGTTGGTTCTGACTGTGACGCGTGCTTTCGCTTTCAATTGAATTCCGTCGCGTGCCACGCCGTCCAAAGTCGGACGACCGGATCGACTCGGGTCCGGGCAATCAATGACTTTTGTCTTAACGCTGGTCTGCACGGCTTCCAGCACATTTCGTCCAGCAAGGTCAATGGCCGAAGCGGTTTTCCAGTCGAGGGGAATCTGAGCGCGATGGGCTGCGATCAACGCTCGGATGACCAGAGGTACGTTGCCTCCAGCGAGGTAATGGGATTCCAACGCGATGGTCGTAATGTCATCCAGTCCCGCCTGAACCAACATGATGCGTGTGTCCACGATGAGCTGTGGATTCACTTTTTTCAGCTTCATCAACACCATCTGCAACGGCCCAATTCCGGCTCCCGACATGTAGGCCCGAAACCATAACGAGGCGACGGATGCAAACACGCCCAGAAACAAAAGCAGCAGGATTACGATGATCACCAACACGCCTGCGAGCAGCATCTGTTTAAACGTGAGCACCCCCAACGGCAGCATCGCGTTCAGAGTTGCGGAATGTAGCTCAAACATCGTGATCTTCCTTCGAATATTTCCGACTCGTCAGCGTTCCGACGGAATGCAGACGGCGGCTAACCATGAATTCTAATATGACCCGCATCGTATTCGCAAACCAGTCAGCTCAGCGATTGTTCATTCGAGGATTCGCGTTGACTGGCGAGGAGGAGTCGCGCCCGTCTATGATGGGATGTGCTGCAAAACGTCGCTTCCCAAGTGGCGGATTAAAATCAATTCCCAATGCCGCCATTTTTATTGTATCTCGATGCTCCGCAACGAGATTTTCAGCCTCGGAATGGCGGACACTATTTTCAATCGTGGGCAAAATTTGCATCAGTGTCTACGATCTAGGAGACCTTAAAGTTATGAGAATCGAATCTCGTCTGCTCGAATTGGGGATCACATTGCCGCCAACTCCCGCTCCCGGTGGGATTTACACGCCGGTTGTGGTGGTGGATCATCTGGCGTACGTGTCAGGACAGGTCCCCTATGGCCCCGACGGGAAAATTGTGACCGGGCGAGTGGGCTCAGATATGACTGAAGAACAGGGAGCGGCGGCGGCGCGGACAGTGGCCTTGACCATGCTGGCCACCATTAAGGCATCACTCGGAACTCTAGATCGCGTCAAACGCATTGTGAAAGTCCTCGGTTTCGTAAACTGCACGCCGGAATTTCAAAAACATCCCGCCGTGATGAACGGATTCAGCAACACAATGGTAGAAATTTTCGGCGATGCAGGAAAAGCCGCGCGCAGTGCAGTGGGAATGGGGTCACTGCCATTCAACGTTCCCGTAGAAGTGGAAGCCGTATTGGAGCTGCATCCGTAATTCGGCACAGCCAGACTCCCAGATTCCGGCAACCCGCGTCGGAGTGACTTCTTCGGTTGTGTTTAGTGGTGTGAGGCTTTCAAATACTGGTCCCACGACGCGGGATTCTCACAAATGTCCGTCTCCCTGTTCCCACCACCGCGAGTTTGCCGCAATCTCTGAGCTTGTTCAGGAATACCCCTATGACGTCAACCAGTCCTGAGATTCCCACTGCTGGATCCGTGGATCCACCGATCTCCGTCGAGACACCTCGACGAAGTCTGCTGGTGCAGTTGATCACAGGGATGCTCAGCTTTCTAATCATTGCGGTGCCATCGACTTTGAGTGGACTGTTTTTTCTGGATCCAATTCTGCGTAAACGCAAAGCTGCGTCTGATGACACGGCAGACGGTGAAGTGCCTCGAAAAGATGAAGCCGGGTTCGTCCGGCTCGATGTGACGAAAGAAGCGGTCCCACAGGATGGCACACCACTGTCCGTGACTGTGATCGACGACCATGTTGATGCATGGAATATGTTTCGGGACGTTCCCGTCGGCAGTATCTGGCTCCGAAAGGTTGGCGACGGCCCGATCCTTGCATTCAACTCGATTTGTCCTCACCTAGGTTGTTCGGTTGATTACATCCGAGAAGAAAATGAATTCTACTGTCCGTGTCATGCGAGTGCGTTCGCTCTGGATGGAAAGAAGATGAACGATATCCCGCCCCGCGATTTAGATGTCCTAGAGGTGTCGATGCGAACCCACGGTCAGCAAGATGCGAATGGACATGAAATCTGGGTGAAGTTCCAGAATTTCCAGCGAGCGACTTCAGACAAGATCGTCATTTGAAAGCACCCGGAACATGATCGCATTGATTAACTGGCTGGAAACACGAACGGGCGTCAAGGCCCTCATGCATGAAGCGTTCAACGAGCGGGTTCCTGGCGGCGCGCGTTGGCGATATGTGTGGGGCAGCACACTAGTTTTTACGTTTGTACTGCAGATGATCACGGGCTTTATGCTCTGGTCGGCGTACAGTCCCAGTACGCGCACTGCATGGGAAAGCGTATACCACATTCAACACGAAATGTTTCTGGGCAACATCATTCGGGGGCTGCATCATTATGCGGCCCAAGGAATGGTGGTCTTGATGGCCATTCATCTGATTCAGGTCATCATTGATGGCGCCTACAAGGCTCCGCGTGAGGTTAATTTTTGGCTGGGGATTGTGCTGATGATGATCGTCCTCGGCCTGTCGCTCACTGGCTATCTGCTGCCATGGGACCAGAAGGGCTACTATGCAACTCAGGTCACCACGAACATCATGTGTGCGACGCCTGTTGTGGGGCGCGAAGTTCAGGTGCTAGCCCAGGGTGGTTCGGATTACGGACATCTCACCCTCACACGTTTCTTTGCGATGCATGCCGGGATTCTGCCGACGCTGTTGGTCGGGTTCCTTGTGTTGCATATTTACGTGTTTCGCCGTCACGGGTTAACCGTGCATGATCCAAAGCGAGCTCCAGACACGACGTTCTGGCCGGATCAGGTCCTGAAAGATTCCGTAGCCTGTCTCGCCGTGTTGGCTGTTGTACTGCTGCTAGCCATGTTTCGTGCTCCTGAATTAAGTGCCCCCGCAGACCCGGCAGTGAAGTTCGATGCGGCCCGCCCAGAGTGGTACTTTCTATTCCTATTTCGTTTCCTAAAATTCCATGCTGTCGAATCTCTTGGCGTGACGTTCGGCGCGATTATCGTGCCGGGCATCATTATGGGAATCATTGCCGCCATGCCGATCACAGCTAAAGTGCTGGGCAACTTCGGACATACGCTCAACAGAGCCTTCATTTGGGCCTTGGCCTTGGGCGTGGTTGTGCTCACGCTGATGGCATTTTACGAAGATGCCAATAACGCAGAACATCAGGCAGCCCTGACGGAAGCTCATCGTGACGGTCAACGCGCGATCGAACTGTCTATAGGGCCCGACAAAATCCCCGTGGAGGGAGCCGTCACACTGCTTCGCGAGGACCCGTTTACTCATGGCCCACGTTTGTTCGCTCAACACTGTTCCAGTTGCCATCGTTTTAATGGCCACGATGGACGTGGTTCGCTGGTAACGGAAGCCGGAAAAACGGATGAGGCTCCTTCCGTGATTGCTGCCCCAACAGCGGCTGATCTCGGGGGATTTGGAAATCGCCAGTGGATGACGGCGATTGTGATGGATTATTCCAATCACTTCGCATGGATGAAAAACTCAACATGGTTCCGTGATGCTCAGGCCAAGAATGCAGCGGGCGGGACTGTTGATTACATCAACCCGGACAGTTCCGAAATGGCCGATTGGACAAGTGGCAACCTCGATGCGCTGCAATCTGCTGAAAACGCTGACAACGTGAAGGCGCTCGTGGAATTTCTGGCCGCTGAGACGGGACACGCTGGGACAACGTACGATGCGGCGTTGGTAGAAAAAGGGCGGGATCTGGCGATCAAGGGCTCATGGGCCGGTGCCCTCAATGGTACCTCGTGCGCAAGCTGCCACGATACGATCGGACAAGATTTCCCCACGCAACCGGATGATTCAACTGCGAGCAGTTATCCCACCTTGGCGAAGTACGCATCTTTAGCGTGGCTGAAAGATTTTATTCGTCACCCTGACGCGGCGCGGCACTACGGGGCCAAGAATCAGATGGTAGTGTATTCACCCCAGAAGTTGTCCGACAAAAATCTGGATCTGCTGGTGCGCTGGCTGACGCACGACTACACCCCATCGACCGTGCCTGATTATGCGAATCAGTTGGATGTACTGAACGCTGCCCTCGCACCAAGTTCGTCAGTTGCCGTCGAAGCAGCACCGAAAAAGTAGACCGTCGCGTTGGTCGCGACTTCTGACAATGTGACGGACAGGAATGTCCATCCTACGCAAGTCAACGCCCTAATCACCAAAAGGTACATTATGTGCTGTCGCTTCCTGTGGTCTGCTGTTTGTGCCATCACCGCATTGTCGCTAGGCCAAGGAGTCGCGGATGACTCCGATGGCTTCACGCCGTTATTCAACGAAAAAGATCTGGCGGGCTGGGTCTTGGTCAACACCCCCCAAGACACGTGGACTGTTCAGGATGGAATGCTCGTGTGTTCTGGAAAACCGGTTGGCGAAATTCGAACGCAAAAGATGTATCAGAATTTCATTTTGGAAGTGGAATGGCGGCATATGGTCCCTGGCGGAAACGCAGGTATCTTCGTGTGGGCGGACGACATCACCGCCAAGGGTGTGCCGTTTCATCGCAGCATTGAGGTTCAGGTTTTGGAAAATTCCTACGGCCAGTCACAACATCATACGACTCACGGCGACATCTTCCCCATTCACGGCGCAACATTGAAGCCCGTCAATGGCCGTGGTGGTGGCCGCGCATTTCCAACGGAGGAACGGTCACTACCAAGTCCCCAATGGAATCATTACCGCATCGAATGCCGCGATGGTGCGATCTCACTGGCCGTCAATCATAAGGTGGTAACGCAGGGCACAGACGCGACTCCTCGAAAAGGCTATATCTGCCTTGAATCCGAAGGCGGGGTTGTGCATTACCGCAATCTGCGGATTCAAGAGCTCCCAGAAACCCTTGTAGCTCCGGAACATGTGGCGGTCGCTCATCGAGGATTTGTCAGCCTTTACTCGGGACTTGATCTGCGAGGCTGGAATGTCGCCGAAGCCGAAAAAGAACATTGGCACGTCAATGACTGGGTGCTGGCATTCGACGGTAAAACAGCATCGGGCTCCACTGCGTTCGTGACGACTGAGTCCTTTGCAAGTCCCGTGTTTGTGCTCGACTTGCGTCCGGTGGAGGGCTTTGTTTCACTGTCGATCGGTGGCGGTTCATTTGAAAAGTCAATCGTGATCTCGACGGCAGATACAGCTTGGAAACCGCTGCTCGAAAAGCGAGATTGGATTCGCCTTGAAACCTCAGTCCGCGAAAATCTGCTCACCCTGAGTGCCAATGGAAATCCAATCGTCACAAACCTGCCCCTGCCGAACAAGGCTGTGCCGCTGTCACTCAAAATCTCCGGCCCTGCAGAACTGGCAAACATCTACGGCATCCCAAAGAGGTGAACAATAGGGTCAGCGACGGTCTTGAATAACGTCAATGACAGATTCGAAAAAAAGATTTTCGAATTCGAATTTCGTGCAGTGTGTCGACAGGGGCGTTGGATTTTTTGAGGCATGGGTTTCAGTGTTCGATGGTGTGTGGAATTGGAAGAGTCGATTGCGTACTCTGACATCGGCTGGTGAAACGGAGTGCGGCTCTGCGGCTCTGCGGGGACGCAACGAGATGAGAGATAGCCGGTTGTTGCGGTGCGTCGATGACGCTCTGTCGGCGTTCTGGTGTGCAACCACAAGGACGCCGTTTTTCGTTAATTGATCGCTGATTCCCGCCAGAGTTGGTCCGTGTGAACCATGGTGTTGAGGATGGTGATGAGTTTCCTCATCGCAGCAGTGAACGCCACCTTCTTGAGTTTTCCTTTCGCCAGCAGTCGTTGATAGAAGGCTTTGATCGTCGGGTTGAATCGCGTCGCAACGAGTGTTGCCATGTACAACGTGCGGCGAACGGTGCGACGACCTCCTGCCGTTTCTCGTTTGCCTGTTGATTTTCCGGAATCGTGATTCATCGGAGCTAGACCAACGAGTTTAGCAATTCCTGACGATTGAGTTTTCCGAGTTCCGGAAGTTCAGCGACAATGGTGCTCACGGTGACCGGACCGATCCCCTTGACGGAGTGGAAGATTTCCACTGTGCGTGCGTTTGGCACGTCTGCCGCAACGGCTTTGGCGATCCGTTCGTCCATAGTTTTGAACTGTACTTTGAGGCCTTTGAGCACCGTTTGAATCGACTTGCGAATCTCTGCATCGGTGGTTTGCTGGAGTCGATTCTGCTCCTGGTTCACCAGATCGAGAAGTTGTCGGCGCCGTTCGACGAGGGCTCCCAGTTTGATGTGTTCATCCGACTGAGCGGCCTGTGGAGCGGGATGCACAACATCGCCGAATCGGGCGATGACGCGTGCATCAATTGGGTCCGTTTTTGCGTCGTAGCCGAGGCCTTTGGCAAAGTCACGCACCTGACGCAGGTTGACAACGGCAAGTGAAATCTGGTGTTCATGCAGCAGTTTGACGAGCAACGATTCATAGCTGCCAGTAGCCTCCATGACAACCATCGTCTGACTGGTTTCCTTGAGAGATGTGATCCATCGGCAGATCTCCTTTTTGTTGTTGCCGATCGTTTTTCCGGCGGCACCCTTCAGTTCAGCGATATCGAGTTTGTCTTTGGAAATATCGATACCAATGAACGTTGAAAACGGGTAACCTCAAATATTCATTTTGTCCCTACCTAATATTCGAGCTCGCAGAAACTGCAGCTCACGCGACGGTTCGGGTTTGAAATGAAACGACTTGCGCTCACGCGACGGTTCGGGTTTGAAATGAAACGACTTGCGATCACGCTGACACTCGGGCTCAAGGACCAAGGCCTCATCGATCTACAAGCCGCTGCTGCATCGGGATGGCCATCTCAGTGCCGCGTTCTTCCGTAAAGAAGATACGCTGATCATGAGATATTAGGCCCAAGAGTGTTCGGCACGCCGCTTAAGCCGCTGCACTGTGGGGAATTCTGTCCTGCCAGAGTGACAGAGCGAGCAGCGCTTGTGGCAAAGCATGCCAGACAATCTGATACGCGACAGGACGTCAGCTTTTGGGGGCCGAAACCCAGATGCAGTCATCGCAATCACCTTGATCGAACGGTTGGCGATCCGTGGAAGCTGCAGACGATGTCACCCGATAATCTCCCGGCGATGGTTGACGTAGTCCCATACAACATAGCGATCCAGATCACGGCCGGCGGTGAAGAAGACTCGCCCGCCGGTATTCTCCGCGAGACGATGGGCAAACTGGACGTCTTCGTGAGTCTGTGACCAGCTGGGGAGCAGGAAAATATTGATCGTAATGCCATCACGTTTACACAGCATGCCTTCTCGCTTGGTCGCTTCTTCAGTCTGTGGATCTGGGGGATAGAGGAGATACAACATGCTGGCTTCAAAATGAGCCGTCGGCAAGCCATCGGTAATCAGGACCACTTGACGATTCGGTGTGTCCTGCACAGAAAGAAATTGCCGGGCCATCTGGAGCCCGTGCTGGATGTTAGTAAAATGCGGAGGGATATGGATTTCACTCACATCTTCACGACTCATATCAGCTCGCAGTCTGACGACGGGATTTGTAATTGTGGGGATCTTGGGCATGAGTGCGATGAGATCTCCTGCTGGCACAACTTTGGCAAATGTGTGTAGCTCCACAAAACGCAGAAAGTCGCCTGGGTATTCAGTTGTAATCAGCCCGTTCAGGGCCAACGCCATGCGTTTGACGTTGATGTATTGGCCGTCGTAGCGCATGGAACCGCTCATATCCATGAGCACGACAGTCGCGCACTTGGGATTGTTACGTGATCGATGAATTTCGATATCGCGTTGCTGCAATCGCAAGGGACGCGTGTCGCCTTGTCGCAGCATCGCGTTAATGAGCGTCGCAGGGATATCCATTTGTGAAACGGAGTCACCAAATTCGTAAGGCTTGGTGCGTTGCATCTCCACCACGCCTTCGCCATGAATCGGCCCTTGATGCCGACCAGAACGTGAAGCCTGTAGATTGCTAAAAATTGTCTGGAGGAGGCGTCCCTGAAACAGCTTATACGCCTTAGGAGAAAGCTGGATCTTGCCCTGCTGATTTGCAAGACCCTGACCCTCCATGATCTCCTTCAGGTATTGTTGAATCTGTTCCTGAAACTTATTCAGATTGGCGATCGCTTCCGGATCAGCAAACTCACTGAGATCTTCGAGGTCGATGATCGCGAGTTGCGCGTTTTGTTTTGCGTCTTCCAGTTGCTTGAGCAGTTCATCGATTTTTCTGAGTTCATCCAGAATCTCGATCGCTGCCGGCACCGACATTGAATCGTGTCCGGTGAAGTCATACTTTGCCGCCAAATGTTCTACCTGATACTTGTCGCCGAGTGTTTCCATCAGACTGACCAGTCGGCCGGCGAAGTCCGGGTCGGTGCGTTCCGCGCGATACCAAAGATTTTCAAGTGCGTAGATTTGTTCTTCTTTGACGGACTGCCAAAACGATTTGGCGAGTTTTGCAGGTGGCTGAGCCTGCTTCGCGGCATTGGTGAATTGACGTAGGGCTTTTTTTTGAACGGTGTCGGTTTCGTATTTACTGAGAATTTTAGCTTTGCGTTCCTGCAGCATTTTGAGCAGAGCGTCGAGACTGGGGCCGAGTCCGGCAAACTGTCCAGGGTCGAGGTGGATCGCTTTCGCCAATTCTTCTTCGGTAAATTCCCGTGTTGAACCGTACGTCAGCATGTGCTCAAAAGCGGGCGACACGAGATCTGGTGGCGGCGACGACGGTGATGGGAACGACTTTGGATCATACTGCTGGTAAGTATGAATGACCCCACCGCGATGCCGTTGCAAAGTGTCAGGTGTTGGCAGATTCGATGATTGGTCATGCGAGGCGGGTGATGTCATGTGAATGTTTTCCTAACGAATGAAATCAGCGACAGGTGCTGGCCAGCACATCCGCTTGCTGAGATTGTACGCTGTCTCCTGCATTCGACTGCTGTTTGTCTCACAAACAGCAGATATGATTCCGGAAAGTTTCCAAATGACGAACGCAGGGCAGCGTGCGAAACTCACGCGGCGGTACCGACGTTTTTTCCAAGAAAGTTAACTCGCTGTTGAAAATGCGAATCGCGAGGTAAAATTGGAGATCTTGTGATTGTGCCCCTTGTTTTGGATGACATTTTCGAGTTTTCGCAATGCCAGTTGATAAATCCGGTTCACGCATTCGGCAGATGTTTGGCGAGATTGCTGAGCGTTATGACTTTATGAACCACTTTCTGTCGGCTGGCACGGATGTGTACTGGCGGTGGCAATCCGTGCGCATGGCGGCCCCCTTTAATGACGCACCAATTTTGGATGTCTGCACCGGCACGGGCGACTTGGCTTTCGCTTTTCGGAAGAAATTGAACGGCGCGGCGACAGTCTATGCTACTGATTTCACGCACGGAATGCTCAAGCTCGCGGAGCAAAAAAAATGCGATCGGGACGTCGTATTTCTGGAAGCCGATACGCTCTCACTGCCGTTCCCTTCGGATAAGTTTCAGGTCGTATCGGTGGCATTCGGACTCCGAAACGTCTCCAGTACGATTGGCGGGTTGAAGGAAATGACGCGTGTCTGTCAGCCGGGTGGGAAAGTTTTGGTGCTGGAGTTTTCGTTGCCGGACAATCGTTTGTTGAGTCATACCTATCAGTGGTACTTCCGCAATATCTTACCACGGCTCGGGCAGTTGCTGGTAAGAAATCGGCAGGCAGCGTATGAATATCTTCCCCAGTCCGTGTCGGAGTTTCCGAGTGGTTTGGAGCTCACCGGAATCATGGAAGAGGCGGGACTTGTCAACACATCTTTCCGCAAAATGACAGGCGGAATTGCCACGGTGTATCTCGGTACCAAACCCGAACATCCCTGATTAAAGCTGTGATGTTGCCCGCCCTCGGAAATCTGCAAAGCTGTCATTTCAATTGTTGACACAGGGTATCTAGGGGGCTCATTCTAAGCTCAACGTTTCCAATCAGTGCATTTCGCGCTGTTTACTGAACATCGCTCGACGTGACGCGACGTTCACCGTTGAACTTAAGGACAAGCCCATGAAACTTTCACGATGGACATTGACGATGGCGATTGCCGCCATTGCGCTCTACGTCGCCAAACCAACTGCTGCGGATGAGTTGCAAACTCCGGAGACTCAGGTGGTCGTCGAGCCACGCCGCGAAGCTTGGATGATGGAAATCCAACCGGCTGGAAAAAAGTCCCAAGTGCCTGCGATTCCGCTGGAAACCCCGACAGTTGCTGGCGAAACGGCAGTCTACGAACCGGCGGCGTACTCACGGATCTACAAATCGATCCCGTTCAATCGGACTGAGTACGATGCGAACCCGAATTACCGCCATGACTCCACAATGGAAATTCTGACTGGCAACGCGCGACACCAAACAATCGTCCAGCATAATTTTGAACACAAACAGCCTGTGAAACGCATCCCTGCGCCGACTCAGCCATCGCGGATTTTGACGCCGTTTGCGACACCCAGTTTTCTGTATGGTGGTGGTATGTTCGGGTACGGCAGCGGTTCATTCGGATACGGCGGAGGGTTGAGACGCTGGTAATGGTCGGTCTTCGTCTCACAACAATGCTCCAGAAACACGACCAACCGCCAACAAGCAAGACGAATTCTCGGCAGAATGATGCCCCGCACCAGTTTGTCGTCGGTTCACGAGATTCAAAATTTTAGTGTGTCACTTAAATTCTTTCAGAATTTTTGGGCGCCAGCATCGATTTGAACGTTTTTTTTTGCAAAATGAAAAAATGCAGGTGAGTTGCGCAGATCCAGAACAGCCATGAGGGGTTTGAACGGGACTGCGAATCCGCATGTCCTGCCCTCAGAGGGTGATTGTTTTCTGTTTTGGAGCACGTTCAATGATGTCAATTCGATTTGTTCGCAAGGCAGTTGTGTTCTGCCTCGCGACGATGTTGGTTTCCGCTTCTGTTCAGGCTCAGCCACCCGGTGGCGGTCGTGGAGGTCCAGGTGGGTTCGGCGGCGGTGGGTTCGGTGGCGGTGGCATCGATCGAGCTATGTTGCTGCGTGCTGAACAAATCCGTAAAGAACTGAAGATTGAAGAAGCGCAGGCAGCCACAATTGATGCGGCTCTAGAAGCCTTTCGAGAAGAACGCAGTGCGGCGCCGCGTCCTGATCGCGACGCGATCAGTAAAATGACCGAAGAAGAACAAACCGCGTTCCGCGAGAAATCGCAAAAGGAACGTGCGGAAATGAGCAAAAAAACGGACGAAGCGCTCGGAGCAATGCTGGAGCCAGACCAAGCAAAACGACTTGATCAGATTTCCCTCCAAATGAAGCTCAATATGGCCACGGTGGCAACCTTGAAGGGTGACGACATGAAGTTGAAGCTCTCTTTGACTGACGAACAGCTTGCCAAACTGGATGACGCCGAAAAAGCATCCACAGCTGATATGATGAAGATGTTTGAAGAAATGCGTGCTGCTGGGGCTGCCGCTGGTGGTCAGCCCGGTGGTGCTGGTGGTCGTGAGGGATTCGCTGCCATGCAGGAGAAGATGACTGCAGCCCGGGCCAAGTCAACTGCAACTGCGTTGTCCGTCCTGACAGACGAACAGAAGAACACGATTGACGAACTGAAAGGCGCAAAGTTTGAACTCGACATGCGTGCTCTGATGGGGGGCCGTGGTGGTCCTGGCGGTGGTCGTCCACGCGGTGAAGAAGGTGGTAAAGGCGGGGGCCGTGGGACTCGTCCTCCAGCGGAATAGTGATTTTGGGGGCCAAATAATTCCCAAAAGACAAAATCTGCTCCTTTAAAATTCAGGGCGACAGCAATCAAAGCTGTCGCCCTTTTTAATGTGATCTGGTGGTAAGTCTAGGCCTTCCTTGCTGTCAGCATGTCGACCGGTTTCGTCCCTGCCGTGAATGCATTGTTAAGGCAACGAATTGCAGTTGAACGGAGCAGTTGGAATAAAGTCGAGCAGTGCAAATAGACGGGCGCGACGGGATTTGAGACACTGCGGCCAAGAGGTCGTCCTTCTGACGACGATCGCAGGAAGTCTTTCAATGCGACTGTTAATTATGGAATCGGTATTCAGGCACACGTTGATCAAATGTTGGCTGCAATTTTTGCGCGTGGTCGTGATTGCGTCTTGTGTGATGGCGTGCGTGTCGGGTCACAGGGCCATCGCGTTGCAGAATGGTGAAGATGTTCGGCAGCGTGAATTGTTGAAAATGATTTCTGATGCCGAGCAGTCAATGGCTGACACGCAGTGGCTGCGGGCGGTTGAGCAGTTTGATGGGGCATGGGCGCGGGCGTGTGAACGGGAAGATCCGCTGCTGACCGCGTCTGGGGCGGATGTGAATCAATTGGCTCCGGGCCAAACGCAGCGTCTCGCGGGTGGACGAGCGAGGCTGGAAGAACTGTTTTTTACAGCCGGCGAAGAATTTCGAACGGAGTATCTTGGACAGTTCGAACAGGTTGCCGAATCCCGTATTTCTGAAGCAGTCACGTCCTCTGATTTTCCGACCCTGCGAAGCTTGACGTTGCGGTATGCGTTTTGTCCGGCGGCTCAGGATGGCCTGCGAATTCTCGCCCGCCAGTCGATCGATCGTGGCGATGATCTTGAAGCTGCGTTACTCTTAAATCGGATGTTGCGCGTCACTGAAACGAAGCAGCACAGTCGGAACACCGCCGAGCTATCGCTGCAGATTGCGGTTTGCAATTGGCGTGCAGGACTGAATACTGATGCATTAGAAAGCCTTGCGGTTCTGCTAGCGGCTGATCCACAATCGCCTTCGTTCCTGAAGCTGCCGATCCCGGCATCGTCAGCGATCACGGACTTGCAGAATTGGTTCATCGACTTGACGGGTATCCCTGCTGTGGGTGTCTTAGAATGGACGCAGCCCGGCGGAAATTATCGCCGCTTCGCATCGCGTTCTCGTGGCCCGGCCCGGCTGCAGCAGACATGGGTTTCAGATTCATTAACTGTCAACGATGTGCTGTATGCGGATCGCCTGAATCCTGTTCTGCAGTCCCTGCGTAACCCGTTGATGGAGTTCAGCCAATCACAGGAACAGCAAAACAGCATCGTAGTACCTGCCGCAACACCACTCCGTGTCGCTGAATTCGTGATTTTTCGCACGCCGTGCGGCGTGCGTACCGTCCGGGCGACTGATGGTGAAATCGTGTGGGAGGTCACTCATCCAGACGGTCGCATGCGTGATGTGCTGCAGGCCGTTGAAGAACAGGCAAGTCAACAACTTCAGCCCGTCGATCCGCAAAATATAGACGCGCAGGCCGCGTTGCAACGCAACTTGGAAATGCAAACCATAACCCAATCATTGATCATGGCAACGAGTCTGCGAAATCAATTAGTGCGGACAAATACGACGGCTCAATTGGCGGCATCTGCCACGACGCTGTTTGTATGTGAAGATGCATCCGGAACGACAGCAGACGACCAATACCGCATGATGTTTCGCACGACATCTCGCAATCTAGCGGTGAATAATTTTATCCGCGCCTACGATCTGCAGACCGGACTTTTCAAATGGGAAATAGGTGGTCAGACGCAGTCTGTCGGACAGTCAAACGGGAAAGGCAATCTACTGGCGGGATTCTATTTTCTGGGGGCACCGCTGGTGCTGGGAAACCGCACGTATGTGTTAGCGGAAAGCAGTGAAGGGATTTTTCTGTTGCAGATTGCCGAGCCTGCAGCGACCGGTACCGCTCCCACCAATCCGCGTGTCGTGCGTTCACAGTTGTTGACGCAACCGCAGTTCAGTGCGAATGATCATCCGGTGCGAAAACACGCAGGCCTTGTGCCATCTTACGCACATGGCTTACTGATCTGTCCGACGTGCGACGAACGGATTGTCGCGGTCTCTGCCGAAGATAACGCCGTGCGTTGGGTATTTCGTTACGGTGGAAGCATTCGTCGGCAGGAACTGGGTGGTGACGCTCCGATCCTGTTTGGCGGACGCGATCCGTGGGATTCCAGTCGTGTCGATCTGGATTCGCGGTGGACCGATTCGCTGCCGCGGATCGCTGGAAATAATGTGATCGTGACGCCACGTGATTCGGATGAATTGTTCTGTCTGGATCTGCAAACAGGCCAAGAACGATGGAAATTGGGGCGTAACCAGTTTCATAGTATTGCCGCAATTGTTGATGACAAGATCATCTTGTGTGGCAATCATATTGTGCAAGCGTTTCGACTGGACGACGGTCAGCCGCTCTGGAGTCAGTCGATTGTGGATGGAATCGTCTGCGGACTTCCAGCAACGGATGGTGTGTTGCTGCAGATCCCGACGTCCGAACCAGCAATCGTCGCGTTGGAAGTTCAGACCGGACGCAGGCTAGCAACGCAGCGTCTCTTAAATTCCAAGAACGCCAATGCCGAATTTCAGGGAATGGAATCCCCCGGTAATCTGCTGATCATTGGCGATCAAGTCCTGTCCCAGAATCTGGATTCGATTCGGGCATACTCACAGGGTTCGGGTGATTTACAGTTGGTGGATCAGGCATTGGAATGCCTTCTTGAGCAAGATCCACTTGGCGCGATCGCGCTGCTGGAGCAGGGATTGAACGAAGTATCAGAGCGGACGGCATCGCGTGATTTGCTCATCGAGGTACTGCTGGAATCTCTGCACACCGAGTTTGCGACCAACCAAGCATCGATTGGGCGTATTCGGGAATTGATCAGTCAGGCTGACGAAGAGCGTCCGGTTGCCGAAGTACTGCATCTGATGTTGGGGATGAGTCTGCCCGATGCCGCGTTGTTGCCCAGCCAGTTGCATCGTCGTTCGCAGCGCCAACTGTCGGATCTTAGTCGCCTAATCGCTCAGGGGTTGAGCGAAAGCGATTCAATCAGTGTCGAGGATCTTGTCGATGCTCTGCGTCCAATGCTGCCGGAACTGATTGCCGGTCAGAAGGAGGCGGTCTCAACCGGCGCACTCCGGCGACTCAAGTCATTGGCTATTGTTTCTGGAATTCGCAATGCGTTGCAACGCCGCACTCCCGAGGAACGCTCGACCATTCAATCGCAACTGCGTGAAGCGGGCGTGGAGGCATTGCCGCCCGAACGCAGCGGCCAGTTGCAGTATGTGCGTGATCTTGCCGCCAGCGAAATGCCGCACCTCGCGCTGCATGTGCTGCAATCTATGGAATCAGAGAACGACAATCACACTGCCGATCTTGTGCGTCAACAGATCCACTTCGAAATCATGCGTGCCGGGAATGACGATGGAGCATCTGTCACCGCGTTGCTAGATGACCTCTTGGCAACTGGTGACACCGTGTTCATTAAGGCGCTCCACGCTGAATTCTCAGAGGCTGACGCAACCAGTCCGTTCAACAGTGCCCGGCTCGTGACTGCTGCCGCCATGGCCCACAAGGTCGTATTCGAAACCTGGTTTGCTGCGCATGCGGATGTCATCACGTCGGAAGTCTCTGCTTGGGGCATGACGGCAAAGATCGAGCAGTCTGATCATCGCACGCTGCTGTCGCCGCGAAAAATTCCGAACGAAATTCCGCATGCCGCGATTCCGTTTTTCGGGTCACCGGGCAAGTTTCGCGGCTGGTCATTTGTGGTCCTGTTGCAGGAACAAAAAGTCGCGGCATATGACGCTACTGGTCGCATTCGTTGGACGTTGCCAGTTGCAGGAGTTGGTACAGACCTCAGCGATCATCTGCGGACGGAGTCATACATCACCACCTGCGGCCCTCTCCTGTTGTTGAACTTTCGGGGTGCGATGTTTTCGCTGGACACCAGTCATCTAATGCAACATATGGATGGCACCAAGCAGGTCGTTGAGCCGCATATTTTGTGGACACGGCAACTCGGTTCACTAACGACTGACTCGGACGCCAACGATTATCGCAGCTATGTGGAAGCGGCAGATCGTGTCACCCAATTCGCCCCTCAGTTGTCGGGCTATTACCCGGTCGCGCCGGTGACTACGTCGGCCGTCGCCCTGATTGCTGGTCGGCGGCTGCTGGTGTATGACAGTGTCACTGGTCGCCCGTTGTGGCAACTGGATGGAATCGCGCGCGATGCCGTCTTATCAACAACCCGTGATGCCGTGCTGATTTTGTCAGAAAGTTCGCGACAGATCGAAGCGCGCAGTTTAATCGATGGGACTCAGTTGCAGGTTTCGCGGTTGCCTGAATGGTGGGGCGAAGCCATTAACAACGTTGGTTCGTCCGTATCGGACTTCCAAATTGAACTTGGCGAAAAACTGCTATGGCGGATCGCCGTGCAGGGGCAATCGTGTGTCCTCTTTCGACAGGAAGCCAATAATTCTGCGTTGGAGTGCCGGGATCTAATGACCAACATCGTCACTTGGTCCATCGATCTTCCCGCGCAGGCCGTTTTTTCCAACGTTGCCAATGATGTTGTCGCAACGCTGGGAACTGGGAGCGAACTAACACTCGTACGCATCGATACGGGGCAGATACTTGCCAGCCATGATGTGACGCCAGTGCCGGAACCTCGCGAACTGTTCTTGGTACATTCGTTAGGGAATTATGTGGTGTTGCCTGAGGCTGTTGATGATCCCTCGATTGACTTAGACCCGGTAATGGAAGCAATGCATGTGTATGGCCGCATGTACGGCATCGATGGCCGGACCATGGAGCTCCGCTGGGACGAACCCCTCGACCATCGTTTTATTCGTCGCGGATCCGCGCAGGATAGGGTCATTCTGCCGAATTCTCCAATCATGGTCCTGCTCAATCGTGGCGGGGTCGCGGACCCGAAGACAGGCGTTCGGCGAGTCCGGATCGGAGCCCGCGTGATCGATGTCCGAACTGGCAAGGAATTGCTCAATCAGAACGACGTGGGTTTAGGGCTCAACGATTTCTGGCTGCGGATTGATGAACCATTACGGCAACTTGAATTGAGCTTCGAATCGCATATTTTTACGCTGGATTTTTCGGCAACACCATAGTCTTGCCTCGTGAGACTAGACTTCCCCAGAAGTTGTTGGCGCTGGGTTGGGGTTTGTATTGCCTAAGTTCCAGCCGAGTGTGAAAACGTGTGCTAGAGTTTAGCGATTCCAGAAAGGGTATCGCCTGATGCCAGCAGACGTGCAAAAGGCCGTTCCTCTGAATTACTACCAGTACATACAGCCGTGAAGAACAAGCTAAAACGCGCAGCATCAAGAATGCACGTTTCTGCTCCCGTGAAATCTCGGTTGGTCGCCTCAAGCCATGCCTCGCGAAAGTTGGGCATGGTTTTTTCGTGCCTCAAATAAAACGTGCTTCGATCACGCAAGCTCAGCTAGTCTTCAGAGAGAAACGCAGCCGTCCATGCCATTGGATAACAATGTCGGCGTAGAAAATTGGAAAGCGAGGGAGGCGTTGAGTATTTCTGGACATCGCTTAAATCCGATATGGAAGATGGTTACGACTTTGGCCAATTCTTCGGCGCGGTTCCACTCCTGACGCGCAACTAATATAGTCATCTTGAGGCAGATAAATCGACCTTTAAGTTTTTGCCATGAAAACGATGTTAAACCAATGATACAACTTCTTAAAATCATTGCGGCTGTGTCCGTTAGCAGAACGGGGCTTTTTGTGATCAACCTGATTCTGCTTGTACTGACCGTGTTTCTCTTATACGACACCATCGTCATTGTTCGTGGTCGCATGGGAACGATCAGCCAAATCGATGACTTGACCGATAATATTGCGACGATCATGGTCGCGTTCGGGGTCTTAATTGAAGAGCGACACGAAGTCTTAAAACTGATTGGATCAACGTCCCACGCAGTTCCTGAAGACAATTTGTCCGATATTTCGTTGCGCTACGGCGTCTACTTCATTATTGTAGGCCTGTTCATCGAAGTGTTTGTCGAAGCAATGAAAATTCCTATTCGATTTTTTGAAGGTGGACTGCTTGAAGAGACGCTGATCGCTGGGAGCATATTGCTCTCCGGCAGCGGATTGGTCGCCAGTGCATTGTTTGCCCGCGATCTTCTTTTTCGCATCATACGCAATCCGTCTGCCACTCCCGAGCCTTGAGGAATCCGGTTGCTTTCAACAAATTACTGGTCATGGATCAAGCACGGATTTCAGATCGTCGTGAAAACTTGTAGTCCCCGAGTTTTCCAGTCAATGTTTGAGTTGTGATCGCCGTGTTTGTTTGTCTCGCGAGAACAACGCGATACCCATTTCTTGGACGAGACTATGCGGAATGATCGAGCACCCGCGCGAGGACAGCGACGGAACAAGATTTTGCTCCAGCGGCTTTTAAGACTTTCGCGGCTTCCGAGCAGGTTGCGCCGGTGGTGAGGACATCATCGACGATCAGGATGCGTTCCCCCCGGATGGCGTGGGGATAAGTGGCTGCTAGGCTGCCGGCTTGGTTTTCAAATCGTTGTTTTACGGAGACGCGTTTTTGGGGTCGAGTCCGGGAAATTCGCTTGAGCAAATGCACGTCGCAGTTGATGTTCAGTCGTGTGGCAAGTTCAGCCGCAATGATCGCTGCCGGATTAAAGTTGCGGACAAGTCGCTGCCGCCAATGTTGCGGGATTGGCACAATTCGATCGAATGCCTTGTCGTGTAATTCCGCGGCACGCATGGTCGCAAGGAGCGCGCCGAGCGATCTCATCGGCACGGCCGAAAATGACCACTTCGCAGCCAGCAAAGCTTTTTGCAGTGCACCATCATACATTCCAAGACACACGACAGAGTTGAATCGCAGGGTCCGTTTTCGGCACTGCACACATCCTTCCTTTGATGATGCATACGGCCCGATTTCGGCTGCACACCGCTGGCAGCGATTGCGGGGCACCGGCGTGAGTTTTTCGATGCAGTCCGGGCAGTAGGCATTCCCACCGTCCGAAACTGCATGATCAGCCATGCCGCAGAGCGCACATCGTGACGGAAACAACAGATCGGCTAGTTGCCAGAATGCTGACTTCATCGTCGATGTCCGCTGGAGACTTATTTAGCCTTAGAATTCGTATTCTTTCTCGTCGTCAAGTTTGCCGCCAAAAGAAGCTCGAACGGCATTCAGTTGAGCCGCAACAGTGGCATCGGGGCCGGTGAGTTTCATAAAATAGACAGCTTTGCCTTCTAGATTCAGAATGACACCCACCATTCTTTGGCCGGGAGTTTCCTTAGTCTTTCGCAGGATTGGCGGGCCGTCTGGCTTCATATACGTGCCGGAAATATTGGCCACAAAGTAGTCACTCTCGCCAGCCTTGCCTTGGCGGACAGTTACTTTCCGTCCTTCGGCGCTGAACTGACCGACCCAGCGACTGATGTTGGCGTCAACACCTCCACCACCACCTGGGAAAGAAGAGATCACGAACTCACCTTTGTCTTTGTCACCTTCGCCCGCAGGCACTTCGAACGTAGCGAGACGCATGGGCAGGGTGGCGTCAGATTGCTTCCAAGATTTTGGAAGTTTCAACTCCAGTTCACCGATCTTGACATCCACAATTTCTTCTGCTTTTTTTTCTGCCTTGGCGGATTTTTCAGTAGCAGCGGCGTTCTTTGGCTTTTCATCTTCGCCGGAGGCGACAGCCATCATCGCAGTACTGCCGGTGGTGATGAGTGCCGCAAGGCCAAAGTGAGTCCAGCGTCGAAATTTCATAATCAAGGGCTCCGAAAAAAGGTTCGCAATATAGGTGCAGGTTTGTCCTCGTATTGTTTGTCGCCGCCTGAGGATTTTCAAATGGTTAGGCGAATATCGCTGAGAAACGGAGACGATTGGTAGGAGAATCTTAACGCGGCACCTGTTACACTCTGCCGCTGTGTAACCAGATTTAACGCTTTTTGCTTAGAATTGTCTGGAAAATGTCCGCCAATTCAAAATTTCAGATCCGCGTTCGTCAGATTGATCATGTGACGCTGGTGGTACGTGACGTGGAGGCTAGTCGTCGCTTCTATGTGGGATTATTGGGGATGACCGAGGTGCCGCGTCCGGCATTCAGTTTTGGCGGGGCGTGGTTTCAGGCCGGAGCGACGCTCATTCATGTAATCGCCGAACATGATCTCAGCGGCCCGGCGGGCTATCCGGTTGAAGTGCTGGTAAAGTCGAGTCGCAATCATCACTTCGCGTTTGAAGTCGACGATGCGTATGCAGCGGCGGAGGCGCTCAAGGCACAGGGCGTTCCCTTGATTGATGACGCGAAGCTTAGACCCGACGGGGCCGTGCAGGTCTTCTTCGCAGATCCCGATCATCATGTCGTCGAGCTTTGTTCTTCCCCGCGGCGTTGAAGAGAGCAGTTGCATGCCGAAAGAATATATCATTACCATGACCGCTGGGAATCGCACGGGCATTTTGTCTGCGGTGACGAAGGCGATGGCCGAACTTGGGGCGGATCTGCGGGAAGCCAGTCAGACCGTAGTTCGTGGCTATTTCACGATGATCTTTTCGGCTGAATTTCCGGACACGATGGATGAAAAAGTCATCCGCGATCACCTGCAGGATGCAGGCCGTCCGTTTGACATCGAAATTAGCCTGCGTGATCCGTCGCTTCATCTGCCCGCGTACAATGCAGCGATGGCAGAAAGCAAGCCATATCGTTTGAGATTAGGTGGCCGGAATCAGCCTGGCGCGCTCCGAAAACTCAGTCAGGTCATGTCCCTCCACGGCATCGATATCACAGGCATGCACGCATTGCGCATCGCCGATGGCATGGGCTTCGAAATGGTGCTGCGCTTAGCGGTGCCGACCACATGCAGCGTAGATGGTCTGCTGCATGACCTGAATGCAGCTGGACAGACCTTCGAAATGACGGCTGACATTTCGGAATTCATTCAGTAGATGATTAATCCAGAACCGCCGATCGCTGAAATGATCATCATGGGCACTGGCACCAGTGTCGGAGTTCCTGTCGTTGGTTGTCAGTGCATGGTGTGTCGTTCGCAAAATCCGAAAAACCAACGGACGCGCACGGGCGTCTTGATTCGTGGGCCGCAGGGCGAATTCATTATCGATGCTGGTCCTGAATTGCGCTTGCAACTGATTCGGGAAGACGCCCGACTTATTCAAGCTGCTGTGTTCACGCATGCGCACGCCGACCATATATTGGGGCTAGATGATTTGCGCGTCTTTGGATACCAGATGAATGCTGCCGTGCCGTTGTACTGCGAAGAGGCGGTCGAAGCCCAGATTCGGCACGTGTTTTCGTATGCTTTTACGGACCCGGCCATCCACACGCATCAGTTTGCCGCACCGAAGCTGCGATTTGAACGCATTGTTCCCGGTCAAGCTTTTACGGTCCTCGGCATCGAAATCCTCCCCATTCGCCTGAAGCATGGCGACTTGCCAGTGCTGGGATTTCGTCTCGGTAACACCGCTTTTCTGACGGATATGTCCACAATTCCTGCTGAATCAAAAGAACTGCTGCATGGCTTGGACACGCTGGTGATCGACGCATTGCGAAAGGAACCGCATCCCACGCACCTGCATGTGAATGCTGCCGTGCGACTCATCCATCAACTTCAGCCGCGGCAGGCGTATCTGACGCATATGTCGCATGATCTGGAGTATGAAGCACTCCGAAATGAACTTCCGGATGGCATTGAACCGGCGTATGACGGATTAAAGATTACGTTGACAGAGCATCCTGTTTCGTGAACTGCCACGTCGCGAGCGGGAAGCTTACCTTACGTCGTTATCAGCCTGTCAAAATCCCTGCATCGCTAGATTCCGCGCCTTAACGATGGTAAACCTAAGGGTCTGTTGACAAGTTTTGAATTCGATTCCAATCCCCGCTGCAAGATCTTTCTCATCAGGACCCTCCTATGACCACGCATCAGATCCCGACACGGCAGTCGTCCCGACGTCAATTTCTCGCAGCGACTGCCGCTGGAGCAGCGGCCATCATGGCGGCTCCGGCCATCGCGACGGCCTCCCGCACATCCCGTGAGACCATGATTGGGGAAGGCGCGCACCAGTTTCGAGTGAATCATACGTTTGCAGAACTGCCCGACAAGTATTCGTGGCAGACGACGCACAACGTGGCGCTCGACAATGCTGGGAATCTGTACGTCATTCACGAAGGGCGGCGTGAGCTGAAAGACCATCCCTCGATTTTCGTCTTCGATCCGGCAGGCAAGTTTGTGCGGGCCTTTGGATCACAGTTTCAGGGTGGTGGTCACGGAATTGAAGTCCGTCAGGAAGGCAGCGAGGAGTTTCTGTATGTCGCGGCGTATCAGCAGGTAAAGGCGTTTGCCAAGATGACGCTCACCGGTGAAACTGTCTGGTCACAGAAGGCACCGATGGAATCCGGCCTGTATGCGCCAGGTGAGCACATTTCGACAGAAGCGACGTGGACCCGCGAGGGATTTCTGCCGACTAATTTTGCCTTTCTTGACGACGGCGGCTTTCTGTTGGCCGACGGATATGGCACGTTCAAGATTCATCGCTTCGACAAGGACGCGAAATGGGTGAGCTGTTTTGGCGGAGCGGGGGAAGGCGAAGGCAAGTTCAACACCGCGCATGGTTTGTGGATCGACAAGCGTGCCGGTCGTGAACCATCGATCGTTGTCACGGATCGTGCCCACAACACGCTCCAGATTTTTACAATGGACGGCGTCTACCGCGAAACACTCACGGGTTTTGGTCTGCCGGCAAACGTTGACACTTGGCAAAACCTGATGCTGGTCCCTGAACTTAAAGCGTGTGTGACTTTGCTGGACGAAAAGAATCAAGTCGTTGCGCGACTGGGGTTGGGCGTGGACCGTCTTAACGAAATTAAGGACCTGCGAGGCCAGCCGGACAAATGGGTGGATGGCCAGTTCGTCCATCCCCACGATGCCTGCTTCGCACCAAACGGCGACATCTATGTTGCGGAATGGGTCGGCACGGGACGTGTGACAAAACTAGAACGCGTGTGAAGACACTGCCCGTCCTTCCATCAATGCCGAACGGTCGTAAGCACGAGGGACATTCATATCCGTCAGATGCCACGAAACAGTGTCGAAACGAAAATAATCTCCCCGTGACAGGCAGGCGAGCGGCGAAACCGCTAGGCCTCGCTGGAATCTTCAACCTCGTCGTCACCGGAATCAGCAGGCAGTTCTTCGGCGTTCTTGTCAACATCATGGTCAATCATTGGTTGCTTGATCATAATCCAGACCATCATCGAAGACAATTCCCAGCAGTCATGCACATGCCACCACGGCAATTCCGGGGCTTCGGTATGTTCGGGTGTGCGCAAGATGAGGATCGCGTCCGGCGTGGAAATCGTGTCACGAGCCAAGCGTTTTAAGCTGGCGGCCAAAGGTTTGCCCGGATCAATCTCATCGGCGTGTCGATACGGTGGATCAAAGAAGATGACGTTATATGGCATAAAGTCTTCACCGCCGTGAGGTCGAAACGAGGTGCGGCGAACATCGGTTCGCCAACAGATCGTGCGGGCATCCGTGGCAATGGTATTGACGTTGGTCACCAAGAGTTGGTGGATATCGGCATCGGCTTCAAAGAACACGCATGAGTGAGCGCCGCGACTGAGCGATTCAATTCCCATCGTTCCCACGCCGGCAAACACGTCGGCCACGCGGGCGTCCGGAATGAAGTCATGCAGGCGATCAAACACGATCTGCCGTACACGATCGGTGTAAGGCCGCGTCGAATCATCGGCAGGTGTTTTCAGAATTCGACGACGGTATTGACCGGAGATAACTCGAAGTGACATCGGCGATACAGTGAATTAGGGCAAAGTCAAACTCAGCGCATCGTGACTCAAGCATGGAGTCGCTGTGGGCCGTTAAAAACAGTCTCGTGGCATATCGATTGCATGCCAGCGAACTGGAACAACCCGCATGATACCACGACGTGCAATTGAGGAACGAGTCGGAGGGCTCGCAATTCCCTAGTCGGCGAGTTTAGGCACGGCTAAACCCCCACTTCTCGATGGTTGCCAACGAAAAAGGGTGTCCAATTTCTGCCGAAACCGGTAATCGAGGCCCCGAAACACTGAAAACTAGGGGAAATAAAAGGAATTCGACTTTGGTGTTGTTGACACTCTCGGTGATCACAACTCTACTTCGGCCTGCAAAAAGACGGGGATTTCGAACTTCGGGGGCTCCGCGAGTGCTCTAGAGTCCATTCCACACAATTTTTCAGGCGAAGGGGATTTGATCAGATGGCAAAGAAAGCCGAAAAGCCGTTGTCCAAAACAGACATTCTGAATGCATTGGCAGAAGCCACTGGCCACAGCCGCAAGGAAGTCAGCGGCGTGATTGACGCTCTTGAAGGGTTGATTGCCGCGAACATCAGCAAAGGCCCGGGTGTCTTCAATCTCCCTGGCCTGTTGAAGATCTATGTGCATGAACGCCCATCGACAAAAGAACGCATGGGTCGAAATCCAGCGACGGGCGAAGAAATTAAGATAGCCGCCCGACCAGCCAAGAAGGTGGTTAAGGTTCGCGCACTGAAGAAGCTAAAAGATCTGATCTAAGCCGATGTCGAAAGACAGCGAAATAGAATTCCGGAAAGGATGATCTTCAAAAATCATCCTTTCTTGTTTTTTGTTTGACTGATTGAGTTGACAACGGCAGTTTCAAGTGGCAGGAGTTGCCGGTTCGCTTCTTGACCGCATGAGAATCTTGTCTAAGATGTGGTCGATGAAAGCTGAGCGTTTGTCAGCGAAGCGATTTCGGGAGGTTCTGTAAGTCGCTTCGAGGGTGAGGTAAAGGAGAATCATGATGTTGGTATTATCACGGAAGAGAAATGAAAGCGTCATTATCAATGGCAACATTGTTGTCACGGTGATTGACGTACGGGGCGATAAAGTGAGGATTGGAATTGAGGCCCCACGGGATGTTTCTGTCCATCGCCAAGAGGTTCTCGAAGCAATTCTCAGCGAAAAGCTGAAGTTTTCCGAAAATCCTTCCGAAGAATCCCCAAGCTCGTTTGTCATCTGAATTGAATACGGTCTTCATTTAGCGTATTCTATGGCCTGTTGAGAAACCTGTTCGGCTCCATCGTCTAGTTAGGTCTAGGACATCGGGTTTTCATCCCGGTAACAGGGGTTCAAATCCCCTTGGAGTCATACCTCGGTTCGCATGAACCGAGGTTTTTTTATGTCTGAATGTTGAGTCGTAAGAGGCAGGATCTTCTTGCGCTGCTTGCGTCCGCCTTGCGATTGTTCAACAATGCAGGTCAATCGCCTGCTTGATTTTTGAATTCTCACATACAGCACAGAATGCGCTTCGTCATAAATTCCTGAATCCCCGACGCGCGGCGGAGTGACCGGTTTGGTCTCGCAGTCTTTCCAGAATCAATACCTGTCAGACCCGGATGTTCAGCTCATGCTGAAGGTCTCAGCGGGAGACAGCGTTGCATTTGAACAGTTGGTGATGCGTTATCAGGATCGCTTGGTTGGTTTCTTTTTTCATTTGGTTCAAGACCGATCCGCATGTGAAGATCTAGCGCAGGAAACTTTTTTGCGCGTGTACAAATCTCGCGAACGTTACGAGCCAACCGCGCGTTTTTCGACATGGCTCTTCCGAATCGCCCACAATCTTGCAAGCAATCAGAAACGCGGCGCGTCACGGCGCCGGGAGATTCCTCTGGGCAGCCCTGCGGGCGACGACGATTTTCGTCCACAGCATCAATTTTTGGCAGATAAGTCAGCCCTCATGCCGACCCGCCAGCTTGATTCTCGTGAAATACGAGATGTTGTGCGAAACGCGGTGGAAGAACTCACGGAAGGGCAGCGAACAGCGGTAATCCTGCACAAGTTCGAAGAAATGAGTTACGAAGAAATCGGAGAAATTATGGGACTCGGTATAGTGGCGGTCAAGTCCTTGCTGTCGCGTGCCCGCGGTAAGCTCAAGGAATCACTGGAGAAGTTCCTGTGACATCCGGTCGTTCATGGTCATAATTTGGATGAGGCACATTTAGCGAATCGAACATTGAAGTCAGTAGATCAGATGGCGGATCAACATAAAAATTCTGAGGCCAACGAGATCGAGGGCACAGCAGACCCTCAGACGACCGAACTGATTGCGTACCTTGACGGTGAATTACCAGAACAGGATGCAGAGCGGGTTGAACAATTACTGCTCACGAATTCGCTGTTGCGGAGGAATGCAGAATCTTTCGATCGTACATGGCAATTACTGAATTCACTCGAAGAACCTAGGGCTAGCGGGCAGTTCACTCAGAAAACGCTCGCGTCAATTTCAGCCGTTGCTGCCGAGAGCGACGCTGATCGAGCAAGGGATCAACGTTGGTCAGTCAAGAGACATCTGCCATGGTCTTTGATAGCCCGCGGGCTAATCTGGTGTCTGGCTGGATTCTTCGCGTGTGCGGCCGGCTTACTGCTGTCGCGAATGGCACGCAGTGAACGTACAGCTCTGACGGATGCACAGATCCTGAAAGATCTTGATCTGTATCTTCAGTACCCGAAGCTCTGGCGCATTCCTGATGTGGAATTTTTGAAAGAGGTTTCAGACAACGCAAAACCGTCACCCGGCGCTCAGGAGACGCGATGAAAATTTCTCAGTTTATGTCACGCGTGATGATGCCAATGGTGTGTATCGCGCTGGGTAGCGTGGCGGCAGTGGCTGTCGTGGGCAGGAGCAGTGCCGAACACGCGTTACTCAGCAGCCACCTCTTAGAATATCGTGAACTCAGCGAAGATCAGCGAAAAATGGTGAAGGCCAGCTTCGCTGAATTTTCAATTCAGACGGACGATCGTCAACGCGACATCAGCGCTCTCCATGAAGCCGTCCAGAACGATCTGGAGTTACAGGACGGATTGGAAAGATATTTTGCGTGGTGGTCGTCGTTGTCGCAGTCTGAATGGGACAGTTTTCCGGAGCTGACTCGCGAACACCAAATTGGCTTTGCGAAAGCCAGAATTAATAAACAGACAGAGACCGAAGAAACAATCGTGGTTGATTTTGCCGACTGGGGACAAACCTCTCTGCAACCGTTGCATCTGACGATTGACGAATGCGGGCAGATCATTATGGATTCGCTGAAGGACACAGAAATCCCGCCGGAAATCGCGCGCGAAGTGCATCTCCTGAAATTGCCAGAACATCGTTCATTGGCTCTTTCGCTTTGGTTGTTCGAACGGTTTCGCGTCGACTTGGATCGTGAGTCGCGGGCAGTTCAGAGTAAGGAAATTCTGCAGGCAGTGCTGGCGAATGTGAGTGATGCGGCTTGGGAGGCTGAGTTTGAACAGATCATTGCCGAGAACTCTGAAAAGTCATTCTTTAGGTTCTGGCTGCTCCGAAATCTGCTCGTCATTATTGATGAGTCCACAATGGCCCTTGGTAACAAATTGATGAAGAAGTTTCCGGTGTCAGAAGATGAAATTGTTGGGGCGTTTGTCAATCTAGAAGACAAGTCACGACAGTATGCATTGATGGTCATGCCGTCGGACGAAGCCAGCACGCGTTTAGAGTTTCTGGCGCAGTCCAGCCGTGCCCAGACCCCCGAACAAAAGCTGTTGGTGAAATTTATCGCTTTCGCCCGTGACCGCCATCGGATTATTGGCGCCATCATTTTCGGACAGGGAAATCGTCCTCCAGCGAACGACAGTCGTGGCCAGGCACCCCTTGGTCTGGATGGCAAAAAATAGTGGACTACCGTAATGCAAATCAGCAGGCATGGAACCAATTGGCCGACAGCGACAGTCTGTTTGCGCGCGTCGCAACGGACGAAGAATGCCGCAAACCCATGCAGGCGCTCGACGGACGCGGCTGGTTGCCTGAAAGTGTCGCCGGACTGAATGTTTTATGCCTTGCGTCCGGTGGCGGCTGGCAGTCGATCTTGTATGCCGCCGCTGGTGCCAATGTCACCGTTGTCGATCTCAGTGAATCGATGCTGCGGCTGGACACACGCGAAGCCAAACGCCGACGTTTTCGAGTTCAGACTGTGCACACTTCGATGGACGACTTAAGCATGTTTGCGGATGAGTCGTTCGATATCGTGCATCAGCCGGTGAGTTCGTGTTATGTGCCGGATCTGAAACCTGTGTATGCCGGCATCGCGCGGGTGCTGCGCAGTCATGGCTTATATATCAGCCAGCACAAACAGCCAGTCAGCTTGCAGATCAGTCATCGCTCCGAACGCCAGCAGTTTGTGATCGGGGTAGAATATTATCACGAAGGTCCGCTGCCGCAGCAGCAGGACACGGCTTACCGGGAATCTGGGGCAACGGAGTATCTGCATCGACTGGATCAAATCGTCGGTGACTTGTGTTTGGCCGGTTTCGTAATTGAAGATCTGCGTGAGCCGAAACGAGCCGACTATAAGGTGGATGTCTCGCATTTCGGGTATCGCGGTCGCTTCGTGCCCCCGTATGTGCGGATGAAGGCTCGACGAGTTGAGCGGATCGAGGCAAATTCGATGGCGGCCGCTCCTGCATCCTCCAAAATTTGGACTCCAGGGACTCCGTTGTTGCCTTAATCCCGATCCAGTCAGAACCGCAAAAATTATTGAAATTATCGGTTTTGTGCAAAAGCCGATTATTCATAAGTGGATTAAACCCTTTCTTTCAAACATGTTACGCCATAAATCTGTTCAGCCATGGGCTACGGAAACGTCTTGACCCGTTTTGCCAATCCTCGTAATCTTCAGCCCGTTGGGACTGAATGCGTAACACCAAGTGGTCCTAAGAAAAAGCGAGCCAATCGCCCCCGGAAGCAGCTAGAGTCCTCCGCCCCCCTGGGATTCGTTGCTTCCGGGATTTTTTTTCGCTACGGGTGATGTAACACGCGGCTCGAAACGACGGAGCGTACAAAAGCGAATTCGCCATCATTCGGCCATTGCCAGAAATTTCGCACTCAGTGTGGCTCTAAGACGCATTTCTTCCTGGCCATGGATGCGCGCGTGATGTACTCTGCGCACTTGTGGAAACTGCGGTCAGGATCCGCTAGTTCTCTGATTTGTCTTGGACAATTGTTTGGCTCTCTTCGGAACGCACGATGGACCCGTTGCTTCAAATCTTCTCCGCTGGTGCAAGTTGCCGGCGCAGTCAAAATCGCATGTGGATTGGTTTGTCCTTGCTGGTGATTTTCTGCCCTGGTTGTGGTGGATCTGCAAATTCTTCGACTGCAACGGAGAGTGTGTCATCCACGGCAGGGACTGCCGCGCTATCGGCTAACCAAGCAGAAGCAGGCACCAGCAATTCGGACGGGACGAATGGCAAGTCTGCGGCAGCTACAGTCAAGCATGGTCGCGGCGAAGTCTGGGTTGATGAGAAAGGACAAAAGTGGTTTGGCGACGTCCCGCTGGATGCGTTTTTTGACCAGCCGTACACCGTGGCTAGTGATGTCACGCCGCTTACTGGTAGTGCGGCAACCACGGCGGTCGTTTCCAATCCAGGGTCAACCGACGTTCCGGATCCCACAATGACAGACCCCCCCGTCAAGGCGTCTGAAACAGAGACAACGCCGCCGCCGGCAGGCGGTGATTCTTGGGGCGACCTGATTTCTGAGGTTGAACTTGATAATGAAGTAAAAGCGATCCGCAACTTTTTGAACGAAAATTTGCAGTCGGTAAGTAACTACAATGCGTCGATGTTGATGATTCCACCGAAAGCCGCGACACTTGCGGCGCTTGCCGGTGTGGCGATCGAACACCCGAACGCAGTGTCATGGAAAGCCGATGCAAAGTATGTCCGCGACCTTGGCAAGCAGATGAACGCCGACACTTTGCGGTCTGGCCCCAAAGATCAGAAGCGCATCTTGGAACTGTATGAATCCATGTCAGACACGCTGAACCGGTCGCGTCCGGCAGGCTTGGCCGAACCGCCGGAATCGGATGGATTTGCGGAGGCGTCTGAAATGCGGTTACTGATGCATCGCATGGATGAAGCAGAAAAACGCATGAAGACCGAAGCTGGCACCGACACGGCGCTGACGTCCAGAAAAGAGATGGTCGCCCACGAAGCGGCTTTAATGGCAACGTTGGCGAAAATTGTCACGCTCCCTGGTTATGGCTACGAAGACGATCCCAAGTTTACGGGCTACGCAAAAACCGTTGTTGAGGCCGCCATGGCGATCAAGGGGGCAGCTGAAGGCAATGATTTCGCTACCTACGAACTTGCATTAACCAAAGTGTCGACGACGTGCAGTAATTGTCATTCCGATTACAAGAATAACTAGGTATTGCAGGGACGACGGGCATTTTCAAGATCCCGGGACTTCTTCTTAAACATTGAACTCGCCTCTGGAGATTTTTGTGAAATCCATTCGCTTCGCTTTGCCCGTGTTCACCTGTCTGCTGATCACCATGCTCAGTTCCCACGCTGACATCATCGTGATGAAATCAGGTCAGCGGGTCGAAGGGGAAGTGCTGAAGGTCCAGCAGGACACGTTGTTCGTGGATGTTGGTGTGGACGTGATTCGGATTCCGGTCTTACAGATTCAGGAACGCATCAGCCAAGAACCTGTTAAGGAAGTGGCTAAAACGACTGACAGTGGCTTGTTCATGACAGCCGATCTGCCGGAACGTACCGTAAAGGAACTCGTGGCAAAGTTCGGCGAAGGCGTCGTGTTGATCGAGACTCCTGACGGTCTTGGTTCCGGCTTTATCATCAATGATCGTGGATATTGTGTCACCAATTATCATGTGGTTGAAACGCAGACGCGAGTGGCGGTGACTATTTTTCATCGCAGCGAAAATGGGGACTTTGAAAGACGTTCCGTCCGAGACGTGAAAATCTTAGCGCTCAACCCACACTTTGATTTTGCATTGCTGGAAATCCCGATCCAAGAAGATCTTGCGTTCCAACCCGTTTACATTGCTGACGACGACAGCCATGGTGAAGGCGATGCTGTCTTTGCGATCGGTAGTCCACTGGGACTGGAACGGTCCGTTTCAGAAGGAATTGTGAGTACGCGTAATCGCAACATGAACGGGATTGTTTACATTCAAACGACAGCTCAGATTAACCCCGGCAACAGTGGCGGACCGTTATTTAATGACAAGGGGCAAGTTGTCGGTGTGATCAATATGAAGCTCAGTTTTGGCGAAGGTTTGGGATTCGCGATCCCGGTTTCTTACCTGAAGCACTTCCTCCGCAACCGCGATGCATTTGCTTTCGATCGGAACAATCCAAACACGGGCTATCATTATCTGGAGCCACCGCGCCGCACGAATGCAAAACAACCTTACGAAGTTGTGCCCCCGAAAGCCGCACCGTAGAGCAGGCAGCCTGCGTGGGCTGTTGCTGTCGAGCTATTCCATGGTTGGTCTTGCGCGATGCATCTTGAATGAATCTTTCAAGATTTCAGACCCTCACCCGATTTCCTGCCGCTGACCACTGAACATCCTTTGCAGATTCTCGCATTTCTGTCGTTGACGCAACCGGATTGAAAGACAGCGTTCTCGGAAGAACCGAATTCTTCGTCATAACGGTTTTCTCAGAACCATTCGTTTTCGCCGATACGCTTAGAGGGGGCCTGTTCAGTCTGTACACCTACGTGACAGATATTCCTTAACGGGGCGCCCTGTGTTTTGAAGGGCGTCTGCAATGTCTCGGCATCAAAAACTCGTCTACGGCAGTCTGTTTGTCTTCGTCGCAGCAACTCATGTTGGTTGCGCGGGCAGCGGCCTAAAGAATATGTTCACGAGAAATGAAACGGACGGGTACCAGTCGCTGGACGAACTGGAATCTGCAGAAAAGTCGGTTGCCGAAACAGAAATTTCTGAAGACGAAGTTGCGAAACCATCAGTGGTGACTCGACTCGCGTCTTGGCGTCCGTTCAGCAAGACTGAGCCGACTCAGGAAGAGCCCTTGGCAGCCACTGGCGGCGATAGTTCGGATGCGGAAGAAACGGGCACAAAGCCACGGTTTCTAGGCCGAGGGCTGACAAAACGCGAATCTGTCGAACCAGATCCATTTTTGAGCGAGGAGTCAACACAGGCTAACGGATCTGAGTCTCTTTCAGTCAATGCTGTAATCCATCAGGAAATTGAGCCGATCGACGATGAGTCGAAGCAGGCGGATGAGGAATTCGCATTCAAAGCCAGCCCGAAGCCGAGATCCGCCAAAGGTGCGACGACCAGCAGCAGGAGGGGCCAGTTGCAAGCGGACTCGACAGCAGTTGACACGAATGCCGTAGCGTTGGGGGCATCGCGGAAAGTCCATTCAACCGAGAGCAGCAACGCCGATGAAGATGACTTGCTTGCCAACGAATTTGAGCAGCATTTCCTTCTCACTTCCAGCGCCGCCGTGGTTAAACACAAAACCGATGCAGTGGCGATCGGGAATGATCTGCGGCAAAAAATCAGCAGGGCTGAGTTGGAGAAACGTGAATTATCGGAGAGCGCCGCTCGCCGGATCAATCAGTTTGATTTTCTTTTGTCATCGGATTCAGACTCCGAAGGAACGAGTTCAGAACTTGGTCCTAACCCTGCGATTGAACCGTTACAGGGTTTAAAAGGCCACGCATCGACCGCTGAAAAAGTAGAAAACTCACTGACCGCGTTTGAACAACTCATCGGAACAGAAGGCAGCGACGCTGCGTCCGATGAAACTGAAGTGACACACACCGTCGCGGGGAAGCGCAAGCAGGTTTCTGCGCAAGATATCGATGTGGCCGACGCAGAAGCACTTTTTGGAGCAGCAGCTGTTCGGCAAAATACGCGTCTACTCAAGTCTGAGATTGCACATCGTGCGGAGTTGTCGGATCGCCACGCTGATCGTTCCAACCCGGGGTCACCGGCATCAGAGAATTCGAAAGAATTCGAAGGGGAAGATTCGCAGCTAGAGAAACAAGGATCTTCGTCCAACGAGAACCAAGGTGATGTCGCTCGGGCTTTTGCTCGTCATCTGAGTCACAGCGGAGGCAATGGCAAAGCACGCATTCACAACACAGCTTTCGGTGTACCCATGACATCTGCTGGAAATGTGGAGGACGTTGATGATTCGGCTCAGGAAACGCCGGACATGCGTCTCCGCGAATCAGCCGCATTTTCGCACGCACCTCGAATTGCCATGACAAATTATGGAACGGATCGACCGCCTGTGATTCGTGAGGCTTTGGCGACGGAAACAGCAACGTCTGGCGATCCGCTGTTTACGGCGGCTCCTTTGGCACCGATTCCCGTGGAGACATCCGTGAGTGAAGTGACATCTACAACCACCAGACTGGGGCTCGTGCAGTCATTCTCGACCCGCAACTGGCTGTTGCTCATAGGCGGCGTAATTGTTATCGCCCTCCTATTCGCTCCAGGTCGCACAAAACCTCTGACGGTAAATAGCCGGCCGGCGAACGGTTAGGACAACCGGGAAATTTTAGTCAGGATTTGTGGCTAACCGTCAAGCTGCGACGTAGGGTTGACGTTGTGAGCCGTGACATTCTTGTGGTCGCTCGGCAGCACAATGACAAACAGCCGCTTGATTAATAGTTCCGCATGGCCGGAATTACAGCAGGAGTTTCCTGATGACTCACGATCCTTGGAGCCGTCCTACGATCGATGACCTTCGCCGCATCCTAGAGAGTATCGGGAAGGTCAATGTTTCAAATAACCGCGAGAACGAGCGTCTTGAACTTTCAGTTCCCGCTGAAATTCGTACTCAACGCGGCAACACAATTTCAGCAATGACCCGTGAGATCAGCCGCACGGGAATCGGCATGCTGCATCGCGGCGCTGTCACACCTGGCGATGTTATTGTCCGCATGGCCAGTGAAACTCGCGAGTTTCAATACAACGTCCGTGTCGAATGGTGCTCACCCTGTGACAATGGCATGTTCATGAGCGGCGGCCGGTTTTTGCCAAATTCGCCTGACAATAGCTGAGAGTGACTCGATGCGTGCGAACGCTCCTAGTTTCGGACGAGACTGACGTTTGTCGATTCAATCTCTGCGACTTTTATCGCCCGTTTCTATGACTGACGCAGAACCAATCTATCACGAGACGCAACCCAGCGACTTCCAAGACAGAGGGAATGCATCATGTCCAATAGCCCGATGTGTTCCGGTTGGAAACTCCGTGAACTGCATCATTTGGGGCTGACGGTGGCGGATCTCGAGCGTTCGATCGCTTTCTACGGTGGCACACTCGGAATGATACTGCTTCGCCGCCGACCGCATGTCGATCACGATTACGTCGCGCTGCAGACTGGCTATCCGGGTGTCGTGCTCAACGTGGCGTCTTTCAAAGTCACGCCGGACAGTTTCCAATCACTGGAAGTCGTGCAATACATGAATCATGTCGGTCCGCCCGCCGAGACCGCAACCAACCGTTCTGGCAATAGCCACCTTTGCCTGACAGTGGACGATCTTTGCGCCTGCCATGCTGACTTGCTCACCAAAGGCGTTCGATTCAAATCCGAGCCGGTGACGATTACTGCTGGTCCCAACGCTGGTGGCCTCGTGGTCTATTTTTATGATCCAGACGGCTACACGCTGGAATTGTTTCAACCGTCGAAGACGGTTTAAGATGCGGCAGCGGGACATCGCTGCCACAGTCCGACGGGGTAGGTCTCGGCAGCTGCGATTTTTTTCCGCCGAACTCAGGACGCGCAGCATGAATAAAGTTTTTGATCTCACGGGTCGTGTCGCGGTGATTACCGGTGGAGCCCAAGGTCTTGGGGCGGCGATCGCCACCGCGTTGGCCCAACAGGGAGCGAGCCTCGCACTGCTCGACCTGCAGTCCGAGGCGATCCAAAACGTTGCAACTCACACCCAGTTGGTCACGGGGCGACCCGTGTTAGGTTTGGCCTGTGATGTGCGTGATGCTGGCCAGGTTGACGCATGTATCGATCTCGTCGTCGCAAAATTTGGACAGATCGACATTCTCGTGAATAACGCCGGCATTCATCGACGCGGCACGCCAACCGATTATTGCGAGGAAGACCTGATCGACGTTTTTGCTGTCAACCTTGTGGGTTGTTACCACGTCGTCGGTGCCGTAGGGAAAGTGATGCTGAAGCAGCAGCGGGGGACGATTATCAATGTGTCGGCCCTCGGTGGCGGTGTGATGGGACTCGGACGTGGTGGCTCGATTTACGGCATGACCAAAGGAGGTATCGTGTCACTGACCCGCGATCTTGCTGCGGAATGGGGCCAGTACGGTATTCGGGTCAACGCGATCGCGCCAGGTTGGATTCGCACGCCAATGACAAATGACCTGCAGCATGATCCGATCCGATCGGCCAAGGTGCTGGAACGCATTCCACTTCGGCGTTGGGGTGAAGCCGACGATGTCGCTGGCGTCGTCACGTTTTTAGCCAGTGACGCCGCGGCCTATGTCACCGGTTGCACAATTCCCATCGATGGCGGAGCCGCCAACGTCATCGCGCTATCTTGAGCACGAACATAATCTACTGCCGTTCTTCAGACTCCCCTGAGCGATTCGGAGTGGCCCCTGCATTTATGCTTCTTATCAGAGAATAAGTTGGTAATGTACCTCAACGCGGAAGGCAATTGTGGTTAAAGTTTTTGATTCCAAACATGGCGAACGGCAACTGAAAGCTGACGGCAACACAAAACCAAAAAAGACTCCGGCCCTCATGACAACACAAGTGACTCCCGCTGATTCGGACGTCCTGATTCCCGCGCACCATTTGTCATCGCGGTTGATCATTGCGGGCACCGTGGGCAACATTATGGAGTGGTATGATTTCGCGGTATACGCCTATTTCGCTGAGACAATCGGGCAGCATTTCTTTCCGTCCAATGATCCTACGACATCGTTGATAGCCACTTTTGGGGTGTTTGCCGTAGGCTTCCTGATGAGACCTTTAGGTGGCGCTTTGTTTGGCCACATCGGCGACAAAGTAGGGCGGAAGGCTGCCTTGACGATCTCCGTCCTTGCGATGGCTATCCCCACATTCCTGATTGGCATTTTGCCCGATCACACTACGCTGGGCCCGGTGGCTGCCATTGTTTTAGTGATTTTGCGGATGATTCAGGGACTCTCGGTTGGAGGGGAATACACGACTTCCATTGTCTTTCTCGTGGAGGGCTCCGGGCGACAGCATCGAGGGTTTGCTGGCAGTTGGAGTGGCTTCGGGGCGGTCGGCGGCATCCTGCTTGGCTCCGCCGTCGGAGTCCTCGTAAATCTATGTTTTTCTGCTGAAGCGGTACGTGATTGGGCTTGGCGTTTGCCATTTCTCCTCGGGCTGCTCGTCGGTTTAGCTGGCCTTTACGTTCGCCGGCACATTCCTGAATCTCACCAGCCCAAAGGACAGAAGGCGGAGCGATCGCCGGTGTTGGAAGCGATGCGTTCGGAACGGCGCACGATTTGCAACATCGCGCTGATGAATGTTATCAATGGCGTCGGCTTCTACATCGCATTTGTGTACTTAGTGACGTACATGCAAAAAATTGGCGGCTTGAGCGAAGTGGTAGCACTGGAGATCAACACCGTTAACATGATCGCACTCCTCGCGATGTATCCCCTTTCCGGTTGGCTTTCCGATCGGATCGGCCGCAAACCGGTCCTTATCGCCGGAATTAGCGGCCTGTTGGTGCTCTCATGGCCGCTCTTTTGGGCGTTGCATCACCCGTCGGTGGCCTGGAACTTTGCTGGTCAGTTCGGCTTTGCCGTCTTGATGGGTCTGTTTGGGGGTGTTCTGCCTGTCACCATGGTGGAGATTACCCCGCGAGCTCTTCGATGCAGCGTCATTTCGATCAGCTACAATCTCTGTGTCGGACTGCTCGGTGGAACCGCACCACTAGTGGCCACTTGGCTCATCGCTGAAACGCATGACGACCTCGCACCGGCCTCCTATATTATGGTCGCGGCCCTCATTTCGCTCGTGGTTGTGGTGCAGTTGCCCGAGACATTGAACACCGATGCGTAAGGCGATGCGACTGGAAGAACGGTCCAGTGCAGCGGCATTCGCAACCCCATGATCAAGCGACTCAGCCGTTTGCGGGTGATCCTCGCAAAACTCCGCGGCGGAAGCCACTAGCCCTGCAGTTCACGGCGGAGGGCTTCCAGTTCGGCTTCAACGGCAAAGCTGCGTTTTTGAGTCGCAGCGGTGACGGAAAGAACGGCGATTTCTGATTCCAGCAAAATGGCGGGCGGCTGCCCAGTGAGTTTTTCCAGTTTTCGCAGAGCCTCGGCATAACGCGATTCTAGCGCTTTCTGAATTCTGAACATGTGCTGGGCTGCTGATACGGCAGCATCCAGTTCAGGTCGCAGTCCGGCAATCAAGTCTTCGATCTCGACTTTGCGACTCAGTGAATTGCGGGCAGCAGCATCATCTCCGTCAGCGAGACTCTGCTTGGCGCGATCCTTCCAAACGTCAATCTGAGTTTCAGAATCCATAATTTCACGTTTGAGCCGTTCGCCGATGGTGCTTGAAGTTTGCACATTGCGGCGACACGCGTCCAGCCCTTCATGCATTTCACCGATGATTTCCTGGAGCGTTCCAGTTGGATTGGTGGCTGCGTTCAGGATTTCCGTCAGGCTGCAAGTAATGATGTCTGTCAGGCGGCTGAAGTGAGGCATTATGGTGAGTTCCGGGAAACAACAGTTAAAAAACAATGCACAAGTAATGCATCAGAATGATTCATTTTCAGAAAACAATTCATACCCAAAGCCGCGACACACCAAGACGTTTTTCAGTTTTTCCTTCACCAGCCGCAATCGGCTTTTCGCGGTCGGCAATGAGGTGTGCATGGCATCGGCAACTTCAGACAAGGTCAACGATTCATAGTGATGCAGCAGGAATGTCTGCCGCTGTTCTTCTGGCAATTCTTGGAGGATTTTTCGCACGGCTGACGCAAGCTCCTGTTGCATGGCGCTATCAAATGGGGATGCACTGTCGTCGGGCACAAACTGCAACAGGTCGAACTCTTCACCATCGCGCCCCAAATTCCGTCCGCGAAAGCTGTGAATGAGTACGTCATGGATTGCGCGGCGCGAATGATCGATGACCAGATTACGGGCGATCCGGAACAAGAAGCCCTTGAAGAGTCCCTTTGGAATATAGTCCCAGCAGTTCCGGTACAGACGTAACAACGTTTCTTGCACCAAGTCTTCGGACAAATGCTCGTCGCGCATGTTGCGCATAAAAAAACCAAACAACGGTCCCTGCCAGAGACTGACCATCTCGTTGAAAGCGGTCGAATCTCCTTCCTGCAGGCGAATCATGCGTTGATCGTCTTCGGAATACATGGCCGACATGGAAAATATTTTCTCACTGTCCGTTATTTGGTGCATGCCAGCGTTGAAACCGTCGCTTCTGTGGAATTAATGACCTCGCCGCTCCCGATAATCTAGATGTCCCTGCCAGCCAAGTTTTCGATGCAGTGTTCCATAAAAACTGTAGCCTGCAAGTCGGACCAATTTAAATGTCTGCTCCGCGCGCCGGATCAGAATGCGATCTGCGGAATCCACCGATCGGCTGATCTGACCGTCGATGACCAGCATGACACCGGGCGGTGCATCTCGCACGGAAATTTCAAATATTCGTTCTGCAGAATCTACGATTGGTCGCACGGTTAACGTATGCGGACAAATCGGTGTGATCGCGAAACACTGCAATTCTTGGCGGAGGATCGGTCCGCCTGCTGAAAGATTGTGCGCCGTAGAGCCGACCGGCGTGCTGATGATTAAACCATCGCAACTGTAGGTGGTAACATCCATGTCGTCGATTTTTAGATGAATATTGAGCATCTTCATCGCCCCGGCTGCCGTGACGTTCACTTCATTCAGGCCAAGATCGGTAATCACCGTTCCGTCTGAGCGATGATGGTGACATTCGAACATCAGATGTTCAACCGTCTGGAACTGACCGCGTTTGAGCCCCGGAAGTCCTTTGCGAAATTCGGATGGACTTAGGTCAGTTAGGAATCCAAGCCGACCGAGATTGACGCCGATGATCGGTAACTGACGGCGGCCTAACTGTCGACAGCCGCGTAGCACGGAACCATCGCCCCCCAAAACAACCACAATGTCGCCTGCGAGATCTTCCGGGATTGGTTCGTCACTCGAGAAGACACCGACCAGCACGACGCCGCGGACTGTGTGCAGATAGGCGCGCAGGTCATCCCATGCCGCCTGGATATCGGGGCGATCGCTGCCGGTGAGCACAATAATTTTGAGGTCTGGGTCTTTCATGGTGTCTGTAGAATTGATGCGTGTCAATCGAAGTCTCAAGTCCAGCGGATATCAACGGTCCACATCGTAGCATTCTACGTTCGACTCGAACGTGATAATCTGCCATGCTGCTTAAATTCCAGCCAAATCGACCGTACTTTTAGGGCTCAATCGGAGCATCCGTTTTCATGGCGACTTCACCGTCCGTCCCGGAAAAATTTACAGTCATCGTCACGGGCGCATCGGCCGGAATCGGCAGACTCATCTGTCTGAGGTTGGCGAAGAAAAACTATCGCCTTGTGCTTGCTGCGCGATCCGTCGACAAGCTGACCCACTTGCAAGCAGAATTGACAGAGAGCGGCTGTGAATGTATCGCCGTGCCGACCGATGTCGCCGACCCGAACGCCTTGGAAGCACTCGTCAAGGTGGCCATGGATCGTTTCGGACGGATTGATGTGCTGATAAACAATGCCGGGATTGAATGTTTTGCCGTCTTCGACCAATTACCACTTGATCAGATTTTGCAGACGATTGAAACGAATCTGACCGGAGCCATCATCCTGACGCGGCATGTCGTCCCAATCATGCGAATTCAGGGGTTTGGCCGCATCATTAACATGGCCTCCGCCGCCGGAAAACACGGGCCAGCTTTTGGGGCGGTCTACGGTGCCACCAAAGCGGGACTCATCGCGTTTACGCAGGGCCTGCGTGGCGAACTTCTCCGGGTTGGAATTACAGCAACGGTGATTTGCCCGGGCTTTGCTACCGATGGTGGCGTGTATGACGAAATCATTAAAGCCACTGGCAAAAAAACTCCCTTCTTCATGGGAGCAACGACTGCTCAGCGCGTTGCGGCGGCAGTTGAAAAGGCGATCTTGACCGGGCCCCCGGAAATGATCATCTGTTTTCCTTCATTGCGTCCCATTTTCTTATTCCGCGATATTTTCCCGCGTCTGGGCGAGAAGCTTATTCTGGCTGTCACCTTCAAATTCTTCCGCCGAGCTGCCACGAAGAAAAAATGAGAAGTCTCAAATGCGTGGCAGATTGCTTGCACTGTGAGGCAGCAGAGGTCTCATCACTGGCTGTCAAATCTTCGAAAAAAACGATCCGGGTTGGCGCTAGATCGCTCCACGTTTTATTGCCAGCACAGATGTGAGGGTAGGCCAAGGCCTGTGGACGCAGGTTCGCATCCGGACAAAAAACATAAAATCATGGTATTTTCGCTGTTGGAATCGGTAGAATGCCGAACAGTCGGTTCAGGCCATTTTCCTCTGCGGGGCGACGCTTGATGTATCGCCAAATTTTTAAAAATTTGGACGTGGCTCTGATTGCTTCGCGAAGTCTCATGGCTGCGGCTAAGCATGTCATGCATACCGACGCAAAGTATGCTCGTGGGAGATCGTGAATTTCGGGAGTGGTGTGATGTCCTCAGGTGCATTGCCGCGAGTTGCTGGGTTGCAAGAAATTCTTGACCGCTGCCAGCGGCTCATTCGCGTCTATTCGGTGCTGCGGGGCGTTGCTGAATCCCTCTGCGTGCTCATCGCCTGCATCCTGTTCTGTTGTCTCCTAGACTACATCGTCGCATTGCCTGGGATAGTGCGTCTCGTGGAACTTGCGGGAACATTGCTGTTGACTGGGGCCGTCGCATGGCGGCGGTTGATTCAGCCGCTCATCAGGAGGGCGTCGGCGGAAGAACTTGGTGCGGCGGTAGATCTGCGTTTTCCGCAACTGCAGGAAGCCATTGCGACGTTGATTTCAGTAAATTCTCCCACAGCCACATCGAGTGAAGTTGGTTCCGCTTTAATGCGTGATCGGCTGGAACAACATGTTCGCTCCCAGATCGGCAACATTCGTCCGGCCGAAGTTGTGCAGGGCAAGCCTGCGTTGAAACGATGGGGACTGGCGATGATGTCGGTGCTGGCCCTGATGATTCCATTGCTGCTGTGGCCGTCGGGATCTCGATTGTTGCTCCAGCGATTTGTAATGCCATTTGCCAATCTTGCTGCACCGTCGAATTTGTTCTTTGAAGTGCCGAACGGCAATCGGACTGTGGCTGCAAACACGGACGTGCAATTTGTTGCGATTCCCCGCTGGCGGACGAATGCCGCCGGCGCACTACCAACCGACGTTGTGCTGGAAATGCAGGCTGCTGGTGGTCCGAGCGAAGATCTCCCAATGGCTTATAACGACACAGAGTCGCATTTTAACCTGACTCTAGCCGACGTGCGTGAATCCGTCCGTTACCGCGTTCGCGGCGGGAGTGCAAGTACGGAGTGGTTCGAGCTTACCATTGCCGATCCTCCGCGCATCCTGACGGCCATATTGCAGGAAACGCCGCCGACTTACACCGGTCGCCCGATCGAAATGTTTGACGGCGTCGTCGGCGATATTCATGTCTTTGAACAGAGTACACTTGAGATCACGCTGACCTTTAATAAGCCCGTACAGCGCGTCGTGCTGGATTGGCGGACATGGAAGCCGCTGCCGGTTGCGGAAAATACTGCTGCGCTGCCGACAGACATCGAACCTCCGCCAACGCCGGCCGTTTTGTCTGGGGATAGCACATCAGCCCGGTTTCAGTTCGCAGCCGTGGGCAGCGGGCAATTTGAATTTTGCGTCGAAGATGCGTTGGGCTTGACTAATCTCAATGAAACAATTCGGCGTCTGATCGTCACCACGGATACGCCGCCGCAGTTGACCGTGTCCGGTATCAGCGATGGTCTGGAAGTGCGACCACACGACGTGCTGTCCGTGAATTGCAGTGTCGTCGATGACATCGGCGTTGGTGAACTGGAGTTGTATGTGTGCAAGAATTCAGACGCAAACCGCATTGAACCGGCGGCCAATTTTCAACGCGGTTCGTTGCAGATCGGTCATGACTTTCAAATCGATCTCAAAGCGTTGGACGTGCATGATGGCGACACGGTGACGCTGAAAGTCAAAGCGGCGGATGAACGACCGATCCCAGGACCACAGGTTGTCTGGCAGGGGCCGTGGACCATTCGCATCGCAGACAACGCCGAACCGATCGGCCAGAAATCACTGCGCGAAGCCGATCAAAAGCTGATCGAATCTCTGCGCAAGCTTGAAGATCAGTTGCAGCAAGATGCAAACAAAGGCCGCGAACTCAAAGATGAACTGTCGCGTGAGTGGAATGCTAAAGTGCAGCAGAGTGTCCGCGATCTCAGCGAAAAAGAACAGACGCAGGGCCGTGATTTGCAACAACTGGCCGCACAGACTGCCGCTCATCCACTGATGAAAAATCAGGTTGAGAAGTTGACCGAGTTGGCCCAGCAGGTCCGCAAAGACGTTCCCGGAAAACTTGACGCCGCTGCGGCGTCTGAGCGTGATCCAGCAGCTCAGCACATTCAAGAATCGGTAAATGATTTAATTCGGATTCGCGAAGAACTGCACCGGGCGACGGACGAAATTGAAACGGCAGCGAAGCTGGAGCAGGACCTAGTGGAGCTAAATCGACTGGCTCTGGAAGCGCAGCAACTGGCGCATGATTCGCAAAAGTTGCAGGAGGAACAAAAAAGTCAGCAGCCGGAAGCAGGTCAGTCAAAGGCCGATCTACAGAAGCAACAGGACGAAAAGCAGCAAGGGCTTCAGCAGGAGCAGCGACAGTTAACCGCAGATCTGGGCAGCTTGCTGCAGCGTAAACAGGAATTGCTGCAGGCAGCGCGCGAAGCGCAGCTGGATCGGGCGGCGGCGATTGCCGAACAGACACAGCGGTTAGCTCAGCAGCAGCAGCAACTCGCGGAAGGTGTTAACGAAGAAGCTGTTGATACGGCGCGCGATGCTCAGGAACTCGCTAACGAACTTCAGCAGGCGCGAAACGACGCTGAGCAACTGGGCACTCAAATCCAGCAGCATACTCAAGATATTCAGCGTCCCAACTTACAGCCGCTGGATGATGCGATTCGCGAGCTGCGACAGGGAAATCTTGCAACTCCGCAGGATGGTATCAAAAAGTCTCAGGAGCAACTGGCTAAGGCTGCCGAAGCATTGACCGAATCCATTGATGTACCAGTTGCTCCGAATGTGCCAGCCGTCGATGCAAACACGAAACAGGAACAGGATGGTAAACGTGCGGAGCAGAACGATAAACGTCAGGAACTGGGCAAAAAGGCGTCGGAGATCAATGAACAACTGGAACAAATCGAGGGCAAGCTGGCCGCGATGGCCGCCGAACTTGGTGCGAAGCCGCAGGCATCTGCTGCGGCCGCTCTTGGAGAACAGCAGCCGGGTGCACCGCCTGACAGAGAAGTCGGCCAGAATTTGTTGAATGAGTTGGCAAAAATGGTTGCAGCCGCCCACGAAACGGCGGCCGCGGTCAAGGCGGATCGCAAAGCTGAAAACGGCGCAAAGCAGCAATCGCAACAGGCGGCTGAAAAAGCAGATGACGCTCTGCGCCACGCCATGGCAGGTCAGTTCAGCCGTTCCGCAGAACGCATGCGAAGTTCCGCAAATGATTCTGGGGCTGCTGCGGATCAATTGAAAAATGACGCACAGCAGGATCGCCGAGCACAGCTGGAACAACAACGCGATGGCTTCAATCGCATGTCCGATGTCCTCAAGCAACTGCAGGCCAATAATCCGGCGCAGGTTGCCGCGCAACAGGAGACGCAGCGTGATGTGGCAGAGGCGGCAAAGCAGCTGCCAACAACGCTGGAAGAACTGGCGGCACGACTGAATATCCCCGAGTTAGGTTTGCAGAATCAGGCTCGGCCGGCCCAAGAAGCTGCGGAAGCCGCCCGCGAAGGTGCGAAGACCGGTGCATCCGCCTCCGAACAACTCGATGAAACTCAATTGCAGCAAGCCAGCCAGAAAGCCGGCGAGGCTGCTGGGCATCTCAATCGCGCCGCCCAGTTGGCGCAACAGGCTGCGGAGGGACATCGCGATCCGAATGCCCTAATTCCAACTGAAGTCGGCGAAAACGTGAGCGATGCGCTGCAGAGTTTGCAGAAAGCCTCAGAAATGATCGACCAAGAAGCAGCTCAGCGGACTGCGACTGAAAAGGCCGCGGAACAGAATGCGGAACAGCAGTCGCCGGATGGTCAGGCGGCGCAACAAGGTGAAGCAGGACAACCCAGTGAATCAAGTAAGCCGAGCGCAGAAGGCCAGCAGCCCGGAAAATCTAGTGCAGGCCAGCCCGCAGAAGCGGGACAGGATTCACAGGGACAGGCGGGTGAAGGTCAGCAGTTTGGGCAACGTGGTGACCAAAAATCCGCCGGCAGCAAAGGTCAATCAGATTCAGCGGCCCAGCAAATGGTGAAAGCTGCCAAGTCACTACAAAACGCAGCCCGCAGCGCGTTACCAAATCAGTTTTCACCGGGGCAATTAAGCTCCGACCTTGGGAATGCAGCGGGCGATCCGAAGAGTGATGGGAAAGTTTCCGAATTCGATGGCCAAGACCCCAACGCGACACGCCGTAAAGGCACCCGGCGCGTGTGGGGCCAGTTGCAGGATGAGTTGGATGCGGACGTCAGTGATGCTGCTAAGGAAATCATGGACAACGAATACTCGGAACTGATTCGCCGCTATCGCCGCGACCTTGCCCGTGCTGGCCAGAAGTCCGACAAGAAACCAGAAGTCCGAAAACCGTGAGGCGTTCGCGATAAATCGCTCTTGAAGGATTGAGAATGCTGGTGCTCAGGCATCTCCCTCCGGGGAGCGACTACGAAAGGTCGGCAACGTCGATCCTCGCTGATATTTCTGTCTGAGCATGTACAAAACGATTTCAAGCCCTGACACGTTTTATTCCTAGCCGCCTGCGGTGTAACATCTCATCCTGCAACGATTCCGCGTCCCCCCATACGAAAGTTTCCCGCCATGAAATTTCGGTCTTACGCAAACCTGATGCCCTGCCTGTTGATCCTTGCACTTGCCGCGTTATCATCGCTTGCTCATGCTGGTGAAAAGGTGGAATTTTTGAAGACAGATTCAACGTTGCACATCACCATTGATGGCCAACCATTTGCGACCTACAACTTTTCGCACGAGCAAATGAAACCATTCCTGCTGCCAATCCAGACACAATCCGGCGTGATGTTAAACCGCAGTCTCAATGATGCATCAGACGCAGATCATCCGCATCACAAGGGTGTGTGGAATTCTGTCGATGAAATTAACGGGATTAAGTTCTGGAGAGAAGATGGGCCTATTCGTAACATTGCGGTGCGTGTGATTCAGGCTGGCGGACCGCTTGGGATCTTCGAAGTGATCAACCAGTGGCAGCATCCGGAAACCGGAGAACCGCAACTGACGGAAACAGCCATCGTCACGATTCACGCCAATCGATTGCTGGTTTACGATATGCTCTTCACCGCATCGCATGTGGCTGCCGATTTCGAAGACACCAAAGAGGGGATGTTTGGCATTCGGGTGGCTCCGTCTATGAAGGAAAAAAACGGAGGTCATGTCGTGGCGAGCGACGGTTCTGAGACGACTCAGAACTGCTGGGGCAAGTCATTCCCGTGGATTGATTACTACGGAACTGTCGATGGTAAAACGGTCGGTGTCGCCATTATGGATCATCCGAACAACTTCCGTGCGTCTCGATACCATGTCCGTGACTACGGATTGTTCTCCATCAGTCCGTTCGGCAACCATGCCTACACGAACGGCGTCGAAGAGGCCGCACCTGTGCATCTGGCTAAAAATGAGTCGCTCCGCTTACGGTATGGGATGTACTTCCACGATGGAGATCCGAAAGAAGGCAACGTCGCAGCCGCTTGGGATCAGTTTGTAAAGAGCACGGCAGAATAGCATCAGCCTACGACCGGAGAGTGCGAAACCTCATGGATTGATGCATCAACCGCAATGGATTGTGGCAGCATGCGACAGAGTGCTGCTACGTTTTCGCGGCAAAGCTCATAGCTTCGCCAGCTACGAATAGGCGACCTTCTTGGTGCATCTTCAGACACGGTGTCAGGCGTGCCGCAAGCATCGGTTGCGCGGGGCGGAATCCAGCGAATCTAGCAGCGTCCATCGCAACAGGTATCACGTAGTCGCAGACCAAGGCACATTGGTGGCCGTCATCGCTTTGCGTAACGCGCCTTTTGCGTTCTCGCGCGATTGAATGGCCGCACTTTGCGGCAAAGGTTTCCTCATCCCGAGGGAGATTTTCGGGTTGTGTCGTACCGATCACCCATCAGCTCGGAAACGGTAGAGACCCACGACGAAGAAGAGGATGCTGAAGAGCAACAGCATTCCGCAGGATTGCCCGATCGTGGAAACATTTGGCAGTTCCTTTGTCAGCAGTTCGCTATAGGCATCAAGTGCCCACGCATGGGGTGTGAAGAGGCTGATTTTCTGACTCATGGGTGGCATCCACGCCCGAGGCACCAGACAGCCGCTGATTCCGGCACTCGACAGCAGAATTAGATTCCCAAATGACGAGACCTGTGATTCGGTTTTGGCCAGAGTGGAAAACATTAGACCAAGCGCGGTGGCCGCAGCTGAAGTACAGAGCATGATGGGAATCAGCAATAGAGGTTGCGGTCCCCAGGACATCCCGAACAGCAGCCGTCCGGAGATCATCAGGATGATTGTTTGCGCGAGTGACAGGACGAAGAAGGGCAGAGTTTTTCCCATCAGGATGGCTACTGGAGCAATGGGAGCGATTCGCAAGCGACGCAACGTACCCATGTCGCGTTCACCCAAAAACGAACGCCCCATGATGTTGACCAAGAAGAACACAAACAACACGGTATAGCTGGGAATGAAAAACTGATAAACACGATTGCCTGAGTCCGTCGGGAGAGCCTTCGCGGCCGCAGATTGCTCCCATGCAACAGGCACCGCCGAATCACGTGCGGCACCACGGAAGGACGGGACTTTTTCTGCAAGGATTGGCAGAATGGCATTTTGCAATGACAGTTTCACCAGCGACTTACCAAGACCTTCCATCATCGGGTCAGTGGCCGTTTCGTTACTGATGAGTGTCAGATTCACAGTCGCGAGTCCATCCTTGCGCGTCGATTCGTCCGGCGAGGTGAGAAGTGTTGTCGAAAGTTCACGAATCCGTGTTTCGAAGCTTGGTTGAATCACCAGTCGCATATCAATCTCGTCCGTCGGACGTTCTACCTGAAACTTTTTAAGTACGGTCGTGTCGCTGCGATTAGTAATTTCAGCACGCCGCACCTTGACACTGTCATAGCTTGCCAGAAACCCGGCAAGACGCAGGGCCGTTTCCGACTGGTCAAAATCGGCGACTTCGATCGTCAGCCCTTGTCGACTTTGTTCCCGATTAGCTCGCAGCCGTCCTGTTGATGATCCAACGATCGCAATGATGACCATAGGCATCGCGACCAAGATCACCAAGGCGCGGCGGTCTCGGGACAGCAATCGCAGGTCTTTGAGCGTGATTTTGAAAGCGTCTGTACTAATCACGCAGTCGATGCCCTGTTAATTTTAGAAACAAGCGTTCCAGATTGGGTTCATGCGTCCGAATTGATCGGACGCTGACGGAGTGTCGTGCCAGCGTCGTCAGAATATTTGTCACATCACTGTTCAGGGTCAATTCACAGGACTCATTCTGGGTGCTGAATCGGACGACTGCTTCATCCCCGTCCATCTCAATTCGGGCTGACGTTCCCAGTGACAGACTTTCCGGGACTCTTGATTGACCGAGCCGCAATTCGACCTCGAATGGAATCTGTTTCAGGAGCTGCGGAATCGTATCACATGCCAGCAGCTTTCCATGATCGATGATCGCCGCACGCGTACAGACGACCTGCACCTCTTCCATGTAGTGGCTGGCATAGATAATGGCTGTGCCACGCTGTTGGAGACTGCGGATACAGTCAATCAGATGCGCCCGACTTTGGGGATCCACACCGACTGTCGGCTCATCCAGAATCAACAGGACCGGATCGTGCATCACGGCGGCAGCAAAATTCAGACGACGCTTCATGCCGCCGGAAAACGTTTCGGTGAAGTCGTCAGCTCTCGCCGTCAACCCGACCTGTTCCAGCACCTCATCCACCTTCTGCCGCAACTTTGATCCGGACAGATGATACAAGCTGCCGAAGAACATCAGATTTTCACGAGCTGTGAGGTCCGGATAAATGGCCAAGTCCTGAGGCACCACACCCATCCGTTGCCGACTTTCGGGGTGAGTTCGGTCAAGGCGTCGTCCTTCGAGCCGGACTTCTCCATAATCTGCCGCCAGCAGCCCGCAGATCATCATCATGGTGGTGGATTTTCCCGCCCCGTTCGGACCAAGCAATCCAAATGCTTCACCCGGTTCCACGTCAAAACTCAACAGATCCACCGCCGTGAGATTGCCGTATTTCTTGACAAGATTGTCTACTGCCAGAAGTGGAACCATCAGCCTGCAAGTCCTGCATCATGAATTCGCCTTGCCTTATCCACCCGAAAGGTATCGCGGATGGCCCCCTTTTCGCAATCAACGACATCAGTTCAGGCAGACAAAAGCCGTGTTGGTTCAACAGGAGCCAGAATTGGGTTGTCACGGCACGCTTTCGGTCATTTGCGATCCTGCAATTGCTGCCGCAAGCGGTAGAGCTCCTGCAAGGCTTGGATCGGGGAAAAGCTGTCGACTTCCAGTTTTCTGATTTCGTCCAGAAGTGGGTCTTCAGGCAATTCGAACAGGGATTTCTGCTGCCGACGCTGGCGAGTTGTTTCGCGTTGCGGGACTTTCGGCCGGCCGTCGGGCGTGATGTGTTCGTCTTCGAGGGTCGCAAGGATTGTGGTTGCACGCTCTGTGACACGGCGTGGCACGCCCGCAATTTTGGCCACATGAATGCCGTAGCTGCGACCGGCGGCACCTTCCACGATGCGATGCAGAAAGACGACGTCATCGTTACTTTCCTGCACGGCGACATTCCAGTTTGCCGCGTGTTTCAGGGTTGTGGTGAGATCCGTCAATTCATGATAGTGGGTTGCGAACATTGTGCGGCACTGAACTTCATCGTGCAGATGCTCCGTGATCGCCCAAGCCAGTGAGATGCCGTCGTACGTGCTTGTACCGCGTCCGATTTCATCCAGAATGACGAGACTCCGCGCTGTGGCGGAATTCAGAATCCGAGCGGTCTCCGTCATTTCAACCATGAATGTACTTTGCCCGCGTGCGAGTTCATCACTGGCACCGACACGCGCAAACACGCGGTCGGCGATTCCGATCAACGCTTCCTTCGCGGGCACAAATGACCCCATCTGCGCCATGATGGTGATGAGTGCCGCTTGGCGAATGTAGGTGCTCTTACCTGCCATGTTCGGGCCGGTAATAATTTGAACTCGGCCGATGGCACGCGGCTCATCGTCACCACCGTTTAATCCCAGTCGTACGTCATTCGGCACAAACTGTCCGGCAGGAAGCAGGCGATCAAGCACTGGATGACGCCCGTCCCGAATATCCATAATGGGTTCCGGCGTCAGCATCGGTCGGCAATAACCGGCATTGGCTGCGAGCGTGCTGAGGGCGGCAAGCACATCGATTTCGGCCATTGAATCGGCTGTTCGCAGGAGCAGTGGCACAAATGTGGCCACCTCTTCGCGGAGCGTTGCAAATAATTCCTGTTCGAGCGATTTTGCTCGGTCTTCAGCGCGCAGTACTTTTTCTTCATACTCCTTAAGCTCAGGCGTGATGTATCGTTCCTGATTTTTGAGCGTCTGTTTGCGGATGTATTCATCAGGCACTTTGGCACTGTGCGATGCCGTGACTTCAAGGTAATAACCGAAGACTTTGTTGAAGCCGATCTTCAGGTTTGAAATGCCCGTGCGTTCAATTTCTTTTTGCTGATAAGCCGCCATCCACTGGCGACCACCACGCATGAGATCGCGAAATTCGTCGAGAGCGATGTTGAATCCAGGGCGAATGACGCCCCCATCCGCGATTGTCAAGGGCGGTTCATCGATGACAGCCGCCACGATCGCCGCATGCGCTTCCGGACAAAGTTCGATTCGCTGTTCCAAGGTCTGCAGCCGCTTTGACTTTCGTGCGGCCAATTTTGCCCGCAGGCGAGGCAGTTGCCCTAAAGTCTTCGCAAGGCAGACCAGATCGCGCGGGCTGCAGCGTCCGGTGGCGATGCGGGAGGTCAGGCGTTGGAGGTCGTAGGTTTCCTTCAACAGTTCACGGACATCGTCACGGAGAGTCAATTGATTGACAAGTTCTTCAATGGCGTCTTGGCGTTGCGTAATTTGTTCGATGTCCGTGAGCGGGCTAGAGAGCCATTCTGCCAATAAGCGTGATCCCATCGGCGTGCAGGTTTCGTCCATCACTCCTAACAGCGTAAAGTCCCGGCGACCGTCCCGCAGAGTCTGCGCCAATTCCAGACTACGGCGCGTGACTTCGTCAATGATCATGTGACGACTGCGCCGCCAAGCTTCGATGCGGACGATGTGCGGTAACGCCGTGCGCTGCGTCTCGCGAACGTAGTCCAGCAATGCTCCGGCGGCCGTGACGGCAGGCGAGTCGTCGATATCGAAACCTTCTAGCGTCTTTGTGCCGAAGTGTTCGTTAAGTAACCGCCGGGCTTCATCGCGGCCGAAGCACCAGTCCGGCCGTGTCGTCAATACCAACGACTGTTGCTCCGTGCGCCGCATCGCGAGGTTGTTCTCTTTCGCAGCGCTCTCGGGAATCAGGCATTCGGCAGGATTGATGCGTGCCAGTTCATCCTGAAGCTGTGACGGTTCCAGTTCCGTGAGGAGAAAACGCCCGGTGGATAATTCCAGCCAGGCCAGACCAATACTGGCTTTTGCCGGGGCGACGCAAGCCAGAAAATTGCTCTGGCGCGGATCGAGAAGTTCATCGTCGGTCAATGTGCCTGGCGTCACAACCCGGGTGACTTCGCGACGCACCAGTCCCTTCGCTTTTTTGGGGTCTTCCACCTGATCGCAGATCGCCGCTCGAAACCCAGCACGAATCAGCTTCTGCAGATAGGCATCCAGCTGATGGTACGGAAAGCCAGCCATTGGTGTCGGATTGTCCGACGCTTTATCTCGGCTGGTGAGTGTCAGCCCCAGAACTTTCGCGGCGTTCTGAGCATCTTCAAAAAACAGCTCGTAAAAATCTCCCATCCGAAACAGCAAGATAGTGCCGGGGTTTTGCCCCTTCACTTCCATGTAGCGTTCCATCATGGGCGAGAGCTTGCTCATTACAACGCCTTCACATCCGGAAACAACATGCTCACACTGGTGCGGTCGTGAATCGACCGGATCGCCTGCGCAAACAGAGGCGCAACGGTGATCAGTTCGATCTTCGGCCCCTGAAGTTCCAGATTCGGTTCAATGGTGTCAGTCATGTACAAGCGTTTGATGCAGCTTTCTTCGATTCTCGCAAAGGCATCTGTGGAAAAAACGCCATGCGATACGGCCGCGTAGATATCTTTTGCGCCGCGGGATTTCAAGACGTCGGCCATACTGACCAGCGAACTGCCGGTGATGATAAAATCATCGACCATCAGGACGTTACAGCCCTCGACGGAACCAATAACTTCCAGTACCTGCGCCCGCTCAGTGTGATCTTTGCGTTGCTTATTTCCGATGACGACTGGCACACCCAAGAGATTCGCAAACGCCGACGCAGACTTTGCAAATCCCACATCGGGACTGCAGATCACGAGGTTCGGAATGTTAAGTGACTTGATGTGCTCGCAGATGACCGATCGCGCATATAAGTGATCGACCGGGACACTGAAGAATCCCTGAATCTGCGGACTGTGCAGATCCATCGTCAGAACGCGATCTGCACCGGCCGCTTCAATGGCATCGGCACACACTCGAGCCCGGATGGAAACTCGTGGCTCATCCTTCTTATCGCCCTTGGCATAGCTGAAAAATGGAATGACAGCGGTAATCTGCGAGGCACTCGCCCGTTTCAGCGCATCGATCCAGAACAAGAGTTCCACAAAGTTATCGTTGACAGGACGATGCACGCCCTGAATCACGAACGTGTCACGACCTCGCACGTTCTCCAGAATGCGGACAAACACATTGCCTTCGCTGAAGATCTGTGCCTCACAAGGCGTAAGTTTCACACCCAGAGAATCCGCAATGTGTTGTGAGAATGTTTGATTGCCGGACCCTGCTAGAATCGCAAGGTCGCCACGGGATGATTCCATACTGAATGAGCCATTAAGGGTAGTCGAATATCTGTTCAACCATCTTAATTGGACGACATCTATTTGCATTCCAGTCGCAGGTTTTTCACCGCGAAAACCGCGGAATCCACAGAAAAGAGACGAACCTTGAGCATTCCCTAGGGTGGGGACAATAAAGTTAGAGGTCCGCGTGAGAAACTACACGTCTCATCCTTGCACTTTTGGTACAACAAATCAGGCTTCGCCAACAAAATTCGGTCCGACAACGCAGGAGATGCTGAGAACGTGGCAGTCATTGTGCAGAAGTTTGGTGGCACCAGTGTGGCCAATGCGGAAAAAATCCGAGGCGCAGCCAGTCGCGCAGTTGCCGCAAAACGCAGGGGCTATGACGTCGTGGTTGTCGTCAGCGCGCGCGGCCACAAGACGGACGACTTGGTGGAATTGGCCCACGAGATCACCAAACATCCGCGACCTCGTGAAATGGACATGTTGCTTTCCACCGGAGAACAAGAGTCCGTCGCCCTCATGGCCATGGCTGTTCACGAACTTGGCGAAGAAGCCATCAGCCTCACCGGAGCTCAGATCGGCGTGCTCACCGATACGACGCATACGAAAGCCCGCATCGTTAGTATCTCCACCAAACGCATGCAGGAACTCTTGAAAGCGGGCAACATTGTGATCGCCGCCGGTTTCCAAGGCGTCGATGCCGAAATGAATATTACGACGTTGGGTCGGGGTGGTAGCGATACCACCGCAACAGCTCTGGCAGCCGTCCTTAATGCCGAATTATGTGAGATCTACACCGACGTGGAAGGTGTCTTCACGACAGACCCGCGACTTGTGCCGGAGGCGCGGAAAGTCGAGCGCATATCTTACGACGAAATGCTGGAACTCGCCAGCCTTGGCGCCGGTGTCATGCATTCGCGATCGATTGAGTTTGCCAAAAAATATCGCGTGCAGTTGCGGGTTCGTCCGGCATATTCAGATGGGCCAGGAACATTGATCGCGCCCGAGTCCGATAACGCCACATCCGTCGTGACGGGCGTCGCGTTTGTGAGGAATGAAGCCCTGATCACGCTGGTTGGTTTGCCGAATCAGCCGGGTGTCATGAGTACCTTATTTTCGTCACTCTCGGCTGCTAAAATCCCCGTTGACATGGTCGTGCAAAACGTGGCGCGCGAAGGCACGGCCAATGTCTCCTTCACAGTTGCCGAAGACGAACTCAAGGCCGCCTTGGTAGTCGCCAAAGCCACCGCTGCCAGTTTGCAGGCCGAGGATGTCGTCGCGACAACGGGTCTGTCAAAAGTTTCCGTTGTGGGGCATGGAATGCAGACGCATACCGGTGTCGCTGCTCGGATGTTTCAAGTCGTGGCCGCACGCGGAATCAATATTCGGGTCGTGACCACAAGCGAGATCAAAATTTCCGTCCTCATTGATCGCAGTCGATGCAACGATGCTGTCCAAGCAGCGCATTCAGGTTTTCAACTGGAAAAGGCCACGTCATCTTTGCCTCAAGTGGGTTGCGTATCCAATGGACATCGGAATGGCGCGATTGATGCCGCCAGCCCAGAATTGACAGCCGACATTGTTGCGCGACTGGACAGTATGGAAAGTATCGTTGTGAGTGACATCACGGCGGACACCAATCAGTCGCGGGTCACGTTAAGCAATCTGCCCGACGACCCTGGAATCGCGGAAACCGTGTTTACCGCAATTGCGGCAGGCGGCGTCCTCGTCGACATGATTGTGCAGAACGCGGCGCGCGATGGGAAAGCCACAATTTCTTTCACAGTCCTGCGTTCTGATCTTGATTGTGCGATCCTGTTGCTCCGCGAAGTCATGGAGACTTATGTCGGCTCCATCGTCACCTCGGATCGTAGAATCGGCAAGATCGCTGTCTCCGGGATTGGACTCAGAAGCCACACGGACGTTGGGGCTCGCTTGTTCCGATGTCTGGCAGCAAACAGCATCAACGTGGAAATGATTAACACGAGCGAACTGAAACTGTGTGTCGTGATTTCCGCCGACCAAGCGGATCTCGCCATGACACAATTACGCACTGAATTCGGATTGCATGCGAACGTATAGGATCGATGCGGCGTCTAGGACTTATCGCTTTTGCAGGTCTGAATCTCACCGCCTGTGATTATTTCAACGGACAAACTTTTGTTGCTTTGAGTTCACATTATGCAAGATCTTGTCAGGCTCGAGGTCTTTAAGGCCTGCCAAACGGTGATCGTCAAGATCGGGACCAATGTCCTGACGACAGACAACGATCGCCTCGATCTAGATCGTATTCAGTGCATCTCCGATCAGATTTTTCGCATTCAAGAGACCGGCCGCAAAGTGGTGCTCGTCTCGAGCGGAGCGGTCGGGGCCGGGATCGGGATTCTGGGACTCAATCGCCGCCCCGATTCACTTCCGGCGTTGCAGGCGACTGCTGCTATCGGACAACCGCAACTCATGCGGACATGGAATGATGCGCTGCTGAAGAACGGGCTAAAGACTGCCCAATTGTTGCTGACCGGAAACGACTTTCGCAATCGACAGCGATACCTGAATGTGCGAAACACGTTGCGCACACTGTTCGATTTTGGCGTCGTGCCGATCGTGAATGAAAACGATACGGTGAGCATCAAAGAGATCGCAGTGGGTGACAACGATCAACTGGCGTCCATGCTGGCGACACTGTTGCCAGATCCGTTGCTCGTGATTCTGTCTGGCATCGCCGGACTTTATAACGGGCCGCCATCGGATCCGGCGAGCGTCGTCATTTCGCTGATCGAAAAGCCCGACGATTCATTGCTGAAACTTGCCGCGGCGGAACAGAGCACTCGCGGTCGCGGCGGAATGGCGTCCAAATTGCGGGCGATCCTAGCAGCCACTGGTATGGGGGAAACCGTGATCCTCGCCAGCGGTCGCAGTGACACGGTTCTGGATGATATTCGTGAAGGAAAAACAACCGGCACTTTGTTTCTGGCCAAAGGTGAAGCGGTTGCTTCGTGGAAACGCTGGATTGGTTTTGGAGCCCCACCAGCAGGAGTCCTAGTGATCGATGATGGTGCGACCAAAGCCGTGCGCGAATCCGGCCGATCCCTGTTAGCTGTCGGCGTCACCGAAGTGCAGGGCGAATTCGAATCCGGCGCGCTGGTGGGATTGAAGAGCCAAGATGGCACGGAGATCGCCCGCGGACTGGCGAATTATTCATCCGATGAAATTCGCCGCATCCAAGGCCGCCGCTCTGACCAGATCGCTGCTGCACTCGGCCATGTACCGTTCGGTGAAGTCATTCATCGCGATAATCTCGCGTTGATCGGCAACTAGCCGTCATCGCTTCGCATCACGAGCCTTTTGGTTTGGCACGCGACTGAAAGACCGAGTACCCCCGACAGGAGTCGAACCTGTGGCCTGCGCTTTAGGAAAGCGCCGCTCTATCCTGCTGAGCTACGAGGGCAGCCCACGAAGTATACTCAATTCCCGACCAGAACGCCTGCTCCGTTTTTTTAAGTATTGGTGAGAAAGCTGAATTCCACCAAAAAATGGGCTCTATTTCACTTCACGTGCTTTTTAACTTCGCGGGCCCGCCGAGTTATGGCGTACAACAGGCCACCACTCCGTTTTTCTCACATGCCGGCGGATTTTGACTGATGCTGGAGATTCTAATTGTAGGATTTTTGACGGCAGCGGTCTTGTCCTGCGCGATTGCAGTGTTGATTCGTAAGTGGGCACCGGCCATGGGGTTGATCGATTTGCCGGGGGATCGCAAAGTGCATATTCAGCCGACCCCACGTGGAGGCGGAATCGCTATTTTTTTGGGATTTATGATTCCGACGGTGACGGTCGTGGTTGCTTGCGTGATGAGCGGATCGAAACATCTGGCAGGAATCGATCCGGTGGTCGAAGCGATTCAGCAGACGCCCGAAAGGCTGGCGCAGTTTTTAGCGATTGGCAGCGGTGCTTGTGTGTTGTTCCTGACAGGCCTCGCTGATGACCGCTGGAATCTGTCGTGGAAGTTTCGGCTCGGGCTGCAATTCTTGGTGGCGGTAGCCGTCGTCGGATCAGGGGTGCGCGCGACCGTATTTGTGAGTCAACCATGGTTTGGATTTATCGCGACCGTGCTGTGGATTTTGGTGCTCACGAATGCGATGAACTTCTTGGACAATATGGACGCGCTTTCAGCAGGCATCGGGGTAATTGCGTCCCTCGTCTTCGCAGCCATCCTGATTGTAATGGTGAGGACACCTGCATGGGCAGTTGCGGTTCCGTTGTTGTTACTAGCGGGTTCCCTCATGGGATTTTTGGTTTGGAATAGACCTCCGGCCAGTATCTTTATGGGTGACTGTGGCAGCAATCTGATCGGATTTTTGCTGGCGACATTGACTGTCACAGGTACATTCTATGAAAGTACGGGAAGTCGCCATGTGATGCTGGCCCCCCTGTGTGTGATGGCTGTTCCGTTGTACGACTTCTGTTCTGTGATTTTGATTCGTCTTAGTCAACGGCGAAGTCCGTTTCATGGTGACAAAAGTCATTTTTCACATAGACTTGTCGAACTTGGAATGAAGCCCGCGCATGCGGTGCTCACGATTCACCTCACGACGATGATGACCGGCCTCGGCGGACTACTGCTGTATAAAGTGACCGACTGGATCGGAGCGACATTGGTCTTAGCATTGATCTTTTGCGTGTTGGCAGTGATCGCAATTCTCGAAACAGTAGGGCGGCGTTCGGTACATGAGATTCAGGAGCAGCAGAGGCGTTAGCGAATGCGTTTGTCGATTTCCATGCTGGCGTTCGCACTGCTAACGGCAGGATTTTTGTGGCCAACCGAAGAAGCTATCAGTGGTCTCGGACAATATCTGGTGGTGCTCTGGATACTGTTGGGATTGCTGCACGAATCGCAGCGCTGGTGGGCCATGGATGAAACGCACGCCCAGTGGCCTCGGTTTGACGGGATCGATCTGGGAGTGCTGCTGATTGCCGGCGGGCATGTGATTTCAACACTGGCCGTCTTTCAACTTGACGGTGATCGTCGAGCAGCATTGAATCTGACGTTTGAATGGATTGGTTTGCTGATCGCGTGGCGAATTTTCCGTTCGCTGTTTCAGGACCAGAAGATCACCGCGCAGGGGATTGCGGTTGTGATTGCAGTCTGCGTTGGGCTCAGTTGCTTCGGAATCTGGCAGCATCATGTCTTCTATGCAGAACAGTCGGATTGGTATCGCAGCCTGCGAACCGAACTTGATCAGGCGCTGGCGAGTGGAGAATCGTCGCACTTCTTACGCGTCAATGAAATCACTCAACAGTTTCAGGAAAACGAAATCCCAATGCACGGTTCCTCGCGAATCGCTTGGGAAAATCGCCTCTTGAGTAGTTCGGAGCCATTTGCGACTTTCGCGTTGGCAAATACCTTGGCTGGAATTTTGGCAACCGGCCTCGTGCTGTTGATCGGACAGGCGTCAACGCCCGTCGGCGAGCGGCGCCGAACTTCGTGGCTACGCACGATGGTGCTGGTGATTCAGATTTGTTTGATCGCATATTGCCTGATTCTGACGAAAAGCCGCTCGGCATGGCTGGGGACATGTGTCGGCTTCGGCATTCTGGTGTTTCGCAGAATTCGCGGGTCAGCAGTCCAAAATGTGGTCCGCTGCCTGGTTGCTGGTGTCCTATTTACAGGATTGGCTGTGGGTTTTGTCGTCGCGGTCGGAGGATTGGACAAAGAAGTGATTTTTGAATCACCCCGCTCGCTGCAATTCAGGTTGCTGTATTGGACAGGCACGTTAAAGATGCTGCGAGATCACCCGTTGACCGGGGCGGGACCGGGAAATTTTCGGCAAGTTTACCTGCAGTACAAGGTAGACGAATCGAGTGAAGAGATTCGTGACCCACATAACTTTGTGCTGGATGCGTGGTCGTCAAGCGGTTTAATCGGTCTCGCGGGACTCTTGCTCATCATCAGTTGTACTGGTTGGCGATTAATGAAACGTCCGCTAGAATTGCATCCTCAGGAAATGCTTGGCGATCTGGGAAGCCTTGCCGCTCCGCGTGTGCCGGAGTTGCGAGTCGCGGTTGGAGGACTCCTGAGTGGCTTTTTTTTGCACGCTGTCTGGACTTGGTTCAATGGTTCCGACGAATGGACTACGGAACCAATTCGCCTGCTTTTGCTCGGTGGGCTTTCACTGCTAATTTCACGTGGCCAACCTTCATTTCGACCTATAGATTCCGCAACCGCCCTTGCCGCTGCATCCGCGATGATGGTCAATCTGCTGGCCGCGGGTGGTTTTGAAATGCCGGCAGTGATGATGACGCTGCTGCTGTGTCTGGCGGCGGGGATTCGTTGCGACGGTCGTCAATCTTATGTTCGTGGGAAAAAACGTAGTTTCCTGTGTACCGTCGCGTGTTTGGCTGCATGCACGTTGATTATCCGCTGCGGTCTGCTGCCGGTCACAGCTTCCAAAAATCATATCGAAATCGGTAATTCACTGCTCGCCAATCCCCTATTTCCTGCAAGGGCTCTTGACCAGTTTCAGCAAGCCCGGCAGGCAGATCCAGAAAGTGTGACTCCGCGCCAACAAATTGCGGAGGTTTTGTCGTATCGTCTTTCTGAGGCAGTGGCATTGCGCGCGGCAGAAACTCCTGTGAAAACGGGATTTAGCATCGCGAATATAGACAATCGCAAACTGGCCGATGAAGTTTTGGATGCTTGCGAAAATCTGATTTCCGCGGATCGCCGTAGCAGTTTCAGTTACAGATTGCGGGCTGAAGTGCGAAGGAATGTTGATCTGCTGCACAAGGCTGATCTGCTTCAAAATTTGGCGATCCAAGATCTACAGATGGCGATATCTCTTTATCCTTCGTCGGTTGATGCTTGGTATTGTCTGGCTTGGCAACTGGATGCGGCAGGCGCGGAGCACGTCGTTGCCGCGAAGGTCGCTGCCGAGAGGGTCCTTCAACTGGAAAATGTCAATCGCGCATGGGGCCACGCCGATCGTTTTCTAACGGAAGAACAATTACTAAAAATAAACAGAATCGCACTGCGGTAGCCGCCACATTGGATGTTAGCGGCATGGCGCTAATCGGACGACCGAAAGTCATTATCTAAGATTGTAACATGAAGAATCCCCTGTTCATTGTTGGACTCATGCTGGCAGCCTGTGTGGCTGTGGTCGGTACGATTGTTGTGATCGGAAATCTCGCAACGGACGATCTTCGTGATACATCCAAGGGACTTAAAGTTATCAGTGCTACTCCTCAGCCGGCGGTGGAGAGCAAAGCGGAAACGGCGGCAGTGGAGCTTCCTGTGGCCTCAAAAATTGGCCCGTGGCCAAAGATTGTTTTTGACGATGCCACGTACGCGTTTGGTCGAATGGCAGTGAATGCGAAAAACCAGCACACATTTGTGATTCGAAACGAAGGTGATGCAGATCTCATCATGCAGGAAGGCAAACCAACCTGCAAATGTACGACATTTTTAGTTGAATCTAAAGTATTGAAACCGGGCGACGAGACAAAACTTGTGATTGACTGGAAGGCTGGTGCCACGCCGGATCGGGCATTCCGACACGGAGGTTCGGTTTATACAAACGATCCGAAAAATGCGTCAGTGAGTTTCACCGTAGCGGGTGCGATTGATATGCCGGTCGAGCTGTTACCCAACCTCTGGAGAGTCGGTAGTATCAAGCGAGAAAAAACAGCAACATTTCGGGGAACAATCGCATCGCGTTTGACTGATCGGCTGGAAGTAGAATCAATCGAAAGTCCTTCCGGCAAAGTGACGGTTAAGGTCAGCCCGATGAGTGCCGCCGAAATCGCGTCCGAAAAATGGGAGACGGGGTTCCGACTAGATGTCGAGATTGCGGCTGACATTCCGGTGGGTAAGTTCGAAGAAGATCTAAAAATCAACGTTAAGGGAGTTGATCTGGTTCCATTTGTGACGGCAAAGTTAACAGCGCGCAAGTATGGCAATTTCATGCTGCAACCGCTGAATGGCGCGATGTTTACCCAGGAAACGATGGTCCTAGAGTTAGGTCAGTTTCCGGCGGCCGAAGGACGGCGTGTCAAACTCCTGCTCATCGTTGATGAAAAAGATATGAGCGATCCTTTTCAACTCACTGACATCGAAGCCGATCCTCCGTTTCTGAAAGCGTCAATCGAGCCAAGCGGCACCTCCACCGGCTCGTTGCATCGCTATATCTTAGAAATTTCTGCCCCACCTAGCCGGTCTTATGTCCACAAAACCAAATCTAAAAGCGGACACATCACGATCCACACGAATCATCCGTCGAAAGAATCTATCGATACGGAAGTCTTAATGCACGCGCATTAAGATGTGCAGTCTTGGCGGGCAGACGCAACGCAAAAAAAGCTGAGATACCTTGAAGGATACCTCAGCAGCTTGTGTCTTTTTGCGACGACGCTAACACTAGTTCAGAATCTTCGCCGTGTCTTCGATGACCTTTGCGATGGCTTCATCTGACAAGTCACCGACAGCGAAGGCATGGTTTACTTTGACGTTGCTGTCAACCCACATCATCACCGTCACGTTTGCTTTTTCAGCAATCTTATACTTTGGTGGGCCAACCGCGTTTTCATAGACTGTCAGCGGGGTGTGCGTGATTTTCTGTTCTTCGGCAGTCTTCTTGACTGCGGCTTCCTGAGCATCTGGATCGTCCGACAGTACGGTCACAAACGCGGCCATTTTCTTTTCTTCCTGCTTGCCGACGACTTCGTCGATCTGCTTCAGCAGTTTCGCAGTGTTCTCGTCCATTTTGCGGACAAAGACGCTGACAACCGGACGAGAGCCGTACTGACATCGGTAGCAGAGTTTCTTGCCGGCCAAGGGACCCGTCACGTCTGTGACGTTAAACGCGTCTGGATAAGCATCAACCTGCAAACCAGACTTCAGATCTCCCGCGGTCGCGAGCTGACATGCTGATACCATCAGCCCCATCACACACAACACAACAAATTTCTTCATACTGTTTAACTCCCTAGTTAAATCATTCAACACAAGACACCCCGAAAAGTTCAGGTTGTCTTACCACATTCGATTCGATCCGAAAAGCATTCGTCACCAAAATTTGAGGCGGAACGCACGTACGGTTATTCGGTCTGAGCCGTCAATCGTCGAACGGTTTCTAGGATATTCCTCGAATCCTGCTCGGCATCGACCGCGGTATTTTTATGCACAATCTTTCCGTGAGTGTCAATCAGGAACGTCCAACGGCTTGCCGTGACGCCTCGTACGAGTGATCTTTCTACCCCGTCTATCAGTTGCGTGATTGTAGCGCCTTCCCTCACCGGGACACCAAAAGCTTTTGAAATTTCCCCGTGTTCATCGGCTAGGAGCGAAAAATTGAGTGAATTAACTTTGGCAAATAGCACATGATTATCCACCGAATCTCCGCTGACTCCGACAACCTCGACGCCCGCTTTTTCCAAGTCCTTCATTCGGTCTCGAAAACCACAGGCTTGGCGCGTACATCCGCCGGTAAGATCGGCTGGATAAAAATAGACAACGATAATTTTTTTCCCAACATGATCTACTGATCGCCAAACCATTCCGTCGGCAGCCTTGGCTTGAAACATCGGCACGACATCGCCTTCGCTGAGGGTCACATCCAAGGCGTCCGCATTTCCCACGCGAGTCAGAGAAAAAATCGTCAGCAATCCAAGCAAGCTACGCAACACCAGACAACGCATTGAATCCTCCGGCGACTTCGGGAGAGAATCCGTTCCATCATCCAGCGCTGGTCCCTCAACGCAACAAAATGGTTCATGTCAATTTGTGCCGCAGTTGTCCACCGGGATGCCAGAAACTGGCAGACAAATCTCAACTGGACTTTTTCAAGTCACGAAAGTCAAGACTCGATTGAGGCAGGATCTAAAACTGGCAGGACAATCACGCGGTGTTGATATGCTACGAAATCCGGACGCCGACGTCAAATCGGGGGAGTCGTTCCTCCGGCAATTGAAAGTTTGACATGGTGCAGGGCGTATCCTAGCAGAGGCAATCCCCGGCTCACTGCGGACAGAAACGCCGCACAAATCGCTAATTCGGTAGACATCATGATCGTTGAGAAAGAAGTACGAACGGGCGTTTCACTTCGGCGAAATTTGCCGAATTTTGACGATAGTGAAGGAGTTATCACGATTTACAGCAGCTCAACGCCATGAATCTCATTGAGTCATAAATCAGTCGCGTGATATATAGTGATTTCGATATGTTGCAGACTGGGTTGCTGTCTTGATCTCATGCTGCGTATTTCCGAAGTTGTTGACAGCTGGGCACCATAGCGGGAGATTTTTTATGGCATTTCGCTGCGTCCTACTCTGGTCAATTCTAAGCTTTGGTTCCGCCTGCCTTGGACAGGGCTTGCGGATTTCCACGCACATTTACGACCTAGAAAAAGGGGCTGCGCCGGGGCTGATGGTGAGCAGCAGTCTGAGCCTGTGTCATAATGGGCGGATTTACGACTATATTGACGCAGCCGACGAAGTAGTGATCTTTGATCCAGTCGAACGACGTTTCACGATCCTCAACAATACTCGCGGATTATCCACGACCCTCACGTTCGATGAAATTCGTCATAAGCTGGATTCTCTTGAACCCAGAACTACAAAGTACATTCAAGAACTTCGATCCATGGGAACACCAACGGCTGAACGCACGGCAGACGCGATCACCTTCCAATTGGACCCGAAATTTGAACAGTCGTACGACCCCATGAAGGAGACCCTGTTGTTGTCGTCTCCGTCGTTGACGTATCGTGTTGAGACATGTCCGTGGGCCGAAGTTGATCAGGTGGATCGTTATTTAGCGTATGCTGACTGGACCGCCCAACTCAACTTTATTCTGCATCCAAACAGCCTTCTTCCGAAACCACGAATTGCTCTCAACGAAGCGCTTCGGGGACTGCACGGTCGCATGCCGGTCAGTGTAGAGTTGGATCTACGTCCAGGTGACACGCTGCATCTGCGAGCAGCCCATCAGTTGACCCGCAATCTGAGCGAAGATGATCATCGCCGGATTGCGAAATGGGATGTGGATCTGAAATCGAAGAACGTTAAAAACGTTCCGTTTCTGAGCTATCAGCAATCTGTGCTGGTTTCGAATTCACGTTAACAAGATCCGGTTGTAAACGGCGGAGTTTTTTGTTGCGATCCCCCCTTTGGGATCACGTCGAGCTTTCTCCTCGAGCAAGTGACTGGCCTTTTTGCGAGACGCGCATCACGCAATCACAGCTTGCGGAAACGCAACGCACTGGCTTAGATTTTGTGTGACGTCAGGCAGAAGAATTTTCATGGCGCCGTGATCGGCGGGCGGAACTGACGGATTGCATGGACGCGGCAAG
>Ga0209553_1000031_pt1 | contig 68951 bp, 69 predicted proteins | sample LauGreFBDMM110DN_2_FD_188217 | JGI IMG/M metagenome (GOLD analysis project Ga0209553, IMG submission 188217) | Freshwater lake microbial communities from Lake Michigan, USA - Fa13.BD.MM110.DN (SPAdes) (version 2) | ecosystem: Environmental > Aquatic > Freshwater > Lake | place: Lake Michigan...
ACTTTTTTTTATGTAGCAGCCCACTAAACTAATCAGCCTTGGGCAACTGGGTTTATACTGGACGAAGTGCACACTTCCGGAGCCGACATGTCGATCAATCAATTATTTTTACCTGTTGCACTGCTGTGCGCTGTCGCGTGCGCTGCCTGTGACAAACCAAAAACACCAACCGCCGCCGGCGAGCTGACGGTACGGATTGGCTCTGTTGCCCCGCTCACCGGGCCGCAAGCCCATTTTGGCAAGGACAATGAAAACGGCGCACGCATGGCGATAGAGGATGCTAACGCTCGAGGTGTCATGATTGCCGGGCACAAGGCGCACTTTGAGCTTCTCAGCGAGGACGACCAGGCCGATCCAAAAACGGCCACCATTGTTGCGCAAAAGCTAGTCGACGCAAAGGTGAACGGGGTTGTTGGCCACTTTAATTCTGGTACCTCCATCCCGGCCTCAAAAATTTACAGCGATAATGGCATCCCCCAAATATCGCCCTCTGCAACGGCGGTAAGCTACACAGCCCAAAACATAAAGACCGCCTTTCGCGTAATCGCAAATGACAGCCAGCAGGGCAAGGCCCTTGGCGAATTCTCAACGAACACCCTGGCCGCAAAGAGGATAGCGGTAATAGATGACCGCTCTGCCTACGGCCAGGGACTGGCCGATGAATTTATAAAATCCATACAGGCGAGTGGTGCACAGATCGTAGCGCGTGAGTTCACCACCGACAAGGCGATAGACTTCACTGCGGTGCTGACCTCTATCAAGAGCAAGCGTCCCGACCTGCTATTTTTTGGCGGGATAGACACGCAGGGCGTACCCATGGTCAAGCAGCTCAAGGCGCTGGGTCTGAATGTTAAGTTTGTCATGGGCGATGGTGGTCAAACGCCCAAGTTGCTTGACTTGGCAGGCAGTGCCGCCGAGGGGGTCTATGCGTCGCTACCCGGCAGGCCGCTAGAGAAGATGCCAAGCGGTCAAAGCTTCGCACAACGCTATGAAGCAAAGTACAAGCAACACATCCAGCTATACGCCCCCTACTGCTACGACGCTGTGAACGTGATGATCGCTGCAATGCAGAAGGCCGACTCGATCGACCCAGCCAAATATCTACCAGAACTGGCCAAAATTACCCACGGTGGCGTGACTGCGAGCATCTCCTTCGATTCAAAGGGGGATATCAAGAACGGGGTGGTGACGCTATACCAAGTACAGAGCGGCAAGTGGCATCCGCTGTACACTACCGATGCAGAGGCCTTAACACCAGCGCACTAACTCAGGGATCTAATCTGAAGAGCATGCCAAGACGCTGCGTGTCATTTTTTATTTACGGATAAATTTGGATACATTCTTTCAGCAAATTATCAATGGTCTCGTACAGGGCAGCGTCTACGCCATGGTGGCTCTCGGCTATACCATGGTGTATGGGATTCTTGGCCTGATTAATTTTGCACACGGCGAGGTGGTTATGGTGGGTGCCATGGTTGCCCTGTCAGTGATTCAATTATCGATCAGCTATGGCCTGCCCCCCGTTCTGGCATTGCTAATCGGCCTGATGGTTTCGATTGCGGCATGCATGGCCCTGGGTTGCAGCATCGAGCGTGTAGCCTACCGTCCATTGCGCAAGGCTCCACGCCTGGCCCCACTGATCACCGCCATCGGCGTGTCCATGGTGTTGCAAACGCTGGCGATGATCATATGGGGACGTGAGTACCACGCCTTTCCATCTCTACTACCCAACGGCTCACATGTCCTATTTGGCGCCATTATCACCGAGGTACAGATTCTTATTATCTTAGTGGCGCTGGTAATGATGGGGGGGCTGCTATTGCTGGTGCACCGCACCCGTCTAGGTCGAGCCATGCGCGCCGTTGCAGAGGACCCGTCCATTGCAACCTTGATGGGGGTAAACACTAACAGCGTCATATCCACCACCTTTATGCTGGGTTCGGCATTGGCCGCAACGGCGGGGGTCATGATCAGCGCAAATTATGGTATCGCGCACTACTACATGGGCTCCGTTTTAGGACTCAAGGCCTTCACCGCGGCCGTGCTGGGTGGCATTGGCAACATGTACGGGGCCATGGTGGGCGGTCTACTATTGGGGTTAATTGAAAGCCTGGGGGCGGGTTACATTGGCGACCTAAGTGGCGGCTTTCTTGGCAGCCACTACCAAGACGTATTCTCTTTTTTTGTGCTGATCTCGGTACTAATCTTCCGCCCATCAGGGCTGCTAGGAGAACGTGTTGCGGAACGCTCTTAGGCACATACTGGGCATGAGGCAGCGTGACACGTGGCTGGTGCTTGTCGTGCTAGCCATTGGACTGCTGGGGCTACCATTCATGACTGACGCACTCCTTGGGCGTGGCTGGGTGCGAATACTGGACTTTACGTTGCTCTACATCATGCTGGCGCTAGGGCTAAACATCGTAGTCGGCTATGCCGGCCTCCTTGACCTTGGCTATATCGCCTTCTTTGCCGTAGGTGCGTACTGTTACGCCCTGCTTGGCTCGCCCCAACTTGGCCTGCACTTTCCGTTCTGGGTTATCCTGCCGCTGAGTGCGCTCATGGCGTGCCTATTTGGTGTGCTGCTAGGCGCACCAACCCTGCGATTGCGAGGCGACTACCTGGCCATTGTCACCCTTGGGTTTGGTGAAATAATTCGCATCTTTCTTAATAACCTGAACTCGCCAATCAATATTACCAATGGCCCCCAGGGCATCGGCATGATAGATCCCATTCATTTGGGTTCATTCTCATTGGGCAGTACGCATGAACTATTTGGGCTCACCCTTCCCCCGGTGCACCTACATTACTATCTGTTTCTCTTTTTTACGCTGCTGGTTATTTTTGTCTCACTACGCCTAGAGGGCTCTCGCATTGGTCGTGCCTGGATGGCGATTCGCGAAGACGAGATAGCGGCCAAGGCAATGGGCATAAACACTCGCAACATAAAGTTGCTTGCGTTTGCCATGGGGGCAACATTTGGTGGGCTGGCGGGGGCCTTGTTTGCTGGATTCCAAGGCTTTGTCAGCCCAGAAAGTTTCGGCCTGGCTGAGTCCATCACGGTACTTTGCATGGTGGTCCTGGGTGGCATGGGCAACATCAGTGGTGTCCTTTTGGGGTGCCTGTTGCTGGTGGTGCTGCCCGAGGTCTTACGTCACGGATCAGGGCCGGTACAACAACTTCTGTTCGGCAGGTCCTTTGTCGATCCGGAAAGCTTGCGCATGCTGCTATTTGGATTGGCACTCATTGTAGTTATGCTGTGGCGACCCGCAGGGCTGTGGCCGTCCAGACAGCACCGGTCTGAGCTAACCGCGAAAGACAATCTCACCAAGTCGTCACGGGATGACCGCACATGATGACCTTCGCTAAGCCGCACGCACCCCTGCTCGAGCTGTCTGGCATTGGAAAAAGCTTTGGCGGCCTGTCTGCCTTAAGAGATATCTCACTCCACATTAGGCGTGGTGAAATATATGGCCTGATTGGACCAAACGGGGCAGGCAAGACGACGCTCTTCAATATTCTAACTGGACTGCATAGGGCGGACGGTGGGCGCTTTACATTTGACACCACAGAGTATGGTGGACACTGTAAATCACACACGCTCGCACGGGCAGGGATCGCTCGTACATTTCAAAATATTCGCCTGTTCTCCAACATGACCGCACTAGAAAACGTCATGGTCGGACGCCATTTGCGTACCCGTAGTGGTATCTGGGGTGCACTAACCCGCAACGCAGCAACACGCGCAGAGGAACGCGAAACCCTGCAACGTGCGCGTGAGTTGTTGAGCTATGTTGGTATCAATCGTCCACACCAGACCCTGGCAAAGAATCTCTCCTACGGTGAGCAGCGCAGGCTAGAGATTGCCCGTGCGTTAGCCACAGACCCCAAGCTAATTGCACTGGATGAGCCAGTGGCAGGAATGAATTCCACCGAAACAGACAGCCTAAAAAAATTATTACGGGACATACGTGCCGGCGGCACCACGGTGCTGATCATTGAGCACGACGTCAAGCTCATCCTCAGCCTGTGTGATCGTGTGGCGGTCCTAGATCAAGGCAAAAAAATTGCCGAGGACACACCCGATCAAATTAAATGCAATTCGGCCGTGATCTCGGCTTATTTTGGTATAGAACCCGCCGCTTACGAACAAAACTCAACGGAGCGGCCAACAGCCCGCCTTCCCGATCAAGCAAACCATGGCCACCCCTGAATTACAATCACTGCTGCACGTGCGCAACCTAAAGATGTCTTATGGCGGCATCCAGGCACTGCGTGGTGTAGATCTCGATGTGGCGCATGGTGAGCTAATCGCGCTCATCGGAAGCAATGGCGCAGGAAAAACCACACTGCTCAAGGTATTGGCCGGCTTGTTGCAACCGGCAAGTGGCACGGTACACTACCGTGGCACGCCCTTAATACATCACGCCGCACACCAGTTGGTACAGGAGGGACTAACATTGGTACCGGAAGGCCGTGGCATATTTGCACGCCTGACGGTCAAAGAAAATTTACAGATGGGGTCTTACTGTCGCAGTGACGAGCCATCCATCGATCGCGACATGCAGAACGTGTATGAACTATTCCCGCGCCTATTCGAACGCCACAGGCAGCTTGCTGGGACGCTGTCCGGCGGCGAACAACAGATGCTAGCGCTTGGGCGCGCACTGATGAGTCGGCCCACGCTACTGATGCTAGACGAGCCCAGCATGGGGCTGGCACCCATGATGGTCACGAAAATTTTCGAGACTATTCAAGAAATTTCTGCGCGGGGCGTTTCAATTTTATTGGTAGAGCAAAATGCCAAGCTTGCTCTTGAGGTGGCACAGCGCGGCTACGTTCTAGAGAACGGCCTCATCACATCATCCGACAGCGCCGCCAAGCTTCTAGTGAGCCCTGCCGTGCGTCAGGCCTACATGGGCAGCTAGCTCGGCACACTCGACGTCTTTTGCGATCGCACTCTAGGTGACCCTATACTTTTAAATTCCACTTGTAGCCAAATTCATCGTTCCCGGTTTCTTTTGGTACCACCTTATTGGGTGCATGCGGAGAGGCAGGCAGGGGCTCCTCCATAATGGGCCCCTCTTTGGTCAAGAGAAACACGACTGGCTCTGGCCTGTCGTCCTGAGTAGACGAGTACAGCTGGGGGGCATTTGCCCGAGTATCTGGATTTAAAAAACGAGCCCCGTCCGCGTCCTTCAGTATTTCAAGGTACTTCTTTCTGGCTTCCCAGCTTGGCATCGGATCATCATTCTGCTTAACCTCTTTGCTGCTTGATACAACAAAGCCGCCGCCCTCCACCTGACCCAACGCCTTGAGTGCGCTCTCGGAGTATTCGTACTGGCCCTTATTATTCTTACGCGCCACAGCATCGATAGAACAGTGGTGCGGCGCAAGCAGGACATGCCAACTCAGCTTATCCGTGGCGTCCTTGCAACTCTGCCAGACACGATCCCAAACATCAACGGTCGCATCCGCTCCCAGCATAATACGATTCACTCCACCAAAGACCTTGATCGTCCAGCGCACAATCAGGCCGCCGTCTGCCGCCCCATCGTGGGCCTTGGCGGGAGAGATTATTTGCGCCTCAATGTTTCTCGAAAAGGCTTTAACCACGCCAGATTGTGACGCTGCCTCCAGCGTGGTAATCCTGTTGCCATTTAGCTCCGACTCTTTGCTGCCCTGAAGATCCAGCCTGCGCCTTATTTCCTGAAATAACGACACCGACTCATCGGACTCATGCTTCTTAGTCAGAAAATCAGGGTGCATCCAAATTTCTTCAACTAGGATTATCTTGTCATCCTCTCGTGGCCTGTCCTCAAACTCGGCAGGGTCACCGCAGTAAAAAAGTTTTTCGAAGCCCGTGATATTATTTTTGTCTGGATGAGTCAAAACCAAAAGTGACAGACGATATTCTCGATTGCTACGGTAACTGGATTGATAGCAGGCATACTGAAGGTCGAGAGCAAAGTCGTAGTAAATCCATTGAAACGGTTGCGACGCCTCCTCGTACCCAAGTGTTGCAGCGTTCCCCATTTGACCATTAACATCAATGGAGCTCCTAAAGCGATCCGTATGTCTTTCGCAGCGATAGTTAACATCGACAAGTATCGCCTTGTCGTTGGCCTCAATTAGGGTGGTGTCCCCATTGCCAACCGGGAAGAAGGTAACGCGATTAATAGACATCAATTGCCTCTCTCAATTTTGTAAAATTGTTTGGTGCCACAATCCCACATTATACTTAACTTACCCCGCCAATATGGAGACATATTGGCGAAAATCAAGCACAAAATACACATCTAGCCAAAAGTAGTATTGTTGGCTTTCGCGCGATACTTGGGGCAATATCGCAAACCTCATTGGTTCGGCTTTGAAATTTAGACGAGCGCGGACGCCACAGCCTCAGGGGTCAACAAAAGCCGATATCTGCTGCAGTGCTCGTTCTGTTGCACCACGATTGGCCTCAACAAAGCTGAGCCCCGCCTGACCAATTCTTGTCAGTCGCTCGGTATTAGAGAATAAATCTTTCAGAACCTCTGCAAGGTCGGTTGAATTTTGTACACGCACCGCCGCGCCACCTTCAACAGCAAGCTGGCTGGCCTGTGCAAAGTTGTACGTATGAGGGCCAATGATTACTGGCTTGCCCACAGCGCAAGCTTCGATAAAGTTTTGTCCTCCGAATGGCAACAGGCTCCCGCCAACAAAAGCGAGGTCGCAGGCGGCGTAGTAAGCGAACATCTCCCCCATGCTGTCGCCCAGCACCACTTGCGTATCAGACTTAATAGGTTGGCACTCACTTCTGCGTTGAAAGCGAATCCCCTGCCGAGTGAGCAGGTCCGCCACATCGGCAAAGCGCTGTGGGTGACGTGGCACGATAACGGTCAGAAAGCCGGGGATGTCAGCCCGCTTGAGCATGGGCAACAGCAACGCCTCCTCGCCAACGCGTGTACTGGCCAACAAAAAAATATTTCTACCCTGCCCGAACTGGGTGCGCAAGCTCGCGCCCAGATCCAACATTTCCTGTGGTGGCTGAATATCAAATTTTATATTACCCATCACGGATACGTTGCAAACGCCTAGCTCAGTTATGCGCCCAGCATCTGTCACACTCTGTGCGGAGATCATGCTCAGCTCATTCAGGCCCAGTCTCGTCAGATCTTGGTGGCGCGCATAGCGTGTCGCAGATTTTTCAGATAGCCGCGCGTTCAGTAACAGCAACGGTATCTGCATGGTGTGGCATTCGTGGATCAGATTAAACCAGATCTCCGTTTCCATCAATATGCCTATACGTGGGCGGAAGTGCTTTAGAAAGCGATCGACGGCAAACGGATAATCGTAGGGTAGGTAGGCTCGCAAAACATCACTGCCGTACAGCTGCTCACTGGCTGCGCGGCCTGTTGGGGTGGTGTTAGTCAGCAACAACTGGTGCTGGGGATATCTCTTCTGCAGGTGCTGCACGAGCCTAGCCGCTGCGCGAGTTTCGCCCACCGAAACAGTGTGTATCCATATTAGTGGCTTGGCTCCAGTCCTGCAATAATACCCGAAGCGTTCGCCCACATGCTGCAGGTATTCACGTTGCTTGCGTGCACGCCAGAGCAAGTGTAGTGCGACGTATGGCAAGAGAAGCCACAAAAGTATGGTGTAAGTCCTACGAGGATTCAACACGATAAAGTCGCGTGCTGCATGGGTAAGATTGACGCGGTGGTCGAAGCAATTCCTCTCCCTGGCTTCCGCACAAAAGAGGGGCTGCCATATCCGTTGATTGGGCTCAATAAAACAGTCCGCCCATGGCTACGATTTGTTATAAATTTCAGCCCCTTGTTCTATAAACTCAGCCGCTTTTTGTTCCATCCCTTTTTGCACGGCATCCTGCTCATTGATGCCCTGGCTGGTCGCGTAATCACGCACCTCCTGCGAGATCTTCATCGAACAAAAATGGGGTCCGCACATAGAGCAGAAGTGTGCAACCTTGGCGGAATCCTTGGGTAGCGTTTCATCATGAAATGCACGTGCCTTATCGGGGTCAAGACCAAGATTAAACTGATCCTCCCAGCGAAATTCAAAACGCGCCTTAGATAGTGCGTTGTCGCGAATCTGTGCACCTGGGTGCCCCTTGGCAAGGTCGGCAGCATGGGCGGCAAGCTTGTAAGTGATAACCCCCTCCTTAACGTCATCCTTGTTGGGTAGCCCGAGGTGCTCCTTGGGGGTTACGTAGCACAACATCGCCGTGCCATACCAACCAATCATCGCCGCTCCTATGCCCGAGGTGATATGATCATAGCCTGGCGCAATATCGGTAGTGAGTGGTCCCAAGGTATAGAATGGCGCTTCGTGGCACTGCTCCAACTGCAGCTCCATATTCTCTTTTATCATGTGCATGGGCACATGGCCAGGGCCCTCGATCATCACCTGCACGTCATGCTTCCACGCAATTTTTGTTAGCTCGCCCAGGGTCTTTAATTCGCCTAGCTGCGCCTCATCGTTGGCATCAAAAATCGAGCCTGGACGCAGGCCGTCACCAAGACTAAAGCTAACGTCATATGCCTTCATAATCTCGCATATATCTTCGAAGTGCTCGTACAAGAAAGACTCTTTATGGTGAGCCAGGCACCACTTGGCCATGATTGAGCCACCGCGCGATACAATGCCAGTCATGCGATTAGCGGTTAATGGCACGTACCGCAACAAGACACCTGCATGGATTGTAAAATAATCGACGCCTTGTTCTGCCTGTTCAATAAGCGTGTCGCGATAGATTTCCCAGGTTAGGTTTTCGGCCTTACCGTCAACCTTCTCCAGCGCCTGATAAATTGGAACTGTACCGATTGGGACGGGCGAGTTGCGAATGATCCACTCACGCGTCTCATGAATATGCTTGCCCGTGGAGAGATCCATCACGTTATCGGCACCCCAACGAATTGCCCAGGTGAGCTTTTCAACCTCCTCACCAATGCTTGATGTGACAGCCGAGTTACCAATATTGGCGTTTATTTTCACCAAGAAATTGCGCCCTATAATCATGGGTTCAACCTCGGGATGATTGATATTGGCAGGAATAATGGCGCGGCCACAGGCAACCTCGGCACGTACGAACTCTGGGGTAATCTCCTCTGGGATACTAGCACCAAAAGACTGGCCGGGATGCTGACGACCCATAATAGTAGCCAGCTTGTCACCCCGGGGGCCGGACTCCCTGAGCTCCTCGAGGTACTCCTTGCGGCGCAAGTTTTCACGAATCGCGACGAACTCCATCTCTGGCGTAATGATGCCCAGACGGGCATAGTGCATCTGGGTAACATTGGCACCCGCTTTTGCGCGACGCGGATTGCGGGGCAAGTTGAAGCGTAATTCGGTCAGCTCTGGGTCACCCAATCGTTCGATACCGTATTTCGAGGTTGGGCCAGACAACTCGACAGTGTCGTCACGTTCACCAATCCAGGGGGTGCGTGGTGTCGATAACCCGGAACGGATATCTATGTTGGTAGCTGGATCCGTATAGGGGCCGGAGCAATCATAGACATAAATTGGCGGGTTTTTTTCTGCATTCATGTTGGCTGGCGTATCAGACTGAGATATCTGACGCATGGGCACCCGGATGTCTGGGCGTGACCCCTCAATATAAATTTTATGCGAATTTGGAAAGGGCTGAATCGCCGCGCTGTCAACATGCGCGATATAATTTAAAAACTTCGGGATGGCATTTATGATGATCTGCTCCAAGAAATAGGGGCATCAATCATTAGCAGCAACTGACGCTTCCCTACGACGGCATTATCCGTACAGGTTCAAAGGGTATGTCTCACCTCGCCACATTCACGACGAGGACCCCCACGTAAAATAGCAAACTACTGCAAATGGGGCAAGAAAGCAAGCCGAGCACCGGCAGGGTGGTTAATATAGCGGTGTTGTTATTTGAAATAATGTATTCTTTTGTTGTGCGTGATTCGGTATGCGACTATCAATAATGCCACCTCAATTGTTTGATAATTTAAGAAAAAAATCATGAAAATAAAAAAAGTTGGCGCCCCCACAAAGCAATCCGAGATTAGATTTATCGTTACTCTGGACGAGGCCAGAGTGCCAGAAAAAATTGAATGGAGCGCGTCCGACATCCAAGAACAAACCACAACCAAGGCGTTTACGATTGCCATTTGGGATGCTCACGAAAACAACACGCTGCGCATGAATTTGTGGACCAAAGGCATGCTCAAGGAAGAAATGTGCAAGTTTTATCATCAAAGTTTTTTATTTATGGCGGATAATTTTGAGCGCGCCACTGGAGACATCGAGACTTCAAGGGCAATGAGAGACTTTGCCCAAAAGCTGGCTGAAAAAATGAACCTGGTCACGGAAAATAAATTTGCTGCGTTTAGGGATGCTTAACGCGGGCGGCGTGCATCGTCTAGCTGTAGCACAGATACAATCAAAAAGAATATTACATCTAGTGTGTTGCACATATCGCATATAATATTCTCTTGTTTCTGCGGCACTTGAGTCAGGCTTGCAGGGCAACATCTGCGCTGATTGCCGCCGAATGTTTATCACGCATGACCATGCAGTACGGGCCGACTATTCAATACGAACGCCCCAAAGAGTGACTGCTTAAAACTTTCAATCAACCTAACATGGGGGCTAGCCAAACATGACGCAATCTGAAATAAGCTTTTCAATCTCTCTTGACGAGAACATGGTCGCAGAGAAAATAAACTGGAGCGCCTCTGACGCAAAACAAAACAATACAAGCAAGGGCGTGATGATTTCAGTTTGGGACACAAAAGAAAACAACACAATGCGCATTGACTTCTGGACCAAAGACATGATGGTCAATGAGATGTGTCAATTTTATCATCAGACCTTTTTGTCGATGGCCGATACGTTTGAGCGCGCCACCGGGGAGGCGGAGGCGGCGAAGTCTATTCGTAACTTTGCTCAGCAATTTGGCGAGAAAGTTAATCTCTTCGCCACAAAAAAGTTTGACGCTTAGCGCTATCTCCTTGCGAGCGACATTCTCTTCATTTAACCACGACACAACAACCACAGAAAGATCCAATGAAAACAATCGGTGAACTCAAGCAGGCTCTCGAAGGTATGCCAGATGACCGTATACTCAAGGCTCAGGTAATGGCCAAGGACGGTGGCGCATGGACATTAAGCTTTGAGCTGTGCGCTTCGGTACCCGCCGACTCAAGCATCTATCCCGGTGGCAGCATAGCGATGCTAAAGCTGACCCATCCCGACTTAGAAACTATGCCAGAATGGCCGGCACCCGCATAACGAGGTTACCACTCTCATGGATTACGCCCAGCTCATTTCAGCCCTTATCTTGGGCATCGTCGAGGGGTTAACCGAATTTATTCCTGTGTCCAGCACGGGTCACCTGATTATTATTGGTGACCTTCTCAACTTTGGCGACACGCGCGACAAGGTATTTATGATCGTGATCCAGCTGGGCGCGATTTTTGCGGTGATGTGGGAATTCAGAGTTAAGTTATCAACAGTATTACGCGGCCTTGTGATGCGCGAGCCTGCCGCATTACGTTTCACGAGTAATGTGTTGGTGGCGCTACTGCCCGCAGTCGGGCTTGGGTTGCTGTTTTATCATGGAATTAAGACTTATCTCTTTAATCCCTACACAGTGGCACTGGCGCTTATCCTCGGAGGATTCGCCATTCTATGGGTAGAGAAAAAAGTGTTGCGCCCGCACATCAAAAGCATTGAAGATCTGCGCTGGCAGGATGCACTGAAGGTTGGGCTTGCCCAATCGGTATCCATGTTTCCTGGCGTTTCACGATCTGGCGCAACCATTATGGGTGGAATAATTTTTGGACTTGACCGTCGATCTGCGACTGAATTCTCTTTCTTTCTTGCCATCCCCACCATGTTTGGAGCCACCTTTCTCGATCTCTACAAGAGCTGGGATTTCTTAGTGGCGGCCGACCTGCCAATATTTGTCGTAGGCTTTGTGGCCGCATTTTTCAGCGCATGCTTAGCTATAGAGGGCTTACTTAGATTTATTTCCAACCATACGTTTGTAGGATTTGCGTGGTATCGAATTGCGTTTGGCGTTCTTGTCTTGGGTAGTGCATACAGCGGCCTTATTCAGTGGTAGGCCAAACCACCAACCCCAGCAAATAGACTGCTCGTTGATTTTTCATGGCGCGCCCCCCAGGGGACGGGAGGCTTGCCATTAACTACGTTAGTTATCAGCCAAATACAGCGGGCGGGCCACAATAAAGCACACATTTAAATCCATTTGTCTTGTGAATATGGCAAAATGCTTACTATCGACGCTGGCAATAAAGCGAGGTGCTGCGTACCTCGGCCCCACAAGTTTATACTTAACCCTTTATTCCAGTTTATTTTTGGTTTGATCATTACTAATTAACGGAGAGAATTGCTATGTCAAAGTCGGCTGCCGATGTGCTTAAATTACTCAAAGACAGTGAAGTTAAGTTCGTTGACCTACGCTTCACCGATACCCGAGGCAAGGAACAGCACGTTTCAATTCCAGCGCATGTGGTATCGGACAGCGACGATTGGTTTAAATCTGGTCACGCCTTCGATGGCTCCTCTATCGCCGGCTGGAAAGGCATACAGGCATCCGACATGTTGCTGATGGCCGATCCAACATCAGCATTTCTTGATCCATTTATGGATGAAACCACACTAGTAATGACCTGCGACGTGGTGGAACCATCTGATGGCAAAGGCTACGATCGCGATCCGCGATCCATAGCCAAGCGTGCCGAGGCCTACCTAAAATCGACCGGTCTGGGCGACACCTGCTACTTTGGACCAGAACCTGAATTTTTCATCTTTGATTCGGTTAACTGGCAAGTTGATATGTCCGGTTGCTTTTGCAAGGTAAACTCAGAAGAAGCGGCCTGGTCATCCGCAGAAAAATTTGATAACGGGAATACTGGTCACCGGCCCACGGTCAAGGGTGGCTACTTTCCGGTACCTCCAGTCGACTCCCTACATGACATACGCTCTGCGATGTGTTTAATACTGGAGGAAATCGGCGTCCCTGTCGAGGTTCACCATCATGAGGTAGCAACCGCTGGTCAGTGCGAAATAGGCACTCGCTTTGACAGTCTGGTGCGTCGCGCAGACCAAACCCAAAAACTCAAGTACGTGGTACACAACGTAGCACACCAGTACGGTAAAACTGCAACGTTCATGCCCAAGCCCATTGTGGGTGACAACGGCTCGGGCATGCACGTCCATCAATCCATCTGGAAGGATGGCAAGAACCTATTTGCCGGTAATGGCTACGCTGGACTGTCAGAGTTCGCACTGTATTATATTGGTGGGATTATCAAGCATGCCCGTGCACTTAATGCCATCACCAACCCAGGAACGAATTCCTACAAGCGTCTGGTTCCTGGCTTCGAGGCGCCCGTCAAGTTAGCGTACTCGGCACGAAATCGGTCGGCCTCGATTCGTATTCCATTTGTTCAGGGCGACAAGGCTCGCCGTATTGAGGTGCGCTTCCCTGACCCAACCGCCAACTCCTACCTGGCTTTCACCGCCATGATGATGGCCGGGCTGGATGGCATACAAAACAAAATTCATCCTGGCGATCCGGCGGACAAAAACCTATACGACCTATCACCCGAAGAGGATGCGAAAATTCCGACCGTTTGCTCTAGTCTCGAGCAGGCCCTGGAAGCGCTAGATAAAGATCGTGAATTTCTAACTCGTGGGGGGGTGTTCTCAAATGACTTTATCAATTCCTTCATTGACCTAAAAATGGAAGAGGTTACCCGTTACCGCATGACCACCCATCCGATAGAGTTCGACATGTATTACAGTCTGTAGTTACAGGCTGGCGCACTGGCGCTCATGGGCGACGAGCTCCTGAGCGCAGCCGCCCCATTTTTTTCAGTTTTATGAGGTTGCGTCTCGGGATGACCGTAAATTAACCTGTCCGAGGGGGCACCCTGTCGTCAGAGAGCCCACCGCCAGCCAATTCTGGTAGGCGGGTTGCAAGCACCTTGTCTATTCTTTTTCCATCTAAATCAACCACCTCAAATCGCCACTGCTCCCATGTCACAACGTCAGCAACCTTGGCCACACGCCCAAGCAGCCACATCACCATCCCGCTAAGAGTGTGGTACTGGCCCTTGTCCTCCTCGGGAACCAACTTTAGCTCTAACTGATCCTTCAGCTCTGGCACCGGAATCATTCCATCCAATAGCCACGAGCCATCCTCGCGCTGGACCGCCCAAGAGTCTTCAACATCAGACGGCTTGAATTCACCGGTAACCGCTTCCAATACATCCTGCAGAGTAACCAGGCCCTGAACCTCACCGTACTCATCAATCACAAAAACCATATGGGTGTCCGACCCCTGGAATTGTGCAAGAAGCTCCAGCCCAGTGAGTGACTCAGTCACAAAGGCGCACTGATGTAGTTGCGCGGTCAGATCCGGTTGCCCGCCACTAAAGGTTTGGTTAAACAATTGCTTGAGGGTGGCCACCCCCAAAAGGTTACTCAGATCACCCCGGCAAACCGGGAAGCGTGAATGGTCTGATTTCGCTATGCGCAAGAGGTTGGCCTCGAGCGTCTGATTAATATCCAGATATACGATGTCCGCTCGAGGAATCATCAGAGAGCCGACCTGACGCTCGTCTAAACGAAAAACGTTGCGAACCATGGCGTGCTCATGCTCTTCAATAATACCAGCCTCGGAGCCCTCTTCCAGTATTGCATGAATCTCTTCTTCCGTTACGCTGGGCTCTACCTGCTGACCCTTGCCAATCATCCTTAAAATAAAATGAGTGGAGATGGATAGTAGCCGCACGAAAGGATGTGTGACTATCGCTAAAATATGTATTGGCCTTGCCACCAAGCGCGCAATGCCTTCCGGATTAAATTGAGCAATACGCTTAGGTACAAGCTCTCCAATAACAATGGACAGGTAGGTAATCACAACGACGACCAGGGCGGTGGCGCCTAGCTCACTTGCACCCTTGGCAATGCCAAACGTCTGTAGCCATGTTGCAAATGGGCTGGCGAACACAGCCTCGCCAACGATCCCGTTTAAAATACCGATCGAGGTGATGCCAATCTGGATGGTGGAAAGAAACCGTGTTGGATCTTCACCAAGACGTATTGCCAGCTCAGCCGAGGTATCGCCATCTGTGGCAAGGCGTGCCAACCTAGCATGCCTAGCAGTCACGAGGGCGATCTCTGACATGGCGAAAATTCCATTCAATAGAACTAAAATTATTAAAAAGAGTGTGTTCATACAGTTAACTAGAGGGGTGGCGATGGGTGCATCTTACAATGCGCCAAGAATCAAGCTCCAGCGACAAGGGACAGAGGAAGTGCGGAATGAGCTTCTCTGCGAGAAGAGTCTCACCGTTCACGGTGAATCCACTGATTGCAGTGGGGATTATATGCGCGGGCAAGCAATTAATACTCATAGAGCGAGAGACACTCCCGCACACCTGTCGGTTTATGCTGATGGAAGTATAATACCAGAGGCCACAATAATTTACTGCTAACTTGATTTGTATGTCTCGTGGCTCAATCGATGGCGGCACGCTATGAATATGGTATTCCGCCACGATTGATTCTGACTAAGAGTGCGACACCTGGAATAGTTCACAATCCTCGAGGCGGACCGCAGAAAGCTTTCCCCCCCAAACACAGCCACTATCGAGAGCAATAATTCGGGGTGTAATTTTCAACCCCAACGCTGACCAGTGGCCGCAGACCACTGTGGCATTGACGCTAGCACGCCCCGGCACGTCAAACCATGGCATGTACCCATCGGGCGCGTCATGCGCCCCATCTTTAAATCCAAATTCCATCTCGCCCCGCAAGGTGCAGACACGCATACGCGTACAGGCATTGACAATTACACGCAGGCGATCGTACCCACTAAGATCGTCACTCCAATGAGTTGGATCATTTCCATAAATGTGCGCAAGAAAATCTTGATAGTGACTATCGCGCAATTTGGCCTCTACTTCATGCGCCAACCGCTGCGCCTGAAGAACAGTCCAGCTTGGCAACAGGCCTGCGTGCACCAACACAAAGTCATCTTTAATGTACAGCAGGCGCTGCGCACGCAACCATGTCAACAACTCAAATCGGTCTGGCGCATTAAGAACGTCATGGAATGTATCGCGATGATGTGATTTGACAACGCCCTCCGCTACCGCCAACAAGTGCAGGTCGTGATTGCCCAATACAACAATCACAGCCTCCCCAAGCGACCTCAGTAAACGCAACACACCGACCGAATCAGGCCCACGATTCACCAGGTCACCCACTAACCATAGCTTATCTACCGCTGGATCAAATTGTATTTTCTCCAGCAGCCGCAAAAGCTCGGCATGACACCCTTGTATATCACCTATTGCGTAGGTTGCCATCGCTCTCGATCAGTTTCAATTTTCCACGCATTCCGCACATACAAGCAAGAGTGCAGCGGAAAAATACATTTATTGTGTGGATGCCTCTATACCGCAGTGAATCGCTGGACGATACTCTGGTATCCAGTTCGTCAGGGTCTGCCGAACCTCGGCATCACTCTGTGTGGCGTGCACATTAAGCCAGTGCAACAAATCTTCTAGCCATGCGGCATCCACAGTGCGCGCTTGTGCAATGCGCATCTTTACATGCGGCGTTGACAGGCTGCATTCGTTGTCCGCCAATAACTCCTCATATAACTTCTCGCCAGGACGCAGGCCAGTAAATTCAATTAAAATATCATTCATACTAAAGCCGGAAAGACGAATAAGGTCGCTCGCCAAATCAACAATTTTTACTGGGTCGCCCATATCCAAGACAAAGATTTCTCCACCCACGCCCATTAGACCAGCCTGCAGCACTAACTGTGCCGCCTCTTCAATCGACATGAAGTATCGTGTAATATCTGGATGCGTGACGGTAACTGGGCCACCCCTTGCAATCTGTTCACGAAATTTTGGGATGACGCTACCGGTGCTGCCCAAAACATTACCAAACCGCACAACAACAAAATTTGTTCCAGTGGGTTGTTGCAATCCCTGACAAACCATCTCCGCTAATCGTTTGCTCGCCCCCATGACATTGGTTGGATTGACCGCCTTATCGGTAGAAATTAATATAAACTTCTTCACATTATGACGCTGCGCGGCGGTAGCGACTGACCACGTGCCCAGCACATTGTTACGAATCGCCTGCCAAGTGTTGTGATGCTCTAAGAGCGGAACATGCTTGTACGCCGCCGCATGAAAAACAACCGCGGGCTCATACTCAGAGAAAACTTGCTCGAGGCGAGCGGCATCACGCACATCACCAATTAAAAACACCAAGCTAATTTCACTAAATTTTGAAGCAAGCTCCTGTTCTATCTTGTACAACGCAAGCTCACTCAACTCAAACATCACCAGGGTGCGCGGCCCAAATTCTATAATTTGACGACACAGCTCAGATCCAATTGATCCGCCCGCACCCGTTACAAGCACACACTTGTCGGTGAGCAGTTCATGTAGGCCGGCTGCATCTAGCTGTACCGAGGGGCGCCCCAGCAAGTCGTCTAACTCCACGGCTCGCAATTGTGAAATGGTGGCATGCCCATCCAGAAGATCACCAAATGATGGCACTGTTAGCGCCGTAACGCCGGCTAGATTGCAAATCGTCATCGCACGCCTGCGCACCGCAGGCAAATCAGAGGGCATGGCAATAACAACCCGCTTTATATTCATGCGCTCTACCCATTGCGACAGGCCATCTAGCGCACCCAGCACTTTGATTCCATTAATAACGCGTCCGTGTCTAAGTGCGTTGTCATCCAAAAATCCCATCACCCGCCAATCACCGCTGGACGCAAGCTCCCTAGATAGGGTTGCGCCCATGTCGTTCGCACCCAATATCAGCACCCGATTTGTATGTGCCCCATAGTGGTTGTGCCAACCACGCATTTTCCAGAGACGGTAGGCAAACCGACTGCCGCCCATCATAAGCAACAAAATCGTCGGACCAATCACCAACACCGAACGGGGCACCAACACATTCAGACGCATCATCCACAACGCCATGGCAACGCATGCTGTCGACAGCAGAATCGCCAAAAAAATTTGGCGCAGATCGCTCACACTGGCATAGCGCCACAGACCACGATACAGGCCAAGGCGCCAAAAAATAACGCCTTGTAACGGCGCCACCCAAATCAAGGTGCGCAGGATCTCGTCGATAAGAGATGGCGGCAGCTCAAAATTGAACCGCAACAGATACGCAAAAATCCAAGCGAGCGCTATTGCAACAAGGTCGTGCAACGTGACCAGCAGGGTGCGAAAATTCCTGATCACGCCGACGCCCTCAAGAAGGCCTTCCAGCGAAAGTCTAGTGTCAGCATCAATCCCGCATACACGATGCCCCACGACAAAAACAGAAGCCACGGCCATTGGGTAGACTGGCGCAAGCACCAGATAGCAGATACACCAACCATAAACATTAAAATATATCCGAACAGCGCAACATTACGATGCCCCCATCCAATCCGCACAAGACGCTGGTAGTAATGTTCACGGTGAGCTTTAAGTATTTTTTCACGACACAGAATACGCTTTAGCAAGACAACGCTGGCATCTGCAATGAAGGGGAAAAAGACTAGCAGCGGGAACCACTCTGGCCACAGTCCCTGTTGCCAGCCCCACAGCCCCATGGCTGCGGCCAGAAAACCAAGCGGGATCGACCCCGCATCACCCATAAACACCTGGGCCGGATAAAAGTTGTAGTACAGCATCCCCAGGCTAGCGGCAGCTATTGAAAAATTTAACATTGCCTGCGTGTCTTCGCCATGCATCAACGCCGCCACCCCGTACATCGTAAAACCAAAGAATGCCATTCCTCCAGCCAGACCATCCGATCCATCCATGAAGTTAAATAAATTGATCATCCAAACCACACACAACAGCACAAGCATAGATACCACGACGCCCTGTGTCCAAAAACCAGATCCAACAACAAGTATTGCTGCCCCAAAAATATGTGCAATAAGGCGCTGCCGTATTGGTAAACCACGTACATCATCCAAGAGAGAGACGGCAAACAAAATAATCAGGGGCAGCAACACCCACCAAACCAACGACATCAACATCAGCGCCCAGGCAGATAGCAGGCCGGCCATCAAGCCCACTCCGCCGATACGCGGGGTTGGGCTCTCGTGCAGTGAGCGCTCGTTAGGAATGTCTTGAATATTTTTATCTGCCTTACTGAACAGCATGATAGTAATTACCAGCATGGTAATTAGAGCGGCGACAAGTGGGGCATAATGCGACATAGGGAACTATTGCTCTATAGCCAAACATGGGTAATTGAAATGCATAGTCTTCATATTATAATACACGTCACCCACACCGAATCGCTTAATGACCACGCCACGCTTCTATTGCCCTCAGATCCAGCATGCCACGACTGAATTTGAGCTGCCTCCAGCGGCAGCACACCACGCCAATCGAGTCTTACGTCTACGTGTCAACGATGAGGTGCGGCTGTTTGATGGGATAGGCAATGAATTTCTCGGCAACATTCGAACGATCAGCGACAGCCGGGTTGCCCTACAGGTATTACAGGTTAATACGATCAGCAGGGAGCCTCTATTGTGCATCACACTCGCACAGGCGCTGTGTAGCAACGAAAAGATTGACTGGGTGATGCAAAAGGCGACTGAACTTGGTGCCGTAGAGGTGCAACCTTTGCAAACCAAGCGCAGCATGAAAAAACTAACCGGCGAGCGAGCAGAAAAGCGTGTCCAGCACTGGGTGGGGGTCGCGATCGCGGCTTGTGAGCAGTGCGGCCGGAACACCCTACCCAATATCCACCCCCCGCTAGAGTTCAGTGCGTGGTGTTCCACATTGGCAAACATACCCGACAAAAAGTTTATTTTATTGCCCGAAGCGGTGACCACGCTATCTCAGCAACCGAAGCCACAAGGGCCGGTAATTTTACTGATTGGGCCGGAGGGAGGGTTCAGTGCAGAGGAGACGCAGCTTGCCCAGCAGGTCGGCTTCACCCCTATTCGCCTAGGTGCGCGTATCTTGCGTACCGAAACGGCAGCAATGGCAGGTATGGCCGCTCTGCAAACCCTGTGGGGAGACTTTATTTAACTGGCCGCCGACAATGGCCATCTGCCCCCAGCTCGCCATCAGTGGCCAAAAAATGTAGGGCGCACATGGCTGTCCTAAAGATTCTACTGTCAGTCCTGAGTCGCTTTCGCACACTCGTCAATTAACCCAGTACCACAATAAAGCAATCCGCTATAGAGCTGAACTAGCGCAGCGCCGGCGTGCATTTTCTCCACTGCATCGCAGCCACCCATTATCCCCCCTACGCCTATAATGGGTATGGCACCCTGCAATGCTGCAGCAAGCTCACCAACCACAGCGGTCGATTTTTTACCCAGTGGCGCACCACTAAGTCCGCCCACCTCAGCGCTTCCCACTAGATGCTCTAGGCCATTACGAGCCACAGTTGTATTGGTGGCGATGACGCCATCAATGTGATGTCGCTGCAGAAGCGCTGCCACCTGATGGACCTGATCACTGTCAAGATCGGGGGATATTTTTAATGCCAATGGGACATACCTTCCATGCAAGTCCGTCATTCTTGCCTGCTCTGCCTTAAGCTGCGAGAGTAACGCATCCAGTTCATCGCCCCGCTGCAATTGACGTAAGTTTTTGGTATTAGGTGAAGAAATATTTATAGCAATATAGCTGGCGTGAGCATATACGCGTCGCAGTCCGATAAGGTAATCAGCAGCAGCATGATCAATTGACGTATCCCTACCTTTGCCAATATTAATACCAAGAATGCCACTATACTTTGCTCGCTTTACGTTTTCGATGAGCGCATCTACACCATGGTTGTTAAATCCCATGCGATTAATGACACCACGCACCTTGGTCAATCGAAATAAGCGTGGCCTTGGGCTGCCCCCTTGGGGGCTTGGTGTGACAGTCCCGATTTCAATAAATCCAAAACCAAGCGCAGCCAACGCGTCAATGTAATCACCATCCTTATCCAACCCCGCAGCTAGGCCAATTGGGTTGGGAAAGACCAGGCCCATCACCTTGCGTGGACTATCGGTCGGGCGCACAACAATCCGTGACAGCAAGCCAGAACAATACGCCAGCTGCAACGCCTCAAGTGCAACGAAGTGAGCGGTCTCTGGTTTAAGAGCAAACAATAATGGTCGGATAAGTTGATACATATTAAAAGTTGCAAGCAGGGAGCGCTTGCCACTTGTTATGCACAAGCCCCTGTAGTGAACTAAAGTTAGTCTTGTATGTCATTTTTTTGCTCTCTTTGATCCAGTAACCCAAATACAGATAGTCTAATTTTAATTTTAGGCACGCATCAATTTGCCACAAAATACCATAAGTGCCAAGACTGGCTTTCGCCATGTTCGGTTCATAAAACGTATACACCGAAGACAGCCCATCGGTAAGGATATCAACAATACTTACCATGCGCAGCACTCCGCTATCGCGAAACTCAACCAGCATGCAATCAGTTTGACTTTGGAGCAAAAAATTTCGATATTGCTCACGGCCATCACTTTTCACATCACCGTCAGGGTGGCGTACCATTTGGTAACGCCGGTACAAATCAAAATATTCATTTTTGTCGCTTAGCCCATGCAGAGAGATCTCCATCCCCCCATGGCGCTGCCTGGATCGTCGCTGTATTCGACTTGGTGAAAATAATGCAACATCAACACGCACTGGGATGCAGGCCCGACAAGAACTGCACTGTGGTCTATAGGCAAGTGTTCCGCTGCGACGAAAGCCACATCGAACCAACTCTGAGTAAGCGCCCGGGACAGCCAAAAACTCGGGCGAAACGACCTGTGAGCATGCCAACCTGTCGGGTAGGTAGCTACAAACATACGGAGCTGTCAAATAGAGCTGTGCAGCTGATAGCGAGGTATCACGCAGCAAACTCATAATCAAATCGCCACCTAGGTGGCGAATCTGGGTAGCGTACTAATTCTTTTAAATCATTCATAAATTTTACACGTGGAATCTCACGCGCTCCAAGTGACGACAGGTGCGCCGTGCTCAGCTGACAGTCAATCATGCCGTAATTCCAGCGCTGTAACTGCCTAGCCAGGTGAACAAGCGCAATCTTGGATGCATCGGTGACGTGACTGAACATGGACTCCCCATAAAACATCCGGCCAATACTGACGCCATAAAGTCCGCCCGCCAGGCGACCATTTATCCATGTCTCCACGGAGTGTGCCATCCCGACACGATGCAGCTGGACGTACGCCGCAATCATGTTATCGTGTATCCACGTTCCCACGTGCTGCCCACAACGTGGTGCAGCACAGGCACGCATGACCTGCTCAAAGGCGCTATCCGTACGAATCTCATAATTCTTGTTACGCAGAACCTTGTGTAACGATCTAGAGACCTTGATCTCCTCCGGCACAATAACCATGCGCGAGCTTGGGCTCCACCAAAGAATCGGATCTCCAGCATTAAACCATGGGAATACGCCTTGCCGATAAGCATCCAATAACCTGTGTACAGAAAGCTCTCCCCCCAACGCCAGCAGACCATCTGGGGTTTTTAGTGCCTGATCTACGGGTGGGAATGGGGTGTCGATGCCTAACAATGTAATCATCTCTGTCGCAAATCGGTATAGATAAAACAACTTCAATAACGTGTGTTGCAAAGGTTTACAAATCCGGACTTAGACGCGCTCGATATTTAATTGTCGCTCCAGCCAAGTCCTGATATCGCACACCTCCTCTGCGCATACCGAGTGTGGCATGGCGTACTCATGCCATTCCACCTCATAATTTTGTTTTATCATTTCCTCGGCTGAGACCCTGCCCCGCTCATAGGGCACCACCTGATCATTACGCCCATGCGCCATAAAGATAGCGGTGTTCCGATTGGCTACGTCAGCCTCATCCGACAACGTCTCAGCCAGCGGAAGATAGGTGGACAGCGCCAAGATCCCACCCAAGCGAGCTGCGTGACGTAATCCGGTATGCAATGCGATGGCTCCGCCCTGTGAAAAGCCAGCAAGAAAAATTCTTCTCGGAGCGATGCCCCGTTGCACTTCTTGTGTAATAAGAGCTTCAATGGCCGCTTGTGACGCGCGAATACCCTGAGCATCTTGCTGCGCAACAATGTTAGCGGCGGCAATGTCATACCATGCCCGCATGACCAGGCCGCCGTTGATCGTGACTGGTTGCTTTGGCGCATGTGGGAAAATGTAACGCACCGCCATCTGAAGATCCAGTTCGTGCGCAATAGAAACAAAATCTTCCCCATCCGCACCCAGGCCATGCAGCCAAATAATACTAGCCCGGGGGGGCTCCCCGGTTTCAAGGGTAATGTGTGGCAGAACATCGTCCATCATTTGTGCCATTTCATATTAAATGGCGTCCTAGTTACTCGGAAATCTGCAAGGCCTGCTCTGGTAAAATCTCACGCAACACTTGAAAAATCTCACGGTAGCTCTTTAACGGTTTTGCCAACTCCTTTTCTTTGATAGCGTTTCGAACCAACGCTCTCAGCCTTTGTGCATCTAGCCCAGGATGATCGGCAAGTAACTCGGTCAGCGCCCCCTCACTCTCAAGAAGACGGTCCCTCCATCTGTCTAACTGATGTAGCCAGGCAATATGCTGGTGTGATTTTCCACCCCACTTTTCTAGCATGGCAACGATCGGGGCAACATCAACCTCACGCATCAGTCTACCGATATATTGCATCTGTCGTCTCTGCGCGCCAAATTTATTAATGCGCCTCATTTCAATGATTGCATCAACCAAGCGCTCCGGCAGGTCTATTTGCCTTAATTTGTCGAGACCAAGCCCCACCAGCCGCTCACCAATATCTTGCAGATCATGCATTTGTTGCTTAATTTTGGTCTTGCTGGGCGGCAGATCTAACTCTGCTGCATTATCATTGTTGCGATGCATAGGTGCGAAATTATAAATAGATGTTGTTATGATAGCGCTTTCCAATGAAAGCGTTTGCCTTATGAATGACATTACGTCACCCAAACATCGTTTTTCTCACTCCAGCGACACCCTGCAACAGATTGCACAGGACATGCTCACCTATGCCAGACAGCAGGGGGCGACCGCCTCCACGGCAGAGGTATCAGATGGTTTTGGGCAGACCATCACGGTCCGCCAGGGCGAAACAGAGACCATTGAATATAATCGTGACAAAGGCCTTGGTATAACGGTTTATATAGATCAACGACGTGGCAATGCCAGTACCTCGGATTTCTCACCACAGGCCATCCGCGACACCGTCAATGCCGCCCTCTCTATTGCTCGTCATACCGCAAGCGATAACTGTGCTGGGCTACCCGAGCAAAACATGCTGGCCACCGAGTTCCCTGACCTAGACCTATACCATCCCTGGTTATTAGACGTAGATGGTGCAATTCAACTAGCAAAAATCTGTGAGCAATCCGCATTTGATGCGGACAAACGAATAAACAATTCGGAGGGCGCCACGGTTAGCGTACACGAATCACAATTTGTATACGCTAACAGCTTGGGCTTTATCAGTGGCTATCCATCTTCCCGCCACAGCATCAGCTGTGCCGTCATTGCGGGCAAGGAGAGCGCCATGCAGCGCGATTACTGGTACAGCGAAGCGCGTGCAGCGAGCGATCTGATGACCGCAGAAAAAGTCGGCCAAATCGCCACGGAGCGAGCTGTGCGACGACTCAATAGCCGCAAACTTGACACCATGCAGGTGCCCGTTCTCTTTGAGGCACCAGTGGCGGCCACCCTGCTTGGTCATTTTGTTGGCGCAATCAGCGGTGGCAGCTTGTACCGAAAATCCTCTTTTTTGCCAGATCATCTTGGCAAGCAGGTATTCTCATCCAACATCTGCATCGATGACATACCGATCATTCCACGTGGGCTTGCCAGTGGCGCATTTGATGACGAGGGTGTAAAAACACAATGCCGCACCATTGTTCTGGATGGCGTACTACAGGGCTATTTCCTTGGCACCTATTCTGCGCGCAAACTAGGCATGAAAACCACCGGCAACGCGGGTGGCAATCACAACCTTATCCTGCGTCCCGGTGAGCTCACGCTTAACGATCTCATAAAAAAAATGGGGCGCGGTCTTTTGGTTACCGAGCTACTTGGGCAGGGCGTTAATCATATTACTGGAGACTACTCACGTGGCGCCGCAGGATTTTGGGTGGAGCGCGGCGAGATTCAATATCCAGTAGAGGAAATCACTATCGCCAGCAATTTGAAGGATATGTACACCCATATCGCAGCCTTGGGTAATGACTCCCTGGTTCAGGGATCTAAGCAATGCGGCTCTATTTTAATTGAGACCATGATGGTGGCAGGGCAATAACTACCCATACCCCACCCTGACATTATCCGAAATATCACGAACACAAAGCCCGAGTGGGCTGGCTATATTTTGATGCTTTACGTACTCGCCTGACCCCATCGCTCTACCAGAGTATGCCCCACCCCCAAGTGATCAAGTATTCTGGCAACCACAAAATCTACCAGATCTTGCACACTTTTTGGATGGTAATAAAAGCCTGGATTGGGGGGTAAGATAGTGGCGCCGGCGCGGCTCAGCCTAAGCATATTTTCTAAATGAATGGCGGATAATGGGGTTTCACGCGGCACCAAAATTAATGGTCGCCCCTCCTTAAGCATGACGTCAGCTGCACGAGTAATTAGATCGTCACTTAATCCTGTCGAAACGGCGGCCAAGGTGCCCATAGTGCATGGGCATATCACCATTGCATCGCCCGGATTCGAGCCGGATGCCATCGGGGCAAACCAATCATCCCGACCGAACACACGAAGCTTCCCACTAAATTTACCAAGTCGCTCGAGCAGGACTATTTCGGCATCTTGAGGACGACTCGGAAATACAAAGTCTAACTCTTGTTTGGCAACAATTTGTGCCGCTTGAGAGTACACCAGGTGCACACGCTGACCGCCTTGAAGCAAACACTCAAGCAGGCGCATGGCATAGGGTAAGCCAGATGCGCCTGTTAACGCTAGGACAATGGTTTTCATATATTTATTCCGTGACTTTTGATGCTTTTGGCCCAGCTGAAATACTCGGGCGGTGTGTCTCAATCAAGCCCTTCCATGCACTAAAGTTATATCAACATACTGCCACCAACGTCAGCATGACAGCTCTTGCAGGCCGCCTAAAGACTATCATATGCCAATCAGTTCGCGATGGCGCAGCAAAACTTGCTGTGCTTTAAAATAACGAGCAAGCTTTTCCACCAAATACACAGAGCGATGCTGGCCACCCGTGCAGCCAATGGAAACAGTCAGGTAGCTACGATTGTCCGCGACAAAACAGGGCAGCCAATCCTCAACAAAATTACGAATATCGTCAAACATTTTCTGCGCATTTTCATTATGCTCCAAAAATTCAATTACTGCCGCATCACGCCCAGTTAGCGGGCTTAGCATGGGATCGTAGTGAGGATTTGGCAAGCACCGCACATCAAATACCAAGTCAGCATCGAGCGGGATACCTTTTTTGAAACCAAACGATTGGAACAATAGGGTCATACCCGAACGATCCACATCCTTAAAATCCTTAACCCAGGCACACAAGGCGTTGGCGCCCAACCCGCTGGTATCAATACGATGGCCAATATTACTAATGTCAGCCAGCATTTCACGCTCAGCCTGTACACATTCAGGCAGAGTAAGGCCATCATTAAAGTGCATCGAGGACAGGGTGTCGCGAAGTGGATGGCGGCGGCGCGTCTCAGAGAAGCGCCTCACCAGCGTATCGGTTTGAGCATCAAGAAAGAGCAGGTGAACATCTACGCTCTGCCGCTTAAGCTCCTCTATGTGACGTGGAAGTTGTTGTACGCTATCACCACTACGCACGTCCACGCTAACAGCAATGCGCTCATTACCAGCCTTGCGCAAGGTCTCCATGAGGTCTATCAACAAAGTGGCCGGCAAGTTGTCCACGCAATAGTAGCCGCTATCTTCAAGCGCTCTGAGCGCCACGCTCTTGCCAGAGCCAGAGAGGCCACTAATTAGGAGTAACTGCATATAGTCACTGCTCCTGCATTTTTTGCGCGTGGCGACCGATAAACTCTTGCATACTATCGATGCCCCTTTGCTGCAAAACAAAGTTGCGTGCTGCCGCCTCCACCAAAACCGCAAGGTTGCGCCCAGCCACCACCGGTATGTTCACTGTACTAATCTTTACACCAAGAATTTCTTGGTGACTAGCAGCCAACGGTAGCCGCTCCATATGCGACAAATCATCCAAATGGGGGCGCTGTAGGTGCACAACAAGCTTCAGGCTTTTTTTGCGTCGCACGGCGGTCTCACCAAACATGGTGCGTATATTGAGAACACCCAGCCCGCGCACCTCAAGAAAATCGCGCAACAACTCTGGGCACCTTCCCTCCAGTGTTTCTGGAGAAATTCGGTACAGCTCAGTAATATCGTCTGCCACCAAGCCGTTGCCTCGTGCAATAAGCTCTAGCCCAAGCTCACTCTTTCCCACCCCGCTATCTCCGGTAATCAGTACCCCCACCCCCAGCACATCAAGAAACACGCCGTGGCGCGTGGTCGATTCCGCCAACGCCTTAACGATATAATAACGAGCAAACCACATCAAGTGCACACTAGGCAAGGGAGATTGAAATAATGGGGTGTGCGTACGATTGGCGTAATCTATTAACTCCTGTGGGATTCTCTCTGTGCCAGCCACAATCAAACACAAGGTGTCGCCTCGCTCGAGCTGGGTTAACGCCTCATTAAGCTCGGTGGGCGATAACCCCTGAAGGTGCACAACCTCGGTCTCGCTTAACACCTGCACCCAGTTCGGGTGAATTAAATTAAAGTGGCCAATTAGTCCGTTGTTGGAGGCGTTAACCAGATCGCTATCGAGTATCTTGGCGGCACCATTTTCTCCGGCCACCCAGCTCAGGACAAGTCGATCTCGCTTGTCCTCAAACAGCTTTTGAATGTTAACTTGTGCCATCGTTTTTACGCCGCCCAATTAGAAAATAGTTTATAAATTTTTGTCTCGTCACTACTGTTTCGTATTTGTTCGCGAAGAGTCTTATTGCTAAAAATTTGCGCCAACTCGCCAAGCAGCTGCAAGTGAAGATCCGTGGCCACCTCTGGCACCAGCAAGACGAAGATTAAATCTACTGGCTGGCCATCCGGCGCATCAAAAGAAATTAATTTTTCCGTTTTAACAAACGCAGCAACCACATTTTTTAAGTCCTTGATATGTCCGTGTGGGATCGCTACACCACAACCCAGGCCAGTCGAACCCAAATTTTCACGCGCAAATAGGCTATCAAATACCTGACTACGCGCTATTTTGTGAGTATGCTCAAACAACATCCCCACTTTCTCAAATATCTTTTTTTTACTGGTAGAGTCAGCATCCAGTAAAATATTTTCAGGGAGCAAGATTTCGCTAATTAAATTCATGGGCAGTCACACCAATAAAGTAAGCGCAGCCATCCTCAATCTTAATCTTCCTTCGGGGGGTTGACGGACTCATCATGTCGACGGGCGGCATACTTTTCCTTGTGTCTAATAATCTGACGATCGAGTTTTTCGATCAGACTATCAATCGCAATATATAGATTTCCATCGTCGCACTCCACAAAGACCGTCTTCCCGCTCAAGTGAACACTGGCCTCGGCTTTTTGCATTAGCTTGTCCACAGAGAGAATCACGGCAACATCAATCACATCGTCAAAATGACGCTTAATTTTTTCAAGTTTTTTTGTCACATACTCACGAATAGCCGGGGTGATATTCAAGTGATGCCCACTGAGATTAAGATTCATGGTCTGCTCCTTGTGATTAAAGTAACTTGCGAAGATTGGCTGGCGGAATCTTTAACAGCTCCCGATACTTTGCCACAGTACGCCTGGCAATCACTATGCCTTGTTGCGCCAGCATTTCAGACATACGTTCATCAGTTAGCGGATGATGTGCTGGCTCTTGCTCGATAGCCTGCCGAATAAGGGTGCGAATCGCCATTGAGGAACGTACATCGCCATCCGTGGTCCCTACCCCGCCACAGAAAAAATATTTTAATTCATAAATCCCACGCGGGGTGAGCATAAATTTTTGTGTGGTCGCTCGAGAGATGGTGGATTCATGAAGATCAAGTTGCGATGAAATCTCTTGCAGCACCAAAGGGCGCATAGCGCTTTCGCCGTGCTCAAAAAAATTAGTTTGATGACGAACGATAGCTTGTGATACACACAAAATTGTATCGAATCTTTTCTGCAGGTTTTGAATAAACCAACGAGCTTCCTGTAGCTTGTTTGCAAGTTGTGATGTATTTGCTTCTGTACTTTGTTGCAAAATATTGGCATACAGTTGGTTAATCTGTAGACGAGGTATGGCGCTTTTGTTTAAACGAGCATGCCAGCTGCCATGACGACGCTCTACAATCACGTCTGGTATTACATAATCCCCTATTCGTTGCTCAAACTCTGCGCCAGGCCTTGGTTGCAGGTGAGCAACGAGAGACTGCGCGGTTCGCAAAACATCATCACCACATCGAAGATATTTTTTTAATTTGACGAAATTATGTGCGGCCAAAAGTTTGAGGTGCTGCGTCACCAAGCGCAATGCCACATCACGACCCGCGGTGTCTTCTGGAAGCGCCTTAAGCTGCAATGCTAGACACTCGCTGAGACTACGTGCGGCTATACCTGGCGCATCCAGTTGTTGCAATTGCACCAACGCAGTCTCTGCGTCATTCAATGTAACATTTAGCTGCTTTGGTAGCATCTCAACAATCTCTTCGAGCGACTGCGTTAGATACCCATTTTCATCCAACGCATCAATCAACAGGCCTATAATTTTACAGTCACGCGTGCTGTGCTGACTCACACTTAACTGCAAAATAAGATGCTCACGCAGGCTGGGGCCGTTTGTTGAGGCCTCCGCATGACAGCGACTCTCGTCATCTGGGCTGCCTTCTACAGGAAAATAGTCGACGCCCCAATTATCCTCTTTTACCTCTTCGCTGGTATGTTGTTGCGGCAACGTCTCCGTTATCTCCCTCTTCCCTGGAAGACCTATGGATGTGGCACCTCCTAATGCACCGGGTGTAACAGCAGACACATCTTCACATTCGAGCAATGGATTTTCATCAAGCATACGAGCGACCTCTTGCTCGACCCCCTGAGTAGAAAGCTGCAACAGGCTAATGGCCTGGCATAACTGAGGGGTGAGCGTCAGTTTTTGCGATTGCCTAAGTTGCAACATAGCTTTCATTGTGCAATTTATAAAACTAGTAATTAAATATAGCGCTCGCCTACAATTTAAAGTGCTCGCCTAAATATACTTTTCTTACACCCTCGTTGTAAATTACTTCGCTTGGATCCCCTTCTGCCATTACGGATCCAGCATTAATAATATAAGCACGATCGCAAATCCCCAATGTTTCTCGAACGTTGTGATCTGTGATTAACACACCTATATTGCGCGCCTTAAGAAAATGAATTATTTTTTGAATATCAATAACGGCAATTGGATCCACTCCAGCGAATGGCTCGTCCAAAAGGATGAATCTAGGATTGCTGGCCAGCGCACGTGCGATTTCAACGCGTCTTCGCTCCCCTCCGGATAAACTAATGGCTGAATTATTGCGTATGTGTGTAATGTGGAGTTCCTCTAGGAGCTCGTTCTGTCTCTCTTGAATTTCATCTTTGTTGTAATTTTGCAATTCCAAAACTGCCTGAATATTTTGAGCGACGGTAAGGCGACGAAAAATAGACGCCTCTTGTGGCAGGTAGCCCAACCCCAAGCTTGCTCGACGATGAATGGGAAGATGCGTAATTTTTAGATCGTCAATAAAAATGTCGCCTCCATCTGCAGCCACCAAACCCACTATCATGTAGAAGCATGTGGTTTTACCGGCCCCGTTGGGGCCTAGCAGCCCAACTACCTCACCACTTTGCATAGAAATGGACACATCATGCACCACCGTGCGCGAACGATACCGCTTGTTCAGTGACGTAGCGCGCAGCTCGCTCATTGGTGTTCGCCTGGTTGGGGCAATGCCGTTGTTGGTGTTATGGGTAAGGACTCACTAGCGGCCGCAGGGACCTTACTCTTTGGTTGAATGATGGCGCGCGCGCGCCCTTTACCAGGGGTGCTATTCACCTGAAATATCTGAGTTTTAGAGTTGTAGGTAATATGTTCACCACGCACATCATCTTGATCTTGCTTCATACGTGCCTGATTAAAGAAGTCTATGGTGGTGGTCTTGGTGTCGTACTCAACACGCTCACCGTAACCCTCCACATATCCGTCAAAATTATCACGTTTCTGGCGAAAATAAACGAGCTGCCCAGTTGCTGTGCCGTGCTTAAATCCCTCCCTATCCTGCACCACAACAATTTTATCCGCATTAATGATTATTGTGCCCTGCGTAAGCTGAGCCTTGCCCTCAAAGACACTCACTTGCCTGGCATCATCAACGGTGAGTTGATTCGCCTCTATGTGTATGGGCTTGTCGCGATCGGCACGCTCCGCGTAGGCGGCTGACACAAAAAGCATCAGCCCAAAATAGAGCAGGGTGACAGCGTATTTATTTCCTAGTAGGTCCATTTTTACTTTCGCCTTTAACTTGCGCGAGTAATTTTATTACATGCGCCTTATTATCAAATTTCATACCTATTGCATGCAGTATATCGCGCCCCTCAACGATCGTTACAGCCCGATCCGTTTCCACTAGGCTGGCGCCCGGATTAACATGCAAGTATTGGGTAGTGAGAATCATCTCACTTTGTATGGCGCTGGCAGCACGGACAACCCTTACCTGATCATGCAGGAATATATCATCACCCCTTCCCAGTACCGTGCCATGACTCGCGTAGATTCGCATGGGCGGCTGACCTGGCTCAAAACTAAGAAGCTCGATCACCTGTAGGCTCGTGCTGTCATCATCCGGGTAATGCAACATTTTTTCTGTGGTCAACACAAAGTGTGGCCCACCCCCTTCATCCAGCGTGGTGGTAACTGACTTGTCTACAATAAAATCAGGGTTGTGGCGCTTGCTGCTGTCGGGCTTCTGTGTCAGTGGCTGCACTTGCTGATTCAACCAATAGGCTGCCGTCAGGAGGAGAGCGAGGAAAGCAATCAATGGCAGCGGCAAGGCGGCAGTCGCAGCACGCAAGCGATCTACGATGCCTGAGCGAATCATGCCAAGTATGGCGCAAGTTGCGCATCCAGGGTGCCCTGTGCCGACATCACAAACTCACACGCCTCTCGTACCGCGCCACATCCGCCGCCATGCGCGGTAACATAGTGAGCGCGATCGCGCACCACCTGTGGCGCATTTGGCACACTGATAGCCAACCCAACCCTAAGCATGATCGGGAGATCAATCACATCATCGCCCATAAAGGCGGCGGCATCCAATGGCAACTCGAGCTGAGCTAATATGTTTTTCATACTAGCAAGCTTGTCATGAACGCCCTGGTGCAAGTGCGAGATACCAAGATAATTTGCTCGCAGCTCTACGCAGCGAGAGGTTCGGCTTGTAATAATGGCCAACTCCACACCAGATGCCTTGAGCATTTTTAAGCCCAGCCCGTCAAGCGAATTGAAGCGCTTAAACTCCTCACCTGAATCAGCCATATACAGGCCCCCATCGGTCATAACGCCATCCACATCGAAGGCGATAAGGCGGATGGGCTGTGCTTTATGTATGGACATCACATCACTTTTGCACGCAACAAGTCATGCATATTCAAGGCGCCCACCAGCTTGTTGTCAGCGTCTACCACCAACATCTGACTGATGTTGTGCTGTTCCATGATTTGTACCGCCTCGGCCGCAAGTGCACTAGGCATGATGCTTCGAGGGCTTCTCGACATCACGGCACTAATGGCGGTGACAGTAAAGTCGATGCGCTTCTCAAATGTGCGGCGCAGGTCCCCATCAGTATAAATACCCATCACCCGCTCGGCATCATCCACTATGGCGGTCATGCCAAGCCCTTTACGCGAAATTTCTAGCACCGCCTCAGCCAGTGTTGCATTTTTATTTACAGCAGGAATTTCACTGCCGGTATGCATAATGTCACGCACATGGGTAAGCAGTCGCCGGCCCAGGCTCCCACCAGGGTGTGAGCGTGCAAAGTCATCTTCTCCAAATCCATTGGCATCCAACAGCGCCACAGCAAGTGCGTCGCCCAATGCCAAGGCTGCCGTGGTGCTGGCAGTAGGAGCAAGCCCCAATGGGCATGCCTCCTTCTCTACTGCAATATTCAGATGCGCATCCGCCACCTCCGCCAAGCTGGATCTGGCATTCCCTGTCAGACTAATAAGTCTTGCCCCCTGACGCTTGATAATCGGGACTATGGTAAGCAACTCTTGGCTTTCACCGGAATACGACAGGGCAACAAATACATCTTGGGCTGCGATCATACCCAGATCGCCGTGGCTGGCCTCGGCAGGGTGCACAAAGTATGCGGGGGTGCCAGTGCTAGAAAACGTGGCAGCAATCTTCCGTGCGATATGGCCTGACTTGCCCATGCCACTAACTATCACACGACCCTTGCAGGACAATATAATATTCAGCGCATGCATGAAGCTTGCATCAACGCTGCGCGTAAGCGCCAGCACAGCGGCGGCCTCAATTTTTAATACCTCGCGCGCCAAATCAAGGGCGCGTGGAGTGGCAACAATCGCTTTATTCATAGGTATTTAATTATAACAGCACCCCTCGGACGCTGGTGCAATTTTGAAAACATTACGTCAGAACGAGTCTGGAACTTATCTCATTAAAATAAGTACTTGCCGTTTCGTCGACGATTACCTTGGTGACATAGCGGCTCACCGTAGTGGTATATTTTCTTTATAAAAGTATTCGACAAGATCGCTGGCGTCATCTCGCAATCCATTGTTATTAATATGCACAGCCACCATGTTCTCCGGCATAACGTATGTAGCCTCTGGTATATTTTTAAGTGTTTTGCCCATGTAATCCATCCAAATTGGTAACGCGGCACCCCCCCCTGTCTCCCTTTCACCTAGACTGTGTGGATTATCAAAGCCAACCCATGTAACCCCCACCACAGTAGGATGGAAGCCACTAAACCAGGCATCCATTGAATCGTTTGTAGTTCCAGTTTTGCCCGCCAAGTCATGGCGACCCAATTGCATAGCACGAACAGCGGTGCCACGTCGCACCACATCTTGCATCAGGCTGACCATTGTGTAAGCGTTACGCACATCTAAAATTTGCTGGGCACTCTCTCCAGCCACAACCGGCTCTGCCTGGTATAGCGGCTTGCTTTTGTCGTCCTCGATGCGCTCGATAAAATACGGATCGACGCGAGAGCCGCCATTAGCAAAAACGGAGTACCCCGTCAGCATCTGCATGGGGGTGACCGAGCCGGCACCCAAAGCCATAGTGAGGTAGGGTGGATGCTTGGCCGCATCAAAGCCAAACTTAGTGATGTAATCTTGTGCGTATTGCGGTGTAATGGTTCGCAGAATACGAATGGAGATCATATTTTTTGATTTGATAAGTGCCTGCCTTAAGCGCATGGGGCCATCAAATACCCCATCGTAATTCTTAGGTTGCCAGGCCTCGCTGCCCGTTTCTGCTGCGCTAATCATCAAGGGTGCATCGTTAATAACTGTAGCGGGGGTTAGGCCTTTCTCCAGCGCGGCAGAGTAAATAAATGGCTTAAAGCTGGAACCAGGCTGTCTCCAGGCTTGGGTCACGTGGTTAAACTGATTACGATTAAAGTCAAAGCCACCCACCAATGCATATATTGCACCGTTACGTGGGCTAGCAGAAACAAAGGCGGCCTCCACTTGGGGCAGTTGGGCCACCCTCCAGGCGTCCTTCTCGTCTCTCTGCACATAAATTATAGAGCCCACACGCAGGCGCCGATTCAGCGCGACCTTGTTGCTCATGTGAGGCTGGGCGAATTTCAGCCCCTCGCCCCTAATGGTGACGATTTCACCCCCCTTGCTATAGGCAGCAATACTGCTTTGGGTTATTTCACGTACCACGGCAGGGATGATGTCATCGCTATCTGGCACATCCTGAAGCGCGCTCTCCATGTCCTCTTCGGCACTATCTTTATGCAGATCGATGTAGCCTTCTGGACCTCGATAGCCGTGGCGTCGGTCATACTCCAGCACACCCTTTCTTAGCGCCCCATAAGCCGACACTTGATCTTGCTGACGAATGGTTGTGTAGACTTTGATGCCCTGGGTGTAAGCATTATCCTGATAGCGCCTAAATACCTCCTGCCTAACCATTTCCGCCAAATAGTCAGCCTTGCCTGAGAATCCCTGGTGGCCATGTTTAACCACCATAGACTCATGTAGTGCCGCTTCCTGTTGTCGCACGTCGATGAACCCCAATTCACGCATACGACGGAGCACGTAAGCTTGGCGTAATTTAGATCGCCTAAGGTTAACCACTGGGTTATACATGGAGGGGGCTTTGGGTAGACCAGCTAGCATGGCAAACTCAGCCACATTGAGTTGGTCAAGAGTTTTACCGAAGTAGACCTGTGCGGCAGCGGCGAAACCATATGCACGCTGGCCCAGATAGATGTGATTTATATATAGCTGAAGAATTTCATCTTTGCTTAGGCTGTGCTCAATCTTGATGGCAAGCAGCGCCTCATTAAATTTACGTGAAAATTTCTTTTCTTTTGTTAGAAAAAAATTGCGCGCAACTTGCATGGTGATAGTGCTGGCCCCCTGTCTGCCGCCCCTTGAGGTTACATTGTAATAAGCCGCACGCAGCACGCCCAAGTAGTCCACCCCGCCATGCTCATAAAAATGGTCATCCTCCGCCGCAAGGATGGCCTTTTTCATCAAACTGGGCACCTCATCAATTTTAATTAACGCACGATGCTCCTCTCCAAATTCACCAATCAGAACTCCCTCCGTGCTATACACCCGCAAAGGTATTTTTGGACTGTAATCGGTCAGCGTTTCAAGCGAAGGCAGGGTTGGGTACACCAGTATTGCCGCAAACGCCCCCAGCAACAGAGGAGCAATGACAAAGGCGACACCGGCCATGATTAAATAAGATCGCCCGCGGGTAGGCATAGAGTGTGTGACCACATGAATGATGTGGTGGAATTATATCGGTTTTAGTGGGCTCCAGCTTGACAGTCACCCCCGCTCTATGCAGGAGGGTTGCTCCTTGGCTCAGGCCTGTCCGTCTCGCAAATATTTTTTTGCTGCCGTCAATGACATGGGCTGCCCCAAGAGCACCAGCACATCCCCCACCCGTACTGTCATTTCACCCACGGGCTGATTGCCACGCATGTTATGGCGGCGAACTGCATGGACCTCTACGCCTAGCGCGGCTAAATTAATTTGATCTAACGTCTTGCCTGCGGCGACATCTCGCTCCCCCACTAAAACACTATGGAAGCGTGGCTGTAAATTTTCTGTGACCTCTCCAATCACACCCGCAGTAGCACGAAAATAGCTGCCGAACATACTGTAGCGACGCGCGCGATTTTCCTGAAGACGACGAACGACACGGTTAAGTGGCACACCGGACATCAGCAACGCCTGCGAGGCAAGCATCACACTGCCCTCCACCACCTCGGCCACCACCTCGGCTGCACCAGCCTGTTTCAGCGCCTCAATGTTGGTCTCATCGGTGGTAAGCACCACCACCGGCAACTCTGGGCGCAACTCACTCACCACATGTAAAATTTTAAGCGCGGAGTGTTTGTCACTATACGTAACGACCAAAGTTTTAGCGTGCATTAATCCAGCCGCCAATAGCACTTCGCGCTTAGCTGCATCGCCGTACACCACGCTCTCTCCTTCGGCTGCGGCCTCATGCACCCGACGTGAATCTAAATCAAGAACAATAAAACGAATATTTTCATGCTTCATAAAACGCGCCAAGGCTTGGCCACTTCGGCCATAGCCACAAATAATAATATTTGCATCGGCAGCCATACTTTGCACCGCGATTTGGTGCACTCGCATAGCACGACTCATCCATTCGGAGGGAAGGGCTCGCCGTACAATAACTTCAGCATACTGAATTAAAAAGGGTGCGATTAGCATAGAGAGCAACATGACATCTAGAAAACTTTGCATCGTAGCGGGGGATAACAGATGCGCCCCGCCTGCCAGTGCAAGCAACACAACACCAAACTCACCGGCCTGTGCCAATCCCAGGCCACTGCGAATCGCCACCCCCCAGTTACCGGTAAACTTGTGCACCAATAACGCAACAATAGTCAGCTTGATTAGGAGCAGACACAACAACATCAAGAGCACCTGACCAATGTTGGCAAACATTTCACTAAGATCAACCATCATGCCAACGGTAACGAAAAATAAACCCATTAGCACATCACGAAATGGCTTTATGTCATCTGCAACCTGATAGCGATACTCCGTCTCGGCAATTAAAATGCCGGCCACAAAGGCGCCCAACGCCATAGACAAGCCAACCAGCTCGGTCAGATAGGCCAGCCCCAACGTAATAAAAAGCACGTTGAGCATAAATAGTTCTGGGGAGTTTTGTCGTGCAACCACATGAAACCAAGAGCTCATCATGCGCTGGCCAAACACCAATAAAATCACAAGCACCGACACGGCCTTAAGTAGCGCAATCACCAGAGTGAGCGAGAGGCTTCCTGGCGCACTTGCCAGGGCTGGAATAATAATAAGGAATGGCACCACAGACAGATCTTGAAACAGCAATACGCCGATAATTTGCTGCCCATGCAACGCGCTCACTTCGGCGCGCTCGACTAACATCTTGCTTACGATGGCCGTAGACGACATTGCCAACACGCAACCTATGGCCAAGCTGGCACGCCAATCAAATCCGGCCAGCCACATGGATGCCATAACCAACAACAGGGTTATCGCTACCTGCGCACCGCCCAAGCCAAACACCGTTCGTTTCATCTTGTGCAAGCGCGCAAGACTAAACTCCAGGCCAATACTAAACATCAAAAATACAAGCCCAAACTCTGCTAGATGACGAGCCCCTGGGGTGTCGGGTATCCAGCCTAATGCATGGGGGCCAATCAAGATCCCCACGGTCAGGTATCCCAGCACCACGGGCAAGTGCAATAGACGGCACGCCACCACAACCCCCACAGCAACAGCCAACAAAACTATAATGAGCTGCAACGAATTGGTCATGGATGTGTCAGGCACCAGAGCACAGACGCGGCTCTTATTTCATTAAGATTGCTCTCCATACATTTCTACAGGGGGGCACGCACAAATCAAATTTTTGTCACCGTAAACATTGTCTATCCTAGAAACACTCGGCCAGAACTTGTTTTCTCTCACCCAGCTTAACGGGTAAACCGCCTGTTCACGCGAGTACGCATGCTCCCATTCGCCAATAAGAGCCAATTTGGCGGTGTGTGGTGCATTTTTAATTACGTTGTCCTCCCTGTCCGCTTTCCCCGAAATGATGTCATCAATTTCTTTTCGAATCGCAATCATTGCAGAACAAAAACGATCTAGCTCTTCTTTGGATTCACTTTCAGTCGGCTCAATCATCAGTGTGTCTGGCACAGGCCATGAAACTGTAGGCGCATGATACCCATAATCCATCAATCGCTTTGCGATGTCGCCCACCTCTATTCCAGCGTCTCGCTTAAAGGCGACACACGATAGAATCATCTCATGGGCGCATCGCCCATTTACACCGCTATATAATGTAGAGAAGTGATCTTTGAGTGACTCTTTTATGTAGTTGGCATTTAAAATTGCCATGCGCGTTGCCTCTGTAGCGCCATCGCCACCCAACATCTTTATGTACCCATAAGACACCAGCAAAATTAAAGCGCTACCATAGGGTGCCGCCGATATTGCATGTATACCACTCGCGCCACCCGTCTGTATAACTGCGTGTGACGGCAGAAATGGGGTTAGGTGCTTTGCGACGCCAATTGGGCCCATACCTGGTCCGCCACCGCCATGAGGAATTGAAAATGTTTTGTGTAAATTTAGGTGGCATACATCAGCCCCGATGCTTCCCGGGCTGGTTAAGCCAACCTGCGCATTCATATTGGCACCATCCATATACACCTGTCCGCCATTCTCATGAATGATGTTCGTAATTTCGATAATGCTTTCCTCGTACACGCCATGCGTGCTGGGATAGGTAATCATCAAACATGCTAGGTTAGCTTTGTGCTGGATCGCTTTTTCGCGTAACTCATCAATGTCAATATTCCCAGACTTGTCACACCTCACCAAGACTATCTTGAGGCCACACATTGCGGCACTCGCAGGATTTGTGCCATGTGCGGATGTGGGAATTAGTACGATATTTCTATGTGTATCACCCCGTGACTGGTGATAGGCCTGGATAACCAGAAGCCCAGCGTATTCACCCTGGGCGCCGCTGTTGGGCTGAAAGCTCATCTTTGCGAACCCCGTTATCTCGCTTAATGATTTGTCTAGATCATCGATTATTTCGTGGTAACCAGCCGCCTGCTTAGCTGGCACAAATGGGTGCATGTGTGCAAATTCTGGCCATGTAATGGGAATTAGCTCAGATGCAGCATTCAGCTTCATGGTGCAAGAGCCCAATGGGATCATTGAGTGTGTTAGAGATAAATCCTTGTTTTCTAAGCGTTTTATGTACCTCATCATCTCAGACTCGGAGTGGTATTTATTGAATACAGGATGCTGCAAAATCGAAGATTGACGATTATCAATCAAACACTTTTGATTGATAATGTTCTCCTCGGCAACCATAAAGCTAGTCTTGCCAGCCGCCAGTGAGAACACGCCAAGAATTGCGTTCAAGTCATCTGCATCGGTAGTTTGATCTACGGAGATGGTAATCGCGTCATCAATATACCGAAAATTAATGTGTGCCTCTTCCGCCAACTGTCTAATTTTTAGATTGTTCGCCCCATCGATTTTAATCGTATCAAAATACATGCCATCCTGGACGTGGTAGCCTAGTCTCTTTAGTTCAGCCCCCAAGAGCGCTGCGGAGCAGTGTATTCTTTGGGCAATACCCTTTAGACCCTTCGGTCCATGATATACCGCATACATGCTTGCCATGATTGCCAGCAATGCCTGTGCAGTACAAATGTTAGAGGTGGCCTTGTCTCTGCGTATATGTTGTTCACGTGTTTGTAGTGCCATGCGTAGCGCCTGACCGCCATCCACATCAACCGAAACGCCAATAATTCGACCGGGCATAGAGCGCTTATATTCTTCGTGACAAGCAAAATATGCAGCGTGTGGGCCGCCGTAACCCATTGGGATCCCCAGCCGTTGCGTGGAACCGACAACAACATCGGCTCCCCATTCACCCGGTGGCACCAACAGCGTCAAACTCAATATATCTGCCGCCACGGCAATGGCGGTTCCATTTATTTTTGCTTTCTTTGCAAAGTCAGTGTAATCGTGAATCTGGCCATCTGCGGCTGGATACTGAAGCAATGCGCCATACACCCCGCTTCCCAATGTTGCAGCCCTAAAGTCACCAATCACCAGCTCAATTCCCATAGGAGCTGAGCGTGTTTTTAACAAATCAATGGTTTGTGGGTAACATTCGTTAGAAACAAAAAACTTGCTTGCTCCGCTTTCGATGGCCTCACGTGTACGACAACTAAACAACATTGCCATTGCCTCTGCTGCAGCGGTGGCCTCATCCAACAGTGATGCGTTTGCGATCTCCATTCCCGTCAAATCCATAATCATGGTTTGGAAATTTAATAGCGCCTCTAGGCGGCCTTGCGAGATCTCTGCCTGATAAGGCGTATACGCAGTGTACCAGCCAGGATTTTCTAAAATATTTCTCTGAATAACCGGAGGAACTATAGTGTTGTAGTAGCCTAAGCCAATGTAGGTCTTAAAAATCTTATTTTTTGAGGCGATGCCGCGCAGATGGCTATGGTACTGGTATTCGCTCATCCCAATCGGCAGTCTTAGGGGTTGCTTTAAACGAATTGCAGAGGGAATCGTACGATCAATTAGCTCGTCCACAGAGACCACGCCAATTTTATCCAGCATCGCCCTGACGTCACTTTCGCGCGGGCCATTGTGGCGGTCTACAAATTTATCGCTTGTAATCATTACGGTCTTTATTTCTTAATGTATGGACAGAAAAAACATTGAGCAAATTTAATTTGTTGATTGCACTAGTGCGCTTCGCTATCGATTAGCGCCTGGTAAGCCGCCCCATCCATCAGTCCACTCACGTCACCAAGGTCATCCGGCTTAATCTTAAACATCCATGCCGCATAAGGATCAGCGTTAATTTTTTCTGGCGCGCCATCAAGCTCATGGTTGATTGCCACCACAACCCCGGAAAGAGGTGCATAGATGTCAGCCGCAGCCTTCACCGACTCAACGACTGCACACCCTTCCTTTGCCTGTAATTGACGGCCCAAGGCTGGGCTCTCCACAAACACCATATCGCCCAGAAGTTCTTGTGCGTGTTGGGTAATGCCAACAGAGACGGTGCCATCGACTTCTTGCTTTACCCACTCGTGGGTGACCGTATAACGCAGGTTATTTGGCAAATTATTTGAATTGCTCATGGTCATATCCTTAAAAAATTTAACTTAAATTAAACTTACGCCCTTACGCACAAAAGGGTACTTCACTATTTTGGCCGCCAGCATTTTATCGCGAATTTCCACTCGCACGGTGTCACCCACCTCAACCGCGAAAGGCATGCGTGCCAAAGCGATGGACTGATTCAACGTTGGTGAAAAGCTGCCGCTGGTAATCTCACCGTCGCCATGGCTGCTGTTAACGACTTGATGGTCACGCAGCACCCCGCGATCCTGCAAGACAAGCCCAACTAGCTTGCGAACCACGGGCTTGCCAAGAAGTGTTGTCTTGCCAATAAAATCACGGTCGCCGACCAGATCTACCGTCCAGCTTAATCCTGACTCCATTGGATTTGTGGTCTCATCCATGTCGTGTCCGTACAGATTCATCCCCGCCTCTAAGCGCAATGTGTCACGCGCACCCAATCCAATTGGCTTAACTCCCACATCGTTCAATGCTTGCCAAAGGGGTACGACCGCCTTGGCTGACAAAATAATCTCAAACCCATCCTCACCGGTGTAGCCAGTTCTGGCAACAAACATCTCATCCTCGTTGATCGCATTAAAGGGCTTCAGCCCTTCTGCCAAATTCTGCAGCCCAGGCAGCGCAAGCCACAGTTTGGCCGCTGCGTTAGGCCCCTGCACGGCAATCATCGCCAGCTCATCGCGTGGCACGATCTTTAGTAGCGGTGCGTGGGCCGCGGCCTGCTCGATCATCCACGCAATATCTTTATCGGCCGTACCGGCATTCACTACAATACGGAACCACGTTTCGCTCATAAAGTACACAATAAGATCATCCATGATGCCGCCATCCGGACGAAGCAGGCAGGAATACAGCGCCTTCCCGGGGGATTGCAATTTGTCGACATTATTTGCTAGTAAATAGCGTAAAAAATCGCGCACCCCCTCGCCGCTTATGTCAACAGCGCGCATGTGCGACACATCGAACATGCCCGCATCGCGGCGCACCTGGTGATGCTCGTCCAGCTGCGAACCGTAATGCAATGGCATGTCCCAAGCACCAAAATCGACCATTTTCGCACCCATTGCGCGGTGTGATGCATTCAGAGGCGTTTGCTTGAGTGTCATGAGTAACCCTTCAAAAAAATAAAAGGCGAGGCAAACTTTGCCTCGCCCCATCTGTCCTTGTTACCTGAGAGATTGCGAATAAATTCGTGTGCCCCTTCGGTGGCCGCTTAAGCGACGCTCTCCAGATTTGCCTGTGCCAACAGTTCTTGAGCCTGAGCGATTACGGGTGTTGCGCCTTCGGCAATGCACGAGCCCCTTAGTTGCGGAGTTAGTCGGCATGTTCTTCTGTTGGTTTAAACGGCAGTCGTAACTATAACGCAACAAGTGGGTGAACAGCAAACCTTGCCCCTAGGGTTGCATGGGAGATTGTTTTCATGGATAATCGACGATCCGCTACACGCCTTAGTGCGTGCTGCTTTAATTTTTACACTCCTAATTTTCATGCTTTAAGGAAGTTACAATGAGAACCGATATTCATCCTCCATACGACGAAATTGCAGTTACCTGCAGCTGCGGCAACGCATTCAAAACCAAATCCACGTTAGGCAAGCCGCTCCACGTAGAGGTGTGCTCAGACTGCCATCCTTTTTATACTGGCACACAAAAAATTGTGGATACCGCAGGCAGGGTCGAAAAGTTCCGCCAAAAATATGGCAAGTCCAGTGCAAAAGTTGTGGCATAACACGTCCACACAGCTCGTGGCAAAAGGCAGCGGGTGCTGCCTTTTTTATTGATCGCCCCAGGGCCTAGTGCTGGCATCTCCCACCTGATCAATTTATACCAAAATAAATATTTAGATTTCGGACTAGGGCCACACTAATACATGCTCCCCCACCTCCCGACACGGGCACACCCTATCACACCGGCAAAAGCCTGGTTGCTTGCGCTGCTATGCCTAACGTGGCTCGGGTTTGGCTTGGTGGGACACGATCCATGGCAGCCGGATGATGCCTATGGCTTTGGGTTGGCTTACCATATCCTGCAAAGCGGTGACTGGCTAATCCCCACCTTGGCTGGCGAGCCTCACATGGATATACCGCCACTGTTTTACATAACAGCTGCGGCTTTCGCAAAACTATTCTCCCCCCTGCTCGAACTACATAATGGCGCACGCTTAGCGAGTGGCTTCTATACCGCCCTTACACTCATCTTTGTTGGACTGTCTGGGCGCGAACTATTCGGAAAAACACACGGCTGGACCGCAACGATTATTTTGATTGGCTGCCTCGGTATGTTGGTACGCTCACACGAGCTTATTGCCGATCTGGGACTACTTACCGGCTGTGCCATCATGCTATACGGCTACACCCTGAGCACGCGACGCACCCTTTTGGCCGGAATACTAATAGGCCTCGGTGTTGGTGTTGGCTTTATGTCAAAGGGCTTTGTCGCACCTACGCTGTTTGTTCTTACCGGCGTCACTCTGCCACTCTTTCGCGCATGGCGTACGCGCGCCTTTCTTGCCACGCAAGGTATTGCTCTGCTGTCTGCATTGCCATGGCTGACAATTTGGCCCTGTTTATTATACCTACGCGCACCCGAACTATTTACAGAATGGGCCTGGACACTAAATATCGGGCGCTGGCTGGATTACATTCAAAACAGTCACTCAACACAAATATTTCACTACGTAGAAATACTACCTTGGTTCGCTTGGCCCGCTTTACCATTGGCTGGTTGGGCGGTCTGGGATGCCCGCAAAAAAGTTTTACACGAAATGGAATTTCAGCTGTTGCTGGTAAGTTTCTTTGTGACTTTGCTTACGCTAAGTATGGCGCCAAACATTAGGGAGGCGTTCGCGCTCCCAATACTCTTGCCGCTGACACTACTTGCCACTGCAGCCATTCCAACCCTACGTCGTGGGGCAGCCAACGCGTTAGATTGGTTTGGCATCATGACCTTTGGTTGTGCTGCCATTCTGATGTGGTGGGGTTGGGCTGGGCTACTACAAAACAATCACGCAAAAATTACCTCTTGGCTAAAAGATTACCAGCCAAAGTTTGAGCCAACATTTCACGTCCTTCCGTTCTGGATTGCCTTAATTTTTACCGTACTGTGGATTTTGCTGGTGTGGCGAGTTGGTCGATCTATGCGCCGATCGGTCCTTAACTGGGCTAGCGGTGTGACTTTATTATGGATACTCGCCATGACACTGTGGTTACCATGGTTAAACAGCGGCAAGGGCTACCGCGGCATGGTCGCATCCCTCAAGCAATCTATGCCCATTAACCATGGCTGCATTGCAAGCCTGGATGTGGGCGACACTCAGCGCGCCATGTTGAAATACTTTGGGGGGATTGATACATACGCCCACAGGCAACCATCCTGTGACCTAATTTTAATACAAGGGGGGGGCGCCATCCCGGAGCCCACGACGGGCAAAATGGTTTGGATTAAGCTATGGAGTGGGCATCGCACCGGCGTTAACTCAGAATCGTTCCGATTGTATCAACGCGTTAGGTCGGTTAAATAACGTAGCCGATCATTCATAAATAGTGCCCCGGGCATGGTGTAAAAACAATCTACACACACTTGATGGCTACCCAGTCCTGCCCGGGATCTTTGGTGTAGTGCACACCACATCTGCATTCTGCGCTCTATGACGCAAAGCGTGGTCGGTTAGCACTAAAGCTAGCATGGCCTCAACGATCGGCGTGGCGCGGATGCCAACACATGGATCGTGTCGACCATGAGTTTCTACCAGAACTGGTTGGCCAGCCTTGTTAATGGATCGCCTCGGGAGACGGATGCTAGACGTGGGCTTGATGGCAACGTTAACCACAATATCCTGCCCGGTTGAGATGCCCCCTAGTATGCCGCCCGCATTGTTGGACAAAAATCCCTGTGGGGTCATTTCATCGCCATGCTCACTACCTCTTTGGGTTACCGAGGCAAAACCAGCACCAATTTCCACGCCCTTTACGGCATTAATGTTCATCATGGCATAGCCAATATCTGCATCCAGACGATCGTATACAGGCTCGCCCCAGCCCACTGGCATATTTTCAGCCACTACTGTTAGCTTTGCGCCAACAGAGTCTCCCGATTTGCGCAACCCGTCCACATAGCCTTCCAGCTGTGTCACATACCCCTCATCAGCAACAAAGAAGGGGTTTTCGTTTACCCCATCCCAGCTCTTAAATGGCACCACCACCTCACCCAGTTGCGACAGATATCCACGAACGACCACGCCATAACGCTCATGCAGCCACTTTTTTGCAATCGCTCCCGCCGCCACCCGAACCGCAGTCTCTCTTGCAGATGAGCGCCCACCTCCACGAGGATCTCGAATACCGTACTTCTGCCAGTAAGTGTAGTCAGCATGCCCCGGGCGAAAGCTTTCGGCAATATTGTTATAGTCTTTGCTACGCTGGTCCTCGTTTCGAATTAACAAGGCAATTGGCGTGCCAGTAGTCCTCCCCTCAAAAACACCAGACAAGATTTCCACCGTATCCGTCTCGCGTCTCTGAGTAACATGTCGTGAGGTACCTGGCTTGCGTCGATCCAATTCACACTGAATGTCTTCCGTGCTCAAGGCCATCCCTGGAGGGCAGCCATCCACCACGCAGCCGATTGCAACGCCATGGGACTCCCCAAACGAGGTTACACAAAACAAAGTGCCGAATGTATTTCCAGACATACCTAGGCTCGCTAAATTAATGGGGTGAGTTTAACATACCATCGCTAACCATTCATTCTTGGCTATATTTGATGAAAGCAATTTTAATGACAGCCGCGGGTGGCCCCAGCGTGCTCGCACTGCATGATATTCCCAAACCTGGACTGCCTTCAGTCTATCATGTGCGAATCAAGTTAGCCGCCGCCAGCATAAACTCTTTAGACATAAAGCTACGCATCAATCCGATCTATTACCCCAACAGGCTCCCCACCATATTGGGCTGCGATGGAGCCGGCTTGGTGGACGCCATTGGATCAGCTGTAACGCGTCTTAAGGTTGGCGATGCCGTTTATTTTTACAACGGCGGCATAGGTGATGAGCCCGGATGCTATGCCGAGTATACTAACGTGCACGAGGAGTACTGCGCACTTAAGCCGGCTAATCTCAGCCTGCATGAGAGCGCCGCGCTGCCATTGTCACTCATCACCGCATGGGAGGGATTAATAGAGCGCGCTGACCTACAGGCCAAGGAAACCATCCTTATTCATGCCGCGGCTGGGGGGGTTGGACACATTGCAGTGCAACTCGCACATCATCTAGGCGCACGCATCGCTGCCACAGTAAGTGACGACAAAAAAGCTGGGCTGGTACACGGCCTAGGGGCAGAAAAAATCATCAACTACCGCGCACAAGACTTTGTAAGCGAGACGCTTGACTGGACCGACCAACAAGGCGCGGATATTATTTTTGATTCTGTGGGTGGTCAAACCTTTTTGCGCTCTTTCAATGCGACGCGCATCGGTGGAAAAGTGGTCAGCCTGTTGTCCACCCCGTTAGAGCTAGCCGACGCTCAGTTGGCGAGGCTGCGCAATCTGTCCCTGTGCCATGAATTAATGCTTACGCCACAGCTAATACACTCACACAATGAGCGGGTACGTCAACGCAAGATACTCGAGCAAGGCTCAAAGCTAATCGAGGCGGGAAGGCTCGGCGTGTTGGTGAGCAAAGTGCTGCCGCTAAAGGATGCATCAGAAGCACACCGCCTAATTGAGCGAGGCGGTAACATTGGTAAAATTATTTTAACAATGGATTGTCCATGAGATAGCTACAAACCCAAGTCAGCCCACATGGCGTCTATGCGACCCTTGGTTGTGACATCCATCACAATTGGCGCACCCCACTCACGCTGCGTCTCACCCGGCCACTTGTTGGTTGCATCCAACCCCATTTTGCTACCCAGGCCCGCTGTTGGGCTCGCAAAATCCAAATAATCAATAGGGGTGTTATCGACCAACAGCGTGTCTCGTGTGGGATCAACACGTGTTGTGATCGCCCAGATGACCTCCGACCACTTTCGGATGTCAATATCGTCATCCACCACAATTATAAATTTCGTGTACATAAACTGACGCAAGTACGACCAAATACCAAACATCACACGCTTGGCGTGTCCCGGATACTGCTTCTTCATGGCAACAATCGCCAGTCGATAAGAGCAGCCCTCCGGCGGCAAATAGAAATCCTTGATCTCGGGGAACTGTTTTTGTATTAGTGGCACAAAAACTTCATTCAGCGCCACGCCCAAGATGGCTGGCTCGTCTGGCGGCTTGCCCGTATAAGTGGAATGATAGATGGGATTGCGGCGCATAGTAATGCGCTCAATGGTAAATACCGGAAACTTCTCTTGCTCGTTATAGTAGCCAGTGTGATCGCCAAATGGGCCCTCCAGTGCAACTTCTTGCGGGTAAATAACCCCTTCCAGCACAATCTCGGCGCTCGCTGGAACCTGCAAATCACTACCGATGCACTTGACCAATTCAGTCTTTGACCCACGCAGCAGGCCAGCAAACTGATACTCGGACAGGCTGTCTGGCACGGGCGTAACCGCGCCCAAAATAGTGGCCGGATCAGCACCAATCACCACAGCCAAAGGAAATGGTTCGCCGGGGTGGGCGCCGCACCACTCCTGATAGTCCAATGCGCCTCCCCGGTGTGCCAACCAGCGCATAATAACCTTGTTGGGTCCAATAACCTGCTGGCGATAGATGCCAAGATTTTGGCGCGACTTGAGAGGACCACGGGTAACCACAAGCCCCCAACTAATTAAGGGGGCCGCGTCCCCTGGCCAACAAGTTTGTATGGGTAGCCTGCCGAGATCTACATCATCCCCCTCCCATACCACTTCCTGACAGGCAGCGCTCGAGATGACCTTGGGCGCCATATTTAGCACCTGCTTCAATACGGGCCACTTGTCCCAGGCATCCTTCAAGCCCTTGGGTGGCTCCGGCTCCTTTAGGTAAGCCAGCAATGTACCGACTTCACGCAATGCTGTTACGCTCTCCTCGCCCATACCTAGGGCCACACGATATGGTGTGCCGAACAGGTTTGCCAAGACTGGCATGCTGTGCCCTGCGAGATTTTCAAACAACACGGCCGGGCCCTGCGCGCGCAACACACGATCGCAGATCTCCGTCATCTCTAGGCGCGGGGAAACTGACACGCCCACACGCTTAAGCTCGCCGAGACTCTCCAACTGCGTAATAAAATCACGTAGATCACGATACTTCATTTATAAAAACTTTCTTCACCCTCGGGTCTGGTTTTAAATCGCTTGTGCAGCCAAAAATATTGCTCTGGCATCTCCCGCACTCGCTGTTCAATAAATTTATTAACACGGCGAATGTCGGCCGCCAGGTCATGGGTTGGATAATTTTCCCACGCCGGATAAAAGCGCACCTCGTAGCCTTGGCAATCTGGCAACAGGCGTGTAACACAGGGCACCACCTTTGCGTTGGCCATCCTTACCAGTCGCGGCAAGGTGGTCAAGGTGGCTGCCGGCACGCCAAAGAATGGAACAAATGCACCATCTTTGGTATTCCAATCTTGATCTACAAAATAATAAAATGGGCAGAGGTCTTTTAGTGCCCTTACGACTGGGCGCATTCCCTCTTGTCGTGAATACAGTCTTTGCGTACCGAAGCGTGCGCGCTTTTGCAACACTAGGTCCTGCACGTAAGCATTCTTTTGCCGAGAGTACACGCTAACCCCATCCGCATGTTGGGTGATCCATGACCCCCCAACATCCAAACCCACAAAATGTGCCGTAAGCAAAATTAGTGGGCTGCCAAGTGCATTTTGAAAATGCTCTGCCCCCTCAACCCGTGTCAATTTTTGAATACGCTCACGGCTAGACCACCATAGAATACCCCGCTCTACAACGCTTCGACTAAAAACATTAAAGTGCCGCCATACTAGGCTCGCCCGTTCCGCCTCGCTCTGCTCTGGGAAACACAAGCGCAGGTTGACGCTTGCTATACGACGACGCCTGCCTGCGAATAGATAAAGCATAGTTCCCAGCGCATTGCCCGTCCACGCTTGGAGGCGGTACGGCAAAAAGTGTAGCAGCCAAAGTAGAAAAATGCCCAGACGCACCATCATTTTGTGGGCGTCCGCTCACTTGCGGGGGGCTCAACAGCTGCGGGCCTCTTGTAACGATTGTAGCTCCAAAGATATTGCGCGGGGCATTTGAGCACCAACTTTTCTAATGCTACGTTAATTTGCTGGCTTAATGACAGGTCGGCGGTAAATTCTAACGGCGAAAAACGCAAGATATACCCCGCTCCCGCTGGCAGGCGCTCAACGGAAGTCATCACCACTGTCGCACCACTAGACTCCACTAGGCGAGCTATTAGGGTCATCGTGTAGGCGGGCCGTCCAAAAAAATTCACCCACTCACCTTCGCCATTGCCGGGCACCTGGTCTGGCAAGAGGCCTATGGCCCCAGACCGCTTCAGTGTCTTATACAGCTGTCGCACTCCGCCCAAATCAGTGCGCGCCAACCGCACCTGCGCCCGCTCGCGACCACTACGCATCAAACTCTCAAGCCAAATTATTTTTGGTGGGCGATACAAAACTGTCAGCGGAATACGCTCAGCAATATACAAGGCAGATACATCAAAGCACCCAAGATGTGGTGTTAAAAAAATTATCCCTTTGCCGCGCACTTGTGCCGTCTCAACGCACTCCCAACCATAACACTCCTTGACGCTAGCGGTCACCTCTGCCAGAGGTCGGCACCACACCCACAGCAGCTCAACCGCACCCTTACCTGTCTCCACTATGCTAGCTCTTAGCTCCCTGCGAAAGTCTTTTTCTGGATGTCTCGCCAGAGCATTGCCAAGATTTTCACGCATACGTGCGGCATACTCACCCGACACACCATAGGTCATCCTGCCCAATAAGCCGCCCGCGCAATGGAGCACGCTCAGCGGCAGACGCGCCACCAAATTAAATAGCCAAGTCACAAGGGTGGCCATCATAAGGTAGGTGCGGTCGCGATGCTGCTATAATTAACCGTCGTTAATGCCCAGGTAGATTTCAAAATATCATGAATCAATTTATGTTCACATCGGAGTCAGTGTCAGAGGGGCACCCGGACAAGGTTGCGGATCAAATTTCTGATTCCATTCTAGACGCTATTCTAGCGCAAGATCCCCACGCACGAGTGGCAGCCGAAACATTGGTTACCACCGGACTTGTGCTGCTTGCTGGTGAAATAACCACCCATGCCAAAGTAGACTACATCAATGTGGCCAGGGATTGCATCAAGCGTATCGGCTATGACAACAGCGAATACGGCATAGACTACAAAAGTTGTGCCGTGCTTGTTGCTTATGGCACGCAAAGTCCAGACATCGCTCAAGGTGTTGATCGCTCGCCGGATAATCACCTGGACCAAGGCGCGGGTGACCAGGGGCTGATGTTTGGCTACGCTTGCGATGAAACGCCCACACTAATGCCCCTACCAATTTACCTGGCACATCGTCTGATCGAACGACAGTCACAGTTGCGACGTGATGGCCGCCTTGACTGGCTACGCCCAGATGCAAAGGCGCAGGTCACCATTCGCTATGCGAACGGCAGACCCGACTCCATTGACACAATAGTGTTGTCCACCCAGCACGCTCCCGAGATGTCGCTTGAGGCCCTACGTGAGGCTGTCATTGAGGAAATTATTAAGCCGATCCTCCCCAAAGATCTGATCAAGGGTGGCATCAAGTACCTAGTAAACCCCACCGGTCGCTTTGTTATTGGTGGCCCACAGGGTGACTGCGGGCTAACCGGCCGCAAAATTATTGTGGATACCTACGGCGGCTCGGCCCCACATGGGGGGGGTGCGTTTTCAGGCAAGGACCCCTCTAAGGTAGATCGCTCCGCGGCCTACGCCGGGCGCTACATTGCCAAAAACATAGTGGCTGCTGGCTTGGCGAGTAAGTGCCTAATACAGATTTCTTACGCAATTGGCGTGGCCATGCCAACCAGCGTCTGGGTTACCAGCTACGGGACCGGCAAGATCTCCGATGAAAAGATTGCAGGATTAATAACCAACCACTTTGACTTGCGGCCGAGAGGTATTGTGCAGATGCTGAATCTACTGCGCCCCATTTACACCAACACCGCAGCTTACGGCCATTTTGGCCGCGAGGAGCCAGACTTCACTTGGGAGGCGACAGACAAGGCGGCGGCCTTACGTGCTGATGCCGGCCTGTAGGCCACCACATCAGGGGCGCCCTTAATTGCTCACCTAGTAGGGCAGAGACTGGTAATCAATATAGCCCGCCGCCTCACCGCCGTAAAACGTTGCTACATCTGGCGTGTTGTAGTCCCTGCGTTCTCGTAATCGCAATGGCAAGTCTGGGTTGGCGATAAAGAGGGCGCCGAAAGACACAAAGTCGACCGTCCCATCAACAATCGCCGATTCCGCTCGTGCCGCGTCATAGCCACCATTCGCTATGTATTTACCCCTAAACAAGGCGCGCAAACGGCTAAAGTCAAACGTCGATGGGTGCTCTTCAACGATATGAATATAGGCCAAGTCAAAACGATTCAAGTGTTCAACGATATATTCAAAAGTCTCTTGCGGAGCAGAGTCTGAAATATCATTTAGCGGGTTGACTGGGGACAGGCGGACCCCAACCTTTTGTGATGGGTACACGCTACATACCGCCTGGATTACCTCAAACAACAGGCGACTGCGATTTTCAAGCGAGCCACCATACTCATCGGTTCGCTGATTTGTGCTGTCCCGCAAAAACTGGTCAAGCAGATACCCGTTCGCGGCATCTATTTCTATCCCGTCCAGCCACGCCTCCTCAGCATTAAGGGTGGCCTGCTTATATTGCTGAACGATTCCCGCCATTTCAGCAACCTCAAGCGCCCGTGGCACCACGAACGGCACCATTCCTTTTGACGTAAAAACCTCACCCGCCGGTTTGATGGCGGAGGGGGCGACCGGCAGCCCCTGCAGGGGCTGCAACAATGGGTGAGAGATGCGCCCAACGTGCGACAGATTCATAAAGATCTTACCGCCTGTTCTGCGAACATGCGCGGTCACCATCTTCCACCCATCTATCTGCTCACGAGTTGATATACCTGGCGTGGCTGGATAGCCAATTCCCTGATCTGAAACCTGAGTCGGCTCAGAGATTATCAGGCCAGCACTACAGCGCTGGGAGTAATAGGTTGCGTTCATCGAGTGCGGTACGTTGCCGAGCGCAGCGCGGCTGCGGGTCATCGGTGCCATCACAATTCGATTACCCAGTTCGAGAGCGCCAAGCCACCCCTGTCTGTACAGGGGGTGCACCTTCGGTGGCAGAATATGCGACATATCCGTCCAGCCAGAGGGGCTGGTTTCACGCACCACCGGCATCTTCTTTGGATAGTTTCTGGGGTCAGCAATACGATTGGGATTCTCGTTAAGCGCCTTAGGAACATCTGGATACGCGGGAACCAAGGGTGGGTTGTCATCAATATCCCAGTCCTCCATAGGAATCAATGGCATTTCCTTGCGGGGCACCTGTTTGCCAGCAACTGGGGTTGGCTTGTCGTCCTTGGTTGTGAGTTTGTCGTCGTTTGGCATTGGCTTATCGTTGTCAGGCAGATTAAAGCTTGATTATAGCTTGTTCTGCCACCCCATCAACTCAAACGTTTACACATACACCACACGATCATCGCAACCAGTCAGCACTCACGGCACAGAAAGAGCGGGCTGTTGCGATTAGTTGGCTGCATGGTTAGAATGGCCATCTATTGAACAATCAAGGTATTAATGCGTGCCACCCCAAGCGCTGGTCGAAATTCAGAACGTCAACTTTGCCTACGGCAACCGCCCCATATTAAAGGGTGTCAACCTTAGCCTCCCCAAAGGAAAGGTGATCGCGGTTATGGGTGGCAGCGGCTGCGGAAAGACCACCCTGCTGCGACTCATCGGGGGGTCCCTAAGACCGAGCAGCGGCCAAGTTAAGGTTGACGGTCAAGTGATACACGAGCTCGACCACAACAAACTGTATCTCATGCGTCGCAAAATGGGCATGCTGTTTCAATTTGGCGCACTATTCACCGACATGTCAGTGTACGACAATGTGGCGTTCCAAATGCGTGAGCACACCGACCTCCCCGAGGAAATTATTCGCGACCTAGTGCTCATGAAGTTGCACGCGGTAGGCCTGCATGGCACACACCATTTAATGCCCGCCGAGCTATCCGGTGGCATGGCGCGACGCGTAGCGCTGGCGCGTGCCGTAGCATTAGACCCGATGCTAATCATGTATGACGAGCCCTTTGCTGGGCTAGATCCCATCTCCCTTACGGTAGTGGGAAACCTTATTCGTCGCCTAAACGATGCGCTGGGCGCAACCTCGATAGTGGTTACACACGACGTACAGGAATCACTCAAGATTGTCGACTACATTTATTTTATTGCTGATGGGGTAATTGTTGCAGAGGGTGCGCCCGATGAAATTAAATCTTCCAGCAAACCATTTGTGCATCAATTTGTGTACGGCGAGATGGATGGACCGGTTCCCTTCCACTACCCTGGCGGGAATTACCAACAAGACTTAAACCTGAAAACCTAGATGATTGGCCTCGCTAAAAAACTAAGATCCATAGGACACCATGTTGTTGATGCCGTGTGGCGGACTGGGTATGCCGCCCGCTTCTTCTTTCTGATCCTACTTTATTCTGGAACCAGCTTTCAACGCTTCCGCCTGACCATTAAGGAACTTTTTTCCAGTGGGGTAATGTCGCTCATTATTATCTTAGTGGCCGGCATGTTTGTTGGCATGGTGCTAGGGCTGCAAGGTTACGAAACACTCAAGCGGTATGGTTCTGAATCCGCGCTGGGGTCACTTGTGGCATTGAGCTTAGTACGCGAACTTGGTCCCGTACTGGCCGCCCTGCTATTCGCAAGTCGTGCCGGCTCCGCCATGACAGCAGAAATTGGACTCATGAAGGCCACCGAACAAATTTCAGCGATGGAGATGATGGCGATCAATCCCATAGCGCGGGTGGTTGGGCCTCGCTTTTGGGCCGGGGTGATTTCCATGCCACTTTTATCAGCGTTATTTTCCGCCATGGGGGTGTTTGGTGGGTACGTGGTTGGCGTAGTGCTGATCGGCGTAGACCAGGGTTCATTCTGGTCACAAATGCAAGCGGCCGTGGACTTTCAGCACGACATACTAAATGGCGTGATCAAGAGCGTCGTATTTGGGGTGGCCGTGACCGCCATCGCACTATTCGAAGGCTACGACGCACCCCCAACCGCGGAGGGGGTGTCGGGTGCAACTACCCGCACTGTGGTCCAATCATCACTGGCGATTCTAATTTTAGATTTTATGTTGACCGCATTTATGTTTCAGGGAGATTAATATGGATCGTACCGCACTAGATTTATGGGTTGGCATATTCGTCGTGGCTGGGTTGGCAGCGCTGTCAGTGTTGGCACTGAAGGTGGGCAACCTGAGCAGCTACAACACGTCAGAAACCTATCAACTGCAAGCTTATTTTTCGAATATCGGCGGACTTAAATCTCAGGCGTCTATCAAAAGCTCTGGCGTATTAATTGGACGAGTTGCCATGATTAGTCTAGACCCGGAACGCTATGAGGCCAAGGTAACCATGAACATAGACAAGCGATACCATTTCTCAAAGGATACGTTCGCCAACATCTTGACCTCAGGATTGCTGGGCGAGCAGTACATTGGTATGATCCCGGGTGGCGACACAGAGCTTCTCAAGGCTGGCGATGAAATCAAGAAAACGCAGTCGGCGCTAGTAATGGAAGACCTGATCGGCAAGCTCTTGTACACCAAGGCTGACGAACCAAAGCAACCCATCAAATAAACTACAAACATGCGCACACATAAAACCATAGCGTGGACAGCAGCATTGCTGATGTTGATTTCGTCAAGCGTGCAGGCCAGCACTTCCGAACCAGAGACAGTCATAAGAAAGACGGTGGAAGAAGTGCTGGCCATCGTAAAACAAGACAAAGACATCCAGAGCGGCAACCAGAAGAAACTTATCGAATTGGTTGACTCCAAAGTCCTGCCACATTTTAATTTCACTCACATAACTAGGCTCGCGATTGGCAGGGGTTGGCGCACCGCAACACTCGAACAGAAAAAAACCTTAGAGATAGAGTTTCGCAATTTATTGATGCGCACCTACATCGCCGCCTTCAGCACCTATCGCGATCAAGCAGTAAATGTGAAGCCGGCCAACATGGCTGTCGACGCCACCGAAACAACCATCAAAACACTCATCGGACACAAAGGGAAGCCCCCAATATCTGTCAACTATGACATGGAAAAGACTACCGATGGCTGGAAGGTATATGATCTTTCCATCGAGGGCGTAAGCATGGTAACCAATTATCGCAGCGCCTTTGCCGAACAAATCCAAAAGGACGGCATCGATGGTCTCATCAAGGCGCTCGTTGAAAAAAATCAGGCTGCAACCAAGACGGCCATAACCAAGAGTGTGGGCAAGTGATTAGCCTCAACGGCGCTCCTGTAAATATACCGAGCCGCCTAACCATTGAGACGGCTGCAGCCCTATTTAAAGCCAAGCTGCTCCCAGTTAATGACACGCCGCTGGTAATCGACTTGGGAAATATTGAGGTGGTAGACTCGGCTGCGGTCAGTCTGTTACTCGTTTGGTTGCGTGAGGCACAGCGTGATCACATAAAGTTATGCTTTGCCAATACCCCAAAAAATCTACTAAGCCTGGCTCGCCTATATGGCGTTGTAGATATATTGCCGCTGTGTGGCAACGACCACACACAACCCATTAATCACCTAACTTGACACACCCCGCAATTGAAGTACACCAAGCGCGCAAACACTACGGGGCAATCAAGGCGCTAGACGGCGTGAATCTGCGCATCGAGCAAGGTGAATTCTTTGGCTTACTAGGTCCCAACGGTGCAGGCAAGACTACCCTGATCAACCTGTTGGCTGGACTTGCATTGCCCGACGGTGGAAGACTATCTGTACTGGGGCATGACGTGGTCAAGGAGTATCGTGCCAGTCGTCGCTTGTTAGGGATGGTGCCCCAGGAATTAGTATTCGATCCATTCTTTACGGTACGCGAAACCCTGCGTCTGCAGTCCGGATTTTTTGGTCTACGTCACAACGATGCCTGGATTGACGAGGTCATGTATCACCTAGATCTCACCGCCAAAGCCAACACCAACATGCGTCGCCTATCGGGCGGCATGAAGCGTCGTGTTTTGGTAGCGCAGGCGCTGGTGCACAAGCCACCCGTCATCGTACTGGACGAGCCAACCGCTGGCGTGGATGTCGAGCTACGGCAGTCCCTGTGGCGTTTCATTCAGCAACTAAATCGCGATGGGCACACCGTCCTGCTAACCACACATTACCTGGAAGAGGCGGAGGCTCTGTGTACTCGCATTGCCATGCTAAAGTGTGGGCAGATTGTGGCGCTAGACAGCACACAAAACCTACTCGCCAACCTAACTGGTTATCGTGTCTGGCTCAAGCTTGCTGGCTCTCTGCCTGCCACACTACTAAAGCAGGTCGTCAAGCGAACAGAGGGGAGCTACCTGTTAACGTTGCCCTCGTACCATGCGTTAGAGCTAGTGCTGGCCGAGTTGCGCCTAGCCGGCGTTGCCATACAAGAGATGCGTCTACAGCAGCCCGACCTAGAGGAGGTGTTTCTATCCTTGGTAGGGCGTACGTCATCGGAGGCCAAGCATGTCAAGCTTTTATAGTCTGCTCCACAAGGAAATGTTCCGCGTGTGGAAAGTGGGATTCCAAACCCTACTGGCACCAGTGCTGACTGCTCTGCTCTACCTGTTGATTTTTTCACACGTGCTATCACAACATATCGAGGTATACCCCGGGGTGCATTACACAGCCTTTCTTGTACCAGGATTAGCAATGATGTCTGTACTACAGAACGCATTTGCCAACAGCTCTTCCAGCCTGATCCAATCCAAAATCACCGGCAACATCGTGTTTGTATTGCTGGCACCGATTGCCTATTGGGAATTTTTTGCAGCATATGTGCTCGCCTCCATGCTGCGCGGCCTAGTGGTCGGTGTGGGTGTATATGTGGCTGCACTATGGTTTGTGCAGCCGCCACTGCAATTCCCCATGTGGATTATATTGTTCGCCGTTCTTGGCAGTGCGATGCTCAGTTCGCTGGGTGTTGTGGCCGGGCTGTGGGCAGAAAAATTCGATCAGCTCGCCGGATTCCAAAATTTTATTATTATGCCGCTCACTTTTTTGTCTGGGATATTTTATTCCATACATTCGTTGCCACCATTTTGGCAGATGCTATCGCGCTTTAACCCATTTTTTTATATGATAGATGGCTTTCGTTATGGATTTTTTGGCGTATCCGATATCTCGCCATGGACAAGCTTGATGATTGTAAGCGGATGCATGCTGGGCATAACGCTGCTCTCCCTGAGGCTACTAAAGTCTGGGTATAAATTACGACACTGACCACAGACAATAGGGCGCTTAATCGCTTGTCAGGCACATATGGCCAACGACTGGAGCCCTAGATCGATCAGAATAAATTTATTAAAGCATAGCCAATGTCAGAGCAAACATAGAATTAATTTTTTAGATCGCCCATATGCAAAAATTAACCGTACGAGGCGGGACCCCATTGCGTGGCGAGGTGCGCATCTCGGGTGCCAAAAATGCGGCACTGCCCATCATGTGCGCCAGCCTACTAACGAATGACGTCCTGCAGTTAGGCAATATGCCAGACCTGAAGGACGTCACGACCATGCGCAAGCTGCTAGAGCACATGGGCGTAAAGACATCCGTGCGAGGCGAGGAGGTATTCCTGAGTGGTGCGCACCTCGACAAATCAGAGGCGCCCTATGACATGGTAAAAACCATGCGCGCCGCAATACTAGTGCTTGGTCCACTGGTGGCGCGTCTCGGTGAGGCACGCGTATCACTACCCGGAGGATGTGCCATTGGCTCACGCCCGGTAGACATTCACATCAAGGGTTTGCAGGCGATGGGTGCTGAAATTTTCATTGAGCATGGCTACATCCATGCACAAGCAATACGTTTAAAAGGTGCGCACATCCTGTTTGATAACGTCAGCGTAACCAGCACCGAAAACCTAATGATGGCAGCCACGCTGGCGGACGGGGTAACGGTACTAGAAAACGCTGCGCGTGAGCCAGAGGTGGTTGATCTGGCGGACTGCCTGATCAAGATGGGTGCAAATATAAAGGGGGCCGGGAGCCACACCATCACCATCACCGGCGTACAGCGGTTGCATGGCGCAACCCATCACATCGTACCAGACCGCATAGAGAGCGGCACCTTCCTGGTCGCGGCCGCAGCAACGGGTGGCCAGATTGTGCTGCTCAACACCCAGGCAGACCTTCTAGACTCTGTGTTGGGGAAGCTTACCGAGGCTGGCGCACGCATCCAGAGTGATGCTGATAGCATTCGCCTGAGCATGTATGGGCGGCCCAAATCTGTAGGTATACGAACCGCACCCTATCCCGCATTTCCAACCGACATGCAGGCGCAATTTATGACGCTAAACACTATCGCGGACAGCAGCTCGATGGTCGTGGAAACTATTTTTGAAAATCGCTTCATGCATGTGCAAGAATTACGTCGTCTTGGCGCACGAATTGACGTAGAGGGCAATACTGCCGTGATTCACGGGGTTGACCATCTAGAGGGTGCGACGGTTATGGCAACGGATTTACGTGCATCTGCCTGCCTAGTGATTGCCGGATTAATGGCACAGGGTGATACTGTCATCGACCGTATCTATCATCTGGATCGCGGCTACGAGCATCTAGAGGTTAAGCTATCGCAACTCGGGGCGAACATATCCCGTATCAAATAAACGAAAGGTGCCGCACATGATTACCATTGCCTTATCTAAGGGACGCATCTTTGAGGAGACCCTGCCTTTGCTAAGAGCTGCCGGCGTTATCCCACTGGAAGCACCAGAACCTTCGCGCAGGCTGATCTTATCTACCAATCGCGCCGACGTCCGTCTTATTATCGTACGCGCCTCCGATGTTCCAACTTACGTGCAGTACGGGGCCGCTGATTTTGGAATTGCTGGCAAGGACGTGCTTGACGAGCACGGTGGCATGGGGCTGTATCAGCCCCTAGATTTAAATATTGCACGTTGCCGAATGATGGTGGCGGTGCGAGACGACTTTGATTATGATTCAGCGGTACACCAAGGTGCGCGCTTACGCGTAGCGACCAAGTACGTGCAGACCGCACGTGAACACTTTGCGGCCAAGGGCGTGCATGTAGATCTAATCAAGCTTTACGGATCAATGGAGTTAGCGCCGCTGGTTGGCCTGTCAGATGCAATCGTAGACTTGGTCAGTAGCGGGAACACCCTCAAGGCCAATCATCTCAAGGGAGTTGAGGAAATCTCCGCAATCTCTGCACGCCTAGTGGTCAACCAGGCCTCACTTAAGCTTAAACGCGAAATTATTCAACCCATGCTAGACGCATTCTCTTTGGCAGTAACACAATGAAAATAAGGCGGCTTTCTACAAGACAGCCGGATTTTAATGCGCAGCTGGATAAGCTGCGGGCCTTCGAATCAACCCAAGATCCTCAGCTAGACATAACGGTTGCCGCCATCCTCGAAAATGTGCGTACGAAGGGTGATCAGGCCGTACTCGATTACACCCGACGCTTTGATCGTATGGATGTGCACGACAGTGCCGCCCTAGAGCTCCCTGCTGCCGCATTACGGATTGCCTTCGAGGGCTTGCCCACAATACAACGTACCGCCCTAGAGCAAGCGGCGCAACGTATTACAACCTACCACCAAAAACAGCTACAAGCCTCGTGGAGTTATACCGAACCAGATGGAACCATGCTTGGCCAACAAATCACACCCCTCGATCGAGTTGGTCTATATGTGCCTGGAGGGAAAGCGGCCTACCCATCTTCGGTGCTAATGAACGCACTGCCAGCGAAGGTAGCCGGGGTGGGTGAGCTCATCATGGTGGTGCCGACCCCGGACGGGGTAAGGAACGCGCTGGTGTTGGCGGCAGCCCACTTGGCTGGTGTGGATCGAGTATTTACCATTGGCGGGGCGCAAGCTATCGCCGCACTGGCTTACGGCACAGCAACTGTGCCACGCGTAGACAAGATTGTCGGCCCTGGCAACACCTACGTAGCTGCAGCCAAGCGTCGCGTATTCGGCATCGTTGGCATTGACATGGTGGCAGGTCCGTCAGAAATTCTGGTGATTTGTGATGGCCAAACCAGTCCGGATTGGATTGCAATGGATCTATTCTCTCAGGCGGAGCACGACGAGCTGGCACAGGCCATCCTGCTGACACCGGACGCCGGCTTCGCTGCAGACGTTGCACAAAGCGCGGAACGTCTACTTGCAGATATGCCTCGCTCCGACATCATACGTGCAGCGCTAGAGAATCGTGGTGCATTAATTGAAGTCATCGACTTGGAAGAGGCCTGCGTTATCAGCAACCGCATCGCGCCCGAACATCTTGAGCTTTCAGTACAAAATCCGCAGCAATGGCTGCCAAAAATAAAACATGCCGGTGCGATATTTTTGGGGCGCCACACATCCGAGTCACTTGGTGACTATTGTGCCGGCCCCAATCATGTCCTGCCAACTTCTGGCACAGCACGCTTTTCTTCTCCCTTAGGGGTGTATGACTTCCAAAAGCGTAGCAGCTTAATTCAAGTATCAGCGGAGGGTGCTGACACACTGGGTGACATTGCAATCGTACTGGCCCTCGGTGAGGGCCTGCACGCACACGCGCAATCCGCTCTACTCAGAAAAGGGACACCAAAAAACTAATGCACTGAGCTGCTTGAGTTTTGGTCTAGGCTTTGCGTAAACTTTGCAGTAGCCTGCAGCACAGTGTCGAGCGGAAGAATGAATGTCAGCTCAACCTCGCCAAAAAAGACTCGCAAGGCACACTCGGTAGGTGTTCGCCCAGTGGCTAGCTCAATCTGTTGCGCGGGGAGCGCATTTTTAGGGCCAGACCAGGCCTTAACCTGCAGTTTTGGCTCTTTAGCCCACTTCGACGCAAGTCCGAGCACCGGATACATCAGGGCATTTAACCCTTCTGGATTGATAACAAATTCCGTTTCAGCGCCATTAGTATCGGTCAAGGCGAGGCAAATTACATTGCTTGCATCGGTTGGATACGTACGAACCGAGGCGATTGGCCTTAACTCCTTCTTCTTTTCTTCTTTTGACATAATTTCCCTACAATTTATAAATGGTAGCCCTGTCTTTTGGCTCAAATGAAGCAAAAATTGCCACTAAATTACGCAACGCATTGATATTATATGGCGCTCAGGTCAACCGTGCAATGCCGGTTGCGAGAGCCACTTGCGTAACCAGCGGGTTTTAGATATACTGCTAACACTGAAGTGCGATAGTTATTTTCACTAACAATAATTAAGGAGTGTCTCGATGATTGAATCAAGTGCAATGGCATTGATAACATCAGGTGCAATACTGGTCCCCATTACTCTTTTTGGTATAGGAATAATTACCTCTGCCACCATAAGTGGGTTGGGTATCCAAAGATGTATCGAGGCTAAAAATAGGGGCTAACTAACAGACCAAGTCTCTAGGGTATAAACTTACCCAACACCCTATCACGATAATAATTACCTCCAAAAGCACGATCTACATGTTCGTGCTTTTGTTATTTTAGGCAACTTACCTTACAGCTCCATGCGCTCACACAACACCGAATTTTCTCACCTTATTAAGTTTTTGTTGGTCTCGACTATCTCTTTTTTCGTCGGCGCCATGCATGGCATGTTACAGGTTATCCCCTCTGTACGGACTTGGCTGGACTCAATTGGTAGCCCTTATGGTGGCCCAGGTCACATGATAGACCCACTGGCGCACGCACACATAAACCTAATCGGGGGCCTGGTAATACTGGCGATGGGCACCATGTACTACTTGCTGCCAATTATCAGCGGGAAAAAAATCTATTCGCCACACCTAGTCAGTCACTCTTTTTGGTGGACAACCGTTGGGGTATTTTATTTTTATGCCACACAGATGATATTTGGCACCCTAGAGGGCAACCTATTACTGGACAATAACCTGCAGGGCATGGCGCAGGTTCATCATTTCTATGGGCCCGTCGTGGCCAGCTCAGGAATAATTATGGCAACAGGATTTTGTATCTACCTAGCCAACATACTGCTTACTCTCAACAGCAAGCCTTAGTTATATGTATGGGTGACCAACCGCTAGCGTGACAAGCTCAGCGGAAAGCGCAAAACCTCCTCAGAGCCGCCCCCCTTTATTTGAACCTGCAGCACGGACCTGGTGCCAAAAGCAACCCTTGCCGCCCTGCGATAAACGCCGACCTCCCCATCTTGTATTGCCTGCACCCACTGATCATCATCATCCGTGCGCACCGAAACCACAATGTTGTGAACCGGCCCGCGGCTGCCAGTCACTATTATCAAGAATTCGTTAACCCCAGGGCGCGGCGGGCTCGGCCTAGATTCTACCCTCACCTCCGCGTCTTGCCACTTCTGTGGTGGCGCATCCACAACCGCACTCCCACCACATGCCACCAGACACATCAAAACAAACAGCCCGCCGTATTTTATATTCATATCGTCTAACCGTTTAAGGGGTATGCGGACTACTTCTGTGCATCAGACTCATGGGGTTGCTCTGAATTGCTTTTGTCCGAATCAAGCCTGCCGCCGAGTGATGACCCGTACAGATTAACCATAAAGCGAACAAAGAAGCTCCCCGCTGCAACATAGAATATGGCAATGACAAAACCCCAGTCTATCCAGGGACGAGTATCTCCAGGGCGAAGGCCCCAAAAAGGAAAGCTCAGGCCCACCGCAACGAGCAGCACCGCGACGGTCACTCCAATAAACCAATACGGTATCTTTTCCTGTGATTCAGAAATGGTTTCAACCAGCTCCCAGTCCTCGAGTCCACGCTTAGCCATGCGCTCCTCGTCAGAGGCGTAGCCAAAATGGTCGTCTGGCTTTTTGCCCCAGTGTGGCTCGTCCACCCTCGACAAACCCTGAGGTTTTTTACCAACATTCTTAACGATCACAATCCACCCCTTTGCTCTGAGAAATGCTGGACGGGGAATCGCCCCATCCAGGTGCTATCGGCCGCAGAAACCTCGATCACCATAGAGTGCATGCCTCGCGGCAAGTCGCGTGCCACAGAAAGCATTACCGACTCTCGTCCAACCGGCAACAGCCTAACTCTCTCGGCACTCAGTTGATAACTGCTCGGCGGCAACCCCACAACTCGCACGTATAGATCCACAGGGCGGTATAGCTTATTAGAGAGTGCGACGCGGTATGCCTGAACGGTACTTCCTTGCTGAATATCCGCATTGCCCACCGCCACATGATAGGGCTCGTATGACCACAGCCCCCAGAAAAACATTGCAGCGCCCAGGAGTACAAAGGGGACGGTCCAGCCCATCCTCCCAATCAAGGAAATGACAACATCGCCAAGCTTGTTGGTGCCTTTGCTGGTGCGCGCTGGCATATCAAAACGCAACAGCCCTGACGCACCGTCCTTGTTGTGAATACGATTGCAGGCATCGATGCAGTCGCCGCAATTGATACAGCTGTCATACACATCGGTCTTGCGTGGATCCAAGTCTATAAAGCAAGAGGTCACGCAGTAATTACACTTGGCACATTCATCGCTACGGGTAGCATCGTACGCCACACGCAAAGTCTGCTTTGTTTTAAATGAATGCATCCAAACCCTATAGATGCAGGCATATTGACACCAAAAATGCCTTACCAGAGCTATGTCTATGGCAACAATCACAACGCATACCGCGTAGATCCAGTGTAACGATCCCGCCAACTCTGCATTTTCTTGCAGTGTCACAAAAGACCAAACCATACTTGGCTGATAAAAATAAAACAACGGAATCAAGGCAAAAAACATTGCCGCCACCAGGAATATAACGCCAAGTAACATCCAATTTGCAGCCCTATCCTTGGCCCCCGCCACACGCAGCTGCTCCCCCGTTAGGCTGACCTCGGCATGCTTGCCCAACAGCCTGCGCGTGAGGTTGTTGGCCCACTCGGCCATCAAATTTTGCGGGCAGGCCCAGCCACAAAATACCGTGCCTGCGGTTGAGTAGAGCAAAACTAAACTGCTTGCTAAAAAAAGCCACGCCCCCGTTACCAGAAAAAAATCGGCTAGCCAAATCTGACGATCCAACACGACAAAGGCGGCCGCTTTGGGGTCAATGCGAAACAAGCCGCTGGCCGGAATCAGCACAATAAGTATCAGCACCAGGAATTGTACCAATCTCCGTTTCCAGTGAAACTCTGGATGCGCCGATCTTAGCCCTGCGGCTGCATTAACAACCTTAACAGGGATGCTAGAGATTGATCGATACTTGGTGCCACTAGTAGTCATAATGCCGGGCTAATTTCCTGTTTTATTTGCTTCACGGTCAAGCGGGCTTAGTTCTAACAAGCGTGCACGACTCAGTCCCGCGTGTGTATCGCCTGCATTGCGCTCGGCCTTCCACAGGGCACGCACCGCCTCCACGTGCAATGGGTTAATCTGTAAAATCTTACGCAGCGCGTCCCTTTCACCAGGGCCATGCTCACGAGCCTGCGTTAACGATAAAAACATACTATCAGCCAACGCATAGGCAATCCAGCGATCTTTTGCATTCGCCCTGTAGGCCAGCTGGGTTAACTGATTGGCCTCTTGTGTTGCGCCACGCGCAGCCGCAAGCCACCCGCGCACCATCAACTCATTGGCCACATAAGCACGCTCAAATGCGTCTCTATCTTTATCAAGAACACCCAACAAGTTTGCCGCCACCTCTTTCTTTGGTCTGACCTTTAATAGGGTCTGTAGCAGCCTTGTCACGTCCAATGAGCCAGCGTAACGTGCATGTGGCAGATGAAACTCAATCACTGGCAACCACTCATCCTGCACCCGCCCCTCCGATTCGTTTGGCACCGGGCCCCAGTAACGTCCCAGCCAAGTCCAACCCCCTTCGCCTGCGGTTGCTTCATTTTGTTGTGCCGAAGACAGGCGCTGCAAGTTGTGCAGCAATCCCTGCGCGCCAATAAAATTTTTCTGCGGGCCAACCAAGGCCAAGTGCATCCCATCTATAAATATTTGAGCATCCGGGAAAACAAGCCTAAAGCTGTTAAAAATTATACTCAGCGACTTGCTATCGAATTGGTTGAGCGCCAACCACTGAACAAAGATCCCGCCCTCGTTCAGACGATTATGTACGCGCTGGAATTGTTGTACCGACAGCAGGGAGCCGGAGCCGGCCAAATCGGGATGAAAGACATCTCCAATTACAACATCATACTGCTCTCGACTTGCACTTAAAAAGTGCCGAGCGTCGTCTCGGCTTACCTTAGTCTGACGTAGGGCATTCTGATTTAATGGGGCAAACAGGTTTTCTGCCGAGCTGATCGCACCCTGCGATAATTCAACAGCGCTGCGCTCTAAATTAGGAAAGGCCAGTGAGCCCGCCACAGAAATACCCGTTCCCAGCCCAAGAAACAAAACAGAACGTGGTTGCTCATGCAACAACAAGGGGAGACGTGCCTGATTGGATTGCACGAACACCGCGGTGGGGTCGGTTGACGCATCCATTCTCTGCAGGTCAGTCAACAAGACACGCTGTCCGTCTGGCTGCTCCACCACGTGTGTCATCGAAATGGCATCCTCGTAAAAGTACAGGTCCCGACTTCCTGCTTGTGTCTTGGGTAGCAGCACGCTCACCGGCGGCAGGCTAACAAGCGGCCACGCTATCGCCATAAAAAGTGGCACCGCCAACCATGCGGCGCGCGATTGCGCCCAGGTTAAGCCGAGGATTAGCAGTACGGCGGCGGCAACCACCATTGTGGCAGCACTGCCCAAGAGCGGGATCAAGACCGCCCCCGCAATCACGGCTCCTATGGCGGCACCTAGTGAGTTGGCACCGTATAGCCACATCCCGCCACCATTTGAGCGGCCGTGCAGCATTGGTAACCACGCGCCAAGCGCCAAGGTAACCGGCAAGGTTATCAGCACAAGTAGGGCTGCTTGTGCCCTTAGTGCGCCAAACAAGGATGCAAACTCAGCACGCTCCACCCATGCCGACAGCACGGGAAGTAGCCACAGACTTAACACAGCAAAGCCCCCAGCAACGATCGGCAGCACGACAAACCACACTTGTCTGTGTCGGCGAGGTGCCAACAGACTACCCAGGCCAATACCCAACAAAAAAGACGCCAAAATTACTGCCAAAGTATATTCGGTGCGCAGCATCACCATGCCAAACAGACGCGTCCAGGCTACTTGCATAATCAAGCTTGCTGCCCCAATGCCAGAGTAGGCGAGCAAAAAAGATAGGCGTGGCCGACCTGCTGAGCTCTCCTTATCGACGCCCCGTGCTGTGACATGCTTAAAAGAAAGTAGAAAAAGAGTGGCGGCCCCTAGGCAGCCCACCATTGCAACTACCCTGACCGCCCAGACCCAACCCAGTGCAGGCAGCAGCCACAGCGGCAGCAATGCGCCACACGCGGCACCCAGGGTATTTAAGCCGTAAACTCTCCCTAGCTGCTCTGGCCTGCCGCCCAACGATGCTAAAATTAATGGGAACCCGGCCCCCATGGCAACCGCTGGGAGCAAAAGCAAGCACAAGGCAGCACCAGCGATAAAGCCGTACCACTGGAATAACGAAAGCTGAGCCGCCGCGACCTCCATGCCTGCAGATGCTATCTGCAACACTGTAGGTAGAATTAGGGCATACGTAGCAATGCCGCCCTCTAGAGCGGCGAGCACTAGCAGCGGTCGCTTAACTAGGTGGACTCGGCGTGCCGAGAACAGGCTGCCAGCCCCCAGTCCAGCCATAAACGTGGCAACCGTCAGCACCACGGCGAAGATGCTCACGCCAAACTGTACGGAGAGTACGCGGGCCCACAGCACCTCATACGCCACGCTGGTTAAACCAAACAATGCATACAGCATCGTCAGCGGCCAATAGCTAGGTTTTATTAATGATTGTTGGGGTGTTATCAATTTAGTATTGCCCAGCCGGCCAGGTCAACTATCTTTTGACCCTCAATGATTACGAGAGGAATGTTACGTCTTGCGAGGTTTTATGAAGGTCATCCGTACCAAATCGCGTAAATATTCAGCGATAATTCAGCAATGACCATCGTTGCTATTGCTACAATTACGATACGCAGTATAAGCCTATCTCTTTGATAATTTCACATCACCTCATGCCCTTGAAATAAAAATCAGTGGCACCTATGGTTTTTTTTGTACTAACCAGTAGGCAATACTCAGCCCTAGGACAGCAAGCGCGGAAGCGCTGACATATTCATATGGCAAATGCTTGTAATCAAAAACAATAATTTTACGTGCGATAGCCATCAGCGCCGTGGCGACCACTAGCTTTACTGGAAAAACATCGCTTCTAATATACACAGTAATGTTTAGAAAGATTTCGATAGCGATCAATACCACCAAGAAGGCTCCGAACGTTTCCAATAAATCCTGGATCGATAGCACCAGAAATGGCGGCGTGGTGAGCTTTCCATAGAGCACATAGAGCACATCAATAACGCCAAGAATGACTACCAGCACCATCAATACCGCCAACACTTTTACAGCAACCCTGAGGACGCCATGCAACAATCGTAGAAACGGGTCAGTGTGTTCTTGTGGCAACTCTTCATGGCTCTCTGAAGCAACCTGTTTCATCAAATTGCTACGCAAGTGTGCCAACAAAGAACCAACTACATTTTTATGAGCAAGAAAATCAGCAGGTGAAACTTCTTTGTCTAAGAAATCGCCAAACCCCTCTACTTTGGCTAACCCATTAATATCAACATTGTCGAAACCCATGCTCCAATAGGGGAAAGAGCGCTCGAATATTTGCTTTTCCTCAATTAAAACATAATCCTTGTGTCGCTTATCTAATTTTATTCGCTCCAACGTCTCATGGACAAACTTGTCCTCACCCTCCAGAACCTGGAAAAAGGTCCCGCGTGAATAAAGCAATATCCCGGTTATATTGTGTTTATCATTTTCTGCTCTGGATTGCTTTAATAAATCCAATAAGTCTGCAGGGCTAAAATCTACTGTTGCCTTGCTCGCATACACACATCTAATCATAATGACCGCTCCTTTATGGTGACAGACATTTGGTAGCTATTCTGGCTGGCCGTTAACGCTCATGCCACTTATTCAACGGCAGTCTCAGCCAAGAGGGGCCGACACCCAACCAAGTATTTTGTGTTATCCAACTTGATAAACGATATACCTTAAAAATTAGTGCGTCAAATTGACTTAATGATACATTCATTGCGTATTTATTAGCCACTTACTATCCTTAAGGTTAAATGTGTGCCTAGCATTCAATGTTAGTATCG
>Ga0209553_1000032_pt1 | contig 68930 bp, 58 predicted proteins | sample LauGreFBDMM110DN_2_FD_188217 | JGI IMG/M metagenome (GOLD analysis project Ga0209553, IMG submission 188217) | Freshwater lake microbial communities from Lake Michigan, USA - Fa13.BD.MM110.DN (SPAdes) (version 2) | ecosystem: Environmental > Aquatic > Freshwater > Lake | place: Lake Michigan...
GCACTCCTGCTCAAACTTCTGCACAAAGTGATCATGCCACTTGATACGCGATAAAAAAGCCGTCATCGCCCTGCCATTTTTCTTCTCCTTGGGCAGCGATTTCGAGGCCTGATAAATTTGCTTGATCGACAAATTGCCCCATGCGATGTACACCGAAAGTCGACTACACGATTCCCTGCTTTGCGAGGGTTTAGAAATATGATAATGGTAAGATTTATGCCGATCCAACAAAAATCCCTGTAAGTATCGCCATGCCAAAGATTCGCCCCCCAACTGCATCCCAACAGATGGTGACTCTAACCGATGCAACCATTCTACGGGAACGGCAAAATCATCGAATTGCGCACCCGACAAAAGACCTACTTCATTGGCAAACAATTCGTTGCGATATCGATTCTCGATCAGCGGTTCCGACATCGTCACAAACCACCGTTTGTCCCAATCCACACGATCTTTGATGCCCCGCAGAACCCCATTTCGCTGAAATTCTTGCCATTCAACCCCGCGCTCACTCAACAACCGGGCGATGGCCTTATCCCGCAAAAACGACTTCTCAATGCCCGATTCTTGGTATGAAAACACTTTGGAAACCGCATAAACATCCAACAGCGCAGCAAACACCGCCTCTGCCTCACCCCAAAACACATCCACCTGCCTGGCCTCCGAATCCAACACCAACCCCTGAAAAGCGCGATTCATTTCCTGAATCGATTGCCACTGAAAGCGTAAATGTCGCTCCGAACAATCCGGATGCGCCACCAAACTCGGCTCAAAAACGAATATCACCCGGTACGGCAAACCCGATGCCTCAGCCGCTGCCAAAGGCGCGTGGTCGCGGGTACGCAAATCACGTTTGATCCAAACAATCTGCATTGGGGGCTTTTCAATTGTCAATCCTCAGTAACCTCGAACCTCTTTAAATTCTTTACGAAGCGATTTCTCCACCTTTTTCCAATAGGAGAAAAACGATGAAAAACTGCCTTCCACCTCGGGCGCCAACCAGTCTCTGGGAATCTCATTTCCCCGATAGTGCCTGTTCAACGGATGCTCTTGATATACAATTTCTACATGGCCAAACGGTTCCAACGCCCCAACCAATTCATCAAATTCACCCACAAACACTTGCACATTGGGGATTTCCATCGCCAGCGAAAGCATAAAATCTACACAGTGCGATGCAATCGGATATCGGTCAAAGACACTGGGTTCGAGCAACAGCAATCGGGTTCCCGGTAGCGCCGATTGAAATTGAGGGTCAAGTTGGTAATAGTTGTGAATGACAATGCGGTTATCTATAATCTGGTTTTCAAGCGATGTGTTTTCAAGCTGTGAGTTTTCAAGCTGTGAGTTTTCCTTCTTCGAACTGCCCAACTCAAACACCGGCAAACCATATTTCGCTACCGCCAATTTTAGGGCCGATTCGTCACAGTCACCATGTGGCAAAACAGCCTCCGCCGTTGTTTGCGCTTTCAAATCCTCTGGCACCGGGGCGATGGCCAAAGATTCATAGTCCACATCGAGATCGGTCCCACGCTGGTTTGTTTGCGTGTACCGATTGATATTCTCTTGGTTGGCGATGTATTTTTTGTTGGAAAATGTGCCGGCCACCCACTGCCAAGAAAGCGCGTTGGAACCCCAATCGCCATCGAGCAAATGGGCATACATCCACTGCGCAGGCAAACGCCAATGAGCGCCAGCCAAATTGGCTGTTAAAAAAGCCGTATACATTCTCAGGTGGTTGTGCATGTACCCGGTTTCCTTCAATCGCGATATTCCGGTGTCTATCCCTTCAATGCCTGTATTACCCGCCGCGATCGCGGCAGAAATCAATTGGTGTACCACATCCTCCTGCTCCCTGCGAATATCCTCATTGATCCCATCGCCCAAACCCTGCCATACCCGCTGAAAAAAATCGCGCCAAGCCAATTGCTGCACAAACCCAAACATCTCCTCAAAACTGTGTCCGCGCCCCAACAAATACGCCCACACCATACGTGTAGAAATCACCCCGCGAGATACGTAGGGGCCCAATTCGGTTACACTGCCCGACACATAATTTCGGGTTTTACCATATCGCTTCACATCAATGGCGGCCAACAGCGATGCCACCTTTTGTGCGTGTCCAAGGTTATTTATTTCACCCGTCATCGCTTGCTGATCTTGTTGTTAGAAATGGATTTTTGTCGACTGCAATGAAACCTTTGAACCGCCTCACTACGCAATTTTTGATGCTTGATGCTCACACCGCTGTTCACCCGCTTGCGCCACAAATTAAAACTGCTTCGCTTCAACTGCTTGCGCATCAAAGCAATCACCTGGGCCTCTGAAAACCCAAACTGAGCCTTTATGGCATCAAAGGGCGTGCGATCCTCCCAGGCCATCTCAATGATCCGATCCTCCATCACCACCCGCAATTCACCCTCCGAAACCGCATCAGGAATGGCTTTTGCCTTTGTGTTGCGCTCGTTGGCCACCCAAACCTTACCCACCAACTCAATCGGCGATGAAGCCTGAATTTCGATCTCAGTATCTGTCGTAATTTCTTGTTTATTCATTGCTCAATCCCTCCAAAAAAGTATTTGCCGCCAAAGCCAATCGCGCTCGCTTTTCTGTATCCATTTTATCGTACGACTTCACCATCACCCCCATCCGAGGATTCTTCAAAAAGAAATCGCGGTGCCGATCAATGAAACGCCAATACAACGCATCCCATACTTCGGTCCATTCGCCCTTCTCAAAATCACCCATCTTGATCAAATAATTGCTCCCACTGATATATGGCTTGGTGCTCATCATACCGCCATCCGCAAACTGTCCCATCCCGTAAACATTGGGCACCATCACCCAATCGTATGCATCCAAAAACAACTCCATGAACCAACGATACACCTCGTCAGGATCAAAATCGCACAACAACATAAAATTGCTCAGCACCATCAACCGCTCAATGTGATGACAATACCCATTCTTCAATACCTTCTTGATCACCACGTCAACTGGCGTAATCCCGGTGGTGCCATCGTAAAAAGATTGCGGAATTTTCCGCGTGTATCCCCAGTAATTTTGGGTGCGTTGCTTGCGTCCAACCGACAAATACAACCCTCTTATAAACTCACGCCACCCCAACAACTGTCGAACAAAACCCTCAATGTCGTTCAAGGGCAAATCTCGCTGTTGGTATTCATGCAATACTGCTTCAAGAACATCTTTGGGCAACAGCAATCCATTATTCAAATACACCGAAAGTAAACTGTGATGCAACAAAGGCTCTTTGGCCACAAGCGCATCCTCATAGGTACCAAAACCCAACAAACGGTGCTGCACAAAATCTGTCAACCACCGCTGGGCCCCGTCATGAGACACGGCATAGTGAAAATCGCCATGGGCTGCTCCTGGAGCAGAGGGAAAATGCCGCTCCACATAGGTCAACGCCTCAGACCAGTAAATTTCCTCGTCATCCGTTCTGCCCTTGGCCAACTCCGGCACGGATTGATTTTTGGGAAATCGCTGTCGGTTATCCTCATCAAAACTCCACTTGCCACCTGCAGGTTTGGCGCCATCCATCAACACCTGAAACTGCTTGCGCTGGGCCGAATAAAAATTGGCTTGTAAAAAGTGCTTTTTCCCAACAAAATATGATTTCACCGCAGCCCGATCTAGCAAAAACTGGGGCGTATCCACAAATTCAAGGCTCACATTATAGGCCTTCGCCGCAGCCTTCAATCGCCTTACCAACCAATCATCTTCGGGGCGATACAGCCCCAATTGAGTAATACCGTCAGCGCTCCATACACGCACACATGCATCCAATTCAACCGCACCGTCCTCAGCACCCAGGTATCGCACAGTCAATCCGCGCTTACTCAACCCATCTGCATAACATCGCATCGTGGCACGATGAAACACCAACTTTTGTTTGTGAAAAGCATATTGATGAAAAAACAATGCCTCCTCTACAATTGCCACCGTATCAACCCCGCTGGGGAGCTGATCAAACAGCTGATGCGGAAAAACCAGCCAAAGCGATGTCTTGAGGGTAGAAGTCACACTAAACTAACAAGTGTTAGTGTAATTGGTTTTGAGTGTTGCTAGCAAAAAAAAGGGGACAACGCAAAGCATTGTCCCCTTTCGTGAAGCCACGTTCACTTACGGACTCACCAAATTCAAACTGATATTGAAATACAAGGGGTTGGTCAACTGATTCACCATCACATAGGGCGCATCGCTGGCCAAACCAAAGGCACGATAAACCTCTTTCCCATCTTGCAAACGATCTACATCGTAGCGATAATTGATGCGATATCCGGCTTGGATCGACATCCAAAGGAAGTCTTTCAAAGAGAATTCATACACCATGCGCAAGCGAATTTCGCCCCTGCGGATTTCCAAATCCTCGTTTCTCAAGTTGCCACTGGCCGCATCACCACCGCGCCACAAACGATAACTCTGTCCTTCCAACTCATAACCCGCAAACAACATGTTTCTGCTGTTGATGGTTCTGCGAACATGGGCCCGCGCAGGGAATAAAATTTCAGTACCCCATTTGTTGGCCACATCGGTGGAATTATAAAAAATGATGGGAATGTAGTTCAACTCGCCAACCCGATAGGTTCTAGCCACACCCACACCCCACTGCTTTTTCTCCGAAGTACGTTTACCGTAAATCAACGCTGCAGAATACTTGGTGTATTTCAAAGGCATGAACTTACCAAACTGGTAGTCGCCACTCAAATCCGCCGAACCCTGAAACAACAAAAATTTCACATCGTTCAATGGCTTAAATACGGTTGTGTTTATACCCATCGTGCGGAGGCCATTCTCGCTCAACGAACGAAGCATCGGATTCTGCAATTGATCGGGCTGCTCAAATTTGTAGCGCTGCTCCCAATAGTTTGCCCCCATTTGCCACACCAAATCGGTGCGAGAAATTACGGGAATGTTACACCCAAAACGCAGTCCATTCGAAGTCATCACATGGGCACTATCTGGCATCGAATAGGGCTGTTTCAGCGACCTAATCGTATCGGCATTCATGTGATAGCCCATCTGATAATCGTACCCTATGCTGATCAACTTGGCTGGACTCAACCCCTCAATTTTGGGACTGCAATATCGCTTAGAGCCCTCAGCCGCGAAGCCTACATTGTCGTACTGACTGTAATCTTCCTCCGCTTCAACCGCCGGAACTGTGGTATCCTTGGGTGCTGCAACATCGGTCTGCGCTTGTAAAGCATTGCCTACCAAAGACAACGCCGTTAACAACAACAACCGCGATACTGAAGCAACCGTAAATTTGCTTGCTTGCATGAACCCTTACTTAACTACCATGCGCTTCCAAACATCGGTACGACCCAAAGCCGACACCCCAATATAACCACGAATGTCCAACGTATTGGCATTGGTCATTTTGATGGTACAGCTATAGGTACTGCCGTTCAAAGGATCGTAAATGGTGCCATCCGCCCATTCGTTGTTCCCTTTATAGACGAAATCCTTGAGCATGCGATAGCCCTTCAATGGCACGTTTTTCATGCTGGGATCAGGGTTGTTCTTATCAGTTTTCGGCTGTCCAGTAGCTGGATCGATGGGTTCTTTCAACCACACAAACTTGCCGTAATATTTGGCACCAATTTTTTCAATTTTTACGCGAGCTCTGCCATTGCTGGGCTCCCAAACACCCATCAAACGATCGGCTTCTGGATTTTGCTGAACAAATGCAGTTAACACGCCGGCCACCAAGACCAACAACATGGGTACAATGAACTTTCTCATATCTAATATTCTTAATTTTTGTAATTTAACAATGGATTGAAGACCCTTATTTGTATGTCAATTCAAAATCAAAATCGCCTTTGAACGACATATTCGCTTCCAAATCCTTCAACAAACTGGCATCCACAACAAGATAAAATTGCTTTTCAGCGAAGTACTCTTCAGCAGTAACTTCATTGGATACAGACAACACCGCATCAGTAGTGCCAGGCTTTACAGGATTCAAGAACGCCAACTCCTTCATTTTCAGATCGGGATTGTCGCTCGCCAAACTCACTACAAAACTGCCCACCCCATCAAAATTGGCAGAATCCACGGCACGGATATGCGCCGATTTCAAACTGGCACCCGTAATCCGCACCCCTTCCGCATAGCGCTCACCCAAAATATCCTTCAAATCAACGGCAACTGTGTATTGCGATGGGTTTGGTCCTTCAAACAAAGGCCCTTCTAGCGTAAAAACCACGTCTTTCAGTGAATAGGTCGTTTTATCGCCACCGCCACCGCAGGCAGTCATCAGTGTTAAAGCCAATGCGGCCGTGATTTGTAATAGTTTTTTCATCTCGGCAAACTAGTGAGCATCGCCATCACACACTATAGTTATGGATAAAATCCATAACATAAAATGAAACATCGTTTTTCAAAATTCAAAACAAATTAGAAACCATTACCTCTATTGGGTTGTTCTATTTCCATGTCGAAAAAAGCCATCGTTGTTGGAGCGGGAATCGCGGGCATCGCCACATCCATTCGTTTGTCCAAACAAGGGTATACCGTGGATGTTTTTGAGGCAAGTCAACACCCCGGTGGCAAAATGAGTGCTTTTGAAAACAAGGGGTATCGATTCGATGGGGGTCCATCCTTGTTCACGATGGCGCATTTGGTTGATGAGCTTTTCACCCTCTGCGGCGAGAATCCCAGCGACCATTTCAATTACCAGCAGCTCAACACCATTTGTCATTACTTCTTTGAGGATGGCACCCGATTTCAGGCACACAAATCTTGGGAGGATTTTGATAAATCCTTGCAGGGAATCGCGAGCGCTAGCGAGCGGAAGGCACTGAAAAATCAGCTCGAGAAGGCCGCATTCCGATACAATACCACAGCACCCCTATTCATTGAGCAAAGTTTACACAAAGCCCGCAACTTCTTCAATTTCAAGACCCTCAAAGGCCTGTTTTACACCCCAAAATTGAACTTGTTTCAATCGATGGATCGCGAGAACCAGCAGCGGGTGGGCAACCAATACCTCGTGCAATACCTCAACCGCTTTGCCACCTACAACGGCAGCGACCCTTACCGCGCACCCGCCCTGTTGAACATGATCCCTCACCTCGAGCAGCAATTGGGCTCCTATTACCCCAAGGGAGGAATGGTGAGCATTCCTACATCGCTGTATCAGTTGGCCGTTAAACAAGGCGTTACCTTTCACTTTGGACATCCCGTACAAGAGATCATCGCCCCAAACCGCAAAGCCGAAGGCATTCGTGTTCTAAACCAATCATCCGGGGAAACCCTCACCCTACTCGGCGATGTGATAGTGAGCAACGCAGATATTTACACCACTTACAACAAATTGCTACCCCAGCATACGGCCCCAAAGCGCACCTTGAACCAAGAGCGATCTTCGTCGGCGTTGGTATTTTACTGGGGCATAGCGGCAACTTTTCCCGAACTAGACCTGCACAACATCTTGTTTTCAGCGGATTATGAGCAGGAATTCAAAGACTTATTCGCAGGTGGCGCACCTTACACAGATCCTACCATCTATATCAACATCACCTCAAAGTGCGATGCCAAAGATGCACCCGAAGGTTGTGAAAACTGGTTTGTGATGATCAATGTACCCAGTCATGTGGGACAAGATTGGACAGCCATCACGGCAGCCGCGCGCAAGCACATTTTGGGAAAATTACAACGGATTTTGGGTCGCGACATTGAACCACTCATTGCCTGCGAAACGGTGCTAGACCCAGTTTTGATCGAAACCCGTACTTCCTCACACGGCGGGTCATTGTATGGCACATCCAGCAACAATCGCTTCGCCGCTTTCTTACGTCACAAGAACTTTTCAGATGATATCAAAGGACTCTATTTTTGTGGTGGAAGCGTACATCCGGGCGGTGGCATTCCATTGTGTTTGAACAGTGCCAAGATTGTGGCGCAGTTGATATCGGAGGAATAATCTGAGTAACTTACATGAGGGAATTTAAACCACAAAATATGCATTTACTGTACGACGACCAATGTCAATTTTGCTGTGCGATTGCCCGCTGGGCGAAGGCGCAGAATGCCGAGATTGAGGTTTGGTCGGTCCGAAGCACAGAATCCAAGGAGTTGCTGAAAACCCACGGCATCCATTTCATTGATTTACAGACGGTCTATTTTGTGGAAGGCGCGGTTTACGTGCGTTCCCGCGCCGCATTTCAAATGCTCCGCCACACGCACCGCCCCTGGCGCTGGCTCGCCCTCTTCCGCTTCTTGCCCTTATCCCTCACCGACTTCTGCTACAACTTCATCGCCAAGAATCGACACAGAATTAGGTGGTGATAGACAGTCCTTTTTGATCAAATCAAAAAGATACGATCAACGCAAAACCTGCACGTCGCCACTAAATGACTTGCGTTGTTTTTGTTTGCCAGTTGTAATTTCCAACGTTAGTAGGTAAGCATAAACTCCATTGGGCACAGGTTCCCCAAGGTAATTGCCATCCCAAGGGCCAACGCCCTGATAAATGCACTCACCCCATCGATTATAAATTCGCATAGAAGTGGTTCTACAAGAAATACAATGGGCTTGAAAGAATTCATTTTGATAAATTCCTTTGGAATCTGGGGAGAATACATTGGGAATCCAGACAGGCTTATCACAGGCAAACTCAGGCTGTATCTCGGCTCGCTGTCTACAACCGTGTTGATTTACCACCCACAATGATACACGTTGGGTGTCCATGGTGCTATACAAGTTCGATGGTGTACTTGAGCCATCCCAATAAAAATTCAAACTATCCGGCCATGCAGCAAATCGCAGCGCCGAATCCAAAAAGCAAATGGTCGGATTCAATTGACGGTAATTGTATTTACTTGGAGGATGTATCGATATTTTAATAATCTGAGTATCTGAACAGGATCTGTAACCTGCGACAATTTCGTATTTTCCCGCGGTATCAAAAACCAACGTCCTGTTTGATGATTGGCCATTTACAAAATACCATAGGGCTGGAGATAAAGACATTTTCCATTTTTCACCAATACATAATAGCGTATCAATATCGCCCCCCAACCTCGGTGACTGATTCCAAGCAATATTGACGGCCAATTCTGCGTTGCAGCCACTAGCAGTATCGATGAAGTAATAGGTAGTTTGAAGATCTGCCTGAGTTTTTATCAATAAGTCACGTGACACCTGCACGGCTCCGGGTACAGTTTTTAAAATCCATGGATTTGGAATGGTCCAAACTAAATTAGCAGAGTTACAAAGCGCTGTATCTATTTTAAAATATGTGGGATTTGGGGCCTTCCTCACGCTGGCTAGATAGTTAAATTTACAGCCAATCATATTGAACAATGTGGCCTGGATTAAATTGGTATCATTATAATGGTGTGTGTAATTGCTGTTTATAACAGTACCAAATTGCCATTGGGCATTGTACTTGGTGTCTGTTTTAAAACTCACAGAATCACCTGCACACAAGATGTATTCAGATTTTAAAAATGGGGACTCTGGGGGCGCAACATGATAGTTCAGCGTGTCGGTAAAACTGCTTGTTTTCACTTCAATTGAAACACGGTCTACCAGGTGTATCCAACAGGAATCACCTTCAGACAGAACTTTTCCTGTGATCAGGTCTGTCCAAGTGGCTTTTTCATTGGTGGGGATAAATGCCAAAAAAGTATCTTTTTCACACAATATAGTTGGCGCGGCAACGCGTCCATTATGATACATTTCAGGTTGCATAGACAAGTTGTCTAAGAAATAATCCGCGTTGCGAAGTACTTTGTCGGCATATCTCCTGTATTTCCCGGGGTACTGCCATTGTTTTACATAGGGCCAATCACCCAACATGGGATGAAGACGATATCGCATACTTGGGTTCCATGGGTAAGATCTTTTTCCATTATCTGTAATGAGGTTAAAAAGACTATCTGTTTTTTTAGGAAAAGGAATCGTATCGTTGGGGAAGTACTGAATGCTATCAGGATGTTTTTGTTTTAGCTGCAGCCAGCTTAAAGACTGTTCAGCCTTGAAGCGATGATTGAATTGTTTGGTTTTGTCGGTTTCAGCAAACAATGGCATACTCCAAATGTCTTGAGTAATCAACGGTGTATTCTTCTCTACAGAATCACTAAAATACCTGTTCATTAGAGTAATTTTCAGGTTGTTGTTGCGCGCATAGTGATTGGAATCAAGGGTTATGTTGCACCATGTGACACAACCAGAAAACAATTCACTCTTTTCCTGAAATGAAGAGTATGCAGGTCCTATACATTGTATAAACGGGAATCTATTGCTTAATTGATCGAGTGAGCCCGTTATTCTCCTTTTGTAAATTTGAGTAAGAATAAAAGTATTAAGGTCGTAAGTTAGATCTAAACCAACAGAATAGTAGGCACCAGTCCTCGTTTTCACTTTTAATGGTGCAGCCATTTGATATAAATTTTTTCCGCAAACTCGAATTTGACTTATTGATTTTGTAGCCGAAATACTGGTGAGATGATCGGTGACCTCTTTAATCTCGGAATTCTCGTATTGATTTTTTAAATGAAAATGAAATGTGTCTTGATAAATCATACTATCAAAATTGATCTGGAATTTTTCTCTGTTTCGTACAACATGCCAAGAATTTAACATGTAAGCCGCATTCGGCCCCCGAAAATAATTATTCACACCACTTAGGTACAATACCGTCCCGATTGGTTTGTAATTATAAATATCAAGAATATTAACAATTACAGTATCCGCATATATTTTTGAAATAGTAAATTTCTTTGCCCATACTTCTTTTGGTATTTCAAAATTGTCGAACTTGGAAAAATCTCCATTGGGGACCATCTCCAAAGCACTTTGAGATAGCCCCAAATTGGAGACAAATAGATACAATATGAAAACAATCTTTCTCAATTGATATTTTAGTAGTTCAACTTGATGAATTTTCTTGTAATGATTTCATTTTTTGATTTGCATACAATGGAGTACGTAGCTGGTTTAAGACGATCTATATCCAAATTAAGTTGCTTTTTATTAGGGAATAAACTCATCACCGACTTTCCTGCTCCATCCAAAATCTCAATGGATTCAATAATTTCAACACTTTCAATACAAATTTCTGAAGTCACATTTGGATTGGGCGAAATTTTAAATTTTTGAATTTCTACATCCTTATTTCCCAAAGCTTCAACGCCAGGTGCTGGGGAATTAAAAACCACATTCGCATTCGAATCCAAAGGTGTATTACCAATACTTTTATCACCCGGGTATGGATAATCACTACCGTCGTTGCCATAATTTCCAACTTTCATAGTTGACGCGCCACCGAATGCTGCATAACTGTAGTAACAATTGGTTTCGGTAACATTTTTTCTTGACGGATCATCCAGATCGGTTAAGGTGTGACTATTGAAGTCATACTCCGCCAGTGGCCATTTGGTACTTTTCACTTGAACGCGAAGCTTACCTGCTTTCATGACCGCTTCTATGTTGGCAGTTGGATTGTTTTGATAAGGGGTTGTACGCTTAGTACCCATCAATTTTAGTATATCTTTAAATTGTGTGGGATTAGACATCGGACAGTAGTAATGTAAAGTGCTACTTTGTTCATATTTCAATACGCCCCACGTAGAATCAAATTGAAATATGCTTGAGCCATATTTGAAATCCACATATCCTAGTAAATTCGCTAAATAATCAAAACCATCTTTACCGTTTAAACGGCTAAAAACGGTATCGCAATTACAAATATTAGTGATTGTCGTGTCAACACACCATTCGAGAGGACTGCAGTTTGAAGCATCAAAAGGTTGTGTAGCACCATGATTTATTTTTCTTCCCAAACCAGGTACACCCCCTTTACCCGCCTTACCTCCATTTACCTGAAACAACGCGGCAGGGGGATTTAAATAAGTATTTGTTGTACTCTTCCCAATCCCAATAACAGGTTGTGGTTGATTAGACAAATACCAAATAGAGCCAGATCGACCTCCATCTGTGGCGTCACCCCCATTCCCCGGATCGCCAGGGTCGCCATAACCGCCATTGGCACCAGAAAAATGAATTGAACTCGAATCACAATAACCCAGTTCCCCTAAACCTCCTTTTCCACCATCACCTGCATGACCACCGTGACCACCGTTTGAACCGTATCCACCGTTACTCAGAAATCGCCCAATGTTTGAGGTAATCAAAGCACTATCGCCAACAAGAACACCAATCTTTGCGATCATAATTCCACCACCTCGCGAATTCTTTTGAAGGGGTTCGTTTCCGTTTTCTCCATTAAGACCAGGATCGCCACTGATAGGCAGATTATTCAAAAATCTACCGTCACCACCATGGCCACCGCCGCCACCCCCCGAAGCAGCAGAAAAATTAGACCCCAAAACTCCAGGGCGGCCCATGTTAATTCTATATGGATAATTGTTATTGAAAGTGGTGTTTGTAATTGTGGGTGAGTATGAATAAGTTGTCCCTGAACCTCCGTTATTCAAACCACCATCTCCATTAGTTCCATTATTTGTAAAAAACAATATTTTACCAGTAATTGGATCGGGTGTATAGCAAGGTGGAACATTTACCTGAGGGCGTCCGTTATTATTGCCCAAATACATAGCAGATCCAGGACCACCCACGCCAGGAGTACCATAATTCATGGTATACGGAGAAATTCCTTGGCCACTAACATTCACATAACCCGCATTTACATAAAACGTATCACAAATGAAAGCCAAAACACCGCCGGTATATTTGCTTTCATCGTATGCATGACATGTAATTTGGCCGTAGTTCAAGGCTATTGATCTTACGGTAGTAACCTTTATCAGTTGAATTTTGCTCATAGAAGTAAAAGCTCCCCAACCAGAGGGATTGGTTGGTGTCACAGTGCATGAAGTACCAGTGGGAGTGCCAACAATAGTACAACTTTTATGGAAGCCAGCATTGACTCCGTCCTCCATAGAAATAAGTAGACAGTAATCACCGTTTGAAAAACTTCCAGATAAAGAGCCAGAGTTAAACAAAATAGAGTAGTTCGACGACGATGGCGAAACATTGGTTACACCAACCCTGTTTTCGTCTAAGTAGACAATTTCACCGTCTGGCACTACTTCTGCAATAGGTTGAGTTGTCCAACCCGTCATTTGGGCAGTTGAATTCCGGCAAATAAATGACAAAATCAACGCGGCTGTAATTTTAGAAATTTTATTCATTTTTTTAGTTTTTAGTTCAATTTCATTTGAGGGCAAATTGCAAAATCTGATGAATTCACATCGTTTTTGTCACAGCAGCGAAAAATTATTTCTTACATCGCCTGTAGTCTCTAACAAGCACCGGAATTATATGTGCATTGATTTCAAAACAGTTAACAAAGTGATGGTTATTATGAGCAGCGCACAGTGGGACAATGTATTGAACATTGGATGCGTTACCATGGCATTTAATAATGTGCCCGCCAATTGTAGCTTTATTTGTGCAACCTTTCACTGAACATACTGACGCTCTCATTCCAGTGTGTTTCTCCCAGTGAGAAATCGCAGGTCTGCAGCCACAACCCAGTTCTTTTGAGCCATTTGAATTTTTATATAAAGTCATGGGTTCAAATCAAAATGATTAAAAAACAATCTAATTGGTAAATTCTTATCAATTTAACAGGTGCTAGCATGGTGGACAAGGCACTGTATTTATTTTGGGCAAATTGAAAATTGGTAAAAATTTACCAAGTATTTGCTTTTTGAAACATATTATATTGCGTTTGAAACATACAATCATGACAAACAACAATCACGAAATCACCTTACAGGAAGCAATCACAATGACCCATGCTTACCAAAACGCTCCTCAATTCGCCGGACAAACCAAAGCTGGACTAATATCTGCAACCGCAATACAAGACTTACTAAACCAACCTGGTTGTGTGGGTGTTCGTATTTATTTTGCTCTGGACGCAAACAATAACTTAACCAACGTACTTGTAGGGACAGATATCCAAGAAAATGACATAACTAGCGGAATAATTTTAGATCGTCTGATATATTGTCCTGTCCGTTGTAGCGCAAACACTCCTTTATTGTTTCCGTGACAAATTCAATAGTTAATTTAAGTTTCATTATTGATCAGAGTTTATTAGCATTATTAGTTATACGTATTGTTTATTCATGTATCAATTCAAAACTCAAGAAATCCCACCATGCTTTGTTAACATTCATATTTCTATCATTCGTTAACAGCATTATTTATCTAATACAAAAAGATCAAATCAATCCGAATTTATCACACGCTAGCGTGCCTACTTTTTTTAACTTGTTAATATTCAGACCAGTAAAAAAAATTCATTTTGGAATTGCCATAATTTTATCAATTGTAATTTTTATAGTGGGAAACCAATATTTAATTTCCATAAATTATTTATTGTGCATACTAATTCTGACTAATCAAGCGCTGGTGCTATCCAATAGAAAATCAGAGGCAATTAAATTGAGTTATGTGTATTTGCTAATGGGCTTAGACCAACTTATTACGTTAGTAATATTTCAAATGGAAAATCTAAAAACGAATTGGAATGATTCATTTCTATTGTATTATTTTAGCTTCATACCTTTAATTATCTACCCTTTAGGCTTATTTTCTATCCATGCTAACTTCAGGAGACTCTTTCTTACTTAGTTTGTTTTTTATACTTATTCCAGCTCTGACGATTCTTGCTGGCGTCTTTATGTATAGCAAATTAGTTATAGCAAGATATTCAAAGGTTATCAAAAGGTTGTACAAAATGAATTTCAATAGCCTAGAGACAGAACGAAAAAGAATTTCTAATGATTTACATGACCACATGGGCTACAAGATTCTGATAATGAATAAATCCCTTGAGAATTTAAAGTCAAATCCTCTATTGAAAAACAATTTGGAAATAGAACGGATTGAAAGCCAAATTCGACTTTTCCAGTACGATATCCATAAAGTACTTGAATCCATTCACCCGCGCGAACTCTCCAACGGAAAATGGCATGAAGGCATCTTTAATCTTGCGTCTGAGCTTAGTATTGGAGATACGAAAATCTATGTCCTGAGCCATACAACGATTTGTCCAAAAGAGGAACACCTTTTACAATCCTATCGAATTATACAAGAGAAACTCGCTAACATTATTCAGCACACTAATCCCAAAAAAATCCAAATAGATATCACACATGAAAAGGATTTATTGGTAGTCACCATCATATATGCATCAAAATCTAAGCTCATCGATTACACATTCCCGAGATTGTTTACTTATCGTGGACGTGGCTTGAGCATCATTAATGATCGTTTAAAAATTATTGGTGGGGGCAATGAAATAAAATACACAGACGGTTACACCATTGATTCCATATTTATTCCACTATGAAAATCGTAGTTTTAGATGACCACCCTTTAATTCTTAACTTTCTACAATCAGAAATACAGCAAATTCTCCCTGAAGCTCAAGTATTACTATTTCTCGAAATCAACCCAACTCTATATTACATCAAAAAGAACATTGTTGATTTTGTTATTTGTGATTTACAAATTGTCACAGGCAAAAGTTTAGCTGTACCAACTATCTGTTATGAGAGAAAAATCCCATTTATGGTTTTTAGTTCTCACACGAACAAAAACATTTATGACCAATTGAAAAAATTGAAAGTAGTTGCGTATTTATCCAAAGCAGCACAAGCAATCGAAATTACAAACGGGTTGATTGCCCTATTTAACAATAGACAATATTTTTGCTCATTTACAGAAAGTCTGGCAAATCACGATCCAAGTGTATTTTCCACTGATCCGATTATTGCTACACCGAAACAAACTCAAATATTAGAACTACTAAATTCGGGGTTCACTCAAATAGAAGTATCTGAAAAACTCTCCCTTTCTGAGAGAACAATATACAATCATTTAGCTATGGCTCGTGATAAAAATGATTGTCAAACAACTGCAGAACTACTGCGCCGTTATAAATTCTGGAATTAGGTTCCTTTGCAAGGAATTGCATTAATCCCCTGACTCAATCATCTGTTGAGTTCAATTCAATTATCTAAATTGATAAATTTTACTCAAGTATTTATTTCAGATTATCTCCTACTTGCATTTAAATATTGACAACGCAAATTTGTCAATATAACCCAATTCGTTCACAGTTCATTGTGACTGAAGTGGCGAAGCTGTAGTAAAAAATAACGAATACAAAAATTGAAATGAAACAATATGTAATACAAAGGCTCAGATTAAAACCTCTAAACCAAAATCAACCATAAACAAATTAATTAAATATACAACACATGAAAAAATTACTTTTACTCTTAATTACTCTTTCTGGAGTTTTGCATTCAAAAGGACAATGTCCAAATCCACTCGGCAGTTCCGGAGGTCAACAATTTGGTCTTTGCAGCCCAATTTACACCGTTGATTTCAGGAACACAACAGATTGTGACATAGCAATTTGGTGGAATTATAAAACGAATTGCACTGACCACTTGATTCAGTCTTACGGTCCAGGGACAAATGTAGTACCTGCAACCGGACTACCCGGCATCTGGAATACCCATCAGGTCTATGAAATTAAATCTATTCTCCCCAACGCAGGAGATGGAGGAAATTGCAACCCCTCGAAATGCAATGCCCCCTGCTTCATGGTCGTGGAAACACCTCCACTTTCCGGAAATTTCGTCTTACCTACAAATTTATCATTTACCCAAATTCCAAATGGTGGTACATACTGCGGTTGGTTTATTTGCAACGGCCAGACCGTTTGTGTAACTATGATGTTAGTAGGCCCTGGACAGTATTCCGTAGATTTTCATTATTAATCAACATTAACTGAGCACCATGGGGAGAAAAAATATAATTTCTCCCCATCTACTTAATCTACATGAGATACATAGCTCTATTTGCCGTAACTATTTTATATTGTAGCTATTCTAAAGCTCAACACACAGGCAATATTTGGTATTTCAACGATTCTTTAGGCCTAAAATTTAGTGACAAAACAATTCTAAAATTAGACGATGGTGTAACCAAACTCAATGGTGGCACAAGCGTTATTGCAATGGATGATAGCCTAGTAATTTATACCGATGGATCTAACGCTTGGAACACTGAGCATAATCCCATTATCAATGGCACCAGAATTTTAGGCAATGGGGAACAATCATCTATGTTCTTGCAATTAAAAGATGATAGTGTCATTCATCTTTTTTCAAGCTATTTCGTTGGAAAATATGGAAAAGATTCAAATGTAAATGGGGTTTATCACTCAACTATAATACCAGACCCTAAAAATAAAAACAACTTCATTCTGGCCAAAACCACAAAACTAGCCAATGGTTCTAATCGTTCTGTCACAGCGAAAAAAGCTTCTAGTTTCGATGGATATTGGATAATATTTCCAGAATGGAACACCTCTAATATACTAATTTATCGATTGAATGAAAATGGTATAAGGTTTCATAGAAGAGAAAATGTACTGCCTCAAAAACACATTGGTTTTTCACAACTGAAAATATCTCCAAATGGCCGCTACATCGCCTTGATGTCTTGTAATATTCCTGGGGTGGATGAAAGCATTTGTATTTACGACTTTGATAATCAAAAAGGCACGTTGTCCAATTATCGGTCTATTAAATATTTTAGAAGTATTGGTTTAGAATTTTCACCCAATGAATCTTTTCTGTATATAATGGGTAATTCAACCCGTTTTTTAACCGATAAAATATCAAGGGGCATTTACCAAGTAAACATAGACAGCATTGAGGCTAATTCCACATTAAACAAACACAACTCAACATTCATTTATAAAACTCTATCTGATGCATCTTCCATGAGCATTACTCCTCATGGTCAAATTTTCATCACCTACACAAGCTCAGGAAAGGGGTTTTCATCTATCATGAATCCAGATTCATTCGGTATCTCGTGTGATTTTAGAATAGACTACATTCACTTCAATAATAGACCCTACAATGTCAGCATCCCAAATATCTGTATTGATTATATACTTCAACCCTATTTTGAGATTGAAAACGGCTGTAAAGATTCATCGATAAGTTTTAAAATCCATAGAAACAGGGCGGATTCCATCACTTGGATATTCGGAGATGGTTATTCCACAATCAATAAATCTAACTCTTGTCTTCATAAATATACCACCGCAGGTGTATTTAAGGCATCAACAATTTTACATTACAGAAGTCGCAATGACACTATTTCCAAGGAGATCAAAATAATGAGCATAAACAAACCAAAACTTGGAAATGACACATTACTCTGTAAAGGAGAAGTTTTGAATTTGAAAATTACAGACTCAATGGGCACTAAAATTGTCTGGAATAACAAAGACAGTTCGAGTCAATATAAAGTATCTTACCCTGAATCATTAATTGTTCGAGCCACAAATGACAATTGCTCCGTTTCAGACACCTTGAAAGTAAGTTATGTAGATTGTAATCTTTCAATAGATTCCCTTTGCTTTGGCGACAGCACCTCTTTTAAGCTTAATGAATCTAATTTGGACTCAGCCGTATTTAAATTAGATAATGCCGTTATCAAGACGTCATTACATGGCAATGTTAAACATAAATACATCGTAGCAGGAGAATATCACCCTATTGTTCGGTTGTATTCTAATGGGTTATTCAAGGAAATAAAAGACAGCATTAATATCATTAGGATAGAGGACAACTTTCTGATTGATACAATTACAGCATGCGAACCAATTGAGCTCAAGAGTACAGATTCGCGAGTTGACAATCTCTACACATGGAATACCGGCTATAATGGTGAGAATATCGAAGTTGGTTCAACAGGACATTATTGGCTGAGAATTGAAAGAAGCGGATGTTACAGTATTGATTCGTGTTTCGTGCAAATTGAAGATTGCGAATGCCCCGTTTACATTCCCAATTCATTTAGTCCCAATGGTGATGATTTAAATGATAGTTTTTCCATTTGGACCGAATGTGAATTTGAAGAATTATCGATGAAAATATACAATAGGTGGGGAAGTTTACTCATTGATAATTCGAAGTCTTGGGATGGTACTTACCAAAATTTGACTTGTCCTATTGGTGTATACCCATGGATAATAACATATAAAGACAAAAACAATCAGATTCACTATAAAAGTGGAACTGTACATTTGATAAGATGATTACCTCTTCCCAGTATTTCAGACAACCGATGTAGTGTTTCAGGAATATTTGCCAAATTGTTTCCGGTAGCGCTTTTAGGGCTACTTACACAGTCACTGTAAATTCAACGAATAAACCACAAAATGAAAAATAATTTATCTACAACTATTCACCGCATCGCTATCATTGTATCGCTTACATTGATTAATAGTAAAATACTAGGCCAGTGCAGCCCCCCAAGTTCTACAGTAACAGTAAACAACGAAATAGACTTCCTCACGGCCCTGAATGACGATTCCAAACATATTCAAATAGCAAACAATACAGACCTACAAATAAATCTAAATAACAATTATTACTTAGCATTTGGAAAACAAATAATTTTACCCTCCACATCTAGCCTCATATTGGATGGCCAAAATATTTATTCCATTTCTAATTCTTGCTCAGGTGCACCAGGGCCCAAATTAGGTGGTGGTTTTATTTTAGACGGAGGCCATTTCACACTTAAAAACATAACAATTAAAAATTTAGAGAATTTTTTACAATCATCATTGAGTTATATCGGACCCCAACCCCTCAAAAATATAATTATCAAGAATGTTAAATTTCAGAACTGTAGTAACTCAATCTTTTTTAGTGGGAATTTCTATCATTGGATTAGAATTGCAGATAGCGAATTTGAGTGGGACAATAATTTCATCCCATATATTCAATCTTTAAATTCACCCAACTTCCAATTCCCAGCCCATATCAACATCCTATACAACTTTGATGCTATCGGAAATACCTGGATAACTAATTCTAAATTCAGCAATAAAATAAGTAGTATTAGTCATCAATCAGCAAAAAAGGGTACCGGTATAAATATTCATAACCATGGATTATATGTTGGTAAACAATGGTGTAATGAAAATGCCGAAAGTCCAAACATACCATCAATACCAAGTTGTCCTCAAATTTGCGGAAATGGAAATGAATTCAATAATTTATTTCAAGGAATTTATTCAAAACAAAGCCACTCTCTAACACGTCAAGTGGAGATTTCCAACAATAAATTTAAGCAATGTTACGGGGGAATTATTTGCGATAGCGATTATAACAGTTTTATTTCCAACAACAGCATAGAATTTGATGGCAGTTCAGAATTGGAAGAAACGTTATTCGGAATTAGAATGATTGAAAGTAGAAACTATGATATATTGCAAAACACATTCGATATTGTATGCACGTATGATGTTTGCCAAGGAATTGAATTACTGGATTGTGATGATGCCACACCTGGCACTCCCCCTCAAATTACAACATATAAAAGTAATATTAATTCGTATCAAATTCATTATCACGGTTCAAATTCCACAGGAACCACTCACAATTCCTGTTCGATTGCTCCAGGGGGATTCTACAGTAATTCTGCGATTGGCATCGCATCTTATGGATATAATATAGGTGCAAACATCTCTTGTAATACATTTGATTTAAACCTCGTCAATGGGGGATGTCCCAATAGCTGGGTAATTGACGTTTATCTTTCCACATTGCCCTCGCAAACGATGACATACACAAAAACAATTAATGAAACATGGGCCTCAGGAAATAGTCCGAATTGGAACGACATCGGCAATATTTTCATGAGACATTCTACAGCAAGTAATTATGGCTTTGTTTCAAACCTCCCAAGTTTTATATCCAACAATATAGATTACTACTATAATAATTCAATAACAAATTCAATCCCTACAAACAACAACTCTATTTCCGGGGGCCTCAATGTCAATCCTATAATGGTCAACAATCCAAACAATTTCAACTTATGCCAACCGGGAAAAACATGCTTGCGATTGGAAGGAGGAAACCAATCTGAAGGCCTAAAAATAGCGCAAAAAATCGAAGAAAAAATCGAAGAAAATTTAAAAGCCATTTTGATAGAATCCGAATTCGGATTAATCAAATTTCATGAAAAAATAATAGCAATTAATAACACCAAATACTCAATATACGATAGTAATGGCAATGTTTATAACAACATCAACGAAATCAATAGAAATGGAATTTATTTAGTCACATACAACAATAATACTGAAAATAAAAAAATCAAATCGCAGTTTTTTTTCTTAAATTGCAAGTAAAATCATTGAGCAAATGTTGAGGACAATTAAGATAGTTTTACAAATACTTACTCTCAACCTGTTCGGTCAAGATTTAAAAGCTCAAGATTTAAATCACAGATACTTTCAAGCATTAAATAACAGCAAAGCCAATATCTGGAGTAACTACAACAATGGTAATGGTTTGGGTGAATATTTTTTAGATTTTTCCACGGAACCACCTTTAGTATCCCAAGTCAGTGTCAACTCAACCGAAATACATAAAAATAAGCTCTACCATCCACTGAACTCCACAACAATTAAGGATAACCTGATTTATTTATCTCGTTTTACAATATTCAATAATTCCTCAGTAAACCATACTAAAAGCAGTGGCAATCCTAGAGATAAAGAAGGTAGCCTATACAAATGGAGTAGAGCTGCTGAATATAGAGAATCAGCGATATCCCCGCCATGGGATACCACGCACGTTTACTTCTTTTCTTCCCCAGATTCAAATTTATTTAGCAATGCTATTTTTTCGCACCACCAATGCTACAAAACATCATTGACTTACCTCTTAGACTCATCAGTATATAAAATGAGCTCTGAAAATTTGGTTTGGTTTACCACTAGCTTGAAAAGGCAGTTGGTTTCTTCTCCAGTTGTCATTGCGGCAAAAGATTGTTATTGGATTGTGAGTACCGTCTTTTGCAATAGCCCCGGGATAACAAAATGGGAAATAGCCTCAGTTAAGTGGACAAAAAACGGATTTGAACCTCCAATATTTACTTCATACGACAAATTTGAATCCGTCAATTTTTTTCCATTGATTCCTCAACAACAATGGGCTAATAAACAAAAAATCATCTTTGACGATGGAGGTATCAGCGATTCTATTTACCGAGTTGCACAATGTAAAAAAGGGTTAACGCACTACCTCTTGATAGGAACATTGGATACGATATCTGGCAAAATCATAAACCAATCATACATTAATACGTTAAGGGACTCTGCATATAAAAATCTCAAATACACTGATGGCGACGGTGTCAATTATAAAAGAGAAATCAGAAGTACATTAACCCGTAATTATTCATTAAAAGCAGCTACCGCATTTTCTCCTAACGGTGAAATCTTCTACTTCTCTGATAGACTTGGAGGTCCAGGTATTGGTTTTTTTCAGTTAAGGATAAATGAATTCAATCAAGTGGACTCTCTTTTTTATCAAATAATATATAAGGATTTAAAATGGTCAGGCTACAATGAATTAATTGAAGACAATGTAAAAAACAGTTGGTTGTCTCAAGTCGAAACCCACAACTTAACAACGGTTTATTTTTCAACTGCCCCAAATAGAAAATTATATCTCGGGCACTATGATAAAATTGATAACGAAGAGCTTTATTTGAGTCAAATTGATTTTCCGGACAAAATGGGTCCCGCCATGGGATTTTCAAAAAGAAGCATACTACTTCAAAAAGGTGGAGGCCTATTTGTTAAATACAATAACTTTTGGAATTCATTTCAAAAATGCGATCCCTCTCTCAGTCCAGCGACACCATGGACTCCATACTCAACGAAGTACGCTTATTTTACAGTCAAGAATGTCACTTGCGGAAAAACAACTCTCCGTAATTTGTCCCACAATAATTTTGTGAGTTATCAATGGATTTTACCTTGGAGTGATACTTTGATCACTACACAAGCAGATACTAACATTACGTTATCTTCACCGCAAACTGGCCAATTCCTGGTTAAAGTTAAGGCCATAGATAGAAATGGTAAATTCCAATGGTATTCAAGCACAGTCACTTTTAAAGCAAATCCAATTGCCAAATTCAAAACCCAACAGTCAATTCATTGCCAATGGGTAAACATTGATTACACCGATAGTTCGTACTTCCCATTTACTGGATTGAAAAATAATTGGAAATGGTATTTTGGTGATTCGAGTGCCCCGTTTGAAATTCAAAAGCCCAATGGTGTTTCCGCCCAAAACATAAGTGCGCGCCATTCTTACACTAGACCCGGAAAGTATATCACCACTTTAGTTGTTTCGGACGGGTATTGCACAGACACGGTATCCGCCGAAGACTCTGTTGCCATCCTACCCGCACCAAGGCCAGGAATCACGATCGATAAAACCACTGGGTGTTCACCGTTGAACGTTGAGTTTGGGCGCTTGTATACCGATCCTACAGATTCTACAATCTATCATTTCAAACCATCGTTGGTGCCGAACAATCGATTTGATCAGGCAATCAATAAAGTCCTTATTCAACAGTCTGGTCGTTTCACCCTTTTTCAGAAACTCTACGGGCCTTCAGGTTGTATCACGCAAGATTCAGCAAAGTTGACTATCACCCCTGGAATTACTGCTGGACATAAGCCTCAACTCAAACGCAGCACGGTCATAAACAACTCAACCACACTCACCGAATGGAAGCCTGTTCCGTATGCCAAAAGCTATCAGGTGTATCGCAATGGGCAGTTACATGCCGTTGTGAACGATACATTTTTTAAGGATTACCTGTCGACCGAAATCGACCAATCACACACATACGAGATCCAAGCCAAAGACAGTTGCGACAATCTCGGTGGCTTGAAAAGCAACATCGGAAAAACGATTTTTTTGAAAGTCACGGAGGTAGAGCCCGCGTCAAAATCCGACTTTCCAACTGCGCTGCTCACATGGTCGCCCTATGAAGACTGGGCCACAAATGGCGGTGTGAAAAGGCATGAATCATTTGGCACCTACGATATTGAAACATCAAATTGGCAGCCTTTGAATAACCAAAAGGATACCCAATTCAGCGACAAAGATTTTGTGCAGCCCAAGAAATTTCAGAAGTGCTATATCGTAAAAGCCCAAAGCAGCGACCTCGCCTACGAATCGCAAAGCAACAGTTATTGCTTGGGATATCAGGCCACCTTGTTTGCGCCCAGTGCATTTACACCCAATGGCGATGGATTGAACGATGAATTTGAAATTTTCAATTATGGGTTTGATCATTTTACCTTGACGATTTTCAATTCATGGGGCCAAAAAATATATGAGCAGGAGGGATCAACCGCTATTTGGAAACCCGCTGCGGATATGCCACAAGGAGTTTATGTATACACGGTTAAGGCTTCTCGTGAGAATAAAGAATACACGTTCAGCAGTACGGTGACGTTGCTCAAATAGAGATTTTAAGATCCTATTTCCTGATTGAATCTTGCTAAAAGAAAACCGAGCAAGATAAAATCAGCAAATCAAGCCTCTATACCCTATTTGATATTAAATAAATACCAAAAATGATACTATATCTATCGGTTAGAACTACATAAATTCGCAGCATGTCTTTTAATCCTAATGAAAATCACTCAATAACATTAGCGGCTGCTTCTGTTATGACCAAAGCTTATAGAGACGCCGATATTAATTCCAAGATTGGTGGCTTTTTCGGAAAAGATGCAATTCAAGCAATTTTAAATCAACCTACTTGCGTAGGTCTTAAGTTTTATTTTGCTCTTGACAACGGAAACCTCACGTTGGTATTATGTGGCGCAAAAACTGATGAAAACGATTTGTTCGAAGGTGTTCTCGCCGAAGACTGCAAACCTGATCCCCCACATCACTCCACAAACAATCCATTAAATAGTTAATTGATTTTTTTAAGTCTAAAATTTTCAATTTACATAGCCCTACTTTGTTTGGGCTATTTGAGATATGTCAACTCAAGTGATCGAAAATACATGATATTTTCTATTCTTGGTATTTTAGACATAGTAACTAACCTGATTGATCAATTCATATTAACATCTAATCTAGAGCTATTACTGATCAATAATTTGTTATCAGTAGGATTGTACTTCATATTTTTTTTAGCGGTTAAAAATATAACAATTTCACGCACAAAACTAACAACTTTATACACTCTTTTATTAACATATGCCTTTATCTTGTTCAGCCAAGATTGGCCAAAAACAAATATCGATTTATACTCAAAATATGGATACTTGAACACCTTAGAGTATTCAAATTTTTGTTTTGCTTCGGCAATCATTTGCCTAATATTGTGCACCCAAACTACAATTAAAATCGTTAAAAGCGATACGCCTTCATTGAATATCATATTTATTATTTCTGGGATAGCAATATACAATATTGGTGCTCTTGCTGAGTTTGGAATGGGTGCATATTTTATTACAGAGAGTCATTCACACAATGAATTTTTAAACTTACTGATTCCTATGAGGTTGTACACTTCAAAATGCTTTATTTTAATTGGTCTAATATGGAAAAATTAGACCAGTTCACACTAACCTTTTACTTTTCTAGTCTATTCATTCTAGGTATTATTTTCATCTTAATTTTGGTTACACTCAATGCCAAAAAACGAACATTGCTGGATGTACAGAGAAAAGAATTGGAATTTGAAACCATACTCAACAAAGTACAACTCAAATCCATAGAAGATGAAAGAAGAAAATTGGGCAGTATTTTACATGATGACCTTGGCCAATTATTAACCTTGATTCACATGCAGCTTTCTGAATTGAAAAAAAATGATAGGGATAATTCATCGCTCAAAATGATTGAGGACCTCTGTAACTCAGCATCAGAAAGGTGTTCATCTATTTCAAAGATGCTCTTTCCGGCAACATTAATTCGCCTTGGATTTATTGAAGGTCTACAAGAATTGATATCCGATATTCAACACGCAACTAGGATACACATTGAATTCAAACATGATGATTTCGAACTATCCGATGATAAATCCAGCAATTTATTTCGAATATTCCAAGAGTTATTAAACAACACTTTAAAACACGCAAAAGCGACCAAGGTCAACATACACATTCACAACACCGAACTCGGAATTTGTGTAAATTATTCCGATAACGGAATTGGATTAAATAAAAAATCAAATGTCGAAGGATTAGGCACCACTACAATCAACACGCGACTTCACATACTAGGTGGTGAAATTGTCACTTCGAACCAGAAAAAAAAGGGATATACAATATCTTTTATCATGCCATATGGAAAAGATTAAAATAATCATTGCGGAAGACCATCCACTGATGAGGTCCGCTATATGTAGCAACTTGACTAATGGCTCTAGTGAAATTGAAATCATTGGCCAATGTTGTGATGGAATTGAATTATTGGAAATTCTCAAATTCAAAATCCCCGATATCGTCCTATTGGACCTTGAAATGCCCAAAATGGACGGGCTGGAAGTTCTGAAAACAATTCGGGAAGAATATAATAGCAAACTCAAGGTATTAGTATTTTCTGCAAATACTTCAAATTATATCAATCTAAAACTCATGCAAATGGGTGCTGATGGAATAATATTCAAAAAAAGCTCCACAGATGAGTTGATTAATGCAATTAATGTTGTTTACAAAGACTCGGTGTTTTTTCAGGATTCCATTGCTTTTAAAATGCTATCGAACAAGCATAATTTAAAAAAAGAATCATTAGATCATTTCAACAATGTAGACTTTGCAATACTGAAATTAATTTGCCAACAAAAAAACGCAAACGAAATCGCACAAGAGATGAAAATGTCTGTGAATACAATAAATAAGTATCGCAGCAAATTAATGGAAAAAACAAATTCCCAGAATTTGGCCGGAATGGTAATTTTTGCAATTCAAAACGGCATATACGTTATCCCAAACAATACACCAGAAAGTCTTTAACTGCGCAAGTTGAAACATCAATAAAAGCCCTAATCAATTGGAAATTAGGCGCTATACTAAGAGATTGGAAATTTTCAGTCTGTAGTATCTGTATGCTTAATTTCCGAATAGACACGTAGAATATTCTTACCAATTTTTGATTACAAACAATACAAAAATAGGGTTAATTACTGCCATTAAATTTAATTTTCTACGATTTAGTTTTGCAGATAATTAAAATACAACGACGCCTTGGGTTTGTTTTAACAATGCACAAAAAAAATATAAAATAATCGCCAAATCAACATCATCAACCAAAGTGTCAACTGACCACTTCCCAAAAAATCATAATGTTTTAAACTAGAGTTTTAATAGCTATTTACAATTCCAAAAATTGTATACAATCATGAAAAATCAAAATAACCGAGCACTTATTCTCTTGATGCTCTTAATTACACTATTACCTATCGATTTATTAAGCCAAAAAATCGACAAAATTTACGGTGAAAATATCACGGGCGACGATAGCGCATTTTACCGCGACTTTGCAAATTGCAAATCGAACACAGACTATTCAGCAGGCGTTTATGCGATTAAAAATGGCAACAAATTTAAAATGCGATTTGTTAATTTCAATTCGAGTGGTAACATAACAATATGCAGAGATATAGAGCCCATTGGTCAAAACACGGAATTTCACCCCTTTGATATTAAGCCCCTAAAAAACAATAGTGGATACATCATCGTTGGATACACAAGGAGACTTAACGGTATCCTACCTCTTATATGTAAAATCGATAACTTAGGAAATCCTATAACAACCAAGGAGATCTGGAATGGTGGCTTTTTTTCCAGAGTAATTGAATTGTCCAATGGTAATTTTGTATGCTGTGGTTCTCATACTGGAACAACTCAACCTGTTGCAGCGGTCAGAAATGCATTTTATGCATGCTTTGACGCAAATTTCAATTTAATAAATACCCAGATCATAATTGGAGCCTCTGCAACCATCCCTGTTGACAACTTCAACGATTTGGTGGAGGTCGATAATCAAGAAATAATCATTACTGGAACAGTGACGGAGATAAGCAGTGTATTAGGTGCCTCGGCTCGCCTAACAATTGCAAGAATAAACCCTAGTTCAGGTGTTGTAATATGGCAAACGAATCCTTTATTGTTCAACATTGGCTCTCCAAAAATCAGCATTTTGGGAGATACCGCATTGATCTTTGCCAATTCTGTTGATATAAACGCTCCATTCATGGTTAGTTTAAATAAAAATAATGGCAACTTGTTCACTTTCGAATACATTGAAGCTAATCCTACAGGTGGCTGTGTCAATCCAATTTTACTTCATATCCCAATTTTTACTGGAATCTTCAAAAAAGACCAAAACACACTGTACCTCACGGGTAAATTCACAACTCCCACAGGAGAACATAATTTTATCGGGGAATTCGACAATTCAACACATACTTTTAGTAATAATTTTGTGTACGAAACCGTTGCCTTCAATAGCTGTAAAGACTTCACTTGTTACACCACTTTCGGGTCTGGAGGAAGTAATAACCCAGCAATATCTAGTATAAATAACACTGCACAAATTAACCACTCTGAGTTATGTACAGTGACATACAATACCAACAATTCTATTCCATCTTCCTCACACGATAAAAACAAATTATGGATTTATAACAACCAGTCCTCCACTGTGCATGGACAAGCTTCATTTAATTTTCATGTGATGTCAGGAAATTTCCAAAACCCAATACCGTTAAATTGGGATAATTATTTCATCACCAACATAAATACAATTAACACGAATAGTTATTTAGTTTTGCTAAATTCGTTAGACTGCAGCTTCAACTATCCCTGTCCCTGTCATGATTAAAAATAATAATAAGTTTTTCTTTTTCTTTTTAATAAATGCTGTATTTTTAGTTGTTAATGCACAAAGTTACAGTGTAGGTGGTTATACAGATTTCGAAGTAACGAATAATTCAAAAATCACATTTACAATACATCGTCAAAAATGGCAATATCGAAGCTTTCAATACAGGGATACTCAAGGTTTAAAGCTGTATATCTTCATTGGAAATACCAAAAATGAGGTTTACCCCACCTACAAAAACTTTCAATACCCCCAACACAAATGCAAAACAAACAGCAGTACATATCCCTTTGGTCCACCTAACGGAAAATATCTCGAAGTAGTTTATCAATACACGCTCGACATCAGTAAAAAACCATTCGATAGTTTAATCAAAGCACAACCAATTGTAAGGATTTTCACGCAGACAGCTGATAAAACGGACATGTCCTTCACATCTAACATCATCTACGAACCTTATCACGCTTGGTCAAGTGAAATCAATACCAAAACGATGACAAAAGGCGATAAGAGCATCACATTCAATAATTTAAACCAAACTGTACTCACGCGCAATCAAGCCATATACAGCAATCCCGGCATTGTTTACAATCCAAACGATTCGGTTTTTACCGAATTGGTGCCGATGGAGACCGACATTTGGGGCACGAGTGTAATGCTGGCATCAAACTTTTCGTACAAATATCCATTCACTTGCTATTGTCCAACTGGAGGCAATGCCTGTACACCCAAACCCAACAACAAAAACAAGCCCATTGGGTTTCACTGCGACCCCATCACTGGAGCCGTTACATTCTTTAGCAACTCTAAGGGCGTAATCCCTGACATTTACGAAGGCGCACCCCTTGTATTTAAAACATCCTGGTACTCCAAAGACGCATACGGCAATTGGCATTTCAAAGGCAGCATCACGGTGTTAGCGATGAAATTCAGCTTCACCGACACCAAACAATCTTATTGGGACGTCCCCAATTTTGAAGTGCCGTCTCGGGTAGATATTTGCGAAGGAGATTCTGCCACCATCAATATCAGCATGAGCGATACTGGCTACCTCGATACCATTTATGTAAAAATCGATGGTTCCCTCAACCCCAAATACTACAGCTACACGGTGGACTATTCCTTGAAGTACTTGCCAAAAATCAAGCTTTTCATCAAACTCCCTTTGGGCGCAGATTTCAGCACCTATCGTACACTCAATGTCAGACTTTCAACCTCACGCTGTGATGATATCCAAGTTAGCAGCAGAGGCATTGTGGTGTACAACCAAAAATCCATACAATCCAAAATCGTCATCTATCCGGGGCCCTGCAACTCTTTCAAAGCCCAAATCAAATCCAGCAACAACGGAATGTTTGTATCGAACAGTTGGTCAGTGTACAAAGACTCTTTTGGCTCTAAACCGATCTACACTGGCAAAGGAGATGTCATCACCCTCACTGCCCTGGAAAAAGCGAAATACTACCTCGCCTGCACCGTGAGTTCACCGAGTGCTTACTGCAGTCAGAGAATCTTCCGCGATTCCGTTGACCTAATCAAATTATGGCCCGGACTCGATTTCTCCCTCAACCACAACACCCTCTGCACCGCAGACACAAACCAACTTTACACCCCCATCAACCTGTCGGGCTTTGCCTCAAAGACCACCCGTGAATGGCGGTTCGACACCACCAAAATCACAAAGGATACATTGCGAAAGAACTTCACATCAGCGGTAACGCTGCGATTGCGCATCACCGACACCGCCGGTTGCGATTTCAGTAAGACGTTCACCCTGTTAAAAGACAGCGTTTACCAACTTGACCTCCCTACACTTGAAACCTTGTGTGGCGCACAAACCGTAGAATTATCGGGCAGCAATACAGTCACCGGACATGCATGGTCGGGAGATTGGGCGATAACCACTGGCACCAAAACCACCGACTTGGGCACCTCCAAAAAGCTGTCTTTGTTTTTAGATGCGCCCAAATCAACCATCACGGGCAAGTTCACTTCCGTAGATGGCTGTGCGATTGCCTTGATGCGCGAGGTAAAGGTAGATACCACACAAATTCGCATACCCAAAATTGCCGTGGTGTGCAAGGCTTCAGACACCTTCAACCTAAACAACATCAAAGTCACTCCGAGCGGGGGAACTTGGTGGAACGCCGAGAGCAACAGCGCAACCTTACAGTTGAAAAAAGCCAACAGCGATTCCATGATGGCCATTTACACCTACAGCAATTCACAATGTTTGTTCATGGATTCAGCGTGGGTGCCTTTGGGCGATACCGCGAAACAGAATTTTGTGACGCCAAAATCCGTCTGCGGGGAATCGGCACGAGAAGATCTCACCACCCTATTCAATCCATCCACAACGGGCGGCACTTGGTACAGCAAACAAGCGAACGTTTCAATTAACAAGGGCTTGGTTATTCCACGAAACATAACTGCCAATACCTATCCGGTGTATTATTTCAGCAACACATCGCCCTGCGGGCAGCTAGAAACGCATTGGCTCACGGTGAATCCAAAGGTCATTGCCATTGATGCCAAATCAAACACCACCACGGCCCAAATACCGGCTACGATTCTGTTTGAGGTCAACAATTCACTGGGAACCGCGGGCACCACTTATCGTTGGTTTTTCAACGACCCATCTTCGGGAAGCAATGACAGTGCACAAGTGAGCAACTGCAGCCACACATACACAAAGGCAAGCACATATTATCCGTTTGTAATTGCCAAGGCCGGCAACTGCGTGGATACGGGCTATTGCGCACCCATACAGGTAAATCCGCTGTCGCTGGAAGAGAATAAGACCTATACTTTATTCATCAGCCCCAATCCCACATTGGGAAAAGATATACAAATACACTGCGATAAGTTGATCAAATCGATTCAATTATTGAATAGTCAGGGGCAAATGATCATGAATCAAAACTGTGATGTCAATGATTTCACCGTTAACACCAGACAATTTAGCCCTGGCATCTATTTCGTCAAGATTCAATTATATCAGAACTCAAAATCAATCGCGAGACCGATTGTTGTAAATGAACCCTGATCTTCACTGACATTAATTCCACCTTTCAATCTCTGTTAACGAAACTATAGGGCATTACGAGATAAAAGGAACTGCCGACAAGAGTATTTCTTGGAATAAACTTAAAGTTTCAAGTCAAAATTCGCACGACCATTTAGTAAGTGGAATGATGCTAATTAGAATTACAAATATTGGGTCAACCGAAATGACTTTATACTTTTTAAAACACAACGAAGACTTTGAATTGGTGCCTGAACCAAGATGGTCTATAATACGTAAGAAATGAACGAAACAATAAAACATATCCTCGACAACAATCCTGGATTAATAAATATAATTCTAACAGGAGTATTTCTGCCATTAGGAATTTTGTGGTTAACAAATCGAAACCACCGACAATTAAAAAGAATTGAAAAAAATCTTGACCTGCAGTACAAGACCAAAGACGATATTCGTGAACAGGAGAAAAGAGTTTATGCATCTTTGTCAAAAATTCTCTTTGACGTTCAGCAATTACACGTTGCTTTATCCGGTAAATGTGTAGACACAAGTTGTATAATAGATGCATTAAAAAGGTTCGACCTTTCTGTAAGGAAGTGCCACGATGAAATTGCAGATAATATGCTCTACTTGTCATCAGACGCTATAAATCTTATTTACAAATTTTACAACTCTATTGGACAATTAAAATACAACTGCAAGAGCTTGACAAACGAAAAGAATATGAAATGGCTAATGTTGTGGTTTATTATTCATCTCAACATCTCGCTGATTCATTAATCGAAATTCAAGACCTATTTATTTCTCAACGCAGTGAATTAAAAGTGCAGTTTGACAAGACGAGACAAGAAATGATGAGATATTGTTGTGGGCAAGAACCACCGAAAGAACTTAAGGAAAAATATGAAGCACTTAAGGCTACTATGATTGAACAAAATGTATTGTAGCAAACGCCATACGCCTAACACAAGTTTTGCGTCAGGCCTATTGTCAAGCAAACATTTGGAATTGTTTATTTATTCAGTTCTAATGAAGGTTCAGTATTGTGCACTGAACTAGCACAAACTTACACCTCATCACGAACTGGCAAAAAGCCTTTGTCGCCTAGCTCTTTGATAATGCTCCTAATTAAATAACTATTATCAAATCTAAGAACATACTTGCGCGTACCCTCATTCTCTGGGATTAACATTTTACGATCAATTAATTTTCTGATTTGTCGAGATACTTCTGCATCCGCTTTTCCCGGAAAAATATCTTTTATATCCGATGCTGAAATCACCTGCTTATCTACAACTCTTTTAAGAATTTTAGCTTCAACATCTGTGATAAACTTTCGTTCTAGAGAATGATTGATTGACGGAAGTAAAATCTCCTTGCGGAGGAAATTATAATCAGACAACTTATCAATCTTTTCAATCTCATCTTTTAGGCCTTTTAAAACATACTCAATCCATGAAGTAAGACCTTCAACTGTGCCGTTGTCGGCTTCAGACAAAAAGTTGTAATAGTCATTCCTATTGCTGCAAAACACCGCTGTAGGATTAAGAATCCTACCTACATTTACGTTGAACCCAGCTTTAACAAGCATGGCGTAAGTAAACAACCTTACGGTTCTACCATTTCCATTTCCAAATGGGTGAATCCAAACAAAACGATGATGTGCGATTGCTGTTTTGAGTAAATCATATTTGGGGCTATCATCTTTATTTACAAATTCAAGCAATTCATTCATGTAATCTTCAACTGCTAACCATTCAGGCGGCTTATGTGAAGATTTATTTATTTTTAAATTTACTTTTCTATAATCCCCTGGAGTTGAATCACCTTCTCCATCTGGTGGTGGAAGTAAACCATCAACTATTTTTTTATGCATCTCACCAAGAAACGCCCTGTTAATTGGGTAGTCGTAAATATTCTCTTCTATAAAAGCCATCGCTTTTTCAATATTCTGAATTTCACGAATACTTGGATTAACAACTTTGATGTCCGATAATTTTGTCTCTATGTATTCAGCAATTGTTGTGTTGTTCCCTTCAATTCTAGCTGATCCGATACTTTCCAAAGTATGAAAGATGTGTTTCAGTTGAAAAAACACTTTAGGGTGAGTTGAGCCCCCTAATTGCTTCTTACGCAAGTGATCCAATTCAATGATTAAATCCGTTAGAGCGGAATCGAAAGTTGGCTCTACCAATTTCAAATCATAATGTTTAAATACTGCTTCTGACATTTGAATTATTCTTTTGAATGAATTAACATGCACGCCTGCAATGAATTAACAAAAAAATTTAATAATCCTTTGTTTGACAACACTTTACAATTCTACGTCAAATTTAAACAATTAACAAACAGAAGTCATAACTTTTGCGTTGTTCATGATCAAAAATTCAGTATCCACCTCAAATTCGACCTTAATTTCAAACTTCAGTTAGCATTTGAAAATCGCCCTACACCAAACAAAAAGCACTATCACACAAAACCGGAGGCACCCCTTTCGCTATTTTCATCATCCCAACCATACACCTCACCAAAATGGTTCTCTCCGATGCTGAATTTGCCTTGAAATGGATGTGTGATGACAAAATATCTCCCTCCCGTTCTTATGCAACACTTCTCCTATTATCTCTGTATAACTTGTCTTATAGGGGACTAAATCGGTGCATTTTGTCCGTTTTATGACAAGTTATAAGCGTTTATTTCCCATACCAAAAACTATATTCATTTAGGTTCATTATTAGTCAAGTACATGGCTATTTTCACAGTTTATTCGCAAATGCCAAATTGTAATGGCTAAGAACAAATTTCGTCGCTTTCGAATCAAACCATATAATAAATATATATAACTATTTACACATCAATTAACTGACTAAATATATTGGTCAAAACTCCGCTCAACAACATGAAAAACAAATTATATAAAATCTCTTTTTTTGTCCTTTTCGGATTTCTTACACTTGCCAAAGGAAACGCACAATGTGATTGGAAGATTTACTGGGGGATGGATTGTTCGTCCCCTATTATAGCTGTCCAAGGCTGTGGCTCAACTTCTTCAGTTACCGTTTTTACCTGTAACTCCCCTACAGACCCAGATTGTGCTTGTAACGATGTGCCCGTATACAAAGACAAAACCGTTGGCGGAATTGAACCTCTTTGCAGTTGTGATTGTTCCAATGTAAGAGTATTATTAAATGGCGTCCCATATTCAAATGGTGCGTTAATTTGTTGTGGCAATCAAAGCGATCCTTGTTTGCCATGCAAATGTGGAGTAATTGTAATAGATTGTAATAATAAAACAATCAAATTTACCGACCCATGTTGAAGAAAATTAACCTGATTTTATCATTTCTATTGGTTGTCAGTTGTTCGGCCCAAATTCCTACGCCTCGTGTTCAATGGGTGAGTGAAATTCAGCAATATGGACAGCGCAATACAGGCTTATGGATAATCCCACTACCGAGAAAAGCTACATTCGACAGTTTGGGCAATGTATACACCCTATTCAGTGTGGGCGATTCCTTGCGACTCACAACAGGGGTTTATCGAAAATCAGATGGGGTTAGTTGTGTCTTGGCGAAAATCAACAAGAGCAATGCCTCTGTGGCCTGGGCTTATCCCTTTAAATCCAATGATTCGAACATGTCTCTAACAGACATCGTGATAACCAATAATAATCAGATTACGGCGTTGATAGGGCATTCGGAAAACGGCTCTTATCGCGGTAAGTCATACCCCGGCAACGCGCCTCTTTTCTCCTTCACTACCCAAGGCGATCTGCTGTGGTTTAAATCGGGAAGTGGCATCCAAGAATTGCGCTCGGTGAACCAGAAAAACATCGGCATAGGTTATCGAAAGGGCAATGACACAGCTTTTAGTCACCTGAAATTGGACTCATTTAATGGTTATTATGCAATTGAACTAAATTCGTTTGGACAAACAATCAATGCACAATATCTAGGCACCGGCGGAGAAAATCGGATCTTGATGTTTTCAAAAGAATCTTACTTGTTGCAGGTTGAAGTATCCAAAACATCGAGTTTCCGCAACACAAAGAGCACATACAAAGCGGTGGATCAGCGCATATCGCCGCCCAGCGGAAACTTGTTGGATGTCATCACCATCTGCTACGCAAAAAACGGAACTATCAAATGGATCCATCGCGCCGATACGGCTTCAGCAAAGGCCATGAACAGTAACTTGTGCTCAGACAATCATGGCAACGTTTATTTGGGATTGCTTTATAAGCGCAATTGTCGTTGGTTGGGCAAATCGTTTAGAGTTCCCTTTGCGGGAGACCCCAACTGTGCTCTGGCAATTTTGGATGAGACAACAGGTGTGGTGAAACGATTTCTGTTTTGCGATACCAACTCTTACAGCCCATACAGTTCCTTCAAATTGTTAGAAGGGAACGACAAATTGGGCGTTAGACTTCGCATCGGAGGCTGTCCAACATCCATGTGGCCTAACCTCCCAGATTCGGTAATAAATGCAGGTGGTACGATGTGTATGATGTTTGATTTCAACGGTAATTACCAACAATTCTGGCAGGAGGAAGAAGCGCAATCCAGTTACAGCGCATATGAGGCAACAACATCTTTTTTACATCAGCCTATGTCAAAATACACTGCAAATGTCTATTTTTTCGACGTAGAAATTCCCAACAGTACGCTCAATGCAATTGCGTTGGGCTATGCGTCATTGAACCTACGAAAATCTGAACAATTGGACATTTCCAAGCACGGGATGCGCGTATACCCGATTCCCTCTCAAGGTGTGGGTTGGACGGTAGAATCGCTTGACAAGTTTACTACCATCACTATCCGCGAATTGACGGGTAAATTCATTGGGGAGATGGTTTTAGATCGTCCAGTTTATCGATGTGAATTCAATGCACCAACAAAGCTACAGCCATTGTATTTATTGACTGTAAAGTTCGTCGATGGCAATACCCAAACGCGGTTGATTCAGTGATTCATGTAAAAGAAAACACCACCTAAAATGTTGCCTAGACGATCACATTTGGATTATTATAGCACGTTACTTATTTCAATTATGAATAATAATGCCACCAAAGGAAAATTATTACTAACAGCAATGATCCTGCTGTCTTCATTTATTATAACAGGCTGCAAGCCCGATGAGCCTGAGCCAAAGAAATATTTGGGCAAATTCTATATCGGCGAAATGAGGAATTACACATTCTTTAAGCCCGGTAGTATGTGGGTATATGAATGCGATAGTACAGGAGAGCTTGACACGCAAGTAATGCTCAAATGCTACACATGGTGGATATCTACAGATTATATTGACTATGAGGTGATGAGCTTTCAACGTAAGAGTCGCAATGAAGGAAGCCTATACTCTGATTTTGCAGCAACTTACAATATCCCATACAGTGCAAATTTCAAAAAGGAAGGCGACTGGTTGAACGTTGAAAAATCACCCAACAAATTAAAACGCAGCGGAAAAGACCAAGTGTTTTTCACACCATATGACAACACTAAAGAATTCAATGCCGACGGAGTCTCGCATACCAAATACGTGAAATTGATTACCAACTATCAAATGAAGGATTTCACTTTTGATACAGTGAGAGTATTTATGGCAAGGGCTTCTTCTGCTCATCCTATCACGAATCACCCATTTTACAAAAATCTATACCCTTACTCCAACATAGAATACTATTTCGCCAAAAATGTGGGTATTATCCAACTAAAAATTACAGCTTGGAATTCTAGTACAAATGCTGATAAAAACCACAATTGGAATCTCAAATACTATAAAATCATAAATTAATATGCAAAAATATTATTTTTTACTGTGTTGCTTGTGTAGCATTTTCAAAGTTGACGCACAATCGATTGAGGTTGATTTAGAAAACAAATACTGGAATTATCGGGACAGGCTAAAAAAGAATTTTGTTCAAATTGGACCTGAACCGGGCCAAAGTATTACGGCTGCACAATTATTGGAATTTTCGAGTCCTTCAGATACTCTTCAGTATCAAAATGGCGTTTTGAAGAAGGTTGATCCAAAAACTTACAAAAATAAAATGGTATTTGGTGATGTGCTTGTAGATCAAGGTTATTATCTAGCAGTATTATCGAGTGAAATAAATATACTTACTCTTGAGGGGAAGCAAAATACAGAAAGGTATAACGCTGCTTGTATTGAGTTATTCTGGGCAATTCATGCTATCGACAGGCTAGATGACAAAGCGGAGAATTATCTCAAATATTCTAATCAAGGCATTAAAAATGGATTTTTAATTCGTAGTGATAATGACGAGAATTTTTTGAGTCGTGTTTCTCCACTAAAGAAATTAGATCCTCAAAGAGTTGATTTCTTGAATTCTGGTGGAGCAAACGGGCCGGCTATCAAATTCAAGGACAGTTCAAATGGTTTTGTTAGTGGCGTATTTGATTACGAAGACTATAAAATCAACAGCGCAAATCCAAGAGATGATGGCGAAGGTATTAGCTGGATTAAAGGTGCTAATTGGAATGGAACAACATATAATTATGGTAATGAAATGAGCCAAGACCAAGTCTATGGTTTGCTCATGGGTTTTATGTGTGTCAAACAATGGACTTCCCCAACTTTGTCAATCGATCCGGATGGACCTAAAACAGTATATACTTCAAAAAACATCCACACTTGGATTGCAGAAATCACAGCTAGAATAATGAATCATATCAGTAAAGATTTCAAGCACAAGGTATTCGCTGGAGATGTAAGTAATGAATTTGAAAAGTTAAAATCAGAGAGTTGCGATGAAATCATTAAAAAACCCTATTGGTGTGACACGATTCAACTAACAACACCAGATACTTTTTATTATGCATTATATGATGATACAGGCGCATTTGTGAATTACGATACTGCTATTGTTTATTTCAGAGATTCTATAAGAACAAGCAGTGTTTCCTTCCCGGGTGCCAAATTAAGAGATTGTAATCTTTGGCAACAGGCTGTTGAGGCTTATGATGAAAAAAAATTCAGAATTTCAATTTTCAAAGAATCTAATTATATTATTACTAATCCGGTCCGCGATAATAAAATTGTAACTCGAGGTCATTTGGCCGTACCGTTTGCCGATACATCAATAAACAATTAAAGATAAACGCTGTAACCCTTACACACAAAGACTTTTCAGAATTTTTTCGAGCAACAAATGAGCAACTACTCATCAGTTTTCGAAATTATTGAGCAACACAACAGCAACAAAAAAGAACGGTAAAACGAAGATATTATAAAAACTTGATAGTTGTATTTTCTTATCGAATTTTATCGTTTTTTACATTCACCCCCCTATTCAAAACACACCCCGATGAACAGTGAACATTTGAACAAATGAATATTGAGGAATGGGTTATAATTTTGGATTGAACGCATCTTGAATTGCTCTCACGCCATCGACTTCTTCGGCAAAAGTTAATATTACAACATAAATCAATGTAAGTAGACCTAAAATTCAAACTGCGCGTCATTTACTCCCGACGACTTCCGATCTGAATTCAATCCATTGTAGAGCAATCACTCAATCAAGCACTTGATCTGATTCCCGTTGCCTTCTATCTCAATGAAGTAAATTCCTAGGAAACAAATAACACTAAAGAGCAAATACAATTCAAGATAAAAATTTACCAAGTTTTGTGTTTTTGAAACATGCTATTTGCACCCGAAACATACAATCATGACAAACAACAATCACGAAATCACCTTACAGGAAGCAATCACGATGACGCTGCTTACTAAAACGCTCCTCAATTCGCCGGACAAACCAAAGCTGGACTAATAACCGCTTCCGCCTTTCAAGATTTATTAAATCAACCAGGTTGTGTGGGAATGCGCATAAACTTCCCTTTAGACTCGAATATTAGTTCAAATTCAATCCTCCACTCCAACTTTATACTATATACATAACAACTATTAATCTATATTTAACTCAGCAAGAACAAATTACTCTTAATAATTTATGTCATTTTAATACATTTGAATAAATTCCAAAATCCTTTATTTGATGTGCATTAGAAATTTGTTCTCCGAGCACTTTCTTTTCTGCTGCTGAATGGTTTTCCGTATTTCAAAGAGTCGGATGTCCTTTCGAAATAAATAAGTCCTGAGTCGCGAGCATACCATTCGCGGGTGATTTGGCGAGCGGAGATCGAGTCATTTATGGTATTTGTGGTTTCATGGTGTGTTTGAATATATTTACCACTGAAAAATATACTTGGGCAAAGTTTCTTTTGTTTATAAAAACCGCGCATTTCAAGGATTGTTGAGCCGTTTGCAAGTACAAAACGATCTGTTGTATCAGACATTAAATACAAACTATAAACCCGCAATGGCATTGTTTTTTGAAATTCGGTGCGTTCAAGTACATTCTCGCCAAATCCCAGTCTAATACTATCCAAAAAATGAAAATCACTGTAGCGTTTGTAAATAAAATAACGATTTACAGCGATAATCGATGGATTTCGTACCCAAACCTCTCTATTACTGCGAAAACCGTCTTGCACCAAAAATACTAAGCTGTCCGCTTTGAAGTCAAAATAGTGTGAGTTCTTGACTGGATACACATGGTAATATATTCGATCGTCTTTGCAGGCACTGAGTAAAACAATAAAAATTAATCCCCACCTCATATTGCCAGGGTTAAGCCAAGTGAAAGTGTGCTTTTAATGAATGTACTCGATACCCTGACAGATTCTTGTTGACCACCCGCATAAATTTCAGCACCCGTATAGATCCATGTTGTAGATTTTGGTTGCCATACAGCGCTAGCGGAAAAGTTGAAATGAATCTTTTTCTTCAATGGCACACGGTAGTTTACAGTGGTCCCAATGTTTCCCCACAATACTGTGCCGGATTTGCCATAAATGCTGTTTACAGTCGCCAAATTATCATTCGATCCATCCGTAAATCTCACGTTAATACTGCTGTCGATACAGTTTAGCCTATATGTCGCGAGTAATTCAGAAAAAACAGCCATGCTTAATTCACTATTGCCGATGGTTTTTATTCGCCTTCCTATTCCCATGGGTACTGAAAAATACCGCAGATCAAATGTTTGTGATGCAATGCCCTCCTTGATCAGTGGGTTGTTGAACTGTAGGTAATTGATTCTTAAATTATTGACATTGTGCTGTAATCCAATTAAACCAAACGCCTTACAGGCCTTTTTACCAAAATTCACATCCAAGCGCTGATGATGTCCCAATGAATTACTTAATGAAACCTCTGTGCGATCAAATAAAAAAGGATTTTCCTTAAGAGTAAAAGTCATTGCGGAAGGGCCCAAGTTTGCTGAAATATTTACGTCCCACTTATCTTGTGCATTGAGTTCAACGGCAGCGAACAAGCAGCTTAAATGTATCAATATGTTTTTGAACATGGATTATTTAAGCATTGGGTTTAGTACAAATTCATGGTTTATTTATCAATCAATTTTAACGTAAATGTTACATTTGTTCCTTTTATTTCCAATTCTCTAACTCCGTTAACAGGAACTACATTTGACCAAGCTACAGGCAAAACTTCCTCTGTGACATTCGACAAATCAAAAATAACAGGATTTAAACTTAAATCATGAAAAAAAAATCCTTTACTAGGACCCGTTAGAGATGGCATTCCGCTTGAACGCCAATGTTGTGCGTTTTGAATTCCAAAACCATTGAATAATGGGGCGAAAAAATCAAATTTACCTCCAAAAACAAAATCTAATTCATATAAATTAATGTACACCTTGGCTTCTGTCATGTTAAAATGATTTGAAAGTAATATTCCATCCATTGACTCATTTTTCAGATTGACTTCCTTCCATGTTGCAGTACCCCTTGATTGGGGACCTGATTTTTTATGTATAACTCTCTTTACTTCATTTTTCTTCCACTTTTGTTCAATTGGTTCGTTATTAATTGCTTCAAATTTACCATTTGAATGTAATACTACAGAATTTAATGCCAATCGATATTTACTTCCTAAAGCAGAAACATAATGTTTATCTAAAACAAAAGGAGTGCCCCCTTTCGTTATTCTTTCGTCATCATCTATTCTTATCTTTGATAAAAATAAACGTTTATTAAATTGATTGCCACAGTCCTGGCAACCAATATATTCGCCACACGCAGAATCACAGTACCCATCAGTACAATCCCAACCACCTTCACAATTTGATGCATTTCGGCCCCCACCTGTACTTGACACCTCGTCAAAATCTACTACTACTATATATGCCGTAGAGTTCACAATATGATCTTCTACAATATCATCATCCAGGGACACTCTGTCGACCGAATTGGTTGTGGAATTCCAAACGAACCCTGAGTAGCTATTTTGTCCTAAAATATCTTTAGGTACAAAAATCAAAGAACCGTGTAATGTAGGGCTATAAACACCCTGTATTGCAAATTCAGGTATTCTTAGAAGGGTAAAAAAAGCCTTTCCATTAATTGTAAATGTTGAATAAAAATCGGTCTGTCTTGTTGTTACAATGGGAGGTGTTATTGTATATATGTTGCTGCAATATAACATTGTCTGAAAAAGATCACTTGTTGTAGCTGATCCAATAGTGAATTTAGGGCCTACTAGTGGGCTAGTAGAAATTGCGTCATCAATAGTCAACATAGAAGATTCTTCTAACCCTGAAGGTATTGACGAAGTAATTATTCCCGTTAAAACAGTAGAACCAATGTTGTTTACATTAGTATTTTCAACGATTGAAGCGAGATTTAATGCGACATGTGATAGTTGATCATACAACTGTGTAGCATTCGTAATAACAGGCACAGTAATAGGAGGTGTTGAATATTCAGATTTAGGTTTATTTTGTTTGTCAATTTCTTTCTTTTTACAATTCGTACAGCACAGTACCATAAGGCAGAGGCTAATCGCTATGAAAACAGAATTATAAATAACAAAACCTGATTTTACATTTTTAATTACATCGATTACTCTCGTTACATACAACATAAAACTGGGAATATTTATTTGGTTATTACGCACCTTATTTCAAGGTGATTTCCGATGAAATTAATTTCTTTTCGATGCACATACAATTAATCATGTGAGTGAACTACAAAGTGATATTTATTAGTAATAAATGCTCAAAAAACACAGATTCTCATTCTACCCCGTATCCGTAAGTGAACTTATAAATCTTATTATTCATTTTTGTCTTAGAAACAAATTCCAATCTATTTTCATTCAAAATGATTATTTCAGACGTATCTGTTTTCACAAGACTATTGGAAATAAACAAACGCGTAATTAGCTGTTTACCGTTGAGACTCCACTTAGTGGATGTGTCTATTTGGCCGTCTCCAGAAAAGCATTTTAAAGGCCCATGATCAACCATTATTACGCCGTTTTTCTGATACGACTGAATATCGTCTTTTTGACAAGGAGCCAAATCAGCATATAAGTCACTCATGCCCATGTAAGCAGGATCTGATTTCCATGAGGTCATCGTCCATTTGTGACTCGTTAAGATTTCAAAATTGTCTTTAACGGGCGTGGGGTTATCTTTTTCGCAGGCACTCAATAAAATGCCAAGAACAACAAAATGAATAGCGTATGATTTCATTTTTTTATGATTTATTTTGTGTATGTTTAATAATTTCATCAAAATCAAACATTAAATAGTTGCGTTAATTCAGTATTCACAATGTCGTTACAAAGAAATCAATCCTTTTGCGTTGATTTGAAATAGGCTCCTAATGGTTTAATTATCAGCTGCTTTTCACTGTTTACAAAAAAGAAATTCCCCTTTGAATCGAATTGAATGAGGGATCCTAATTCCGTCAACGGAACACTTACCTTAGCCTCTTCCAACTTGTGTTTTCTGAGATTATAATTACTGATAAGACACAATGAATCCAATTGATATGTAATAAACAAATTGTTATCAATTTTCTTGAGTCCGTTGAGAAAGTTTTTAGGGTTTGGGAAATTATTATTGAATTTATATTCATCAAATAAAACCAAATTAGTTAATGGGGAGCTGTGGTAAAATACTTTGTTGAAAAACCCGTATCCAACATAACCCTCATCATAATTAAAACTAGTTATTCTATAATACAATCGCTTATCTGCCAGGCCCTTTGGAATGGTATCCTCAGTAAATTCATAAAATCGCAGTACATTTTCCTTTAACTTTCCCTTCGCCAAGATTCGAGGTTTCGCGGAAGGATTTGTACAAATTACATCACACAAAAATGTGGAGTCAGAAGTACTTGTAATGAAATTTGAAGATAAAAAACATCCTTCACCAATTTGGTCAACCAGTTTAATGTTTTCAATTTGAAATATACTATCTAAACGCAAAAGATTATTTAAAGATTTGAGAATTGTATCACCATTGTTTATTGTAAAGTAACTACACGATGTGTGCAAATAAACAATTTCATCTCGAGTAAAAATCGAATTCAAATGTACAGCAATGGGGCTACTGTTTAAATAATTTGCCATTTCAATAAAATTATTCAAAACCATTACGCCATTTGTAAAATTTGCATTGTAAATAAACTCTTCAAGATTTCGATTCACATCCACATTTCCAATAGGCATTCCAGAAACATCGTATTTGGTAATTTTCCTCCTGTAAGGATCCAAAACAGCAAAATTGCCTGAATTTAGAAGCTTAATTTGACATTGCCTATGCCAATTCTTTGACAAATCAATAGTTATTGTATTACCCAGATTATTTTTACTCTTCATTTCGCTGATTTCCTTTAGATAACCTCCTATTGAACTCATCGGAAACTTCAATATTTCCCTTTGATCTTCCCTAAAAGAAATTACAGTAAAATCACCGTAACCAAATGAATTGTACAATGAATCGGATACATGTATTTTACTTACATCCGACAATCCCAAATATTCCTTAATTACTTCATTTTCCAACCCAACATAATCACCTTTCAAAACAAACTCTCGATCAAAATCTTTAATTAAGGCAAGTACATTATAGCAACTAACACAATCTGACAAACCGATTTTCACGGAACACTGTATTTTGGCAAACAAATTCAAATTCACCGTCAACACAATAAAAAACAATAACTTTAGTTTCATAGTTATAATATTTAAGGCCAAAAATCTTTCTTGATTTTTGGCCTTTTTTTTTTAGTTTTCCGGGATTTCTTGATCAGTCGTAAATTCAATTGGATAATTATCGGGCAAATCTGGAGGCAACACCGTTGAGAGAGTACCATTAATCCAACCCGACCAGTGATTAATAGCTATTTGTTGACCAGTAATAACGCAGCAGAGTACCGGAGCTGCACTACAATTCAATGAAAATCCAGCTAAACTGTGAGTAATTTGTGCCCAACCATTGATTGCATAAGCCGATGATTTATTGGGGATTAGAAACCCAATAAAAAGCAGTGAGGGAAATAATAATTTTTTCATTTATCTATATTTAATCTGTTAATGAGAACAAAAATAGAATGCCATTTCTCTATATCGATGATAGATTTATATCAAAATCACTAAAAAGCTAATTTATTTTTATATTAATACAATCGAATAAACAGACAAGCGCCCCCCTCTTCAGCGGACTGAAATTGACCCCTTAATTAGAGGTAAATCATTAATAAATAAAAAAGAGTTTTATAATCGTAAAATTTGGCGTTTTGAGCTGTGATTAGTTCCGACCAAGAGGGGTCTTTTAACAGAGACCAACAGGGTTTGTCATCAATGTTTTTTTCCGCTCCAAATTAAAAAAAAGTTGCAGTTGCTTAAAAAGCAAACAATTAAAACAAAAGGAAAATACAATTAACGTATTAAAATCAAGTTTAAAAAATACGATTGGCTAAATTGTTCATCGCAACACTTGCACATCTCCATAAAAAAAGGAATTCCGCATATCGGATCCAAATGTGAGCTCTACACCCATTTTGTATGCGTAAGTTCCATTGGGAACAGGTTCACCGCGATAGGTTCCATCCCAAGGCTCAGATCCTTTATAGATGCATTCACCCCAGCGATTATAAATTTGGATATAAATCGTTTTACATGAAATACAATGAGGCCCAAAAGTTTCATTGAGGGCAGTTCCATTGGGAGTAAATACATTGGGAATCCAAACCGGCTTATTGCAAGAATACTGTGGTTTGATTTGGAGATTTAACTCACAATCATTGGTGTCCTTTATCAATAAATTGAAAAAACCAGTGTCCTGGGTTGCAAAAGTATTTGTCTCCGCAGGAGAGCCAGGCCAATAATATCGATATTCAATCGGTGAGGCAACAAACAACAATGCCGAATCTAAAAAACATGTCCTAGGATTTAACTGATTGATAAAAACCTGAATTTGTGGATGCTTCGCCAAATGGATATTCCAAGTATCAGCACACGTTCTATTTGCCGCGATTACAACATAGTTACCGGCAGCTTTTAAATTCAATAAATTTGTTGATTTCACCCCGTCAAGCCAAAGGAATTCTGCAGTGGGCAACTTTATATTCAATTGATTATCGGGGCAAATAATCGTATCAATGTCCTCACCTAAACTTGGCGATTGGTTGGATTGAATATTGATTGACAATGACACTGAACAGCCAGTCAGAGTATCTTTGAATATGACATTCTTTTTAACATCAATCAATGTAGCAATAGTCAGTTGTTGATTGACTTGGGTTATTCCGCTTGCGGGCAATGACACCCAACTTATACCGGGTATATGCCAAGCAATTGAATGCTTGTCACACAAAAACGTGTCAAATGAGTATTCATTGATTGCTGGGCCTTTTATAACCGACGTAGTGAATTTGTACTCACAACCCAACGGCGATGTCAATGTGGCCTGTATATTGGATGAGTCCGAGTAGCGGTGTACAAAACGTCTCGAGCTAGACTGACCTTTCTGCCATTGAATACCGTAACCAGTTTCGGCAGAAAAAACCAGACTATCACCCAAACAGAGTGTATATGAATCTTTGGTAAAAGGTGATTTGGGTTGGCGCAAAGTATAATTGAGAGTATCTACAAATTGATTGTTTCTAACTTCTATTGATACTGTATCGATTAAGGAAATCCAGCAGGAATCAGCATTTGAAAGAATTTTTCCCGAGATCAAATCAGTCCAAATAGCAGGCATGCCCGAAGGGATGAACGCCAAAAAGGTGTCGGCCTCACACAAAATACTGGGTGCTGCCACGGGTCCTTTTTGGTACATTTCGGGCTGCAAGGAAAGGTTATCTAAAAAATAATCTGCGTTTCTCAGCGCTTTGTCTGCATAACGATGGTACTTTCCCGGATACTGCCATTGTTTTAACCATTTCCAATGGCCCAGTAATGGATGAAATCGATTTTGAATTCCTTGATCTAAAGGTATAGTAGAATAAATACCATTGTCTGTAATAATTTTAAATAAACTGTCGGCGTCTTTTGGAAATGGCAATGTATCGTTGGCATAATACTGAACACTATCTCTGTGCTTTTGACGAAGTTGGAGCCAACTCAAATTATCATTTGCTTTGAAAGAGTGACTAAAGTGCCTTTCTTCAAACACTTCAGGAAATAATGGCATACTCCAAACATCCTGTTCCTTAGTCAATTCATTGCGACTAGAAGAATCATTGAAAAACTGATTCATCAATGTGATTTTCAAATTGTTATTGCGCGAGAACAAATTGGTATCTAGCGTAATATTGCACTTGTTCAAATAGTGATATTTTTGATGTTCTATAACGTTCTGCAATTCATGCGGATTTTTCATAAACGGAAAATCCTCGTTATAGTCTCCGGTTACACTTTGAATCCTATGTTTCCAAATCAACGTATAGTAATAGGTATTCTTATCGTACATCAAATCCAAATTCAACTTATAATAAGCACCTTTTCTGGTTTCAAAGCGCAGTGGAGCGCCTATTTGGTATAGATTCTTACCACATACTCGTACTTTACTCAAACCAGTATTATTGTAATAACGATTATTGAAAGTAATCCATTGATTAGTCGCGTCTACATTTTCATATTGATTAAAATGAAAAAAATGAAATGTGTCTTGATGTAATATAGAATCTATATTAATCTTTTGTGAATTGCGTATTGGATACCAAGAAGTCAGATTAAAGACAGTATTAGCTTCTTTCAACCAACCAACAAGACCACCGGTAGTGTGTAAACCCACACCTTTAAAATTGTAAATATCCTTTAGCCAAATTTGATTACTGTAAAAATCAACTCTTGCACCGAACTTTTGCTTCCAAATAGAAAATGGGATATCATAATTATCGAACTGACTAAAATCACCATTGGGGACCATCTCAAGTTTGCTTTGAGACAGCCCCAAATGGGAAAACAGTATAGTCAATATTAAAATGAAAAAATGCCTCAATCTATTTTAATATGCCAATTTAATCAATTTTCTTGAGAATATTCTGGCTTTTGTTTTACAAGTAATTGTGTACATTGATGCTGCAAGTCCATCAATATTCATTTCGAATTGATTTTGATTAGGTGAACAGGACAAAACCACATTACCTAAAACATCAACTACCTCAATCAACTCTATTCCCTCTGTACAATCGAAATGAAGCTGACCAGTTGAATTTGGGTTTGGAAACACTAGCAACTCTTCCGAAAACAAATGATTATCGCTGAGTTCTTCTTCAACACTTGGCGAAGGTGAGTAAAAAATCACATTGGCACTAGAATTAAAGGGAGAGCTCGCAACACTTTTTGTACCTGGATAGGGATATTTGCTACCATCATTTCCCGCATAACCTACTTTCATGGCTGATGCACCACCGAAGGCAGCATCACTATATAAACAGTTCGCCTCTTTTACTCTCTTTCTTGCAGGATCATCTAGATCCGTAAGAGTATGTGTCGCAAAATCATATTCGGCTATGGGCCATAAAGTTGATGAAACGCGAAATCGAACTTTGCCCGATATTAAAACAGCCTCAATGTCAGCAGTTGAATCCGTTTGATATGGAGTAAGGCGTTTCCTACCCATCAATTTTAAAATTTCATTAAAATGTGAAGCAATCGACATTGGGCAGTAGTAATGCAATTTTGCTGTCTTTACAAGTTTTAAGACTCCCCATGTCGTATCGAGTCCGAAATCAACACCCCCAATCTGGAACTTCAAATTAGTACCATCTAACATATATGTAGCATTATTCCTCCCAATCATTTGAGCAAAAACACTATCACAGTTGCAAATTTTGGTAATGGTGGTATCTTCACACCACTCTAATGGATTACAACCCGTAGTATCAAATCTAGATGTTTCGATGTAATTTATTTTATGTCCCAATCCAGGTGCTCCACCCCTGCCAGCTTCACCGCCACTTACAGAAAATAAACTAGGCAAGGGATTGGGGTAGTTTGTAGTTGTACCCGATCCTAGACCCACCACTGGGAAAAGTTGATCAGATAAATACCAAATAGAGCCAGATTGACCACCATTAGTTCCATCACCACCATTTCCAGGATCTCCGGGATCTCCAAAACCACCATTTGCCCCGGAAAAATTAATTGTACTGCCTCCACAATAGCCAGTGTCGCCAACTCCACCTTTACCACCATAGCCACCCATTCCCCCATTCCCACCGTCAGAGCCATACCCACCATCACTGATAAACCTTGCTACCGTTGAATTCACCAATGAACTATCTCCAATTAATATTTTGATTTTGGGAATCAAAATACCTCCACCTCTGGCATTTTGAAAATTAACATCATCCCCCGAATTACCCGAATTACCTGGGCTCCCATTTACAGGTGTATTTGCAAGTGTCATACCCAGACCGCCATGACCTCCACCGCCACCACCAGATGCCGCAATGGCTGAAGCACCCAACGTTCCTGGCTGCCCCATATTTATACGAATTGGATAATTGTTATTTGTGGTTGTATTTCCTATAGTCGGGAAATATGAGTAATTGCCACCCATACCACCGTTACTTAAACCCATGTCTCCTGAAGTCCCATCTGAGGTAAAAACAAGCGTTTTTCCTGTTATTGGATTAGGGGTATAACAGGGAGGCGTATTCACTTGTGGCCTACCTCCGTTATCAAACATATACATCGCTGATCCAGGGCCTCCGGTGCCGGGCATTGCGTAGTTTGTTGTATAAGGAGCTACCCCTAAACCACTCACATTAATATAACCAGCATTCATCAAAAGGGTATCACAAACAAATGCCAAAACACCACCGGTATAAGTGTTTTCATCATAGGGATGACATGTAATTTGCGCGTGTTCGAGGGTTATTTTTTTATAGGTATTAACTTTAACCAATTGCAACTTAGACATTGAAACAAAACTCGACCATCCAGATAGATTAATTGGTGAAACAGTAATGGTTGTGGATGTGTTGGAAACGATTGTACAACTCTTATGAAAGCCAGTGTTAACAGCATCTTCCATAGAGATAAGCAAACAAAAATTACCAGAATTGAAATTCCCAGAAAGTGAACCACTTTTAATGGTTAAGGTATAATTGGAACCTGAAGAAGCCACCGCGGTGACCCCTAATCTATTAGAATCCAAATAAATAATGTCCCCATCCGGCACAACCAAATTATTCGTTGAACTTGGCCAACCTGTAAGTTGGGCAGATAAAAAGTTACAGCTACAAAACAGCACAACTGTCGATAAAAATTTTAATGCTAATTTCATCTTTTTCAAATTATTTACAGCTCAACTGACGACCTATTCTTACCGGCTTGACATGCACATTGATCTCAAAAATCTCTTGAAAGCTACTGTGGTTGTGCGCCGAGCAAAGTGGTATGATATACTGTTCATTGAGTGCATTTCCATGTGCATTAATAACATGACCACCAACTTTGGCAGAATTAGTACAACCCTTAACTGAGCAATTAATAGCTTTTCTGTTGACATTTCGCTCCCAGTGCTCTAATGCAGATGGGCAGCCACATGACACAGGTTTTGAACCGTTTGAATTTTTAAATTTCATAGTTTTCATTTTTAAATATTTATGAAAACAAAATTGAAACTCACTAAAAATTAACACTTAATAGATTTATATCATTTTGCAAAAAATTGAACGCACAATAGAACCCCCAGAAAATAGGATTTATAAATTGCACATATTTCAATTCCACCTATCCCAATATCGAAAGCGCCTCAATAACTCCTCGAAGTTTTCGCAATCGTTCATCTCACGCGCACGAGCTATATGATTATTCAATGTAGTAAGAGAAATATGCAATAAATCGGCAGCAGCAACTCGGTTGTACCCTTTCAGCATCACTTCCAAAACTCGCACCTGACCATCTGTCAGCTTCAGCTTTTCTGTTTCTTTAAATCGCTCATTCGCTTCCATAGTTGCCGAAACAAAGGGGCAAAAGTACTTTTCGCCCACCAGCAGAGCCTCAATTCCACGTTGCAGAAATTCCATTCGGGATAATTTAGACACAAAAACACTCACTCCGCACTTTTTCAGCTCTTGTATTAAAACTTTATCTACGTGTGAACTATAAACCATAAAAGGCATATTGAGGCGGCTACAATATTCCGGAATCGCAGTGCTCCGACCAGCATTGATTTCCAAATCACATATTACATGGCTTGGTCGTTGTACATCTTCCAGCGCCATATTGGCTTCGTGAATGGTCGAACACAACACAATATCGCCACTTGGCAATACTTCATTCAACTTCTGCTTTAAAAATTGAAGAATAGCATGATGATCATCAAGAATGACAATTTTCATTTTTTAAAACTCACAGTATGCGTTATGACTTTGTCCTTTATTTCCACACCAAGTTCTGCACCTACAATCTGCAGCCGATCTTGAACGATTAGCGTTCCGATGCCCGCTTTGGAGTTGGAAGTTAACCACTTGCTCACTTTTTCCGTTGCACGATAATGAACACAGAGTATAAAAGTTGACTGTTCTTCTGTTGCCGTTATTTGGACACGGCTCACCTTAGAATGGCGAATTGCGTTGGCAACAATTTCTTGAATCGCCCAGTAAGTATGATGTAGCCAATCATTCTTGGGAGCATTTTCCGCAAATGACTCAAATGTAACTCGCACGTTTCCAATGGACATCTTGTCAGCAAGTTGTTGCAAGGCTTTTTGCCAGTCCGAGTCAAACAGTCCTGTTGGGTACATGTATTCAACAATTTGATGTGTTCTAAAACGAAACAAATCTGCATTGGTTTCTATTTTCTTTAACAATTCAAGGTCCTCGCCAGTTAAGCGCTGTTTGAGCTCTATAAATTCTTCGGCAACTCTAATGGAATGTTCGGCCAAATGATCATGCATCTCACTAGCGATACGTTTCCGCTCCATATCCACGCCTTTGAAACCCATTTGATACAGGCGTTTAATCGCTCTTTTATACCTAACGGTGGTTTTATAACTGTAGGCTATTGTGAATACTGTCACTATGAAAGCAGGCAGAAAAACTCCTGCAACTTCAATTAAAAATAAATCTGCGGAGGTAAACATGGCCTAGAATAATGGTTGAAAGGTATACAAATTTGATAGTACCCGAAAAATAGTTAATCAACTGCGAATGCGCCCAATCCATTTTGAAGTAACCCAATAGATAGGTTAAGTTAGTGAGCACTATTAAAAACAAAATGGCAATATAAATTGGCAATATTTGACGATACTTCTTTGACAACAAAGCAAATGCAACTATTCTGTTGCTTAAGACTATTAAACATACTAAGTAAGTAATTACAATTATTCTAACATCTCTAAAGAGCAAATTCAAAAAAACTACTATTAACAGACCAAATAGAACCCGAGTTTTTATGGTATTATTTAAAATACTCAATGGTAAAACTACAGGCAAAGTGCAATGCACAAAATAAAATAAATACTCACTTCTCAGGTTACAATATCCCCAAACATAATTAATAAAACAAATTACAAAATAATATAACAATTCAATAAATCCAAGATGGAAGCTCATGCTCTTGCAAGTGACATAATAAATTATCCTCAATATTAAACACACTAGCAATAAAAATTCAATCAGATGGTACAGGTTATTCATCTGTAATTATCAATGGTCATTGCACCATTAGAGGTGAATCAACTGGGCAATCAGATGGACACAAAATAGTAATATCCAAAAGAACCCCGGACGTTATATCATTTCCATCCGTATCCACTCCCACAACTACAATCGTCAGAGTGCCTTGATCAAGCGCAAAATAGGTTCTGACATTTACACACCCTGGTTGTGCCAATAACTGCTGATAAGCGGCCGCATTAATCATACATGCTACTGTATTACCTTGATATTGTGGCGCATTTTGAAATGCGTGAGTCAATTCAACTGCATCGTTCAAATTGATAATGTGTGGATTGGTCGTCATGTTTCGTTTTTAGTTTATTGGTTGCAAAATAGCACTATTCCAATAAATGAAACATGATATAAATGTATCACCTACCCAAAATTCGAACATTTTAGTTTCGCCCCACCAATGATTTGATGATTCGCGCATTGTGACTCAAGTTGACCTCTTCCCAAAAAATCGCACTGTTCTTAACTAGAGTTTTCAGGGTAATGACCCCTCCTCCAAAATTTTTGCAAAAATCGCCAATTGGACAGCCCCCATCAAAAAGTAACCGATAAGCGCACTAACTTGGTGTGATCGCATTAAACGAGTCAAATATCCAAACGAAAAAATAAACCCATAGGTTGATTTTATGAAAATCGCATGTATCTTTGAAAACCAATTGTACTCCTTTCATTACAACGAATATGATGAAAACGAATACGATAGGAATCTAAATCAATGGAGCAACACCGCGTATTTGTTCGAATTCGCGAAAGAAAACAACATACAAGATATCGTTGCATTCCTTGATGAGATATACTACAATCTTGAGGAACTGGAAGATTTGATCAATGAAATCGCAGAAACAGATGGCCAATTCAAACGCATCTTCATTCCTTTGGAACATTCCGAAACCAACAAAACCATATCGCTTCGAAAGGGAAAAATCAACCACAACAGATTGAGGCTATACGCGATAAAATTAATCGATGAGCTGTTCATCATCACCGGAGGAGCCATCAAGATGTCACAAAGAATGCTCGACCACCCCGGCACAGCCAAAGAACTCAGCAAATTATCCGCAGCACGCCAATATTTAGAAATCAACGACATACACAACGAAGACGCATTTTTTGAATTAATCGCAGAATCATGAAAACTGGAAATAAAGTATTCGACAGCAGCGAAATATATCCGTCCGCTGCCATCGCCAAGAACAAAGAGCGCATCAAGCATCGTGAAATGCTGAGAGAGTCAAGAAAAATTGCGCTCAAAGTACTGATGAAATTGGATGATTTGGGGATGAAGCAACGCGAATTGGCCGAACTCATGCAAGTGTCGCCACAGCAAATTAGCAAAATCGTCAGTGGCAACGAAAACCTAACCATCGAAACCCAAATCAAACTTCAGAACATCCTGAACATCCCTATACTCGCGAGCTTTTACGAGAATCAAGGTGTAGAGTCTATTTCAATGCAACCGCTGAACGAGACGTATCATATGACCAATTCGGTCGCCTCTGCTGGCATATATTTGAATCCAACACAAGGGCTTTCGCAGTCCATGGTTGTTGAAAACACACACTATTTCCTCGAATTCGAATCGGCATCATGAAACAAGAGATATCCAACATCCTGTTTTACATCCAACAGATTAAAACGGAGCAATTCGCAATCATTGCAGAGCATTTTACTCCGCCAGAGCCTGTAGAGTTACTATCCAAAATTGAGTTCAAATTGGATCTGCAACAAAAGCGCATCGGGACGTTTATGTCGTTTGAATTCCATCAAAATCAGAAGGTGTTTATTAAAATCGCTTGCAGCTGTCATTTTCAAATTGAACCTGGTTCTTGGGACGGATTGCCGCAAACTGAATCGAGCATCACGATACCCAAGCCATTCCTATTACACATCGCTACCATTACCACTGGCACCGCCCGCGGGGTATTATCCTGCAAGACCGAAGGCACCCATTTCGCTACATTCATCATCCCAACTGTTGACCTCACCAAAATGGTCCTGTCCGATGCTGAATTTGCTTTGAAATGAGGGTGGGATAAGCAATCTGTCTCTCTGAATATCTCGGCATTAGACTGATCAACACTTGCACAACTGGTTACAAAAGGGACTAATATGGAGAATATCTAAATATGTTCCGTTGTGAACGATATCAATAAGTTTGAAGCAACAATTAAGGTTTACCACAGATTTTTTTACTACATAATGCTACCAGCAAAATATTTCCCCTTCAATTCAATTAGTATTTAACTAGACGATATAAATAATATAAATATATCATGCCCAACTGGATCTCGTAATGCAATTTTGTATCAAATAATTAATAAAAATATGCAATTCAATGGATTCGAAGTGTACCCGTGTGGTAATGCGGTGCTCTCAACCGCTAATGGTGTTTTAACTGTTTCTGGCATCTCGAATACGGGCTTAGATGGCGTTTTAATTAAAATTGATTCGGCTGATAATTATGTAGTGAATTTCGGCACGATGCCATCAATAGCGCAAAATAATGGAGTGTTAAAATGCACTTCACTTGCAAAAAATGCTTTTGGTCAAGTAACTAGTACTTTTGAAACATTAAAATGGTATGATCCAATAAATAATAAAATAATTGTTGGCGTTAATTCAAATTATTTACCAAACAGTTATAATATATTTGGCAAACTCAATGGAGTTACGGTTTTTGACATTAATAATAATGACATTACAATTTCTCCAGATCCGAATTTCCCACCTGCCGAGACTTCTCCGATTGAAACTTGGAATTTAATCATAGCCGTTGCGAGAATTGCAGTGGAAGTTTACAATATGTTACATACGAAAACTTCCACGGTTACAACATATCAATACGACGCAAATGGAAATTTAATAGGCCGAACCGTTGTACAAACGGAGGATCCTATTCCATTTGATATTGAAATTAATGGGTCGGTGTATACAATTACTGAATATGGCTATATGTATAATGTCAGCTTGCCTCCTGAGCTAATAGGTTGCCCATCAGTAGAATCTCATGCAATAGGAGAACAGATTACTGGCGTCAATTTATCTAGTTTTACTATTACATCAATTCAAGCATTATAAAAATGAATTACACCATTTCAATTATTCTAACCACAATCTGTATATTATTTGCCTTCAATAATAAAACAACAAAAAGATTAAAACGAGATATTTATATAATGCAAGCAAGAATTGATTTCATGGCTTCTCAGAATGTAAATGTCGACAGCACAAGAGTACATAATGATACAATATTATATTTCAACAACGGTATTTTTATAGGTCGTTCGGTTATAGTTAGAAAATGAAATGTTAGAATAATCCTTTATTCACTTCCCCATACATGAAACGATAAGAAACAAAAAACGCAGAAACCCTTGTAAACAGTGACTTTCGAGAAATAAATCGAGCTACAAATGAGCAACTACTACTCAAATTTCGACTTTTGTGAGATACAAATCAGCAACAATTAAGAACGGTAAAACGATGAAAAATTAAATTTTCGATATTTGTATTTTGTTGTCAACATTTTCTGTTTTTTACTTCACATCTTCTCTTCAAAACAGTACCCGATGAACAGTGAATATTTGAACAAATGAACATCGGGGATGTCACAAATCTTTGAATAATTGTGACACGATTTTGTAAGAATGGAAAAACATTTACAGATACTCAACTAAATTTTTATCGACAAACATAGACGAAGATAAACAAACATAAACAAAGGGAAACTCACATCCATTTAAAGAACATTATTTCGCATTATACCCTCATTTGCCTTAGTTCGCCCTCATCGAACAACTACAGGGAAAACTTTTTTTGTTAGTTTGAGGTGCTCGAAATGTCTAAAGAAGTATAGAATAGTCTAAAGTTGCGTCTCATAGCGTATCAAAGTGTCCAGACTCTTTTTCTTTCAATAAAATAAAAATAATTTAGTGCACAATGGAAGCGATTGAAACGCAAAATATCACCAACGAAATGCTGATGCAGCAATTCATCGAAATGAAATCGATGCTCACAAATTTGCAAGCCGAAATTAACAGCTTGAAAAATCCAGTTGAAGATTTTACTTCAAAATGGGTGGACACTTATGACGTGATGGCGATGCTTCGTGTAAGTCGCCGTACAATAGACAATTATATCAAAGCTGGGAAGCTCACACCTACTCAAATTAATAAACGCAATTACTTCGCGATTAATCAAGTGAAGGGGTTGATTCATATTCCTGAAATTCCGAAAGTCAGATCCTTCCAGGAAGATATACAGCGGATGATTCAAGCTATGGCTAGTTTGAAGGAAGAAGATTAATAATTCCTAATACCATTTTAACGTCTTCTATTAATTATACCCTAAAACAGGGTATAATTACCTTTTTTATTGTATAGATTTGTTAATGCTGGGATATTTGTTGAGTGCTTGGATTTATTAAAATAAAGGTGAGCATATAAATAAGTTAGCACCAATTTTAAATAGACACTAAAAAATAAAAAATATGTTTTCAAATACGATGTTTACAGGTGGTGGTAATATACCACAGCCAGAAATGACAAAAATTAATGAGGTTTCAAAAGAATTTTTTGACCTATTAAAAAAATTGTCAAATGACGGCACATATAACTACAGACTAATCCGATTATTAAAACCAATGTCAATATGTGTTTTGTTAGCGGACAAAGAAATTCATTTTGTTTGCTCCACCGAATTTAGCGGTGTTGCAAGAGAAGTTTATGAAGACTTGAGAGGAAAAGGAAATATTAATTTGGCGACAGCGGTTGCAATTGTGCAAAGAGACTTGCAATTCATTAACCCATTTGGTTTTTCAGTACCCACCGACATCTTAAAAAATGAAAAAATAACAAGTGATGTCATTTTTCAATTTGTTGAACAATACTACAAATCTGAACTACATTTTTTTGAAAGACTTGCAAAAGAAGTGAAAATAAATCCTGTTTTTAAAGGACGAGGGTATTTTATAGAAGACAAAAAATGTTTTGTTTTAATGCCTTTCAACAACGACCATCATCTTCAAGAGATACATAACGACCAAGTAAAAACTACAGTGGAGGGTTTAGGATTTACTTGTTTAAGAGCAGACGACATTTACGAAACAAAACCAATCATAGAAACAATTTGGGAAAATATTAATAAAGCAAAATTCATCATCGCAGATTTGACTGGCAAAAACCCAAATGTATTTTATGAATTAGGTGTTGCGCACACCGTTGGCAAAGATGTTATTCTTTTATCACAGAACATTAATGATGTTCCATTTGACCTTCGACACCTCAAAGTTATTCTATACGAAACTACGCCACGCGGAGTTGAAAATTTAACGAAGCAATTATCAGCAACTATTCAGTCAATTACTTCAAGGTATTAAAATGAAAGCTCGTCTGCTTGCTATATTATGCGGTCGTGCTGGCTGGAGTGACTATGAAGAAATCGTAAAAGACATCTTTAAAGATGCGCTATTTCCAAAATACATAACCGAACCATTAACACAAGAATTAAGCCCACTTCCGGACTTTAGAAGAGACATTCTTCTTCCATTAACTCTTGAAGGTAATTTTTGGCATTAAATTTCCGTAGTTTATAAAGGTTCGATAGTAATTGTTGAGTGTAAAAATTACTGTGACACAATTACTCCAGACGAAGTACACTCCACATTAAAATATTTGACAAGACCTGGTGTTGCTGACGTTGCTTTTATTGTTTCAAGACTTGGACCAAATCCACAGGCTTTTCAATTGGCAATTGACTACTACAAGACAATGAATAAATTATTCATTTTTTTAAATGACACAAACCTTAATGCCCTAATAGACCTTGCTGGCAGACCTGATGAGGCGACAAATTATTTAAGAGACATTTATAATGGACAAAAAGCACGAATGTAAAAATGGTGATACCACGGGTTTTGCGTTAGTTGGCGGACAGTGCAAAATAAATATTTGAGTAATTAATAAACGTTGGTGCTGGCAGACAGTTTACGGTTTCAAAAGCTCACCAACGCAAAGCCCGAGACCGTTAGCTGTAACCTTTAAAGACGACACATAGATGAAAGAAATATTAAAAGACGTTTACCAACATTGCCAAGACATGCAAAAAATGGCAGAGACTAAAAATGCTGGACTTATTGCCTTCAATGGAGCAATTACATTAGCAACAATAAAATTGCTGTCAGACGGAATTCAGAATTGTTATTTACAGTATTACCTATTTTTTGTTCTAGCATGCTCCTTGATTTCAATCTTTTTAAATCTATCTGCGATTAGTGCACAATTGAAGCATAAGGAACAAGAAATTCCGAATCATAAAAGCCAAAACCTTCTATTCTTTGGGACTGCGGCAAATTATACTCCCGAAGACTATTTAAAACAGCTAAATAGTGAATATAATTTGACAGATGAAATAACGCAGTATAATATTGACCAAGCCAGACAAGTCGTAATCAATGCTCAAATTGCATTAAGGAAATTCAAGCTTTTCAATTCTGCATTCAAATGGACGATTGCTGGCATTGCGACACCACTAAGCGTTGTTATTTATCTAATCTTTTTTGACAACAACAAATAATGGGATTAAAACAAGAAACAATTGACAAAGTTAAAGCTATCATGGACGAGGTGTTCAAGATAGAGGATGTTACATACGTGCCCGACATAAAAAATTCCAAATTGACTTTTGGAAATACAGGGTTAAAATTTGAAGCAACAGTTTTGTACATAGACATGCGAGGCTCTACTGAAATTCTAAACAAACACAACAAAGCTTCGGTTGCTAAAATGCATATGGCATATTTTCACACATTGGTGAAAATCGCGAAATCTCTAGGAGGTGAAGTTCGTAGTTTTAATGGAGATAGTATGTTAGTATTTTTTCAAGGAACGACAAAACAAACATTAAGTAATGCTGTAGAAGCAGCAATGCAGATGAAATATATGATTTCAAATTCTGAAAGCGGAATAAATAAATATTTGGCTCAATACTCTGCTCTAAATTTCGGTATAGGACTTGACGATGGCGATATTCTTTGTACCAAAATAGGTGTTGGAGGCGACTCCAATAATCAAGACCTAATGTGGATTGGAAACTGTGTAAACAAATCAACTGCAATTAGTGACAAATGTCAAGCTCCAAATCATATTGGCATTTCGAAATATGTTTACGACAACTTGACTGATACGGCTAAGTACGGAACAAGAAAAAATCATTGGGAACAAGACGAGAAAGTTGATATGTGGACTGCTGCTTACTTCAATTACAATGGCAAGACAGAAACTTATTATTATACCTCATGGCACTGGACAGTAACATAGAAAAGGATACAGCTAACACGGGTTTGGCAAAAGTGGCGGTTCAGTGCTCCGCAGCCACATTTGTGGTGAAAATCGCCACCTTCGCCAAGCCCGAAAACGTTGGACTTCCTAAGGCAACTTGAAAAAAGGCTTTTAATTTGTTAGACTAGACAAGGTAAACCAAGTACTGCATTTGTTTGGCAGAGAAGTTGATGTCATACTAAAGTTCGATTTATATCGTTATTTAATCACATTACAAGCTTATTCTTCAAATAGCCTTTTTTTTTAACTTAGGCGCTCTCATCTTCGTCAGTATCCCCGCATCTTGAAGTTTCCTTCCCAAAATATCCTCTCCAGCAACCTTTAATAGATCTTTTTCTAAACCTACAACAAATAGGACTTGCAGATAACTTCCGATTGAAACGGTTGGACTTCCTTGCTCAATGTTATAGATCGTTTTTCTACTTGTTCCTGTCCTTTCCGCCATTTGTTCTGAACTTATTCTACGGCGTAATCGTGCCAATTTGATATTCTCTCCTAATTCTTTGAGAATTTTGAGATTCTTAGGCAATATAGCCGGTGCTGTTTTCATTTAATGTGTTATATAAGTTACAAATATTGCATATTTTGAGCAATTTATGATACATTATAAAATTTACCTGGTTCATTAATCCACACAATCTGCATGAATTTTCCATTTTTACATGCATTTTAGAGAAGCCTTAATACCTTTGTTTCCGAGCAATGGATTTACTCCGTCAACATATAAAGCAAGGTGAAGTGTATCGCCGTTCTGATCTGGAATATTATTCCACGGCCATAGATAGGCATTTGGCGCAGCTTACTAAAGATGGAACATTGATAAAACTCAACCAAGGATTGTATTATGCGCCCAAACAATCAAAATTTGGGGCTGTTCCTCCGGATGACCACCAAGTAGTAGAACGTTTTCTGAAGGACGAAGATTTTCTTTTGGTATCCCCAAATACTTTTAATTCACTAGGGCTGGGACTAACACAGCTTTATAATACCACATGGGTATACAACCATAAGCGCAAAGGCGATTTTCAACTCAATGGAAAGACATTCGAATTCAAACTAAAATCCTCGTTCCCTAAAAATATCTCAAGAGAATATTTGCTTGTTGATTTATTAAACAATTTGGATAACCTTGCGGAAGATCAAACCCAAGCTATGGATAAATTGCCAAATAATGTACGTAGTTTTAATGCTGATGCTTTGATGAAAGCGACTCAACAATACGGAACGGGTAAAACAAAACGAATTTTAAAATCAATCCTTCGAAACGCACTCCAATATGCTTGAATCATATTGCTAAACATAAAATCAGCAAGTAAGAGGCAAGCATACGGAAAATATTTTAACTTACACTAGCCGTTAATCAAATAAAACAATTAGTTTTGTAGTGAAAATTACTTTTGCAAATAAAAAGTTGGGAAAACTGGCGAATGATGACCGGAAGATGCATGCAGCGTTAGGCAAGATTCGGGCTACTATTCTCAGGAGGAGGCTTACCCAGTTGGAAGATGCCATCACCTTGGAAGAAGTCAGAAACTTGCCTGGCAACTATCACGAACTCAAGAACGACCGGAAAGGGTATTGGGCATGCGATTTAGACCAACCTTACAGATTGGTTTTCACACCCCATGAAGACCCCATCCCTACTGATGCAGACGGCAAGTATATCTGGCTAGAGATAACAGGTGTAGAAGTAATAGAGATAATTGACTACCACAAAGAGAAGTAAACATGTCCAAGCAAAATCAATACTTTCCGCAATCAAGACCCCACCCAGGAGAAACCTTAGCCGAGAAGTTGGATGAAATAGCAATGGGGCCAAAAGAGTTTGCCCTCCGCACCGGCAAGCCAGAAAAAACCATTATTGCAGTCCTGAAAGGCGACAGTTCCATTACCCCCGATATGGCAGTTCAGTTTGAAAATGTAACCAAGATACCAGCCAACTTCTGGATTAACCACCAGCGGGGCTATGATGAATACATTGCAAGAGAGAAACGCAAGGCAGACATCGATGCAGCTGTCTCATGGGCTAAGCAGTTCCCCATAGCCGATATGGTCAAAAAAGGCTGGCTGCCCCGGGTAAGTACCATTCAGGAAAAAACAATGGAGATGCTGACTTTCTTTGGCTTCGCCAATTTTACCGCTTGGGAGAATTACTACTTCAATCAGCAGTTAAAAGTAGCTTTCCGCATTTCTCTGGCTCAAACCAAAGAGCCCCATGCCATATCGGCCTGGCTTCGTAAAGGCGAGTTACAGGCAGCCGAACTTGAAACTAATGATTATTCAGAAAAGAAGTTTAAGGAAGCCCTGCCTCTCATTAAGTCTATTATGGCCAACCATCCTGATGGATTTTTTAGTCAGTTGCAAAGCATTTGCCTCGAAGCAGGAGTAAAAGTGGTACACACCCCTTGCATCAATAAAGCACCGATTAACGGTTCTACCCGTTGGCTTAAAGACACCCCATTAATTCAGCTCACAGGCCGCTACAACCGAAATGATAGTTTTTGGTTCACCTTCTTTCATGAAGCAGGTCATATACTTTTACACGGGAAAAAAGACATCTTTCTTGAAAACCTCGACTATTCCGACAAGGATATGGATAAAGAACAAGAAGCAGATAAATTTGCCTGTAAGTGGACATTAACGGAAGATGAGGAAGCCGAGATTTTAGCAACAGCACATTTGAGTAAACAAGACATTAGAGATTTTGCCAAACAGTTCACAACTCATCCGGCCATAATTATTGGAAGGTTACAACACAAGAAGGTGATTCCTTACTCATTGGGTAGAGAATACTTTGAGCCTATAATTTTTGATTAAATAAATTTCCCAATATTCATGCTGGCATATTCATTGAAAACATAACAACTGAATCGCTATCAACCTCATCCTTTTTTTTCCGCGATTTCGAATACTTTATTAAGTATACTGATGAGCCACTTGAAATATCAATGTCCTAGACTTGAATCAATAACATAGGCCGCTATTATCACCTACTGTTTATTAGACCAATTGCAGCTACTTTTGAATGAATCCGGACTCGTTTACCGTTTAAATTCCATAACAATCTAATTCGATGCCCAACGTGAGTTCTTTTTCAATCCATACTTTTAGAACAAGGTTGATTTTGCGCTCTTCAATTTGTCGCTAACGAGGAATGGCATCTTTTTCTAAATGCTTCAGTTCTAATTCTCTCTTACGGAGTTCCAATTATCGATGAAATTCGGCCATTACTTGCCGATACAAAACTTCGAAAAGATGGATCCAAGGATCTCTTCTACCCCGATCTCACCCGTAATTCCCGATAACGCCCGAATGCCCTCGCGCAAGTGGAAGGCCAGCAAATCGCCCGACAAACCCGAAGCCATCCCGTCCAAAACCTGCTGCATCTCCGTGGCACAATGATCCAAGGATTCGGCATGACGTACATTCGTCACCACAGTTTGGTCACCCACATCCGATAATCCACCCAAAAAACGGGCTTCCAAAGCCAACCGCAGCGCCTGCACCGAAGCCTTGTCCCTGGCCGACACAAACCAAGGCTCTTCCAACCCCAAACCCGCAACCATATCCAACCAAGGCTGTCGGTCTGCATTCCCCAACAAATCCACCTTGTTGCAAACCACCCAAACGCGGGAAGTCTTTTGCTTCAGCATCATCAAATCCTGTTCGGCATCCGCCAGTGAACAACTGCCCATATCCAACAAATACATCGTAGCACCCGCCTTTTCCACGTGTGAAAACGTGCGCGCTATGCCCTCCTGCTCTATCACATCCGTGGCCTCCCTAATCCCCGCGGTATCAATCAAACGCAACATGAATCCCTCAAAATTCAGCTGCGCCTCAATGGCATCCCGCGTGGTCCCCGCTATATCACTCACAATCGCCCGATCCTCATTCAACATCGCATTGAACAATGTGCTCTTCCCCGCATTCGGTCGGCCCGCCAATACCAGCGCCAACCCCTTCTTGATCACATTTCCCAAAGCAAACGAATCGCGGAGCAAGACTACCTCCATCTGAATTCGTTCTACCAACAACTTCAACTCGCTTCGTTCCGCAAACTCCACATCCTCTTCCGCGAAATCCAATTCCAACTCCACCAAACTGGTAAAGTGCAACAACCGATCCCTCAGGGTGGCGATGTCCTTCGAAAAGCCGCCTTTTAGCTGTTTTAAGGCCAAATCATGCGCCATTCGATGCTCTGAGGCGATCAGGTCGGCAACAGCCTCTGCTTGCGCCAAATCGAGCTTGCCGTTCAAAAACGCCCGCTGGGTAAATTCACCCGGCTCAGCCAAACGAGCACCATGGTCCATGTAAGCCCTCAGCACACGCGAAACAATGTATTCGCTGCCGTGAACCGAAACTTCCACCGTGTCTTCACCGGTATAGCTCTTGCCGCCCTTGAACAAAGTAATCAACGCCTCATCCATCACCCCGTCACCATCATACATCGTGCGCAAATGTGCCGTATGTGTAGGTTTGTCGGCGACAGCTATTTTCAGCAACTCATCCGTTAGCTTTAACGCCGATGGGCCCGAAACCCTTACCACTGCAATGGCACCAACTCCAGCAGCCGTAGCCCGTGCAACAATCGTGTCGCTATGAAATAAATCTTGATTTGCCATTGCCTTTATTGAATCAATCCATTATCCCCAAAAATCTCTCTAAAAGTTGATGATTTTCAAAAATTAATAGACGATAAAAATATTAATACCCCACAAAAATAAAGAAAGCCCCGCAGAACCTGCGGGGCTTTCTCAGCTTTATTCTAGTTTTAAAAATTAAGGGGCTTTGCGAATCACGTTCACTGAACCATTTACCTTGTTAATCTTATCTTTTCCTTTGAATTGATATGTCAACTGGTAGAAGTATGTTCCCGATGGAACTTCAGCACCATCGTTATTTACTTTACCATTCCACTTCACTCCTGGATCTGAAGATTCAAATACGCGCTCACCGTAGCGGTTGTAGATGCGTAATTCAAACAATGATTGACCTGCAATTGGAACGCGGAATTCATCGTTCTTACCATCACCATTTCCGGGTGTGAATACGTTCGCCAACAAAATGAATTGGTTTACATAGACTGGCTTACACACTGTATCCTTACATCCTGTTGAATTGGTTACTTCTAAACAAATCCAGAAAGTATCAGTACCACTGTAAGAAGCACTTACAACTTTATCACTTCCAGCATAATCAACAATCAAAGGCTCTTTGGTCAATTTGATATTGCTCTGGTGATTATAACCCCAACGCCATTGTGTTCCATTGATATCAGTTCGAGTATAAGTATAATCCGGTGTCTTAGACGAGTCAATTGTAAAGTTCGAAACAACTGAGTCAACAAGGAAGATGATATCGCCCATTACAGTAGGACACCAAGGCCTTGGATGACTAGGATCGTAGTCCGCGAAGTGCGATACCCTGATCCGACCTGGTGAGTTAAATCGCCATGCCATCTTTTTCTTATCCGTTGTAACCGTATCTACCTGACCGGTACTCAAATTCTCGAATCTCCACTTGTACGATTTCAAAATTGTATCTGAATTGTCGGTGAAATAGTTACTATCACCCGCACAAATTGCCATCTTGAGTACTAATCCTCTCACCGAATCACGTGGCAATACCGTTACGATAAATGCTTTTTGCGATGGGGTATCAGGGAATGTCGCAGGACAGAATTTGCGGATGTTTGGAGGCAAGATTAATGAGTCGTACTGCTGAAGGAAAACATAGTATTTACCTGGCTTGGTGTAAGTATGATACAAGAATTTATCTTTCTTGTTATCTATCTTTCCATCGCCCCAGAACCATGTCCAATCAGATTTGCCAGACGCCGTATCAGTCAAATTACTAAACTGTAAGCTATCCCCTTCACAAATTGTGATTTGATTACCCGCTTTTGTGGTGAATTCAAACCTAGGACGTGGTCCAGGAATCAAAATCCAACGACTAAACGTATCCTCACAACCTTGGTCTGTCTTCAAACGATATTGAATTTTGAACCATCCGTTACGGGTGTATTTGTGTCCAATACGATCTGGCAAACCAGATTGATTTGACGCAGCCCTCTTGAACAAGTTGTTAGAAGAATCACCCCAATCAATATACCATTCTTTGATATAATCACACTGCATTGGTGTTGGACCATTACAGTTTTTCATTGCCCAACTACAAGGGTCGTGCATTATTGAACTATCAAAGAACTCAATTGCTGTGTTACAAGAAGGAACCGTTACGTTCAAATTGAACCTAACATCCAAACGAGTAATGAACAATTTACGGGTAATTGTATCCATACAACCGGTACTATCACCAGCAATGTTTCTAAAGACATAAACTCCTGAATCATCTTTGTAATACTTAGCAACGGATCCACCGCCTCCCAAATCAACCCAAGGAGACACACCTGAACCTACACCAGTACCACCCCAAGGCTGACCGCCAAAGATTGTAATTGGCTTGCTTTTATCATCATCCGCTTTGTTCCAATCCCACTTGGTGAAAGGCTCCCGGTTGGGTTTACCCTGCGCAGTTTCGGCCTGACGTGTTGGATCTCTCCAATAGTCTGTGAAATCCCATGTTCCAAAGTTGATTGGATCTGGGTGGAACATTTTATATTTAGGCAAAGCCTTCAAGTTCGTTGCCTGATCTTGACAAATGATACTATCTGGCAATTCCAATTCCATTGCAAAACCAACCAATACTGGGAATGCTGCAATGTCGTCACACTTTCCGTTAGATGAAGTCATAGACACGCTCACCAAGTGATATCCAACCCATTTCGGTATAAAACGATAAGAAGGATAATCCACACCACTCACTTTATTTATGTCAGTAGGACGAATTGTTGTATCGCGATAATGCAAAATCGTCATACTGTCTTTATTCGGAATGAAATAATAGCGAATGAACCTACCAAAACCAGTGGTATCAATACAACCATAAGCACCTGTTGCTGGCTGACCAATAACGCCTTTGTTATTCCAAATCATTTGGGCAATCTGAGCTGGTGACAAAGAGAATGGATCAAATCCACGGGCATCCAAACGCTCTTTCATTCTATCCCAAACAGCTGATACGTCTGCCCCTACTGTCCAAGCACTAATCTCAGCAGTGAAAATTGTATCTTTCTTTGTCAATTTGGTATTTCCATCATTCCAAATATCAGTACATGGAACCTGCACTGGGTCTTCTCCACCACGGGTTTGAATCACATAGTTATATAAACGTTTTGGATTTTTTCCAGGTATTTGTTGATATCTGAAATAATCTTCTTGAATATAACGGCGCCATCCTCTTGAGTATGACGGACTCGCATTACCCGTTTCAAATGACCAACGAAGTGATTTAAGATCATCTGTTTTGGTCTTATTGCCAGGTATCGGACGAACAATCACCGGATCTCCCTTACAAATCTTACGAATACCTACGGAGTTTGTCTTTGGAATCATTACCTCAAATGCAGGATCAATCATAGGGAAACATGCGAACTGCCTGTACCACTGCGTATCGCTACAAATAGGACGATCCTTGGTTGGAGGAGAAAAAGTACCCGGCTTGCGAACACCATTACCTACAACAATACCGACTGTAATACAACCACTCGGATCACACACCTGAGACGCAGAATACTGCTTAGAATATCTGCTCGGTGGATTACCTGCAGGCTGATATCCTGGATATGGCGGTCCTGGAGGACGTGAACCTGGACTCAAACCACTCAATGGAACCCAACCATTTGGATTACAAGTAGAATCAAAGTTGATTTCAACCATAGAGAATGTACATCCTGGCTTCAAATCACTCAAAATAAACGTGATACCATATTGTGGGTTCTTCGCACCCAAACATTCAATCGCATCTTTCAATAAACCAGACCCAACACCACCCGCATTGGCATGAAGCATCGCCAATGATTTGGTTGCTTCGTGTTCGCACTTCATTGGATGACAAGTATCTTTATGATTCAACTTAACGTTGTTACACTGAGGAATCTTTGAATAGTACAACTCGCGGTATCGCTTGTAATCGATGATGTAATCTGTACCATAATTTAGTCCATTAAAACGACCCATCTTAGACATCAACAACATCTTTAATTTTGTAGGCTTTTCACCCTTCGCCAATCGAATTTTAAGTAATGGCAAAGGCAGCGTATCCCTACGAGTATACGCATAGAAATTATAAACAATAGAATCCGTCTTGCTTGTCAATCGGATAATGTCCTTATCCTTAGCCAACACCGTCTTTGGACCTACATATAATGTCTTATTAATATAAACGGAATCTTTTGAGCCCAAAGTAATCGTAACAGAATCCTCTACCAATCGCTCCCCGATTCCCTTCATTTTATAATAAGGCGCATACTTTTTAATTGCATTCTTATACTTTGTAGTCGCTGCAGTTGCAGAATCCGCACTGGTCTTAGGAACAAAAACAATGGTATCCAACACTACCCACAACGTATCCGATGCCCAAACCTGAATCTTTTTACATAGACCGGTTTTTGTGATGAAAATCGCATCTTCCATTGGCGATGTCTTAAACCTTTCCAACAAAATCAAATCCCATGATTTGTAGTAGTGCGTTGGCAATGTATCACGAGAGTACTGACAGTTCACAAAAACGTTTTTATTCCTAGTTACATCCGTAGTACACTTTGGCGCATAGGTATCACTAAAATCCCAGAGTCTAACAGCACAAACACGCTCACGCTTTAAGTAATCATTTCCACCCGCCGGTGCAA
>Ga0209553_1000033_pt1 | contig 68474 bp, 81 predicted proteins | sample LauGreFBDMM110DN_2_FD_188217 | JGI IMG/M metagenome (GOLD analysis project Ga0209553, IMG submission 188217) | Freshwater lake microbial communities from Lake Michigan, USA - Fa13.BD.MM110.DN (SPAdes) (version 2) | ecosystem: Environmental > Aquatic > Freshwater > Lake | place: Lake Michigan...
GGGGCAGTATGAGAAGGCACGCCAAGAAGCCGCGAGAAGAGATCGTGGGCAGTCCCGGCCAGCTTCGCAGAACCCCATGCCGGGGATGCCGCAACAGCAGCAAGCACCCCCCGCTGGCAACTTCCCACCAATGCCAGCCAATCTGAGTCCGTACGCACAGAGGCAGTTTGAGAATGCACGCCAAGAAGCCGCGAGAAGAGATCGTGGGCAGTCCCGGCCAGCTTCGCAGAACCCCATGCCGGGGATGCCGCAACAGCAGCAAGCACCCCCTTCTCCACCATCTCAGTCCGACTCTGATGCGGCTGATTTCCGCAGAAATGGGATGACGGCTAGTCCACCAGCTGATCCATCTGGCCAAGCTGCGGCTGATTCCCGCAGAAATGGGATGATGGCTAGTCCACCGGGTGCAGCTTCACAGAACCCCGCCAGCAGGACTGCCCCCTCCTCTCCACCATCTCAGTACGACTCTGCACGGCCCCCCTCCTCTCCACCATCTCAGTACGACTCTGCACGGCCCCCTTTTATAGACCTGTCCGGATTGAACCCTCAAGGGTCGGCTACTGGGTCTACGATCCCGGGCATGTTTACGCAAGGCTATGCTGGGATGTTTGCCGGAGGAATGCTGACTGGGTCTCGCATGGGGTCCGCGTTTTCTGAGATGGAATCCGCACGACAGGCCCAACTTAACCCAAACTTTGTTGGGCCAAGAACACAAAACCCAATGCAGGACGGACCGTGGGATCAACGCGGGAGTGATCAGTTCCGCCGCGGAGCGGCCCTTGACGCGAACCCACTACCCGGTAGCTCTAATCAGGCCGCGGTATTAGCGGGACAACTACAGTCTATGGACGTCCAGAACCCGATGTCAGCAGAGGCCGCAAACCAGTACAACGGGTATGTAGCCGATGCCAACGACCCCAATCGTATGACGCCTGACCAGAAGTACGCTGCGGCTCAGCAGAGTGCCCAGCGGATGGGCCAGTCTGACCCGACCAACATGGCTGGCCGGTTCGGGCCAGGCTCAGAGTTGGGGCAGCAGGCAGCAAAGAACGCACAAAACGAAGCCAGCGTTGCCGCCGGGACCCAATACGAGATCCCACAGGGGTACGGGACGCTTCCGGAATACCGCCCAATCAATCCAAGCCCTGAGGTACGGTACAGGGTCAACCCAGACGGATCTCAGGGGAGTTCATACTTGCCGAATACTGACCCAGTGCTGGGAAGGCAGCAAGCCGCAGCACGTCGTCAGTGGGGTGATCTAGGGTCACCGGCAGGGGTAGCAAAAGCAGAGTCTCGGAGAACCCGGAAAGCAGCCGAAACGACTCGCCGCGAAGGGGTGAAGTTCAGGCACATGATCAGCCAAGGGATGAACCCGATGTCTCCGCAGGCACAGGGGATGTTCCCTAAACAGGTGGCGGAGATGAAAAAAGCTGCTGGGCAGAACCCGATGCAGATGGGGACTCCCGGTTCTGTAGAAGCTCAGCTTGCCGGTACACAGAAAGTTACCTCGGACATGGCAACTAACCGCCATCTCATAGCGATGGGCGGTAAGCCGGGTGCTACCCTCCAAGACATCAACAGTGGGGTGTCGGCTCACCTGTCCAGCGGCGGGACTTTCAGTGACGACTCTCTGGAGGCATTTCAGCAGCACGCTATAGCTCAGCAAGCTGGGATGAACAGCGACAACAACCCGTTCTCGTGGTCCGGTGTAGGTGATTCTGCTGGGGTAGAAGGCCAGATGTGGCTGGACCTCGCCCGGTTACCCAACACACCCGAAGCAAGACGGGCCTGGCTTGAGAGATACGAGTCAGCCGATCGTACCCCACGCAGCCAAACCACACCGAACCCCGGATACGCTGCCCCGGGCTCTCCATATACACCCCCACCAGCACCCGGCCGCAAAATCCCCGAGTGAGATTTAACCACTGATGGCCAGTCTGCAAGACCTACTCTCTGCATCTCAAATCGGATCCCGCGCCGCAACATACGCTTCGCCGGGACAGCCGACAGGCGGCACGAACCTCTTCGACACTCTGAAAGATGTCGGAGGGGTTGGTCTCGGGGCGGTCGCGTCTGTCGGGAACGTCCTGGACCTGCCGGGTAGCTCCGTGCGTGACCTGTTCGCCGGGGAGAATCCGTTTGACCAGTGGCTCTCCCCACTGCAGGATACAGACCGTACGACCGGTCGCCAGCTTCTCGAAGGCTGGGGAATGCGGAAGAACGAGGAGACCGGCATTGGTGGTTGGTTCAGCGATCCAGGAGAAGGGCTACGCGACCTTGCTGGGTTCGGGGCGGAAGTAGTTCTCGACCCGTTCGGCCCGGTGGTCGGTGCTGCGATGGGGGCTGTGAAGGGAACAACGCTCGGCATCAAGGCAGTGTCTGCAGCCAGTCGCGCCCACCCACTGGCAAAGCTGCTTGGCCGGACAGCCGTCAATGTCTTTGACAAGCTCCCGATGAAAGCTCAGAAGGAACTATTCAAAGGCGTAGGCAGAGGAGTAAGTGCCCTGCTCGACCGCAAGGTGATGAGCGTCACTGATGCCGCCGTTCAGCCGATGGCGAGAGAAGTAACAGAGGCTGCGGATAAAGTAATGGCACGGGCCGCAGCTGACGCGGCCGAAATTGCGCTGACTGCAAACAATGTCGGGTACAACCTTCATCCTGACCTTAAGCTGGACCCAGCGGATCCAGCTACTTGGCTCAGAGACGATTCGGTCCTGAAGACAAACGCCCGTGAGATGACAATCCGGCGATACCTTGATGGGGTCTACAACCCCGATGATGCCCAGCTCATGTCCGGGGATCTCGTGACGATCGGGGAGTCTGCAGATATCCATGCGGTGGAGTTCGTCGATCGTACGCTGACCGGGGCAAAGGTGAAGCTGGTAAATCGGGACGAGTTGATTGATGATACCGCGCTGAAGCCAGCCTTCATGCAGCAGAAGGACAAATCGCTGGAGTTGCCGGAGGAGCTGAAGGCGGTGCTGGATGTTCAGCTAAGAGAGTCAGATGCCCTGCAGTTGGAAGCCCAAGGCGTTGGTCTGAAAGGACTCGGGGACAACCTCGACCGGTACGGTGGTAAGAATTTCTACCACCGCTTAAAGAGTGATCAGCTTCGCCAGATAGAGGCTGTCACCGGGCTGGACCCAAAGAGCTGGCGGAAGGGTTACAACAGTATAGTCGCCACGCTGTCTACGCCGGGAGGGAGAGAACTCCAGTACAAGGGCTTTACCGGAGTCACAGCCGGAGTGAATGAACTCTTCGCTGATAAGTACATGCAGAAGTTGGTTGAACGGCTTCACAGTGAATCCGAATTGTCAGCAAACATCGTCGATGGGGTGCAGTCACGGATCATGCGGAGCCAAGCCACAGGCGCGCTGATGGTTGGGCCTCGCCACTTTGAAACTTTGGCCGAGTCACTCGGTATGACCTCAGATGAGCTGTGGCTGGAAGTCGCAGAGATTCCACGTACGAGGAAGACGGGGGCTTCGGCGTTTCCTGACGCTAAAGATACAGGGCAGTTCACCCTAGAGGAGAATGGACTCGGACTCGGTTATGTAAAGACTGTCATCAACGGGGATACAGCAGAACTGAGTCACACTCTACCAGCCGGAGATATTGATCGAGGGGTGTTGAACGATACGCTCCTAGACATAGAACGCAGCCTCCACGAGAAAAACGGCGTCAACAAGGTAGTTATCAACGCCCCTACAGACGACGCAGCAGACAAGCTGTGGAAAGGTTTAGGATATACTCTGGACGGAACACCACCATCAGGGGGATCACGCTGGATTAAGAATCTATATAACGGTTTGCCCGGAGTTTCCCGGGAGAACATGGGCTCTGTGCTGCCGATGATGATGGACGTTGATGAAGCGATGAAACGGCTCAGCTTCTTCCGAGACCAACTGGCAGATCAGATTAACACTGGGGCAAAAAAGGGGGAGTCTATCGCCACAGGCTGGTGGACTCGCTTCGATAACCTGCGAGACACTGAGAATAAAGGTCGGTTGAACCTGAATGCGAAGGTCGTCAAGGCGGAAATGACTAAGCTGGAGCTGGACACTCTCAACCTAATACAATTCCGCCCATCAGGTGTCCTCCAACAAGCGTCTGACTTCGAGAAGGCAAAAGCCGCACTTGAAGCTGGACGAGAGGTCTACTACGGTCGTCACATCACGAAGAAGGGGGAGCCTGCTGTCTCGATCTTAGTTTCACCAACCACAGTGTCTACACTGGAGAAGAACTGGACGAAGATCTCTGACGGGCTGAAGCAGGCAGTGAAGGATAGTCCGCTGCTCCTGAAGGAGACGACCTACGATCATCTGCACAGAGCGATCTCGCGAAACTACGACGGGCGTATCGACCGCTGGATGCCGGAGCTGACTAAGCCGGATGGCAAGGGCTACCTGGGTGGAATGGCGAGGGCCTCTACGACAGAAGAGATTCTGCACGAAGAGTCAATCGGCGGGTGGCATAAAGCGTTTCTTAATTTGCACAAGCGTATGGAGATCATCGATCCCGGCACCATCGGTAAAGACCTGACGAAACCGATGAACGCAATAATGCGTATGGATGATGAGACGCTGAAAGCCTTGCTGTTCACCGACGCCAACATCAAGACCATACACACTCTGCGGGAGAAGTACAACGGGAAGCTCGGCCTACTCAACGAGGAGAAACTAAACCGGGCGGATCTTGTGAAAGACCCAATCGGCCGGAGTGATCCAGGTTTCATAGAAGCAACCAGACCCCGGGATCTGCTGACTCAGGATGCAGCGGTACCACTGGTGGACCGGCATCACGCTTTAGCCCATGAACTGGGGGACCATGTAGAGAAGAGGTCTGAGCCACTCTTCCACGCCTCAGCGGCAGTGTCAGGGTACGACTACGCGAGCAAGAATGGTCGAGCAATTGAGCTGATCAAGTCTACCGCGAATACCATCACACGCATCCGGGCGGGCAGAGGGAGTCAGCCTCTGACGGATGAGCTGGATGTTTTCCTAGACAGAGAAGCGGCACAAGGGCAGAGGCTCAGTGAGCTACTTGAGCCGGGACCTAACTCTCTGTTCGGTGATCGCGTTGATACGAACGTCTTTCTGGAGAATGTCCGGAAACAGTGGGAGGACCTGAAGTTCTTTGACAAACCAAAGGACGGGGAAGAAACTGCCAGACAGATCTCACACATCCTAGGACTGAGGGCCCCCGCTGAGACCTGGACCCAGATGAGAACACTGAACCAGATCTCTGCTGCAGCGGACCTTCCGGAACTAGCGGCAGTTCAGCAATGGTTCGAGAGCGGCATGGCGTGGTTCAAGTCAGGAGCACTAGCCTACACCCCCGCGACAGCGATACGCGATGGATTCTCCTCCTTCGTGAACGCATTCATTATTGGCGATCAGAACCCAGCTACCGCCCTGTTTAAGCACGGGAAAGACGCTGCAGCTTTTGCTCGCGGGGTAGCCGTAGACCCTGGGGACAACATCCCCGAAATCGTGGCCCATCTAAAGAAGTACGGTAGGCAGAATACTCCCGAGACCAGAGGCCAAGCGTTCCAAGTACTGTGGAACGCTCACCACGCAGGAGGTTCGATCCACCCGAACGTGATCTCTGCTGACGCAGACCTAATGAAGACCGCTAACTCCTCTATGACGATGGTCCGGGACATCCCCAATGTGGGTAAGGAGGGCATGTGGTCCCAAGTCAAAGGTGCGGTCAAAGAGGCATTTTGGGACACGAAAGGGGCATACAACCCTCTCCCGTTCAGCAAAGCCGGGCCGCTCGGGAAGAACGGGCCCTTCAGTTTTACGAAGGTAGCCGGATCGTGGACTAAAGACGACATCGGAAGATCAGTACGTCGGTCAGAGAGCAATTTCTTTGTTCAGACAATGAACAGTTTCCGTTCCCTAGTCGATACCACGAACCGCGCCATGTTCGTGCTAGACCGGCTGGGCAAAACTAACTCGCTCACCGAAGCGTTTGCCATGAGCGACATGGCTCTGCTCAACGCCAACCCGAAGAACTTCTCCCGCTTCGAAGCTAAGTACTTGAAGAACATTGTTCCATTCTACTCCTTCATGCGGCAGAGCATCCCGCTCTTCCTGAAAGAGCTGATGATCAACCCCGGGGGCAAGCTCGGCATGACTGTCCGGGCTACTCGTTTGGGACAAGGGGATGAGAAAGGATATGTGCCTTTCCAGTATCAGGACACGTCAGCTATTCCGATCAGCCAGCACGAGGACGGCTCTGCGAAGTACCTGACATCCCTTGGTCTCATGCACGAAGATGCGGTGGCGTATGCTGGTAACGCTCTGCAGCTCGATGTACGGGGTCTGCTGCAGAAAGCGATCAGCAGTACAAACCCCGCGCTGAAGTGGTTGACGGAGTACTCCACGAACACCAGCCTACACAGTCAGGGTCCGATGGGGGCCCGGCGACTCGACGATCTCGATCCTACGATGGGTCGGATCTTGGCAAATGCCGGACTCGGTACAGGAGAGAAACAGCTTAGATCTCCGTTCGGCCCGATGGCTGAGTCGCTGGCGGCTGCTTCTCCACTGTCCAGACTCCTCAGTATGACAAAGATCGCCACAACGGATCCGGCTCGATCCGGGGCGGCAGAGAAGGTCTTCCGTCTCATGTCAGGCGTTCGTATAGAAACAGTGACTTCAGAACAGATCACGCGAGACGTGCGTGACCGGCTGAACATGTTGCAGATTCAAAGCGGGGCCCGTCCGCTCACTACTGTCTCTGGAACTGCTGATCTGATGAAGCACATGATCGAACGGGGGGATGTGGAAGGGGCGGCTAAGCTGGAGAGGATCACGAAGGTCTTGTCCGTCCTGCGGAAGCAGGTCTCCGGGAAAAAGAGCCGGGAGGGTAAACCTCCGACAACACGATCTCTGGTTGACAGGCTCCGGACGAGTGGGTAGGGTACATCGTGCCATTTGCGGGAAAATCTATTTTGTGCGGGGAGAGAGTAGATGTTGACTAAAGAATCAGTGGACGCCCTCGTAATTAAACTGAACGCGGAGCTGAACCTCCCGTTTGCCACCGAAGGGCAGGAAGCGCGGATCATCCGTTGGGCAGTGAATCTAGTATCAGTGGTGTTGCCGGAGTGGGTTGTACCTTTCCTTGAGTCAGCGGTGGACGGGCTGTCACCTCTCGACATTCTCCAGCACGAGGAAACGCTAGTTACAGAACTTAACAAGCTCATCGACATCCCGTACATCCCTGAAGTGATGGAGACTGCGGTCATTCGACCGGTCGTCCACGCGATCTTAGAGTACGCTCTGATCGACAAACAGCTCCCAGGAGTTTGAGATGACCAGCGTCAACTGGCGGTTCGTCATTGCATCGATGCTCCTCGTGGGTGTGGCTGGAGGAGGGACTCTGTTCCTCTTTGGCTCGTACCTGTATGGACTCTTCAACAAGCCGTCAGTGGGGGCGAAAGCCCATGGAGCGAAAGTCCGTGGTGCGGATGAACTAGCTCCTCCGGGAGCGGTGGAGTGGGTCGAAGACATCGGTAGTGCGATGGGGCCGTCAGTGTCAGCAGAGACAGTACTCATGTCCTTGAGGGCTGGGCAGAGTAGAGACCAGGCGAGAGCGACCCGAATTGCGGAGTTACAGAAACCATGAAACGCTTCCTCCCTTTTCTGATCGCGGCCTCTGGTCTTCTCGGAGGAATACTCTTGTCTCCCGGGAAGCCCATTGGGCCTACCCCTGCCCCAGTAGCAGCAGACGTACTGGGACAATGCTATCAAGCAGATCGAGCAGGGAAGGTAGCTCTGCTCCGCGAGATCGCAGGTAAGACATGGCCCGATGACCCTTCCAAAGCGAAAGCCTGGAATGACGGCATGACTGCTGCCCGCAGTCGTGACTTCAAGCCCTTCATAGAAAACGTCCTCGCCCCTGCGTTCGACAATGACAAGCTGAAAGAGCTGGCTGACGAACTGGAGAAATCTAAGTGAGCGGATACCCAATTGAACTGGAAGACCGGGAGTACCTGAAGACCCTTGAGAATGAGGTAAGGGTCCTCGCGGTCAGAGGCACTTACACTGAAGTTCGACTGGACCCGCGGGTTCTTATCCAGACCGAGAACCAGCTTCGACAGGGATCGTGCGCCGGGCATTCTCTGTCATCGACGATGGAGTGGAACTACGCTGTTGCCACCGGAGGTCAGCAGATCCAGCTCTCCCGCGCGATGGCATACTACGAGGTGCAACGGATTGACAAGATACGCGGCGATGGTGGGTCCACTGTTGGAGGGGGAGAGCAGCTCAGCAAGAAGGTCGGGGTATGCCGGGAAGAACTTTGGAAATATCCTAAGAGCTATGACCCGACGCGACCTCCTGACTGGGACGCGGTTATCACTGACGCCGCCAATTACAAGATAGGAACCTCGGTTCGGATCACTTCGTATGAAGGGTACCGCACGTTCCTCGGCGCAGGGCTCGGCGGGATCCACCAAGGTATCGCGTGGAACGATACAATGAATCGAGCTGTCGTTGAGGTCTTCCGCCCGGGGGACGGAGGCCACTCGATCTGTGCTCTGTGCCTGAGTGAAAGGGTAGACTCGCAGGGCAACCCTTACGCTTGGATCCTGAACTCCTGGGGCCAGTCGTTCGGTAACGGTAAAGGTTGGCAAGAGTGGTCGCCAACCGCCATTCGTCAGATGCTGGCCCACCGCTTCACAGTGTTCATCGGCTTGTCCGATATGCCGAACATGACTCCTCGATCCTACTCCCTCAAAGACTGGAAGAAGGTACTCACTGCATGAGAACTCTCCTCTCCATCGGAGCATCGCTCTGTGCTATTGTCGGTTGTACCGTTCATCCGGTAATCCGGGAGGCACCTACCGTATCTGTCTTCAGTCAGCTTCTCACAGAGGCGACGGCTCCAGTACTCCTACAGCAGGACGCAACCTTAGGTGCAATCAAAGACCAGACCGAAAGCCTGACCGAAATTAAGTCCTTGCTCACTGACCTCAGTGAGGGGAAGAAGTCCTGCACACCAGCCGGGATTACGGATACGAAGGATCTGCCGCCCGCACCTGATCCTGCTCCGGTCCCGGTTGGTGTGCGTTTACAGTTCTGGTCAGCTACTTGGTGTGTGTTCTGTCCTGACGCCAAAGCTGAAGCCAAAGCCGCTGCTGACTCTCTGGGTGTCAAACTGGAAGAGTTTGACTGGGACACCCATGCCAACCAAAGAGCGAAGTGTAAGATCACGAGGGTGCCTACCCTCTGCATCGTCCACAACGGGATGACGCGGAAGTGGTTGGTAGGGAAACACCGCCGGGATCTCATCCTGAGTTCAGTCGAAAAAGTTCTCGGAGCCAAGGTCGTGAGGTTAGACTCAGCCTCTGCTCCCGTCCGTATGAAGTGGAACGTACAAGGGGACTGGACCCCGACTGTGGGCCAGACCGCAGAGCATCTGCAGGGCACTCACGGGGTCTCGACTGAAGGGATGGACCACCAGCAAATGTTGGACCTGCACGACTCCCTCCATGGTTCCGTAGTTCAAACCCGCAGGGTGCGGATTGCAAGCAAAGGGGCGTACTGTCCGTCTGGGAGATGCCCACGATGAGCCTGTTTGAGATCCAAGAGACTCTACCGTACGCCACAGCTAACCAGATGCTGTTCGATCTGTTTCACGGGGGGAGGTGTACCCTCAAGGGCCATGTGCTCCTCCTGTCTAACCCCTGCCTCCCAAAACCTACAAAGCTGCAGGACTGCATCCTCTGGGTGTTCGAACACCCTGTCACCGTCGATACCCCCGGCCCTAACTCCGACGTAAGTGACATCCGTCAGTACCGAGATCGGTTGGAGATGACCCTGTGGCCATGGGCCCATGTCAGGATAGATTTTGTATGACGCCAATGGAAGCTCAGCCCCCGCAAGACCTGTTCAAGGCATTCGGCTGTGAGTATCGGCTCATGGGATCCAACCGGGAGAACGTATCCCGGCGGAAGAAACGAGATAAAATCTCAAAAACCTGGGAGCATTTCAAAGCGGTAAGGCCCTACGCGACCACCCAAGAGCAGGCCTTGGCCCTAGTAAAAGATAAGTGGACGTACGGGATGGGCCCCGTCGCCGCTTGGCTTGCTTGGACGGTAGTGAGTTCGCTTATCAAGAGTATTGTGTTCTGGCTATGGGAGCGGTATAGTTCCTAAGACCATCCCCCAGACGGTCAGCTTTATCCCTTTTGGTTCTCTAGGAGCTGGCCACTATGCCACTTACAATCGTCGCTGGAAATAAGCAGGGGTTCGGTAGCCCTCGCAAACTACGGGCAGCTTTTTCTAGGGCAGACACTAACTTCACGGAAGTGAATGCTGACGTTGTCATCGCCATCCCGATTTCCCTCCATGCCTCCAAAGTGATCTACAACATGTTTGTGGCTCGTCGGGCATATCAGGTCACGCAGATTGACTGGGTTGGGGATATCGCACAGGCAGTCACGGGGACTGTCGTGAAAGCCGTCGGCACCGCAACCCCTGCCTCTGCCACCACCCCGATGCACACTGCAGCCGGGGTCGTATGTAATACCGCAGCCCACACAGTCCTGCCAATCGCCCTGACAACGACCGCAGCAGACCTTGTGCTTGCGACCGGTGACAGGATTGCATTTGTTCTCGGGGTGGCTCTGTCCACCGGGTCCGGTACCATCGTGCTCCGCATGAAGAGAGTCTAAATCCCGTTCTTTTGATCCGGGGGCCATCGCCCCCGGTCTTTTTTTTTGGGTCTACCGGCGCAGCCCTTCATACTCACGGCCACCGTTCGCTTAGTTTTAGAACTCCAAGGCATAGATTGGCTAACATGACAACCGCAAAACTCGCTACTGATGTTCTAATTGCCGGGCTCAACACCGCCCTCGTCCCGAAGTTCGCTGTCATCTCCGCGGCGGGGGCGGGAAACAACACTCTGGTTACAGCGGTGCCGGGCAAGAAGATCCGGGTTCTCTCGTACACCATCGTCGCTACCACAGCAGTGACTTGTCAGTTTCAGAGTGGAGCCGGTGGTACCAACTTATCAGGGGCCATGCCTGCGGGAGTGAACGGGGTTATTTCTGCCCCCTTCACCCCTCTCGGACACTTCGAAACAGCCGCAGCTGCCTTGCTCAATCTGAGCCTAGGCGGGGCGGTGGCGGTGGCAGGGCACCTGTCTTACGTCGAGGTGTAGCTATAAATCGAACGTATTAGTAACCATTTTCTACTAGAGTTGAGGCAGTAAATGAATGTGTCATCAGAAATTATCCTAGGGCTGATGACTTCGGGCGGCGCGGTGCTGGCAGCAGCAGTCGCAAGGATGTGGATCTGGTTTACCGAGGAGCTAAAAGAGTGCAAAGGTGACAGAAAAGAACTGCACGGCAAGCTCGATGTGATGCACGGACGCATCGCGGAAATCTCTCAGACGGTAGGCAGATTGAGCGGAAAGATTGACGAACAAGCGGAGGCTGAAGAATGAAAATCGTAGCAACTACGCACGAACACGCAGCGACGTTTGATCCGCCGTCAACATCCGAAAAGAATTGAGAGTCTAAACCATGCCATCAGCACTAATGCCCAAAGACAAAGAGATATCTGAAGAAATCATCCTTTTACGACGCATGGTTCAGATGATGAGCCAGCAGAACGCGGTTGACGCTGGCAGCAGGCAGCGAATCTCTGTTGATGCGTTCCTGCCAGGGGTGGCACTGCCCAACGTCACTAATGTGGCCACAGTATCAACAGTAACAACAGTATCAACAGTATCAGCAGTATCAACAGTATCAACGCTCAACAACCTCGCTGCCGTGGCAGGCGAGGGCGTCCGGATGTACGAAGTTCCGGCCCGCAACTGCTACTCAAATTCAATCCGAAACAAGCTCACTTTCGCATAAGGTCTGACCTGTCATGCCGACGCCAAAACTCACAACGAACACACTGATTCGTCAGGTCGATCTGCCCACATGGGAATGGATCAGGCAGATGCCAGCGGTGTCGTCTGCGTTGTCATCCGGATGCACGGCACACAACGGAAACTTCCATCCATCGCACGGTCGATACGTTTATTACTTCGTGGGGACAGTACAGTTTTGGAGGTATGACACTTGGTCGGACGGCTGGATGCAATTGTCATCGCCGCCGTTCGCCACGACCGTATTGAGCGACGTGGGATTTCTCGGTGACTACGGCCCGGAAGGACGAGTCATTTCGGCGACAGGAACAACGCTTGACATTGCGGGAATCCCGCAGCGTGTACTTGAAACGATGGAGGTTAGAATCATCGGCGGCACGGGACGTGGACAGCGACGGTACATCACGACGCAGGCGGAACCAGTTGTTGCTGATCGTGGTATCCCGACGACTGTACTCGCGGGTGTTACGTCCACACTGACCGACACGACAAAGGCTTGGACAATTAACCAATGGGTCGGATACTCGGTACGAATTGAATTCAGCACAGGCGTGAATAACGTCCGCAAGATCCTGTACAACGACGCAACCTCGATCACCTACATCTCGCACGCAAAATTCTCAGAAAACGTGCTTTCTGCTCCGGCACAGATGTCTTCATTGCCGGTTGTCACTAATTCGATTTACTCCATCGAGTCGTCAACGCTCACCGTCGAAACAGCATGGGCCACGACCCCCGACGCAACGTCACGATATCGCGTTTTGTCAGGGGCAATTGCTTACACGTACACGGGTTTTCCGAGTCCGACCTTTTACAATATCGCAGAGGACTTGTGGTATATAGGGGCTTCTCCGACGTTGATCATGGCCGCGACCGGGACCGAGTCTCGTTTAGAGGCATCAGGCGAAACGCAATGCACATGGTGGAATGGAATCGCGACGGCCGGATCAACTACGACGTTGACTGACTCGCTCGCAAATTGGGTAACGGATGAGTGGATTGGAAAATGTGTCTGGATCACATCCGGAACTGGCGAAGGGCAACTTCGCAAGATCAGTGCAAATACGTCAACTCAACTGACGTGGGTGACGGTTGGTACAGCCCCAACAACCACAAGCCGATATTCGATTGAGGGGTATGACGCTGGTGTTGCCACCTCTGGAGCGGCGTCAAGTATTACTGACACGGCTCAAGCGTGGACTACAAACCAGTGGACGAACCACCGTGTGAATATCGTGTTTGGAACTGGTAAGGGGCAGAGCCTCAATGTCCTGTCAAACACGGCGACGGCACTCACGATGGTGCAGCCGTGGGCATCATGTTTCCCCGGTGCGGTCAGCCCAGACAGCACTTCGGTATACTTGATCGTGTGCGACAACACGGTCTTGTATTCAGCACATGCTCCCACTTCGACAATCTTGAGAACAAGCTTAAAGAACGGAATCAGTTTCGTCGGGGCTGAAATTGACCAAGGCAACTGCTGTTCGGGTTCAGCTCGGTACGGTGACTTTCCTCCAGTGGCTGTTGCCAGCTCCACCGGCACTGCCGGTACAGTCACAATCACCACCGTCAATCCCCACGGTTTCAGAACCGGTTGGACTATCCTTCATGCCGGAGACACTGGAGCGTCAGCCGTCCAGAATAATATCTCTGCCGTTATCACAGTCATCACCGCAACGACATATTCATACGTTGCTCCCGGATCAACGGCTGTTTGGGTCATCGCCGCCCAGACAACCTCCATCCTGAAAGACTCTTCGAAAGCATGGACTGCCAGTGAGCATATCGGGAAGTTGGTACGTTTTTCGAACGCGACGTTGCTGATTAGCGGTTCATCCGCACAGGCAACGGCCTACATCTCGGCCAATACCGCAAATACCTTGACATTCGGGGCAGCAACCGCCGCAGCAGCATTCTCCGGTACCAGTAATTATGTCATTACAAAACTGGATGCGATTGGCCAGCAAGACAGTGGTGTTGCGACTGGAGTAGCCCAGGGAACAACCTCGTTGGCCGATACGTCCAAGACATGGGTGGTAAACATCCACACGGGCCGCAGAATGCGATATCTCTCTCATCTTGGTGAAGCGGCGGAAGTGTTGATCCTCAACAACACGGCTACCGCACTGATCTATGCTCCGGCGACTCTCCCTGTAGCAGGGGCGACGGCTTATGCCATTCTCGGACAGGCTACTCGTGGTCTCGGGACGTGTCTGGAATTCCAGAGTGGCGGTTCACGGGCAGCAATGCGTGGACGGTATTTGTATTCATTTCGCGGTGGTGCGACTATTGGCATCGACCGATTCGACATCACTAGTAATGTGTGTCTTCAGATGTCCGGGCTTCAGCAGTTCGAAGTTCTCGGCTCGGGAACCATGGCCGCTTATGACGGTGAAGATCGGATCTATTACACAAAGGACGCCACGAACAGGATGTACTGCCTGAATCTCGTGACGGGCATAGTATCTGCGTCTCCGCAGATACCATACGTTGTCGGAACGGCTCATATCGGAAACCGTATGACGGTCACAGTGACTCGCGATCGCCTGAAGTACCTGATCTTAAATCGACATTCGAATGTCGAAATGTTCCGCACATTGTTGTTCTGGGAATAAAAATGAAACATCGAAAATATCGCATCGCTGACTTCATTGAGTTTTGCACGCTCGCACAGCAGAAACTTAGTCCGATGTTGTCGCTGGCGGATGCAAACAACGATATTGAAGAGTCATACGAAATTGACCAAGATCTAAAAGATATTGTTCGGACGTTGACGTGGCTCGACACGATCAAAGACAGAGACCGACCACCGAGGGAGTGATCAATGGCGACACAAACTGTAAAACTCGCAAGTCATCCGTCTCAGGTTGGGACTAAGCTGCAACTGTGGGCAATCGACACGCTGCTACTGGTTCAAAATGTTTCGGCGGTTGAGACAGTAGCAGGGTCCGGTTTGTACACGGCGGATTTTACGGACGCACCAGCAAACAGCTACCGCGTGTTGCACTACGCTTCAGATGGGGATCTGATCTGGTCATCTTGTGTTGTTCTGACTTTGTCTACAGCGACATTTCAGGCACACGACGCTGCGTTCGCGGCTGGCGGTGGTGGTGGTGGCGGCGGCGATGCCACACTGGCAAATCAGGTAATTATCAAGGCCGATCTGGATGACATTCAGACGCGACTACCTGCAGCACTGCAAGGCGGTCGTATGAATGCCTACGTCGGGGAGATGGGCACCGACACGCTGAACGCCTCGGCACTGGCAGCGGACGCTGTGGCTGAGATTCAGAGCGGATTGGCTACGCCGATAAACATCACGGCAGGCACACTAACGACAGTCACAAACTTAACGAACGCTCCGACGAGCGGTGATCTGACTGCCACGATGAAAGCCTCGGTAACGGCAGCAGTACCGTCAGTCGTGTCGATACAGACCGGATTGGCAACACCAACCAACATTACCTCAGCTAGTGGGATCGCGGTCAGTAGCATTGGTAATAACGTCATCACGGCGTTGGCTCTGGCGACTGATGCTGTTAACGAGATTCAAGCAGGCTTGGCCACACCGACAAACATTACCTCCGCAAGTGGTATCGCCGTCAGCAGTATCGGCGCAAACGTGATCACCGCATCTGCACTGGCTACCGATGCGGTCAATGAGATTCAATCGGGCCTTGCAACTCCAACAAACATCACATCGATCACAGGCAATCTCAGCGGATCGGTCGGTAGCGTGACTGGTGCTGTGGGTAGCGTTACGGGTGCAGTCGGTTCGGTCACCGGCGCGGTTGGCAGCGTGACGGGTGCGGTTGGATCTGTGACTGGTGCTGTGACGGTCGGCACAATCAACGCCAACGTCGTCAACGCTTCGGCACTGGCAGCGGACGCTGTGGCTGAGATTCAGTCAGGCCTAGCACTTGCCGCCACCGCCCTATCAACCACGCAGTGGACAAACACGCTCGCGGCGAATATCGGCACGACAAATACGACGGTCGCGACAAATCTTGATGCGACTGTAAGCAGTCGATTAGCCTCGGCCAGTTACACAGCCCCATCCAACCTGACAGCGGCACAGATTGCAACGGGTGTTTGGCAGGATGCAAATGCCGGAGACTTTACAACTGCATCCTCAGTCGGCAAGTCTCTGTACCACGCCTTCACGGCAGGCACATCTGTGTTCACAGTGGCCGCACTGGCTAATGCTCCATCAGGTGGTGGTGGTGGTGGTGGTGGTGATGCAACGCTGGCCAATCAGACGCTTATTATCTCCACACTCGCCGCAATAAAAGGGGCGGGGTGGGACGGCAGTACGGACACTCTTGAGAAAATCAGGGACGCGATTACCGCATACATCTCAAGTGCGGTAGGGTCCGTCCAATCCTCTGCAGGTACGATCGTGGGCTTCCCCAGCACCCTCACTATCGGGGACTCGTATACCCAGGACGCAAACCGCGCTATTGTTGTCTACATCCGGGACGCAGCCAACGCCCCTATTCTCTCCGTTGGAAGTCACAACTTCCTCGATGGAGACTTCGCCCCGGAGCTTGTAGTCACGCAAGGAGGGGAAACGGGGCGGGTCCACGCAACCGTTACCTACGTCGTACCTGGGGGAATACTGGAGAATTACCTCCGGGTTGAGTTCTCTCCGAAAGAGACGAGACGCGCCGGTCAAGGTGCTGCTACCATGCAGTGTCGGCTGAAATGGACCGGAGTCCAATTCACCCTCGCCACCCAAGCGGTCGTATGGAATCCTTCAATCTGATAAAAATTTTTACAGATTCTGTAAAAGTCCATTGACAGATTCTGTCAATACTTGCACAATCCCTCAGTCCCTTTTTAGGAGATGGATATGCAAGTTTCAGTTTCGTTCGGGCTTGAGGATCTGGCCCATCTGCCGTTGGATTTGCGGCAGAGAATTCATCAGGCGTTAATGCTCCCCGCTGTCGTAACAATAGGGGGTCAACTGCCTTCACCCCCTATGCAGTACATGCCGCCGCCCCAGCAGATGAGTCAGATTCCTCTGCAGCAGGCACCACCGGCTCCGTATGTAGCCCCGGTGGTGAAAAGCCCGCTGATTCAAGGTAACACGAAGGTGTGGATGCCAGACATGGGTCATCCGACCCAGGTCAATTCTGCGGTGGATGTGATCACCGGGCGTCCGGTTGGGATAGCGTCAATACCGGATGCTCCGGTTGTTCCGCAGTACTCGAACGCTCCCGTAAATGTTGTCGCAGTCCCGATGAACGGGCAGCCAGTGGTGGGTCCCCACCCCAACTGCGACACTGAGACAGCCCGCGGTGCGGCAATCCGGCTGTACCGTAACGAAGCCCTCGGTGGAGTGAATGCCCTCAACGCGGCAGTTGAGAGGGCGGGGATCGGCAGCATGTCAAACCTGAACGCAGCGAACGCCTCCGCCCTGTACGCTGCTATCCTTTCGGTAGGAGGGCAGTAATGTCCGAGACCAAAGTCCATCATGTACTCAGCCCTTCCGGACTACATCGAATTACGAACTGCATCGGTTCGGTCTACGGGCCGGGCAGGTCAGAGTCGAATGAGTTTGCGAGGGAGGGTACAGCCTGTCACTCTCTGCTGGAGTTTTGTCTGGCAACAGGTGCAAACCCCCGGGATCTGGAAGGGATCGCAGAGTTCAGCAGTGAGTTTCCAGTTACGCTGGAGATGATTGAAGCGGTTGAACTGTTTATCGCAGAAGTGAAGAGAGTGTGTGACGAGTTCAATATCCCTCACTCCCGCATCAAGGCGGAGGAAAAGCTCGTTCACTCTCAGATCCCGAACCAGATGTTCGGTGGGACAATGGACTGCCAAGTCCCGGGCGATGAAGTGTTAATCGTGGCTGACCTGAAGTTCGGGCGCAATCAGGTCTATGCGGATTCCATCCAGTTAACTGCGTATTCCATTCTGTCTCTGGACAAGATGGAAAAACAGCCCCTGAAGGTCATCCAGCTCATCATCCAACCCCGAGGAGGTACTACTGTCAGTCGGTACGAACTTGGGGCGGATGAGATCAATGAGACATGGAATAAGATCGGCATGGCGGCTGGTCATATCCTGCGTTACCCGGATCGGAGCAAGAAAGCCCCGATCGAACACCTGAAAGCGGGGGAGTGGTGTAAGTACTGTCCTCAGTCAGCCGGATGCCCAGCGCGAGATGCGATGGTGACGGACATGATTCAGATCGGCACTTTTCCGAACCCAACATCGGGTGACCTGATCGTATCTCCAACTCAGGAGATCCCAACCGAAGTTCTGGTTGACCTGATGAAGAAGGGGGACGCTGTCCGAGAATTTCTGGACGATGTCAAGAAGGCCCTCATCACGAGGGCGTCGATGGGGCAGGAGATCCCCGGTCATAAACTGGTCCTGTCCTACGGCCACAGGAAGTGGACGGACGAGGATGAAGAAGCGATGCTGAAGAAGATCCCAAAAGCAAAGCTGGGTCTAACAGTGAAGGAGATCACGATCAAGAAGCTCGGGTCACCAGCCCAAGTGGAAAAGATCTTGAAAGCAAAGGGGACTTTGCAGGAAGTCAAGGAGCGGTTTGACCGCTTAGTAGTGAGCAAGCCAACCGGTGTTCGGTTGGTGGAGAACCGTGCCCGTGGTGAAGCAATTCGCCCGGAGACTGCGGTGGAGTTTCTGACCAATATGAAGGATACTGTCGATGAGTAATCAATTCGGAGCAGCACCAGGTATCAACCCCGGAATGCCTGCACAAAGTACGTCACATCAGACCGGCAATGTCGCGGGAAAGAAGGAGGCCCTACGCATCAACGTGGGGCCCTTTGTCCTGAGCTATCCGAGTCTGTTTGTGCCGCGGAAGAAGATGGGAGTACCTAAGCCGGGAGAAGCCCCGGGCCTGCAGTACAGCTGCGAGTTGATGATGTACTCCAACAACCCTAAAGCAGGAGAGACATACCAGCTCCTGACTTCTGCCGCCAATCAGGTTAGTATGGCAAAGTTCGGGAAGACCGTTGACTCCCCGATCTTTAAGAACAAGCCGGTTCGTGACTTGGCAGAAAAGCAGAACGCGACTGAGACCGGGTTCTTCATCTCGGCCCGAAGCTCACAGCCACCCTCAATCGTGATCGGGTCTCCGCCGGTCACGGTGACGAATCCGGACGACGTTTACGCGGGGTGTTTTGTGTACGTCAACATCACCCCGTCAACCTACGATTTTGAAGGGAATCGTGGTGTGAAGTGGTTCCTGAACAGCGTCTGGAAGGTAGCAGACGGTCCTCGTCTAGCTGCAGTGCGCGACGGAGTCCAAGACTTTGCCGATCTGGTGGGCAAGGTTGAGGTTAATCTGGCCCCGACACAAGGGTATGGAGAAGCTCCTCCGATGCCGGGCCAGATGCCTCCGTGGGCCCAGCCTCAGCAAGAGCAGTTGCCTCCGTGGTCTCAGAAACAACCCGGCGTTCCATACTAAGGCGTGTGACTGAGTGGTACTTGAGGCCGGAGGTCCCCCTCCGGCCTTTTTTGCAGGAGACAATGATGAAACCAGTATACGTTGAAGTTCGGATGATAGATCACGAGAAGACGGGACTGTTAGTGAGACGGGAACGGCAGAAGCAGGGCATTAGTGTCACCGACCTCGCCGCGATAGTTGGGATATCCGTATCCTACTTGTGCTGCCTTGAGAACGGTGACCGAGCATGGTCCGAGGAGTTATTTGCTCGCGTAACGAGGGGGCTCTCGTGCGATACTTAGTGCTGGACTTTGAAACAAGATCTGCAGTATCCCTGAAGGACTCCAGCTACCGGCACTACGCATCCCATCCGACGACTGACATCCTCTGCATCGGTCTGAAGTGGGACGACCGGCCTGCAACAGTTCACGTCCCCGTCCCGGGTATATCCGGTGCGGTGCTAAACGGGAAGATCGGCTGTACTGAGATTCAGGAAGCGATCAAAGCGGGTTGCCCTATCGTGGCTCACAACGCCTTCTTCGAAAGGCGGATCTATTACCATATCTGCCATCTGCGGTTCGGCTGGCCAGCCATCCCGGACGCTCAGTGGATGGACACGATGGCGATCTGTGCGTACTACACCATCCCGATGAAGCTGGCGAAAGCTGCGAAGGCGTTGAACCTGTCCAACCTGAAGGACGAAAGTGCCGGACAGGAGGATGACGATGACGAGGAATCACCCAAGAAGGGAGGCCATATCGTCACACAGGTTTGCAAGCCCCGGAACCCATCGAAGAAGGCGGTCGCTGACTGGAAGGGCGCGGCCCCGATGCCTCTAGTCTGGTGGGAGGACAGCGTTCGGCTTGAGAAGCTGTACGAGTACTGCAAGCAGGACGTGCGGACCCAAGCAGAACTGTTCGAGAAGTTAGGCCCTCTGCCGAAGGATCGGTGGCTGGACTGGCAGTTGGACCATCGCATCAACGAGAGGGGCGTACGCTGTGACTGGGGGGCCCTATTCGCTGCAAACATCGTGGTGAAGAACTCTCTCGCCACTTACAACGACCGGGTCCGGACGCTCACTGCCAGCCTGGCCTACCCGCACGGCATGGTCCAGACGGTCAACGAGCGGCAGAACATCCTTGACTGGTGTGAGCTGAAAGGTTTCCAGATACACTCTCTGCGGAAAGAGCATGTGGAGTTCGTACTCAAGCACTCCGAGATGCCGGACCCCGTTCGCGAGCTGTTGAGCCTTCGGCAGGCGGCCGGTAAGACCAGTCTCGGGAAGCTGATTAAGATGCTGAACTTGGCCGACACTGACTCCCGCCTTCGTGACAGTCTGGCATGGCACGGTGCGGCGACAGGACGATGGGCTGGTCGCGCGTGGCAACCGCATAACCTGCCCCGGGAGTGCATGTCAGATGAGGAAGCGAAGGCGTTCCATGATGCCCTGAAGTCTGACGAAATTTATGCCTACCTGCAGAGCCGGAAGGACCGGGACGGCATGAGTACCCCGGACGTGGTGTCCTCAGCCCTCCGGTCATTCTTGATCGCGGAGCCGGGGAAAAGGCTACTTGTGTCGGACTTCAGCTCAATCGAGGCCCGGGTGTTAGCTTGGTTCGCCGGATGTAACACGATGCTCGATGCGTTCAAGGCGGAGAAGTGCGTCTATACTCAGTTCGCGTCCCGCGCGACAGGGAAAGCCGAAGCTGACATCACAAAGAAATCGAGGGATCGACAACTCGGCAAAGCCGCTGTGCTGGGGCTGGGGTATGGCATGGGTGGTGGGAAGTTCCGAGACACTGCGGAGGACCAGTACCGGGTTGTACTCACGCCAGAAGAAGCAGACATCATCAAAGTTCTGTACCGCAAGACGTACCCGGAGGTACCGAAGCTCTGGTCGGCCCTCGAATCCGCTTTCTCGCAGGCAATCCTGAACCGAACCACGGTCACCTGTGGCAAGCTGTTGGTTGGATGCAACGGAGAGTGGGGATTCATCGTCCTGCCTTCGAAGCGGGCGATCTGGTACCGAGAGCCGATGGTGAAGAAAGTTCCAAACCCGTGGCGGGATGGTGCTACGATGAACGAGATCAGTTCAATGGGTCAGAACATGACCAAGCAGTGGGTCCGGCAGTCCACATGGGGCGGAACGTTGGTTGAAAACATTTGTCAGGCGACAGCGGCCGACCTGTTGACGGAGTCCATCCGGCGAACAGAGAACGCGGGCTATGCCTGTGTCCTTAGTGTGCATGACGAAGTCATCGCGGAGAGTGAGAAAGATGAAGCCGAGTTTCACCGGCTGATGAAGATGACGCCTGCGTGGGGCATGGATCTTCCTCTGGATTGTGAGACGCATTCTTGTGAGAGGTATGGGAAGTGAGCATTGAGTATGGGTACTTTGAAGCAGAGGAAATGACATGACACACCACGATCGCGAACTTGCGATGAAGGACCGAGAGATCCAGACGTTGCAACAGATCATCGAATCATTAAAAGTGGATAACGCACTACAGGCGGACGTAATTCAAGGTTTTCTGTCGTGTCGAATGCACGCTGCTTTCGACATCCGTACCCAGCAGCACATGCTCAGCCTGATGTTCGATGAGAAGGCTTTGGTGTGCGGCCGGAGGGTGGCTGAGTCTGTTGGGGCGAGGGTCGCCTACCAACTGGACAAATACATTAAAAAGTTAGGGAAGTAATGGCTGGACCTGAAAACAGAATCGAATCCGCCTTCGTCACTTGGTGCCGGGAGAAGCACGGGATCGATTGTCGGAAGCTGAAGGATGCCGGGAAGAACTTCTTCCCGGACAGGTCCATCATCCTGCCCGGCGGGAGGATCGTCTGCATTGAGTTCAAGTCCCCAGACGGACATCTCAGTAAAGGGCAGGAACGTTGTATCGAGGAGTTGCGGGGGCTCGGTGTCCCCGTGTTGGTTACATGTGACAAGGAGGAGGCTATCCGATGGTTGCTGGAGCAGATGTAAAAGCACCGAAGCTGTGGGTCCCACATACTTATCAGGACTCTGCAGTGCAGTTCCTGCATGAACGGACGAGTCTGAACAGGGAAGGCGCAGGGGGCGGGGCTCTCTTTCTGGACCCGGGGATGGGCAAGTCCAGCATCCTCCTTCAGTGGATGAAGGAGATGAAGTACTTCGGGATGGCCAGCCGCTTTCTGGTGATAGCCCCGTTGCGAGTTGTGTATAACGTCTGGCCGGACGAAGTGCAGGGCTGGACCAACTTCAGGGACCTCAGCTACAGCATCGTCCACGGCACAGAGTCTGTCCGGAAGAAGCGGCTCGCGCTGCCTACCACCATGCACCTGATCAACCGGGATGCAGTGACGTGGCTGGCGAAGCTGGTCGAGGGTCGGAAGAACCTGCCTTGGCAGGCAATCGTAATCGACGAAAGCACCAGCTTCAAAAACTGGGGTGCGGCTCGGTCAAAGGCTCTGCGGAAGCTGATCGATCGAATTCCGTACCGAGTGATTATGACCGGGACCCCAGCACCTCGGAACCTAGCCGACCTGTTTCCTCAGGTCTGGCTGCTGGACCAAGGGAAGGCTCTTGGTGAGAACATCACCCGCTTTCGGGAGCATTACTGTATGCAGATCGGCGCGAGGGAGCAGAACAACTATCAGGTCCGGGACGACCGGGCAGACGCTATCCACCAGCGGATCAGTCACCTGACCCTCCGGCTGGACGCAAAAGACTACCTGTCCATGCCGGACATCACATACCATCAGGTAATGATCGATCTGCCGCCTGTCGCGAAGGCAGAATACGATCAGATGGAGAAGGATATGTTCCTAGCCCTCGCAGATGGCTCAGGAAGGGCTGCGGTCAACGCAGGCGCAAAGTATCAGGCTTGTAAACAGATCTCCAACGGCGGAATCTATGGGCACGACAGGAGCATCCATGACTTGCACGAGGCAAAGACAGAAGCCTGCTTGGAAATCATTGACGAGCTGGGCGGAAAGCCAGTCCTCATCGCGTACCAGTACGAACATGACCTGCGCCGCCTGAAACGGGCAATCAAGGGCCTGCATGTGATCAAAGGTGGGATGAAGTCGGACGCAGTAACGCGGATCATCCAGGCATGGAACGAGGACAAGCTGGACCCGCCTTATCTGGCAGTCCAGCCTCAGGCCCTGTCATACGGGGTCAACGCTCAGCATGGGTCATGCCGGGACATCATCTGGTACGGCCCATCCGATAACCTGGACACGGTGCTGCAGTTTGACTGCCGCATCCATCGACAGGGTATCGGATCGGGCGTACGGGTTCACCGGTTGTGCTGTAAGGGCACGATTGATGAAGTGATCTGGAGAAGGATAGATAAAAAGGAGGACGTGCAGTCAACTCTACTGCAGGTCCTCCGGGAATACGCTCAGGAGAAGCTGGGGCGTTAATCTAAGAAACAGACTTCGACAACGCCAATGTCACGCCAAGGGTGAAGAAGGATCATCCCTTCTATCTCCACGGCTATACCAACCCCGTCCGCTGCGATCAGGCTGAAGGTTTGTGTCACGCACCGAATATCAACCCATGACACTTTCAACACAAAGGCTCGGTCCCCGCCAAGAAGCCTGTTCAGGTACTCACTCATATCTCCAACTCCTCTAAGTCTGTGGAATAGACCCGGTTCAGCGGGTCATCGTTCGGAGCTACGGTCAGCCGTACTCCGCCGTTCGTGTGGCACAAGCCGACGATCTTCACCATCGTTCCTGTGCTGTAGTCGAAATGATCTTCCTCCGTCAGCTTTGCAAACTGCCGTAGGACGGAGGCCATTCGGGTTCTCCAGCTACGCTGCTGATCATTAGTCTCGGTCATACATCTCCTCTATCGGAAAACCACCTGAGAACTCAGGTGGGTAAAGTGGTCTGCCCTCCTCGTCCACGTTGGACCAAGAGAACCTCATCGCCCTCATCTTAACTGCGGTCTCATCAGACACTCTCCGACTGCGGGAGTAGTACAACGGCAGTCCGTCCTCCCAGATCTCGGTGCGGGTGAACCACTCACCCGAGGTCCGCAGTAGCTTCACTTGGTGACGGTATCGACAGCCTTGACTATCAATGGTTGACCAGAAGGTGGTCCACTGTCGGGGGTCGTGCGCTGTCTTGCTGACTGGGTTAAGTCTGGCCATTCAGTTGTTCTCCGCTGAATTCTTGATCATGGTTTTCTCCCCATCTTCTTGTACGCCTCTTCAATATCTTCCGCCAGTTTTGCTGACTCACGTTTGTCAGACTTGGCCAAGGCGCAGTCCGTAATTGCCCACCCAATGAAAACAATTACCATCGCTAGGGCAATCCCCGGGATGAGCGGGGTTGGAAGTGAGGCCAGTTCATTCAGCAACATTTGGTCTCTCCTTCCGTACGAGGGTGACCCCATCGAGGAATTCGATACGGGTCTGGTCCTTGAAGTCGATGTACCACCCGCCGCGCACAGCATAGACGCTGTACCCCAGGTTGAATTCCTGGGATGTCTGGTTCATCCGCTTCTTCGTGGTGACCGTCATCCAGCCGCCGCTGTCCAGGATAATCTCAAACGGATTCCACCGGACGACCACAGTCTTGTGGTACTTCACACAGGTGTATCGGTCTGCATCCTCGAAGATGTCCGTACAGACACCTCCTGCCAACATTCCTCTCGTCATCTCATCCTCCTTCTAAAGTTGTGAAGAACACGATCGAGGACCACCGCAGTGGTCCTCTGTCACACTCTCCGCTGCGGACTGTCAGTCCTTCCACTCCTCGAACCGCTTCATCGCCTGCAGTTCATCATCTTCATCGCTACCCCAGCGGCAGTTCAGTGCCTGTTCGAGCTTGATCCCGCAGTACTCTTTGGCGTCTTCAACAGAGTCGAATGACTCCAGCACGTCAGAAGGGCTAAAGCACTCGACGATTGTATCTCCGCCCGCATCATAGTTTGCTTCGCAAGCGGCGTAGATATTATCGACCAGCTCGACCTGCTTGCGAGTCAACTCCGACAGGTCATCCACATACAACTTAATCGTGTCCGACTTCATTTGTTCTCCTCCTGTGAAAGTGTAAAAAGTCTCGGATACTTAGGCGATGACGAACCTTAAACCCAGTATCCCCGCTCGATGACCACTGGCTTAGAGACGATAGACCAGCGAAACTGCTTCTACCAAGTGCCCCCTCATTGTTGTGAGAGAGCGTAGACGCCATGCGGCTCTGACGGATACCGGATCGATTTGAGGAACCACCCTCAGGACGATGCAATCCTTTTTGATCTTAGAAGTCCAGCTCACCATCAAAGGCTTCCGCTTCGTCTTCTTCATCAGAGGGAAACGCCTCGTCTTGACAGGCTTGGCACATCCCGCTGATCGTATACTCCTTCCGCGACAGACTGTCAGAAAATACAGCTGCAGGACCTGAACACCAAGCACAGGTGTCGCTTCGAATTGACTCTTGTCGGTTGCTGCCCGAGATGGCGTTTATCTTTGCCTCGACTTCTGGTGACTTCTGTGTTGGCTTAGCCATTGACGTTCCCCTTTAGGTGACGGGTTATGTAACACTTCGCAGCGTGAACGGACTTGACGGTAGTGGTGACATGGTCCGGAGACATGACCCGGGTACATTCAGATAATCCGTAGTACCGGGACTGCATCGTATAGTGGATCCACCACCCCTTGTACTCGATTGTGATCATCTGCTTTCTCCTGTAGCTTTGGCGATTGCCTGTCGTGCTCGGCATATCGCACAATCATGTGGCAGGCTGTGACCAGCTTTGCAAGTGCATGGTGGTGCGTTGAGAATAAAGCCAGTTTGCATGATGGCTTTCAGTGCCCCCAGCAATTCCGGCGCGGCAGCAAACAGGACTGCATCAGCCTCCTTCGGACAGAGTGCCACGAGGTCTCCGTTGAAAAACCCATTAACGGTTCGTGGTGAATAGATACCGAACTGTTCTGGCTCATTTTCGATGAATGTACGGGCCACTTTTAACACATGGAGTGGCTTCGGTGACTGTTCAGTCATTGTATTTCTCCTTCCAGGCGACACTGCCTGATCGAAGACCGGCGACTCTCCGGTCCTCTGTCTGAAAGTGTCAACCACCCGACATCTTCCGCATGATACTCTTCGTCGGGCTATCCTGCCCTTTGTACAGCCCAGCAGTAGAGTCTCCCTTCATAAAGTCCCAGCCGGTACTGCCGATTGCGTTCTGCGCGGCGTCCAGCTTGAATCCTCCGAACGTATGAACGTCAGTCATTCCCTCGTTCAGTTTCTGCAACAGGTCGATCTTGCTGTTGCTCATGTCCTGCCAGAGATGGGCACAGAGGCCTGCTGACATCAGCTCCTTCGCCTTCCAGACGGGTTCAATCTCTTCTTCCGGGTCCACACCCAAACTACTGCAAACCTCCTTCCATCCGGCTTCTCCGGCCATGCCGATGTTCACTGCACAGATCGACCCGTGGTACCGGTACTCCGGGTTCCGCTCATGTTCCTCCATGTACTGGATCCGGACAAAGAGCCAGGTGTTATCGGCCGGAGGGTCATGGGTCGGCAGTTTTGTATCACAAACCCAGAGGTGCTCGTAATCCCCGTCCTCCAGCTCCGCACAGGCCGTCAGAGCCGTTTGAAACTTCGTTCTGAGTTCATCGTCGTCTAGGAACTCAGACGATCCTACGAGGTTGCCACAACCATCGCAGTCAGACGGGCCTTGCCGCTTGTACTCGAAGGACCCGCAGCTTCGGCAGATTACCTTCCCTGCCTTCGCACAGTAGTCTTGGTTGATCTGATTGACCAGATCCTGTATTTCACCCAGCATGATGTTGCCGTCAAGGACGGCGATCGTGCGAGGTTCATCCGGTAAACCGTGTTTGACGTAGTGCAGACAGTCCCCGTCCCGTACACCAATTTCCCCGATGAGAGCACCGACTGCGTCCGCACTTTCATCCGGGACCAGCAGGTAAGCTGCTTCCCAAGCAAGGGGGAAGTCTTTTTCATCTGGATGATCCGCCGCGTACTGCTTCATCTCTATGGCGGCTTCCACCATGTCCGTTTTCATTAGTCTTCTCCTTCTGTTGAAACTTAATAACCACAACACCGACCATCCGCAGATGGCCGGACTTGTGACTACTCAGCGTGCCGGGCAGCCCATTGATTGTATCTCGACAGTACAACGGGTATGTGCAACGTGCTCACGGATCATGATAAGTTCTGGCTCTGTTCGGTCTTTTAGTACCTCAGCGATGACTGCTGCCTCCTCTGTGATCCTGGTGCCTATTAAGCCGCGATCTCTTGACCTCTTGTCAGGCTTCCCTGATCTGGTTTTGTCTCTGCCGCGAAACTGGATTCGAGCGTAGAACTGGTCTTCATCCTCCGGAACCTCACCGTAGTCATTGAATTCCACGTTGATCACTTCACAGAATCCCCTCTGTATTTCCAGAGGAGGGTCAAAGAACACGCTGAATGAAACTGTTTTTACTATGTCGGTGATTGTGTTTTTCATGTCTCTCTCCTACTCGTTGTTGATAGTACCCAACAATCCCCGTGCCGATCTCGCGGGGAAAGCAGGGGGCTTTCACAGAATCACACCCTCACCTTCGCATTTAGTGCAGTTGGGGTTTATCGGCCAACCGCCGAATTCCAATTCTTCACCATCGTCGTTGCAGCATCCATCAGTCCAGCAGTGCTCGCATCCATGAGTGTTGTCCCATGTTTGCTTTCCGTCCGAGTCAGCGTCTTCTAAAGCCTGCCACCATTGATCCTTAGTGAACGGAAATTTTAGTTTATACGACCGATGCGCTACGTCACTTCCCTCGCAGTATCCCCTGACAGTTACACAACCATCACCGTGATGGAAGCTGCATCCGCATTCGGTGTATTTGAAAACGCCGCAAGACACTTCGCTTTCAGCGTCTTTAGCGTCTATCCCCTCATCAGCGTCGTAGCATTTCACAGCAAGCTCCTGAATGCTGTGAATTAGTTCCTGTGCCATTGTGATTCTCCAAATAGTGGTTTTGAAAGTTGTTAAGAACACAATCAGCAGATCACCGCAGTGAACTGCCGTTCTGGTCTCACCACTCTCTCCGGCCCTGACTGTCAAACTCATAGTCATTGGCGATTATACTTTCTCCCACTGCTTCATCACTGGTCAGGTACTCGTGCTCTTTTTCCAGATGCTGATACATCCAGTACATGAAGTCCCGCAGATATTCCTTCAGATCCTCGTCAGACGCATCTTCGTTGAACCCGTCTGTCTCGATCTCAGTACAGCCGGGATGGCTGTAGCGACCACGATGTTCTACTCGGGCAGTCAGTCGGTAGAAGTGAGCCTTCTGGAGTCGAGCCAAGTCGTCCGCAATACGATGCAGACCAGTGTCCATCGGAAACTCTTTCCGAACCGCTTTGGAGCTACCTTTCCTGTACTCATATCGACCTTCGAAACAGGCTCCATCCCCCTGACTGGAAAAGCCGCTGAAGAAGATGCGAGGCTGACCCTCGATTGGTTCACCTTTCATGTTCTTCGCGGGTCGGTTGCTGATGTCAATACCGATCAGTTCCGCAGCAGTATTGATCCACTCGTAGGAGGATTCCCACCAGTCATGATCAAGATAGTTTCCATTCCCTCGATACCAGTCCCTGGCTCTTTCTTTTCCAAACTCGTCCAGCTCCTCATACTTGAAGACCTGGGTCTCCTTGGTTCTCATCGTCTTTCTCCTTCTAAAGTAAACCAAGTAAGTAAACACGAAAGAGAGTCACCGCAGTGACCCTCCATCCAGCTCACTCTGGCTCACTCTGGCTCAACCAGCGTATCGTCCGATACCCGATAAACCGGATACGGGGCAACCCCACTCTCAAACCAGTCGTGACCGAGGCAGTATGTCTTTGGTCCACCAGCACAGAATGTGTCCAGATTACCGGCACCCGGGACACATGGAGAGCAGAACTGAGCATAGGTGTAGTAAGGTGATTTGAAGACCCACAGGTTGTTATCTGAGGTGGTCTGAACGCTGTATCCGTCTTCAAACCAAGCGAAAGGCCCCGCTTCCTGAGCATCGCCCCACTCAATATCTCCGCTGTCCAGAACGGCCTGAGCGATCTCCTCAGCCGTTCGAGGATCGATGGACCCATAGCACTCGATTGCCCTTTCAATGGCGGAGGCTAAACCTCCTTTCACCTCACTCCGCATTTCTGAAAAGCCCAGGTCCTCACCGTTTTCGTAGATGGCATTGATTGCCTCTTGCTCGATGCTGTGCTGGCAGATCATGCCATACCGAATACCGGTCTCCCCATCTCGATTCACCGTACTCCCGGGGCTGGAGTAATCTATCCCCGCATAGTCTGTCATCGCTCTCTCCTTCAGAAGTTGTAAAGAACACAATCAGCAGCTCGTCGCAACGAACTGCCGTTCTGGTCTCTATACCCTCCCGCAGGTCACTTACGGCCTGTGTCACTCGGGAGCGGCCCATGATCTTGTAGGCTTTGCCCATCACAACACCCGATCATGGCAGGCTGTGAGCTTGGCTGACCTTGCCCATCGGTTTTTCTCTCCTTCTGCAGCTTTCGCGGCGGATGTAAAGAACACAATCAGCAGCTCGTCGCAACGAACTGCCGTTCTGGCCTCTACTTCATCGCTTTCAGCTCAGCCATGTCTCGCTTGTATTCAGTGGCTTGGTACTGCTTCCGAGCGATCAGAGCAGCCTTCGTGTGCTTCTTTGCATCGAAGGTATCGATGAAAGCGAACATGTGCTTCTCTGCCTTGTGGCTGGTGTTGAAAGTGCTCGCCAAGTCAGGCCGGTACACTACTGTACCTAGAATATCAAAGACGACACAGCGTTTCCCACGGGTCTTGTTGTGCAGATCGAGAGCAACACTCTCTGTGATGCCGAACAACAGCCCGTCTGCTAGGACTCGGGACGCTGTTACCCGAGCGTGAAAACACTTCATTGTGTCCCGGTCAACATAGTGTGTCCGGCCTGACAGGTTTCGCTCCGCATTGTGATACGGGTCAGAACTCTCTGAACGATACAGTCTCATTGTTTTCCTCCTTCTAAAGTTGTGAAGAACACGAACGACGACCACCGCAGTGGCCGTCTATCACACTCTCCGCCGCCGACTGTCAGATCTTCTTTTCTACTGGTATGTCCTCAACTTCCGCAAGAAGCTGAAACCAGCCGAAGTCATAATAGAATGGGGTAGACCCGGGACTGTATTCCTCAGTCATGCCGCACCCTCTGGCCAGCTCTCTCAGCTTGCCAGAATCCAGATCCTCCAGCACAAGGATTGCATCGTACAATCGCTCATTCTCCATGAGGAAGCAGTCACCACAGCCGCACAGATCAACATCCATGCCCCAATTCTTACACCACCGCTGCTTCGGGTCGTCTGGTACAGTGTCTCCGTCATCTGTGATCTCCGATTCCAGCGTCTGGATCATAGCCTTCCGTACCTCTGAGTCACCGTAATTATCCCATGACTCATTGATATCCTCCATCTCTCGCTCAGCTAGGTCTTGATCATCCAGCACTGGATAGTTCTCCAGTGCGCGAGCCAGATCATAAGCTCTGTCCATCGCCTTCTCATCAGCCGGATCCACGATGATAATCTCGTACCATCCAGGACCCCAATGACCGAAGCAATGGACTTCCACCGTCTCAGACTCGCCACCTAGCTCTAGGAGAAAGGCGATGAAGTTGGAGTTCTCTAGGCACTCCGAGTCACGAGTCCGAGAGACTGGCATGAGATACCAGTCCTCCCGGCCATCAACCTCGATATGCTGATCGAAGCCGGTTGGGCGATGCTCCCCGTATCTGGGGAAGACGCCCTCATATTTGTCCATCTGGTTTCTCCTTCTTAAAGGTTAAGTAAACACGAAAGAGAACCACCGCAGTGGCCCTCCATCCAGCTTACTCTTCGTCAGCCCAAGATGGATCCCAGAACTGCCTTCGTTCCCAGTGCTGGTCAGCCACTTCCTGCCAATCGACTTCACCAGTATCGCGGTAGTTCCGTAGTACCCCCAGTGCGTCATGCAGCGAGACCCATTTGTACTCGACATGGCTCTCCCCACTGCCTGGCCAGCATAACCGATCTGCATCCTCCTCAGGTATCTCGCAGAGCCTGCTTAGAGCAGTCTCTGGAGACAGGTTCTCATCCTCCAGCAGCAATGCCGCATGGCCTCCTATGCAACATGCTGAGCCACAGCCGTGGTTTGAATGCTCCCGATTATTAGCTTGGTAGTTCATGTCGAACCCGCATTCTGACTGCGGGCTATTGTCCAGATGTTCCAAGTGATCAATGAGCTTCTGAACTCCCGGATGTTTCATAACTCTCTCCTTCTAAGTTTGTTGTGAAGAACACGAATGACGACCACCGCAGTGATCGTCTCTCACACTCTCCGCCGCCGACTGTCAGTTATCCTTCTACTGAACCACCCGGCAACCCTTCAAGGCCAGCCAGACTACATACCCCAGCTCAGTCTCTCCCTGCTCCACATCGTCCAGCCACATCTTCTTCGTGTACACTTTCGGTGGCAGTTCCGGCTGAGCCATGATCCACGCAACCACTTCGGCCATGTATTCAGTGCTGCAATGCCCTTGGACATCCTGTCCTCCACTGTTCGGATAAGATGTACACCACTCCTCTCTGGCAAACACTGCGATCTCAGCAGTGTTCGATCCTTCTTCTCCACACTTCCGATTGTCTGGATCCAGCCGACTCCACTGACCGTAGTGGTCGCAGTAGTTGCCCGGCCCGAACTGGACAGATAGTTTATACCCGTTCTTAAATGTCAGTTGAAAACCTTTTCCATCTGAGATCCTAAACGCTTTCGTTACCACTTCAACTTCTCCTTCTGATTGACTGAGGGAAAACACGAACGACGACCACCGCAGTGGCCGTCTATCACACTCTCCGCCGCCGACTGTCAGATTCTGTTCTTATTCCAAGTGTGCAATGCAAAGACTAGCTCAGCCAGTCTTATTGCCAAGTGGGAGATCTCATCTGTGAACCAGTCAGGCACAAAGTCATCCGGATTTGAATCGTCGATCTCGTAAAGCCGCTTCGCTATCTGGAGCTGCTCAGCTAAATTTGCTTCAGGATCCATCACTTGTCTCCTTTTTTTACCTAAACACTACGTTTGTAAAGAAATCCTCCACAGTACCAATCGCTTCAAGCTGTTCCAGCCTGTCAGCGACCATCTGTTCGTCGTCACACTGCCTTTCTTCAAGGACGTTCTCCCTCGCAAGGGACATCACGATCTCGATTGCGTCTTCAATTCTCATCGTCTTTCTCTTTCTCATCGTCTTTCTCCTTCTAAAGTTGTGAAGAACACGAACGACGACCATCGCAATGATCGTCTATCACACTCTCCGCCGCCGACTGTCAGTTATGAATGGGTAGAGTACTTACCCTCTGAGTCCGGAACCCCACAGATGAAGTAGGTAGTCTTAAACTCAGGCCCGTCTCCTTCTTTGTAACAAGCCTCGATCTCGTTGTCCCTTCCCTGACTTAGAAGAAGGAAGGCATATCTGGCTGAGCCCAATGCCCAGGTTGATAGGTAACCGATGCAGAGCTTTGCTTCTGCTGTAAATACAAAGTCATCCTTGAAGCTCATCTTGATAGTACGGTTGTGGTACATGGTCTGTCTCCTGTTTGGGGTGAATGTCAAAACGCATACCGAGCTTCCCGCCGCCGACTGTCAGGTATTAGATTCCGCCTTCTGACTCAACTAAGCCCGGGGATTTTTACCCTTAAAGAAAGAGAATATAACTCTAAGAATCTGACAGTGCGCTGCGGTTAACAGGATTGTGAAGATCGGACTAGCCGATATGACACATGCGGGAACGTCATCACAACAACACGAACGGAGAACGAACATGAAGAACAGCGTAGCGAGATTTGACACAGCATCAGCAGACGACCGACCGGAACCGGGTCACCTGTGGTTCTGGCAGACGCCGGAGGAATGGATTGAGGACGAACCGCAGCAAACCCCGACACATCGACAACGCCGCGGCAATGTGAACGGCTTGGCATTGTTCGGCGAGGAGGCAGGCGAATTGATCGTCAATGACCTTGCTGAGCAACTGCCGACGGACGAGCAGCGATCCAGCGCGGAAACACTGGACAACGCCGAAAGACGCCTCCCGGTTGAACGCCGTGTCCTGTCAGGCGATAGGGTAGAGCCTGCAGGATCACACGCTGTTAGTCTAGCCTTTTGGATCACCTACCAAACACTTGAAAAGGACATCCTCGCAGAGGTGTCAACCCATGACCGGGAGGACATCCGCCAAGAGTTTGCATTTCGAGTCTGGCAGAAGGCCTACAGCGATGAATTGAACCAGACAAGGACTTGGAGGAAAGAGCTAAGGCAGTCCGTCCGAAGACTGATCCGCCTCAGAGGCAGGGTAGCGAAGCACGACCAGACCGCAGCCGGAACAGCAGACGAGGCAGCAGCACTTCGAGCGCACTCAATTGAGTCTAAGATCATGCAGACCGAACGGAACCACCTTGCCACCGTTGAGGCTCTGCAGCAGAAGGACAAACCCCGAAAACCACTGTTTGAGTTTGTAAACTAAGACGCTGACAGTCAAACGCGGAAAGCATGACAGACGATGAACCTTGCAATTCGCAAGACATCACGAACGAACGACCGAGGAAATGAAGATGAAGACCATCGACACTATCGCAAATGAGTTGATCCAGCGCGGAGTCGCGATTGGCCCGGCATACCAGCAGGCCGCGCAAGAATTCACAACGCAGGTTGAGCAGCATCATCAGGCAGAAGCGCAGAAGACGATTGACGACACCCGGAGGAAAGACGAGGTTGCTCAACACATTGTGCGGTTCCTTGACGGACGCATTCGACTGCGGGGATTGGTGGGAAACATGACTAGCCCTTCCCAGTCCCCTCGCTGCCTTGCTCTTGACGCGGGTATTGTCGGAGAACCTGCAAATTATTCCGACACAACCCGAGCATACTTCCCGCCCAAACTATGGTGCTTTGCCGTTGAAAAGACGCCGTGGTTCCTCAATCAGGCAGAATGCAATCAACTCTTGGCTTGCGAGGCAGCAGAACCCGGAGTCATCCTGAAAACGCTTGAAGCAATCGGATCAGATGCAGCCATCGCAGAGTACAAAGCTGAGTGGAAAACTAAGAATGACGCAGGGTTGATCAAAGCATACGAAAAGGACATTATCAAAGCGAAAGCAATAAAGAAAACCAAATAAAGCAGCCTGACTTGATTCTAGCCCTCCAGCGCATCGCTGGAGGGCCTCAATCAATCCAGACACACAAGCACAGCCAGTTCCCGCATCGTTTGACCCTTGACCCCGTAACGCTGGACAGACAGACGAGCAGACAGACACTCAGCCCGACAAGCAGAACAAGGCAGACAGACAATCACGCTAGAAGGACTGGATTGACTGGATTAACTGGCCTGTTTTTCTGATCAAATCATGCAAAAAAGCAGCCTTTCTGGCCATTCTTCAGATGACACGACAGCACCACGCCCACCAGTCTAGCCAGCAGATGCAGCCCTGCCAGCATCGCCGGAAAAACACGAGGTAGGGAAGTTCAGCCAATCCGAACACCCCACCGCATTGACCCCTTTACCGCCTCCCGAGACCCTTTGGTCTCCCATCCGGAATTTCCGGAGTTTTGAAAACACTAGAAATTGATACTGGGCCATGAAAAGCAGGTCGTACCCGAATTTCCGGAGTTTTGAAAACACTAGAAATTGATACTGGGCCATGAAAAGCAGGTCATACCGGCCCATCGGTAACTCCAGAAGTAATGTTTACCGTAATTCCTACCCATTCAGCACCTCTGGTCCCAATTCCGGAAGCTGGACTCTCCGGAAGGTCAGGATCTGCCGAGGAAGGGCCTGAATTTGAGCTGTACGGGCCTTGGGCCGATGGGATGAGTAAAGTATGGGCGTAAAGAAAGGCAGGTCCTGTTGGACCTGCCTTGGAGCTTTTCACTGATTTGAGTGTTTAATCACACTGAATACCGCCTCACTTCTTATCCCCTTTTTCCTTCAGAAGCCTGATCTCTTTCCTGTCCACGGAGACATCCCGCGGGGCACAGATGCCCAGCCGAACTTTATCTCCTCTGATCTCGACCACCATGATCGAGATGTTATTCCCGATGAGGATTTCCTCACTCACTTCCCTGCTCAGTACCAGCATGTCCTAACTCCTTTTCTTCGAGGATGTCTCTGATGTAATTCGCCAGCTCGGAGTGGGCCAGATCAACTGCCTCCATCCTCCGGTAGTCACCATCGGTATTCAGCTTGTAGATTGTATCCATGAGCCGCTGAAACACGTCATGGGTTTTCATCAACACGTCATCGTAGATAGCCTCCTGGTTGATCACTCTACCGCTCCATCTTCTAAGACCTGATTGCAGAGGCGAACAACCCCTGCCAACTCCTCACTGGTCCAGGGGGTACGTTTCCCTTTCCCGTCATACGGCTTTACCAGTTTATGGGCCAACATGAATCCGGCGTAGGTCAGATCGGTCTTATCAGGTCGATAGACATCCCCGATTGATCTGCCGTACATGTCCAGCGCATGGCTGGTAAAACGGTATCTTCCTTCTGTCAGCCAGAGCCTTGCCACTTTCAGCACGAGCTGTCCGGCCAAAGTGTTCTTCTCTGGAGCGTCAATGCCGACGATCCGAGATGTCACATCAATCCGGATACACCATCCGGGGTCTACGATCATTTTGTGGGTGTCGCCATCGATCATAGTCAGCTGCAGGATTTCAACATCGTAGGTTGGTTTCACAGTGTATCCCCTTGAAAAGTAAGTGGGGCGACATTGTTCCGAATGAAAGCTGAGCCTGTCCAGTCGAACGGGCCAAGGTAAATGATTGGAGACCGGTCAAAACCCGCAAACCAATTGAACACCACATATCCATAATACTCAACCATCACCATCCTCCTGTGTTGAATTGACCGCCGTGATTAGGTGCTACTGAACTCGTTCCATCCACCCCAGTGGTCCAAAAGGGACAGCCGTTTCGCTCGGCCTTCCAGGAGGCTCCGGATGCGCGACGTTCCATTCCTCGTTGATCGCGTCGTCAAACAACTCGATCCCTTCACCTTCTGACACAACCAGCAACGCGGAACATACGCTTTCCCACTCAGCTTTGCTCATCGTTCCAGACTCAATCCGTGAGCGTGCCAGCCGCTTCCAGTCCCCAATGTCCATGATTCGCACCTATTAAGCAAAATGCACTTGAGCGGCGGTCAGGTTGGTTCACATGGCGGGCCGCTCGTCGCCACCAAGTGATTTTGAACGTTAAGTTTCCACTCCATCAATTGAACAGACGCAGGCAGCAGTATTGGCCCGTCCTCTGAGCACAGCTCCGGTGGTGAGACGGAAGACGCCTGACTCTCCGGGGTTGAGCCTCATAAAGGGTGCAATCCCTCCGGCGGCTGATGGGCCGAACTCAACGTAGTTCGTGACATCGTGGTTTGTGATGCAGAAAATGCCCGGAGTGGTGAGTCCGGTCAAAGAGATCACGGTATCTGCCGCTGGGACGCTCACACGTCCCGGGGAAGGGCCTCCTACACCGGTCTGGGTGAAAGTCTTGTTCGTGGAGAGGATCGTCTTGTTGAAGAAGGCAGCGTCCTTTTTGACGCTGACCTGCAAGTTCATCCGGATTTCATCGGCCATTTGACTGTTCCTTGAGAAGTTCGTGTAACAGGCCCTGCACGTTGAACATCATTGCGCAAAGGGCTTCAACTTGATCAACCTGCAGACCAGAATCGGGGCTGATGGGGGCTCCTCCTCGATGAAGGGACCACAAATCGAAGAAGTGCCGGAACAGGGATTTGACGTAGACGTCATGGGGGATCCCCTTCTGCCAGTTGTCGCTGTCTCGGAAGGTATCATCCTTCTGCTGGCGATGCGAGTGCATGTACTCTGCGAACGCTCTCAAGGCTAAGGGGGACAGAAAGCCTTCGTAATCGAGCTTTGATTTGTCTAGGTTCCGTGTTGCGCCGGTAGAGAACTGCCGGATGAAGGGTCCCTCCTGCAGAATCTTCTCGTCAGCCTCGGCTGCTGCTTCGTATTTGGCATCCTGGTCAAGCCGGTTTTGGATGGAAGCAATTCGCTGATCGAACTCGGCCTTCAGTTTGCCTTCGCCTCGATACTTGACGGACTCCATCTTCTCTTTCCATTCGTCCGCCACAACCTTCTTGAAGTGTGCCGCCGATAAGGTCGGATTATCGATGAATTCGTCCATAGAAGGGATCCACGAGATAAAAACGTCCTCAGGGAACCAATACTCTCCGCATCCTTCGATCTGCAGCCTCCCGCCGGGCAGATCCTTATGAATTGCCGCCACTGTCCCAAGATGCCCCTTGGGGATGACCCTCTCAGCCATTCCGACGTACTTAACCGTATCTCCCACCTCGAACTTTGACATGACTTTCTCCTTGTGTCGCTGAATCCGGAACTTCCACTGAGAGGCAGAATATCGTCTGTTTGGAAACCGGTCAAGGGGTGTTGACAGATTTTGTAAATGGTAGCTAAATGGTGCCAAGTGCTGAAAGTGCTGAAAATTTTCAGCACCATGCTTTTCAGCGGTTCAAAAACTATTTGGAAAAATTTTCGGAAACTAGCCGGTCCAGACTTTACAGCTTTTCCACGACTATGTAGCCTTAGAGCGCAGCATGACTGGAAGGACTGCCTAAACATCGGATGTATCTTCTCATACCCTTACTCTTCGGATGCGTCTTCCTCCCTTACCCGTCAGCCGCACCGAAGCATAGTTCTTTATGGCTGATTACATCAGCTGTAGCCGGTTAAGCAAACATCAACGGTTCCCCAAACGACGACGACGAGGGGATAAGGGAGGAGGCGGAGTCGTTTGGGAGAGGAGATAAAGGGTTAAAGAGATACATCTCTAAGGCTCTTGGGCTTTGCAAGACAAAGAATCGACGGAAAGGCTGGCACGTCTGGATTCCGCGAGCGGGGTGTACAAATGTACAAAAAATGGCATTTTCAGCGGTATTTCAGCGGTTGGTGTGAAGTAGGAAGAAGTGGTCTGTGGAGAATCTGGCTTGACAGGTTTGAGCCAGTGAGTAGTATACGGTCTTGCGTCCGATTCGTGGTCGGACAAAACTGACACACGCTGGGGTAAAGCCCGGTAATTAGCCGTCTGGAAGAGCCACGAACTCCTCCAGACGGTTTTTTCATGGAGTGATGGAATGCTGACCCAGGAAAGACTGAAAGAATTGCTAGATTATGACCCGGAGACTGGGGTTTTTACGTGGCGCGTGCGCACGTCAAACAGGGTTCGTGAAGGTAGCCCAGCCGGATGGAGGCGGACAGATCTGAGATGCGGAAAAACGTACATCCAGATCCAGGTGGACGATAGGACCTATAACGCCCATCGGCTTGCCTTTCTTTGGGTGGAAGGCAGTTTCCCCGAGAAGGTTACTGACCACGAAGATGGGGATGGCACAAACAACCGTTGGTCTAATCTGAAAAGGGTGAACCGCCAACAAAACGGAAGAAACATGCGACGGAGTTCAGCCAACACGAGCGGAGTCACTGGCGTGTACTGGCACAAGGCGGCGCAGAAATGGGAGGCCCGAGTCAAGGCGGAAGGCGGGTTCATCTATCTGGGCATTTTCGTTTCTAAAGACGACGCCATCGCCGCCCGCAAAGCAGCAGAACTGGAACATAACTATCACCCTAATCACGGCTCAGACCGTCCCCTTTAGAGTTTCCCCCAGGCCCAGAACGGAATCGTTATGTCGGAGCAGGAATATCGTAATGTCGCTGTGCAGACCGCACTGTGGCTGTGCAAGCACAAGATAGAAATCTTTCCTCTAAACTATGGAGTCAAGGGGGCCGAGTTCCGCTGGAAAGAGGTATGTACCAGTGATCCTAATGCTTTCATTAGATCGGTGAAAGCTGGGCCGTTTAACCTAGCTATGACCTTTGGCCCTAAGTCCGGGGTCATGGACCTCGAACCTGATACGGAAGCTGCTGTAGAAGTGATCGAGCGGCTGATGGCGGAGAACGGGGTCAAAACCATGGCCTACCAGTCCCGGCGCGGGACGCACCGTATCTTCAAATGGTCCCCGGTTTTCATGCACTTCGGTAAGGCCGCGTTGAAAGCACATGGGCTGGACATCCGATACGGTACCTCCGACCTGACTGCCTACAGCGTTTGCCCGCCCAGCCTGCATCCGGACACGAAGCAGCACTACTTCTGGCTCCCCGGGTGTGCTCCATGGGAGATCGGTCCAGCGGATCTGCCAGATAACGTCCGGGATTACTGTCTGGCTAACATATCCGGTGGTAAGAAAGGCGGCATGGCTCTGGACGTGGACCGGACGGATGACGGCTACCTTCCGGCGGTTGGCGGGAGGCATGAGTACCTCCTAGGTTTCAGCAAACTATTATTCTGTAACCTGCAGATGCCGACCGAGCTTTGTGTGGAACTAACTCGCACGGTCTCCCAGACCATAGGTTCTTACACAGAAGAGGGTCGTGGGGAGAAAGAACTAACTAATCTGTTTAAGGGGCTTCACCGTCCGGCCGACCCGGTCAAAGAGATGTCGGCTGTCATCAGCATGGCGACAGTCAACGAAGTCGCGAATGAAGCCTTTTCCCGGTACAATGAGACGAATCGACCCTCAGATGAGGACATCCCGAGCCATATCTTCCACCCGAAGCTGGAAGAAGCGTCACAGTGGGCCAGAAATGCCCATCTGCCAAGGAACCTGTGGCTGATGACCCTCCTGACCGCAACAGCGGCTGCGACCGGAACGGCGACGTGCATCCGCGCCAGCCCCCATCACCCAGTTACGGGGACCCAGATCTATGCGTTTGGGGTCGGTGGGTCGGGAACTGGTAAGAGCCGGGTCCTGAAAGCCTTGCTGGCCCCCTTCACGGACTCCGAAGCCGTCGCAACGGATGCCACCCCGGAGGCTTTGACCTCCTGCCTGATGCGAAACCCGCGCGGGGTCATGCTGGAACTGACGGAAGGGAAAGAGTTTTACAAGATGTTGGGCCGGTACTCAGCCAAAGACGATCAAGGGAGTGATAATTCGCTGTTTCACAAGTGCTGGAGCGGTGATCGGATGCGAGTTCAACGGCAAAAGCTGACTTATGCGATCGACAACCCTCATCTGGTGGTCTCTGCCGCCATCCAGCAGCTGAATCTGAACATGATCCCGCAGAATGACGTGATTGACGGTCTGATGCAGCGAATGCTACCGTATCCAATCGGTAAAGTGCCAAAGAAGACTACTAAAGAGGCTCTAGAGGCCCACGCGGCCTTCCTGATTGAGTGGGAAGGCATGGTCAAACGGCTCCGCGCGGTAAAAGTGACGCTTGGAAATCCAACTCTGACCGATCTGACAAAGGAAGTCGGGAAGCCGGTCCTTCCGACGACCCTGACCCTGACTCCGCAGGCCCAGCAGGTCTGGGAAGACTATGCCGCGCTGAAGCGATCGGACCAGATCGAGGCTCAGTGGCCGGATCCGGAGCATCCGTTCCGCGCGGATCTGGTTCGACATGCAGAATACTCCCTGCGGATCTCGGACCTGCTGTTCTATCTCGATCTGTGCTGTGAGCCGGAGAAGTGGTATGAGTGGAAGATCGAACAGATCGATCATGCTTGGGTCGGGGACAACATCGCCCGCCGATCAATTGACTTCATGGAGTGGATCTGGGGACATAAGCAGGCCCTGCTGGAACCAATTGTTGAAGCAGCGTTCTCCGCCGCATCCAACGGGCATCTGCTGAAGAAGAGTGAGGGGGTATCCACGAAAGTTGAAGGGTATGTCCGGGAACGAAAGAGGAGGGTTGAAACTGCAGCTGGGGAGGATTGGACCATCCGAGAGTATTACACAGCCATTCGGCTGAAGAAACGGGAAGCTGAGAAAGAAGTTGAGATGTTCATGCGGGAGAAGCATGTAGTGATGCACGATTTGAAGGAAGGCCAGCGGGCCATTCGTTACAGTTTTACTGACATAGAGTGAAGGGTAGGAAACAGATGAGTGAATCACTATTGATTGGACAGAGTTGGGAATTGAAACTGATCGACAAGGTGGCTGACTCGATCCGTGGGTCCAACTGGCTTAACGACCCACGAATCGCCATTCTGCAACTAAGTTATGAGTACAGCGGACTGTTCGCTCAAATACTCGCTCACCGTTTGTCGCGATATGGCGAACCGATGCCAATCGAACCTATTGACATCCCATACAAAAACGAGTTCGAAGTCGTCATACATCCCGACAAACTGGATCCCTACCACAAACTGATTGTGCTGGATTCAGGGTGTCTGACTGGTGGAAACTTTACCCGTGTCCGCGCACAGCTCATTAACTACGGATTTCAGCCAGAGGACTTACTCTTCGTTTGTTTGGCTTGTTCAAGCGAATCATCGTTCAAGCCAGATTATTGCCCAGTGATCTTTGATGGGACTAACACGATGGTTCACTTCTGGTGGGAATGTAAAACAACTAAGTTTGCATAAGGAGCAGATATGAGTACTTACATCTACGCGCGGGTTTCGACCTTCGACCAATACGTCAACGGTAACTCCATCGACGCGCAGTGCGAGATGTGCCTGAAGCACGCAGTGAACCACGGGATGGAGATGGGAACAGAATCAAACTGTGACCTGCCCGGGGTGTTTTTGGATGGGGGCAAGTCAGCTTATACCAAGAAGCTGGCGGAACGACCCGGGGGATTGCGGCTGTTGACAGTGCTGCAGCCGGGAGATGTTGTTATCGCGACAGCAACCCATCGCCTGTTTCGCCGGATGGGCGACATGGTTGCCACAATGGACCACTGGGTTCAGAACAAGATCTCGGTGAGGTTCACTGACTATCCGATGCTGAACACGGATACTGCCAACGGGAAGGCTATGCTGTACATCTTTGCGGTGATTGCCCAGATGAAGTCTGAACTGACTTCGTCCCGGGTGAAAGAAGCGAGGGCGATGTCCAGAGAGAAGCCAAAAGTGCCTGTGCAGGTACAGCCGTCTGTCCCTTTGGATACGGCAGAGCACCTTATGACGAAAGACGTAGGGAGCATCATGCAGGAGATGCGGAGGGAAGAGACCCAGAGCCAGTTCAAAGGGACCGTCCGGGCGTACATCCGCGTCTCGACGAAAGAGCAGACGGTAGAACAGCAACGCCAGTGCATAGAGCGGATGATGCCCGACGACCTGCGAGGGGCACCCATCGAGTGGTACTCCGATGAGGGGGTGAGTGCCTTCAAAACAAAGATGGTGAAGCGGCCCTCCGGATCAAAACTTCTGGAGGACCTTGAGCCAGGTGACATTGTTGTGACATGGCGGCCAGACCGGATGTTCCGGTCTTTGCTCGACATGGCGAACACCACCGAGCTGATCCACCGGAAAGGGGCCTTCTTGCTCACTGTGGAGGGCGGGATCCGCACTGACTCACCGTTCGGTAAGACGATGGTCAGTCTGCTGAGCCTACTCGCGGAAGTCGAGTCTCAGGAGATCAGCCGGAGTACAAAGCAGGGCTTCTTTGTAGCGGTAGGGGTAAGCGCGAAAGCCCGGGCAGTGTTCATGCCGAAGTTCCTGAGTAGCATGAAGGACCATCACACGCAGAAGCACTTCTGCTTCAATCGGTTCTTCACGCAGGAAGACAAGTTCAACATGCACGTCCAGCTTTCCCTGACGGGAAAGCACTACCACAGCCTGAGTTCGGCTTGCCGGGTGATTAGTAACAAGTGGCTGCGGCGAAAAGGGCTTCCAAGTATGACCGGGATCGAAAGCGAAAGTGTTGGCAGCTACCTAGCCAAAGTTCGGGAGATGCAGCAGCAGCGATTTAGCGAGCGGCGCGAAGCTCTTATCCGGGTCTTGCGAAGACGAAAAGGAAGTGACCGAGTTGTATACCCAATCAACGTCACTTCCAGCCGTAGGGTGATACCTAATCAGGATCGATTCCTACGAGCGTCCCGCCGGATCTCAGGTCGGATAAAGAACAAGCAAGCCTTGATAGCGATCGCGATCAGAGGCTCTGACCTAGAGAGCAACCTCGACCTCATCAGGAGAGTTAGCTAGACGCGAGATGGTCTAGCAGCGGTATGAAAGTATTGAGTGACTCCCGCAGGATATGAATCCTTCCCCCAATCCGGATTGCCCCGAGCTTGTAACGAAGCTCGGGGCATTTTTTGTTATGTATCCCAGTTGTACACCAGTTACGAACGGTGTCATCACACACGAAGATGTTGTGAGCTGCTAGTTCAGCAACCACCTCTTTTGGGGTTACAAAAGGCGACACTGGGACTCCGCCGAAGAAACCGTGAAAACCGAAACTAGGGCTTTTGTAGTCCATTAGAGATTGCACGTCCAGCCCGAGGTAATTCTCATACGGTCGGAATGTACTCCCCCAGCTGAAGGAAAAATTATGTCTCTGGTAACTCCGGCTATGCCGTCGTTCGCTGACCTGCAGTCACAAATGGGTCAGCAGCCACCTACTACACCGCTTGCTCCGTCTGGGGGAGCACTCTCGTCTCCCGCACCGGCTTCACAGCTTGGTGCGGGGGGCAGTTCCCCTCCAGCCCAACCAGCACCTTCTTACCTGTCTGAACTTGAACAGGCAGGGAAGGTTCCGGCCGGGAGGTTCAAGACCGAACGAGAATTGATTGACGCGCTGTACGGAACAGCATCGGACCTGGCCACTCAGATGGAGAGGTACGAGCAACAGGCTCCGCCAGCACAACCTGAACCACCAGCTCCGGCGGCAATCCCTCCGGCGGCTGATTTAACGAAGATGGCAACGGTCTTCCAGCAGAACGGCTGGCTGGCTTTGCAGAACGGACAATGGGTCGCCACCAACGCAATGGCAACCCAGATTGCTCAGCAGATGAACAACTCGATTCTTGAAGCTCAGGCCCGTCAGGCAGAGCTGTCTGACCCTTCGGCGTTCATCGCCAAGTACGGGTCAGACGCTATCAAGCAAGCGGTTGACCCTCTGAAACAGCAGATTGATAGGTTAGTCCAGCAGAATCAACAACTGCAGCAGCAGTTTGAAGCTGCCGCTCCCCGTCCGGATAAGGAGTGGGTCACTTCAAATAAAGGCCAGCTGTATGCTACGGATGCTGCCGGAAAAGAAGTTCCGACTCCAGCAGGAAAAGCCTATGGGGACGCATGGGAGATGGCCCGTCGAGCCGGAATCGACGACATCGCTCAGATCCATCAATACGCTCTTACCGTCGCTACCCCTTATCTGGCCCCAAAGCCAGTCACTCCTGCCGCCCCACCAACCCAAACTTGGATGCAGCAGACAGTTCCAACTCTCCCAGGAGTAGATCCGAGCTTCAATGCCCCCGGATCTGTTCTCAATAGTTCTGTCCCTCCCACAGGCATCGGTATCCCTACCGGTAACGATGGGTTTCCGACCTTCCGCTCATTACAGGCTCTTGGTCTTCAAGGCCAATAAACCGGAGTAGATCATGCCAGCACTCGTACCATCAACCGTCTCGGGTACAATTAACATGGTGCGCGACCTCGCGCCCCACTACTGGAAAGGGATTTCGGACCTGACCGTCCGCAACTTCCTGACCTTCTACAACCTCCGCAAGTGGGGCTCGTTGACTTTCAACGCCCGATCCCACAGCCAAGTGTGGAACGCCCGAGTCAAGCAGCCAACGGTGCTGCCAGCCGTGGACAACCAACCGATCGAGTTCACGAACTGGGACACAGACATCCAGTACTACATCGGTGTCAAAGGATACCGTGGCTCCGACTTCCTGCCAGAGCAGGAGTATCTGCAGGCACAGGGTGCCCCTGAGCAGATCACAAACCGGTACGAGCGCAAGTCGAAAGACTTGGCTCAGTCAGTTCAAGAGCGTCTGTGTTTCGCGTACTGGAAGGACGGTAACGTCGCTGCCAATGCAAACGACTTCGTCGGTATCAAGACGCCACTGGCGTATAACGCTTCTACCACGACCGCTGCAGACCTTGTCGGTCAACCGAACGGCACTTACGCTGGTCAGGCGTGTGCGCTGGCAACCCTCGGCGGAACATGGTCCGCAAACTTGGCTACTCCGCCAAACGCGAACCTCGCGAAGGACTGGCCTTTCGGTCAGGGGTCCAGCGAGTATGACGGCACTTCGCCGTTGATCGTCAACTACGCAGCCACTGGCTGGGGAACTGGTGCAACTGACTGGGCGTCCAACGCCATTCAGGCAACCAGCTATGCTCAGACGGCTCTACTGCACCGCGGTGGTCAGTCCATGGTCGGTGCTCCGACTCAAGTGGCAATGGCCTCCGAAATGTTTACGCAGTTCAAGAACTCCTTCCGGGAAAACAACCGTCAGATCATGCCGTTCAAAGACGGCGATCTGGGATATCCGGGCGAGACGATGATGGTTGACGGCATGGTCTACTCGATGGACTACGCCATTCCAGCCGGGGAAGCGTACATGTATCTTCCTCAGTACGTGGAGGCGTTCTTCCTCCACAATCAGATCTACGGGGTCATGGGACCTGAGTACAGCATCCCGCACGTCGGGTACCTGTACTACATCAGTACCTATGGGAACTTTAAGTTCCTGCCGAAGTACTTGGTACGCTTCGTTTCAGACGTAGCATGATCGTCTGATACCGATTGGCCCGGGGGAAACCCTGGGCCCTCCCTCCTGATTCCGTTTCATTTTCAAATAAGGTTTTTACTATGACCGTTACCTCACAGCAACGACTTGGCACATACAACGCCATCGACGATGCCAACTCCCTTGGCCAGATCGGGATGTTCCAGGATCAAGATCAGACGGACATTCTGCAACCGCTGATCAACTCCGGTACGCCGATCTATGCCATCCTAGTGAAGAATTCCAAAGGCGGCACGTTGGCCCCCGGAACCGGGGTGGTTTTCAAGTCAGGGAAGATCGGCAAGGAGGTTGACGCCCTGTCGGGTGCCAACGCAATCTGCGACGGAATCGTTGACCCGTTCGTCGTCGGGACTATCCCGGATCTGGCCTTCTTCTGGCTGATCATCCAAGGGCCATGCAAAGTCAAGGCCGCCGCAGGCGGAGTCACCCAGAACGCTGAAGTCCAGACAGCCGCTGCTGGGCTGTTCGGAGACGGTACCGCCGGTACCAACCCAATCGGTCACTGCGGCAAGGCCAATGCTACCGGAACGTCCGGCAACCTTGTCAGCATTTACTTCCGCAGTGCCTTCGCTGCGGTCCGTCCGTAATCCAGAAAGGTGGTGATCTCCTTGTCACACGTTCTCCCACTTCCAGCTCCGTCCGGCATTCACTCGCAGTCCGCTGTACAGAATGTCTACGGAACTAACCCGATCCAGGTCCCTCTGACCCCGCCGACGTCTCAAGCGTCAGGCTAAGCCAGATGACCGAAACGGATCAATCCGGGCAGGCAGCTACACACTGCCTGCCCTTTTCGTTGGTATTCAAAGGGAAACATCTGTGCCCGGTCTGCGGGCTCCCCTTCTCCCCACAAAACTTCTCCCCCAGAGGACTTTGTATGAAATGCACTGAGGAAGTTAAGGTAGCTGGAGCCATCACAATACTGGCTTCTAAGGTCCCCCAGCGGGGCTTCAAAGACGCGATAGACGCTGTCCGACGAATGGGTCGTCCACTGACGCTGGATATTGCTGAAGGGGCCATGGACGACCTCGGAGGGGCAGCCCAAGTGGGCCAGCGGATTGCTTTCGACCTGAAGCAGATGAGGGGAGAACATCTGCCGGAAGAACTGAGACAGTTCCACGACCCCGACTACAAAATCATCAAGGGGATGTACGAGTCCATCCTCCGGCTCGCGACAGAGCGGGACAAGCTGGTGGGTGAAGTTGGAGACCCGCTTGACGGTCTCTCCGAAGAAGACCTGATGGCGATAGCTTCCCAAGCTGCTATGATTCGAATCGAGGTTGACGCCGACTTCAGAAAGCAGTTGTTGTCTGCAATTGTGAAACTCGACCCAGAGGCGGTACTGGCAACGGCTGAGGAAGCCCTTGATCTTGTAATATCAGGTCCCCGGGTTGAGGTGCTGAAAGATGGCGAACCTATTTGATGTGCTGGAAGGCGCGGGTAATCTCCTAGATCTCCCCGGCAGCTCTGTGCGAGATCTGCTGAGCGGTCAAGATCCATGGGATCAGTGGTCCACCCCTTTCCAAGGAAAGAACCGGGCCACTGGTCGTGATGTGCTGCAACCTTTTCTAGGGGCCAATGAAGAGACGGGTATGTCCGGCTGGCTGGACAACCCGATGGAGGGGTTGAAAGACATCGCCGGGTTTGGTGTGGAAGTAGTGGCAGACCCGCTGAACCTGATCCCGGCAAGCTGGTTTACGAAGGCACTCAAAGGCCGCAAGTCGGCAGCGGCTGTCAATAAAGCGATCGATGCTGTAGCGGCGTCACCAGATCGAGCACGCCTCGCGGGCGAGATGGCGAAGGGCTTCGGGAAGTCATCCGACCCCACGATGAAACTCCTTGATGCGTTCGTTCTGCGGAACAAACTGAAACCGGAGGACGTTTACGGCAAAATCTCAGTCGGTGGACAGATTGACAATCCGATGTCTCCTGCCGGTAATCAACTTCTACAGCCTGTCTACCACGGCACACCCCACGATTTCGTATCGGAGCCGGGTTTCCCAAAAGGCCGACCTCGGCTTGATAAAGTTGGGACTGGGGAGGGGGCACAGATCCGGGGCAGAGGTATTTACTTTGCAGAGGCAAGTGAGTTGGGAGATAAATACCGCAGAGGTGTAGCGGTGAGCCAACTTCGCAATAAGATGTTTGATCTGTATGACGAAGGGGACGCTCCGTTCGCCATCACACAAGTTATGGAACATCTTGACAACTTCACCTCTTCGGAGCAGAAACTGTTGAAGAGCCTTGATGAGCACGACTGGCTGGGGTTTGATTACCCTCATCAAGCTGTTAAGGAGGCTTTCAGCAGCAAAGCGAAGGACCGGTACGGTGACATTGAAGGGCTCCTTGATGTAGTTAAAGAACATGGGAACAAGTACAAGCTGGATCTGCCGGATGAAGACATCCCACGGATGCTTGACCACGATGCGTGGCTTGATCAACAGCCGGAGCATGTGACAAATGCTCTTACCAAACTAGCTGATTCACCGGAGGTCACGCCTTTCATTGACAAACAGAAGCGGTTGCAGGAAGAACTGTCCCGGCTAAACGACACCCCCGGTTTTAGGTTTAGTTCGGCGGACGGGAATTTGGGTTGGGTAGTACAGGAGAGGAAAAGGCTCAACGAGGCCCTGCGTGCAAATCGCGACACTGCGTCGTCACAGGTACGAGCGGGGGAACAAATACGTACCCTGCTCGACTGGAAACCAAACAACAGCTGGTCAGGGTCAAACACGGCAAAGGGAAAAACAGTCACTGACAAACTGGAGGAGGCGATTGGTCCAGAGGAAACCGCGAGAGTTCTGAGGGAAGCGGGCATCCCAGGTGCGGTATTCAAAGATGCTGCTTCTCGGAATGCAAACCCCATGCAGCAGCTAATTGCGGGTAAGATCATACCTGACACCCTGAACTACGCCGTATGGGATCAGGAGGTCCTGGACAGGATGAAGATGTTGGGGAACCGGGATGTTCTGTACCAGAACCCGACAGAGTCAAGTGCCTCCATAAAGGCTGCTGCGATCACAAAAGGACGAGACGCTGCCCTTGTGGATGCTACCCGCAAATGGCAGGAGGGTTTGATCACTAAGGCCGAGCGTGACGATATCATCGATAGGTACAAACCGGTTTCGCCGTACAAATCAGCCCCTGTGCCGGTGACCACTGAGGAAGTGTTTGCCATTAACACAAACAAAATCAAGGAAGGGTGGGGTGCGCACGAAAAAGTAGTCAAGGATGGTGACCAAGTTGGGCTTCGCCTTGACATCCCTTCATACACAAACCACAAGCAGTGGATAAACAGTATCCACTACAGCACCTCTGGCAAAGCAAGGGTTGCATACGGGGCTGTTTCACGGGTTGAAAACGCAACATTCAAAGTACCTCTGAATAAGGCGATGGGGGTTGCTTCCGATACCCAGAACAAGAGTCCATTCGCCACAATCGATGGTGAGTGGAAAGGTATACTACCGGAAGAGGCTCATGCAAAACTGAAGGATATTGTTGAGAACCCTGAAGCCAACCCTGAGTGGCGTCAAGTCGGTATGGACCCGGAGAGGCACGCTTACTTCTATGACAGAGAGAATCATCGGATTCAGTACACATCAGCAGACGAAGTAATTCAGGTTGGCCCACTGGTGGTTGCTAAAAACCCTGTCGCCGCTGCCGCTGATGACACGAATGTTCTGTTCCAAGGGGAGAACCCAGGCCAGCCTCTCTACCAAAAGCAACGCGGCATGGTGTCCTTCGGGGATCAGGGCAAGGCTTTGATCAACCCTATTGATCCCGACTTCTCTACAGCCCCTCACGAGGTGTCTCACGTCCTGCGGAGGATGCTGCAAGGAGAATCTGCGGACAGAGCAGCGGATGTCTTTGGGGGAGCTAAAGAGGGGCGGTGGTCCCGCGAAGCGGAAGAGAGTTTTGCACAGGGAGCAGAAGGGTATCTGCAGACAGCGAGCACTAAGAGCCCGGCCATGCAGCAGACCATGCAGCAGATGAACCAAGGGATGTCTCAGGTGTATGACAACCCAATGCCCGTTCGCGACGGCGGGACAGAATTCTTTGAGAAGGTCTTCGGTATCACTGCAACATCCTCCCCACTAGATAAGGCCGTGCCGCCAGGGCTGGCGAAATCCCTCGGATACGGTGCGGCGTACAACGTACTCACCCGCTTCTTGTCAAACGGGGGAGCGTTATGACAGATATCTCAGACCGACTTCGGGCCACACTCGTCGGCCGACGAGACCTGCAACAGGGTCTTGCCGCCGCTGCCAAAGTGGCCAAGCAGAAGCTGAACGCCATCGATCTGTTCAGACCGACCGAGTATCAGGAGAAAGTCGTCCTGTGCAAGGCGACAGAAATCCTGGTACAGGGAGGTACGCGATCGGGGAAGTCCTTGATCGTGGCGGTGATGATTGCGTCCTACCTGCTCAACGTGCCAATCACGTTCGCAGACGGATCAAAGCATCACATGAGAGAGCTGTCGTGGCGGAAGAGAGCCACAGTCGTATGGCTCATCGGTCTGCAGTTGAATCACATCGGCCAGACCCTACATCGTCTGCTCTGCCGCGCAGGGGCCTTCGACATGGTCCGCGACAAGCAGACTGGCATGTGGCGGTCGTGGCAACCCGGACGTATCCCGGGTGATGAGCTTCTGTCAGAAGACGAACGGAAGCCAGCCCCACCGCTGATCCCACCCTCGGAGATCATCGGAGAGACGTGGGAGAATAAAGCTGAGTTCAAGTTCACGTCTCTCACCATGAAAGACGGATCCATCTGTTACGGGTACGCCTCTTCCGGCGATGTCAAGCGTGGCGACCCTGTCAACATCATCTGGATCGACGAAGAAATCAAGTTCAGCTCGCACTACCCGGAGTGGCAGTCCCGTCTGTCGGACAGGAAGGGCAGGATCTACTGGACCTCCTGGCCAGATATGGAGACCCCCGCGCTGCTGACGTTATGGAAGCGAGCCTGCGAACAGAAGGACGAAGTCCTGCGTGGTATCAGGACCCATCAGGACGCAGAGAACTTCGTGTTCCGAGGATCCGACTCTCCGTTCATCGACGAGAACGAAAAGCGGAAACGAGCCGAAGGCTGGACAGACTCCCAGCGTCGGGCGCGAGACTTCGGGGAGTTCGTAACAGACACGATCCTCGCCTACCCCGAGTTCGACCGGAAGTATCACGCTGTAGACTATGGGCCGGACAGTCCACTGAATGATAAAGTCACGGAGGTTATGCGGAAGATGCACTGGAACGTACCGGCCGACTGGTGCGTGGACCTAATCCTCGACCCAGGTACCTCTCGTCCTGCTCTACTCTGGGCGGCAATCCCTCCTAAGGAGTTCTGGGATGATGGGGAGCCTTACCATATTTTCTTCAGGGAAATGGCCATCCCAAGAATAGACGCCCAACAGATGGCGATGCGAGCTAAGGCGGCTGATCCGGGCAGGCATTACATGCGTTTTATCGGGGACAGCAAGGCCGGAGACCAAACTCCGATGGGTTTTGCTTGGTCCGTATTCGAACAGTACAGCCGCGAGTTCAAGCAAGCAGGCTTGCGGTGCCAGCTTACCGGTGATATGTTTCTTCGAGGTGAGACTACGTGGGTCGTCCGATCTATGAAACTTCGGGCTCTTATGCGGGGTCGTCCGTGTGGGAGGCCGAGGCTCCGCGTCGTTGCGAACTCGTGTCCAACCCTTGTCCGACAGCTCGAAGAGACCCTGAAGAAAGTCACTAAAGAAGACGTGCAGGATAAGCTGGCCGAAGGTCAGCAGCACGACGTACTTGATACTGCGGAGTATTATGCTGGATTCGAACCAACCTTCCTGACCCCTCCCCCAAGACAACCCCCTATGGACCCGGGAATGGCAATGTTTCAGTCTGATCAAAAGACTCTTACAAACATCTTCCGGCAGAACAAAGCACCAGAGAAAGGCCCTATTATTCTAGGGCTTCCATAACCCCAGACAGGAGCACGTATGAAGATTTCTGAGATCTGCCGAGAGGTCACTATTGACGGAATTACCGTCTCAGTATCAATTGGTGACACAGTGTGGTGGTTCATGGAGAACCAGCTCGACAACATCCCAGCAGTGGCGATCGTTATTCAGTTCAGCGAGGACAACATGATCGACCTCGCAAGATACACTTCCCCCGGCAGCAGGCTGACAGCAGAGACAGGGGTTTGTCTACTCGACGACCCCCGACTATCGAACGCGAATTATCGCAAACGTGGATCATGGTGCCCTCGTGGCATGTGGTCTTCACTCAAGCTAAAGTAGGTAAGCGATGCTTCCGACGACAGAGAACCTCCAGCAGTATCTGCTGGGGCCAATCATCAGCCAGTGGTACGCTCGCTTCACTTCTGCAGAGAAGTCGAAAGAGCGTTTCACGGTCATGGCAAAGCTGTGTCGTCAGTTTCTCGGAAGCTCAGCCAAGGCTATGTGGGAGGATTCGTTCCGTCGCGAGTTCTACCCCGCAATCGCGCAGCCTCAGTTCATGGTAAGCCTGAACAAAGCCTTCGAGTTAGTAGCCATCATCGGACCATCGCTCTACTGGCAGAACCCTAGTCGGGAAGTTAGGTCTACGGGGGTCCCCGATCAGTCTCGCATGGCACAACTCATGGGTGTCACCGAGGAGGATATGCTGAAGGAGATCCAGCAGCAGCAGGCCCAACAGGGGGAAGCCCTAGAGGTCCGCAACAGCCTCGCCACCCTCGTTATGGATTCCATAAGTAAGCAGCACCCCGGCGGTACTAAGATTGACAATGAGCTTGCGATCCAAGACGCCTTAGTTACAGGTCGGGGGTGCATGTGGACCGAGACATACTCTGACCGCGCGACCGGAGAAACTATGGTTGGGTCTTTCTATGACCCAGTCGATAATCTGCTCATAGATCCAGATGCGAAGGACCCTGCATGGCGGGACGTGAAGTGGATCTCTCGGACACATGTTGAACCGATCTGGGTCGTTGAGCGAAGGTTTGGGTATCCGCCGGGCTACCTCAAAGGTAAGGGCACTCATATCTCCTCAGAGTACATGGCGAAGCTGGAAGTCGAGGTCCGGGACGGGAACTCGATGTACCAAGACATGATCGAATGGAAAGAGGTCTGGTCAATCGGAGGCATTGGAGCGAGAGTCACCGGTGCCAACGCCCAGTTAGGACAGGCTCTTGACAGCCTTACCGGAGACTATTGCTATCTGGCACTCACCCGAAACCTGATGCACCCGCTTAACCTTCCGCCGCTGCTAATCTCAGAGGGGAGTCCAGATCAGATTCTGGAAGCTCTGATGTGGAGGACGGCCCGGTTCGGGAAGGTTTGCGAGCTGTGGCAGGACCGTCGCTGGCCAGTCGAGAAGCTGGACTTCTACCCGGTGGTCGGGTCATGCTGGCCAATGGCCGTGCTCGGCCCAGGGATCGGCAGTCTCCTCGCGATGAACATCCTGTTAGTCTCCCAGCTTACAATGAGCTGGGACAGGCGCAGAGACATCATCGCGGTCAATGGTGCGTACGCAGACGAAGTGGAGTCTGCAATCAAAGGGGAAGGCAACCCAGCCGTCCTGAAGATCAACAGTGCGTCAAACATGTCGATCACCGAGATCGTGGCATTCGTTCAGCGTCCAGAGGTACAGGGGAACCTCTTGGAATGGATCCAGTATCTGGACAGCCAGTTCAAGATGGCGACGGGGTTGGACGACATCCACTACGGTATCAGTCGGACACAGTCCCGAGTGAGCGGGGATGTCCAATCGAAGACCGCAGCGGCTAGTGTTAGGCCAGAGAAGATGGCGACCGACGTTCACGAGTTTGTGGTAAACTGCGGGAAGAAAGAGCTATGGCTTGCAGCCATGTACATCGAGGGCCAGCAACTGCAGTACCTCCTTGGAGACTGGGGCGCGGCAGCATGGGATACTATGCTCGGGTCAATGCCGTTCACGCAGCTCTGCCGAGAGATGGACATCACCATCGAGGCGACAGACTTACGTCGGCCAAACCGAGATAAGGACATGGCGGATCTGGAACGACTGGTCCAGTTCTACATCCCGTCTGTCACGCAGTACTCGCTCACAACCGGGGATGAGAAGCCGTTCAATGCCTTCCTGCACAAGTTCGCGACAGCGATGCAGATGACTAACCCTGAGGATCTATACTTCGGGCCATGGCATCCGATGCCGGATCAAACAGCAATTCAGATGCAACAGGAAGCACAGCAGGTTGACATTGCCAAGACTCAGGCGGATACCGAAGAAGTCAAGGCGAAGACTGTGGCTCGACTGGTGGACGCTCAGTACAAACAGCAGGGAGCCACGGCACCAGCGATGCAGAAGTTGAAATGGAATGACATATTCAATCAGCAAAAACTGAAGATGCAGGATGAAGCTCACCTTCAGAATCTAGTATTCCTGCAGGAGCAGCAGGACATCAAAGAGGAAGCAGCGCGGGCTGCGATCAAGACAAAGCCAAAGGCGAAGAAATGAATCGGTTCCCCAGACTGAGAGACGAGTTGGAGTGGGATGCAGTGCAGCAGGCAGGTCCGGCTGCGGTGGAATCCTTTGAGAAGATGATTGCACAGGGAGAGTCAGTCTCTTTGGCTGCTCAATTTGCTACCCGCAGACCACCGAGCGGGGGGTACGATGAACAGCTTGTGCAGAGGAATACGAAGAGTGTGACGGAGCAGTTCAAAGGGTGCGGTACGATGCTTGACCTGTACCGGAAGAACTACAAAGCTCAGACAGGGGAGAACCTGCCGGAGGATGCGGTGGTCTATCGCAGCCTTGCTAAGTACCCGGGAGACCCCGGATGTATCGTGACTCACAAGCAGAGCTTGTCTGACGTGAAGAAGATTATGAAGGAGCGGAACGAACAGGTCGAAGGGGACTGGGAGAACCATCCGATTTCGGAAGCTCCTCAGCCGCAAGTGGTGCGGATGAATGAGAACGTGATGGCTCGGTATAAAGCTGAGTACAAAATGGAGTCAGAGGAGTACGCGAAGCTGGATGAACGGGAACTCGAAGAACACATCATCGACACTCACACCTCACTCGTGACTGCGGATGATGCGATGAACGCCCCAACGTCAGAGGAGCAGGTCAATAAAGCCACCTTCGGTGGGCGGGATGCAATCAGAGGAATGTCATGATCACAGTCGCAGATATGATGAGTCACATCGCCGTTCAGCTCAATGCCGTACTCGGCGGTTTTCTGGAAGGGAAGGTACGCACATCTGTACTTTCTGCATGGGGTCGGCTGTTGAGTATGCACGAATGGGCGTACTTCCACCGGATGGGCACCCTCATCACGTTTGCGGGAGAAACCACGGGGACCATTGTCTTCAATTACGCCGCGAAAACTGTGACCCTGACCGGGGCTACTTGGCCTACCGATGCAATCAACATGCACATCCGTCTGGACTTCAACTGGTATCCGATCTACAAGCGGACGAGTAACACTGTACTGGAGCTGTTTGACGGTAAGACGCCGGAAGTGGACCTGACGGGCGAAGCGTTCGTCATCCAGCAGATCCTCTATCCCCTCCCCTATGATGTAGGCGATATTGTACAGGCATTGGAGGGTCAGCAGAACCTGCAGCTCATGCGGCTCAATCTGATGGAGGCCCACCAGGTTCAGGAGGGTTTCGCTTGGTCACCAACCCTCCCATCGTGCTACGCGCTGGTGGCGGACTCGGCAAACCCTTCTCGTTGGAATATGTGGCTTCCAACAGTACAGACTTTGGACACCGTCCTGCAGTATCTGTACGTCGCGAGGAAGCCGACCTTCACGCTCGCCCGGGAGTCACGCGGCACCGTCTCAGTATCCGCAGGAGTTGCGACCTTCAGCGACACCGTTGTAAACTCTCTGTGGGATGGTGCTGTCCTTCGGGTAGCAAAGGATGACACCTCCAGCCCTACTGGAGAATTCGGGGATGTCCCTGTCAACGATCTCCTGTACGACCGGGATTGCTACGAGATGCGGGTTGTGAAGTGGCTTACGAGTACGACTTGCCGCGTGAGTGATCTTACCGTCAACCAGACAAGTGTATCATACACTGCGTCATCTCTGATCGACGTGAGCGACGGGGCGATGACAGTCCTTCTGCAACGCCTTTGTGAAGACGAGTATGGTGCGAAAATGGTTGGCAATCATACTGAACGGTTGGTTAGCCAGTCTCGGCTGTCACAGGCATTCAACGACGCAAAAGCATCGGACGGTCGCTACGTTCGAAACAAAGGTCCAGCGGCTCAATGGTACGGACTCCGACTCAAAGATGTCGGATACGTCACCCCCTGAGGTTATAGATGGCTAACCCTGAATGGAACATCCTCAACCGGACGTACACTATCGTCCGCGATATGGCGGCAAACCAAGAACTGGTCGCCTCGGCCGGGGAGAGGGTACGCTCCGTTCTGCCCAGTGCAGTCCGAGTCTGGAGAGCAGTTGAGGGAGGGGAGTTGAAACGCTCAGCGGACGGTCTGCAGAATATGATCATGCCGGGTATCGCGATAACCCTCCTTCCAGTAAGCTCCACCCTCGGGGCAGGGTTGAACTGTGCAGATGACGAAGTCCAACAGATTGCCATCCAGATTATGGACTCTACCCCTCATCAACACGAAGGCCCGATTCGCACCTATACCAACTGGATGAATCTCATCCGGCTCAAGTTTACAACAGTCCCTAACCCATTCCTTCAGGACGCTGACCCAGCGACGTACGACCCGTACGTTGTCCATCCGTTAAAACGACTGCCCGCAGAAGCCCAGAGTCTGGTACGGCACGAACAACAGGTTTCAATGTTCACCTTCCAAGTGATGGTAAGACATCACAGATAGGCTTGTATCATGGCAATCAGCGTACCAGTAAATGCCCGTATGATGGTGGGCGGAGCGAAGTACTGCTTCGCTAAGTTCCTCGATCAGAGTAAGTATGAACGTGTACAGAACCCTGACGCGATTTGCGGAAACAGAGACCCACTGATTGAACGGACCTCGCCGGGTCGGAGAAAGATCCAGTTCACTACCTTCCACGACCTTACCGCTCCCGTGATTGCACTGCTACTCCCGCTGGCCGGAACAACGCTTGCTTCAGGGACATACACCGCCAACCAGACCGTCACGCCTGTCGAGATCATCATCGATAAAGTCGGGGCGATACATAAGTACACGAACGCCCGCATGGCCCGTATGATAATTCGGGGGCAAGTGGGAACGCTGCCGATCTCAGCGGAGTGTACCTGGATCGCGGAGGATGAAATCCAAGACAACGCCGCGGTGTTTTCGGAGGGGGCGGTGGACTTCATCTTCGCGTTCCCAGGGACCACTCACAAGATCGCGACTGTCCTGAAGAACCTAGACCGTTTCGCGTTTGTTATCGACAATAAGCTCATCCCCTCCTGGAATGCGGCCTTCACCGTGACGGATGTGGGGCAGGGCCCTCGACAGACGCTGCTTGCTACTAGCATCCCATACACTACCGCGTATAAGGATGACTTCTGGAATTACCGGGACGTTACGACCGGCACCGCCCTTGAGTTAAAGATTGTGAACAGCTTAGACAGTATGACCATCAACATCCCAAAAGGGGTAGTGAACCCCGAGTCTCCGTCGATCGAGGGGGCACTGGAGGAGATCCGGCTCCCGCTGACGTGGGAGGCACACCGCCAGTCGGCCACAGAGGCTTTTAACATTGTAGTGGTAAACGCATGATACCTGCTGACCTTGATGATGGCTTCACTGTTGAGATGCCCTCGGGCCTGTTCTGCCGCCCAATGCTTTGGGGAGACAGACAGGCCCTGCGAGACGATATTGTGGATATGCCGCATCGCTCGGTACAGAGAGTTCTCTCTCCGCCCTACACGATGGGGCGGGTTGCGGAGGGGAACGAGCGGGCTGCTATCCAGCAAGTGTTGGGGTACACCGTGACAGAAGAGAATCGAGACTTTCAGGCTCTGTCGGATTCAGCAGACATACACGTCCGGCTGAATACGGGGATGAGCCTTCTCAACTGCAGTCAGTGCAAGGCGGTTTCGGTAGACCACCGGGACGGGTCAGTATATGACGGGGCAAGCGGGAGGCCGACCGCTCTCCCTCCGGGGACCTTAGTCCCGTGTGAGACCCACCAAGGGTGCATTAAAGGCCACCACTCCGCCCCCCTCGGGCTGTCAAACCCAAGGTGGGCCAAGACTTGGTCACATTACTGGAAGTACAGAGACTCTCGACAATTCGCACTAAGCAGTGACCCAATCTTTCGTAGGAACCGGGTACTTTTGGATTGGATAATTGATTATGGACGAGATCTCAGATTTGATCCGTTTATTGGCGGAGGCACCGGCGGAAGAAGCCCCGATGTTTCGGCCGAAGGAGTTCTTGGACAGGCTGGCGTTAGAGAAGGTAGCACAGGAGGGGATCCGCCCGGAAGGACCTGCCGTACCAGACGCGGATGCAAAATCAAACGAGTCCCTGACAGGGACGCCCTCGAAGTTCAATCTATCCCCGCCGGGGGAGCATAACCCAGCGAACCCTACCCCTGCACCAATGCAGGTTGGAGCGGCCGCCAGCCCAACCACTGGAATGCCTGAGATCGGGATGCCCGTGCGGGCATACACTACCGAGGCATTCAGGGGGACGGTTGCCGCCCCAAGGACCCTAGACGCTATCGCGGGGACAGTTGCCGCCCCAAGGACCCTAGACGCTATCGCGGGGATGCCAGCTTCACCCCGAGAAGCGGGGGACAAGGTCGGGGCAGCAAATCCCGCCCCTGACCCTGTGCCCACGCAGGTTGGCGCGGTTGCTAACCCAAACCCCGGGATGCCTGAGATTGGAATGGCTGTGCGGGCATACACGACCGAGACATTTATTGGGATGGTTGCTACCCCAAAGATCCTAGACGCTATCGCGGGGATGCCCGCTACCCCAAAGATCCTAGACGCTATTGCAGGGATGCCCGCTTCTCCGCGAGAAGCGGGAGACCGGATCGGGGTAGCGAACCCAACCCCCCGTTCGGAAGTAACCATCACGATACCCCCGGCTTTCCCGATGGACCCAAAAGAGGCTTTCTCTATGGTAGACGAGCAGCTATCATTGCCTCCGCAGCAAGAACCAAAAGAGTTCCGGGAGATACGTGCGAACACGGAAGATCTGGTGCTGGAATCAACGGAGGCTTTAGTTGCAAGGTCTTACCAAACCCTCGAAGGTGCTCGGTCAGATATAGACAGGTGGTCGCTGTGATCTATAAGTACGGCTCCTACTCCCATGACCAAGACGAGGTCATGGTACGCACCTCGATCCAAGGGATCTTCGACCGGTTCAATCGCCGCATGGGCGGCACTGTCGAGCACACCATCGTTGGCGTGAAGAAAGTTGCGGACAATGTTAACCCTTTGGTCACGCAGGCGAATCTTACCACCGCGCTTCAGGCCCTTACCGCGGCGTACGACACCGACTACAACGACTTCGGACTCTACCTGAACGACGGGGCAACGCCGACTGAGCACCAGGTGCTTAACTCTTCGACCTTCGGCGGTACAAAGGTAATGGTTAAGCCTTCCTTTATGAACGGCCCTTGGGGTGGGCGGATCGAGTACCTGAACCGCCGTATGTACTATATCGTGCTTCGCGCCGAGATCCGCATTGGATCCGGTCTGTACAGCTGGAACGAGAGACTAACTATTCGCGGGACTGGAAGTCCGAAGTGGAGGTACAGCCCTCAAGAAAATGGGTTTCCTCAAGTACAGACTTTGCAGACCGCCACCACGTTCTGGTATGTTCAAGAAGGGGAGTGCGTTGGCAGGCAAGACTGGGAGCCTCCAGCAGACCCGCTATTCCCGATCATAGAGCACGGAGAGATGAGGGTACGCACATTCGAGACTGCTAAGGATGTGGTGGTCGGCGGTCAGGAGATGTTTGCCTCGTCGTGGAAGTACTTCATGGAAGCCTCTCTGGACCAAGGCTTCAACGCTTTAATGGTCCCATCGGTGAACGCATAATGGCTTGGTCATTTCCTGGAGTGAGCTACCCTGTTGAGCTGATTTACACTCAGACGCTCGGATTCCAACCAGACATCGTACTCATGCGTAGCTTACCGCAGAGCGGGGCGGTGCCAATTGAGGGGACGGTGACTCTGACATGGGGTGCAGTCACTATAGCCCTCCCTAACTGTGTAGTAGACCTCGGCTCAGTTAACCTGACAGATGACGGGAGGTTCCTGCTATTCAAAACCTTTGACCGGAGGGAGCGGTGGAAATTAGCTGCCCCACTTTCAGGAGAGTACAATACTATCCGAGCCGGGGCTTTTACCGCTGCTAGGCAGAGGACACTGCGACAGCTCGGTACGATTCTGATGACTGCTCTAGGGGAAGCGGGAGCGGATGTGTCTGTCCTGCCGACGAACGTCTACCCTCCGGTATCGTGGGAGTGCGTAGGTGTAATTGAAGCAGCCCAGGCACTGTTTGAAGGGTACGGGTATTCGGTTGCTTTAGGGTTTGGCGCAGAGGCGGTTAAAGTCGTCCAGATGGGGACTGGTGCTGCCTTATCTACGGTAGACAAGTTCATAGGATCTGACACCCTCGACCCAAGGCTGAAGCCCCGGTATATCCGAAATTGCTTTGGTCCGTCAGTAGCACAGGTACGCCTAAAGCTAGAGGCGGTTGGACTGGACACCGACGATACTTGGAGGACGATAGACACCCTGTCTTTTACTCCGGCAGGCGGATGGGCTTTGTCTGCACCGTACAGCCTGCCGAATTTAGATTCCCTAGAAGCCAATGGGTACGTCCGTAGAGCGTACCGGGTCATGGGCTTCGCAGACGGTACGCTGACTATCCCGGATGGGTCCGGGGCCATCGCGGATGTCACGGATATACTGCCAATCCAAAACCGCCTATTGTTGACGGAGTCAACCCGTCCGGATTTATCATATCAACCATTTAAGGTTTACGGGAAGTACCACAAAGAGGAAGATGAGACAGGGGAGCCGCCAATTCCGGGAGGGGCTGATACGGTAATAGGGGATGAGGTTATCGGCAGGAGGATGAGCTTTGACGGGGAGAACGGGATCGTCATCTTCGAGGAACCGATCTGGTATGTAAATGCCGGAGCGTACTCTGCTGCAGACCTGTGGTTGGAAGTTACGATTCAGATCCGACACGCTACTAATTTTTCTTGGAAGCACTATGAGTACGACAAGGAGGTCTCACCGACCTCTGTCGGGTACCATACCGTTCGACACGAGCAGCGGGCAGAAACGGTGGTCGCATATAACACCAGTCACGTAGTCACTGGTTCATCAAACAATCAGGCGGCTCTTAACGCCTTGGGAGACGCTTGGGCGACAATGGTGGCGGCAACTTACGCCACTGCGTCCTCCCAGCACATCGTCTACTGCGCCCCAAAATTGGCACTGAGATGTGACGGGGCGATCATTCAGGTCCAGCACATAATGACCTGCGGAGAGCTTGGACACGCCGTGAATCGAACCACGGCATCCCGAAACTTCGAGTTCGACCGGGGTATACCCGCCAAGCGGCAACGTATCGCGTACCTTCAATCCTTGGCATCCGCCCCAAGAGTGGCTGCGGGGGAGTATAAGACTAGAAGGATGGTCAACGCCGATGACTGAGCGAGTAACTGGGGAGCACCGGACAACGACGAAGCTCGGTGATACTGTGAAGTGGGTGAACGTGGCGGGAATGTCCATCCCGGCGTATGGTGTCGTCCAGCTAAGTACCAACTACGCCGGAGGGCGAAGCCAAGCCACTCGGCCGACGAGCGGGACCGGACTGTTCTTTGTGAATGGGCCTGTCGCCGTAGCATCCACAAAGAAGGGCGAGGCCCTCCTGTGGAACCGGGCTCGGCTGGTACTGGTGAGCGGAGCCCCCACGGTCGGAGACGAAGTTGGGCCGGTTGCTGGGTCCTTCTCTATGTCCTCCAGCGGGGCGGGGTACCGCGTCTTCCATCAGGCGGTAGGCGGGGTGGCTGCGGTGCTGCAGATCGGCGGCGGCGGCGGCGGCACACACGAAATCTGGTTCACAATAATAAGTGTTGAATGTGTTTCACCGACTGAAATGATTTTGACCGTCCAGCCGACTTGGTACACCGGCGGCTGCACGGCGGCAATTCCCGGTGAAGACTCCTATGGATATGTTGAAGTGGAAGATGTTTGTGAGATCCTGCTTTTCTACACGGCGGCGTGGCTGGTAGGCAAAACAGGCAGGGCTACATACATGTATCCCCGCACAGGAACATGTACTCCCAAGTGGTTGGTCGATACGATTTGCGGTACGCCGGAGTGCGCATAAAATGGGGCCGGAATTCTGGACACCTGACAAGCCATTTAAGCTGAAAAAGTGCAGCGAGAAGAAGTCTTCGCCATGCAGTACCGAGACAGGCGGCTGTTGTGCTGTAATACCGTGCGAATACTGTCTTGAATTTATTGTGGCAGGCAAAGCAACGCGGTACGGCTTAGCCACTGAATCTGGTGGCCACTGGTACGGCACGATTGCAGGCGGGTCTTTTCATGCGTATTGGGACTCGTACTGCACTTTTGTCGTCGAATTAGACGGCGAAGAAATTTTTGTTAGTGGATGCAGTGGTACTATCTCCTGTCGAGACGCAAGCTCTCAGGCGACGGTAACAATTTACCCCGACACAGGACAACTGAAGTGGATCAAGCGAGAGCATAGACCGTTACCACATGCAGAAGAAGAAGACAGTTACTGCAAAACATTCTTCTGCGGAACCTGCGACTGCACATGCGATGCGTTGTGTGTGCGTGTACTTCGCCCGACATACTTCGATCCTCCGCCAGAATTTGATCCGTATCTGTGTGAAGGGATGCTACCGATTTGTGGTATGTGTCCGGCAGTACCGACAGACTTTGATGTTCATGGAGAGATACCAGACACGCAAACAGATCAATGCTTCGGCCCGGATTGGAAAGGCACTGTAGACGGTATCGTATTTTGGATAAAGCTACGACGTGGACCTTACGGTGAGTGCATCCTGTCAGGGACAGCGGACGGAGAACAGATACCGGAAAAGATCATTACGGACTGCAAGTCAATATCACACTCATGGACAATGGCTGACGGCACTTTCATTACGATTGCCTGTAAGGTGTGTGATTGTGAAAAAGATCCACCACCAGAGGTCAGTGATTGCTGCGACTCTGTTCCGTGCAAGTATTGTGTAACGCTCGCGTGCTACGGCGAAGATCCCATTACAGTTGAATCTGATTATCTAGGGGGTGGCTGGGGAGGTATAATTCTTGGCAATACGTTTTCTATGTATTGGACTCGCGATTCATACGGCGAGTGCATCTTCGTTGTAGAATTTAACGGCGTAATTATTTATTCAAAAACAATAGCAGAAGGGCAATCATGCGAAGACAATAGCGATTCGGTGGGTGTCGTAATCAATTACAGCGGCTGCACGCTGACGTGGATAAAGTATCAACCACGACCGATGAAGCAGTTTATTGATCCCGTGACTTACGAGCAGAGTTCGTTCTGCGGCACAGCAGACTGCGTGTGCCCTGTATTGGTTGCAATTCTCGAAGTCGCTGATCCTTATTGTTGCAACGTCACTGGATCACTAACTGCTGGTGGCGATCCGTGCGATGCACCCAATTGGATAGGCACTTTGATTTGCAACGGAATCCCGTACCTTATCTCAATCCAGTTATCACGCGACAGTTACGGGGCATGTGTTCTTGGAGGCACTATAAATGGCGAGCAACTAACTGGAGGGGCATCGGGAAATTCTGCCAGTAGCGTAGGTGGTCTCGGTGGCGTTGAATTCCGCATGGCGGATGGCACGGTACTTCATGTGAGTTGTCAGATATGCCGAGACCTTACGGTTGAAGAAAAGTGTGTAACAGGGTGCTGTTGGCCGGTGGTATACAATTATTTGTACCCATGCGGATACAGAATTCCAGTCCCATTTGAAATCGTCTCTGCATGTGATTTGAATGGCCGCACTGGTGAATTTAATCCCGCTGGAGTATCAGACAGAGGGACGTGCGGATCATGCACGGCGGCACCTCCTGTGAGTATTGGACAGACAATGGGCTCAATTAAAATGCCATTGCCGGGCACGTCATACTGCAATGACACCCCGTGCTCCATACCTATTACGCTGGTGCTTGAGTGTACCGAGGAAGCCGTGTATGGGTTGCCAACATGTTGCGCTGGCTTCCGTTTGTGGGTAGGAACGACTGAGCGTTTTGTTGGCTGGACAGGTGCTGGGCCTTACGGCGGATCGACTTCGCTCTATTGGATTGAGGTGTTGCCAGCCTCCTGCACATGCGTCCCACTGACGTCGATTATTTTTAATGTCGTGCTTGAGCTAGACTGTCCGGAATTTCATATAGGGCCAGCGTGTGAAAATCTTCCAAAAGACTGTTGTATTCCAATTTGCAACCCTCTCGCGTTCACGGTAGCTATATGACGACGGCAGAACCTACATGCGAATGCTTGCAGCCTGGCTTCTGCGAGAGACGCGGCTGTACGATACCAGGGATACACTTCCGCAAGTGTCAAGCGGGTCAAGTGGTTGTGCTGGATCAGTTGTACGCCGATCAAAGACCACCAGAGAAGTTCACAGGGCCACAAGGGCCAGTGCTGCCGAAAAACATGCCGGAAGGCGTGCATGGCGACTCGAAAACATGCGGCATCTCAGAACCAGTCGGCACGGCGTTGAAAGTTCGCATCGAAAAGCTCATCACCGTGAAGACAGGTAAAGGTTGCGGCTGCCAGAATCTAGTCGTAGACATGGATCGATGGGGCATCGCCGGTTGCGAGCAACGACGCGAAGAAATTATTACGCATCTAGTCAACAATCGTGACGTATTAGTTGAAGCGTTACGAACACACGGCACGCTCGGACATGCGGCGGGATGGGTGGCCGGGATGCTGCCTGACATTATGTTGCGGGCTGGTGCTCGGTTGCTGTTGGATCAAGCTATTGCAGATGTGCAAGCGGCGAAGACTCAGCGGGTTCATACGAGACGCGCGGGTAGTAATGGCCCGTACACAGGGTGGAAATCGGAGGCTGATGGGCCAATGATTCCACATGGGCCATTTGTTTCAACAATCAGGCATCTGACCTACTTCGTTTATCCACGAACGGAAGATTCGTGGAAGTGGAATCTTCAGCAGCTTGCATCGCGATGGTGGTTATTTAATGGCACGCGGATACTCGGAATCGCACACGATAATGAGTCAGCATCTCCTGACGTAGTGACGGAATATGCGGCGTCACTTGGGATGGTGTTTGATCATGTGCTGACAGCACCGAATAACAAGAAACTGCGAGAGGTGGTGCTGTTCGCAGATATGATTCAGTTGCTCCACCCAGAATCAGCCGGTCCAGATGAAGTTGTGTTTTCAGGTCATGCCAAAGGTCAGAAGTACGACGATCCAGCTTACACAAGAGATTGGGCCGATGTGATGTATCGAGTGAATCTCGACCACTGGGACGCGGTGAAGTCGGCACTCAGTACGTCGCTCTTTACTGGAGCGTTTCGAGAGTATGGACTATTCCATCGCGGGTTTGATTGGATCTACAGCGGCACCTTTTACTGGTGGCGATTGGCTGCGATTGGTAAGCGACAGTGGAACGTCGATCAATTTTTTGGCGGCACAGAATCATGGCCGGGGAAGATCTGCGATCCGCGAGAGACGTCATGTCTCTTTATGAATGATTCAAAGCGGCTCTATGAAAAGAACTACTGGAAGACAGTCGTGTGGCCAGCGTGGTACAAGAGAGAAGCACTGCTGGCACAGTCACCAGAACCTGAACCATTCATCAGTGAGCCGGTGATCCATTTCGGGGCACATCTTTACCCCGTAAAAGGTAAATGGCACTGGCACGCAGAGAGATGGAACGAGATCGCGGCGAACGTCAATGGACTGTGTATCGTCGGAGTGGCGACGAGTGCAACCACAGACACGATTGACGATGTGCGAGCAAAGCTGTCAGACAGGTTTTTGCTTGTCCAGATGCCCAATAGTGCAGAAGGGGAATCGCCAACATTCCGAATGCTTCAAGAGAGGGTACCGCAGGGCATCGACGACGTTCTGCTGTACGCTCACGGAAAGGGTGTCACGTCGAAAAGCGACACCGCTGAAGCTATCCGCATCTGGTCAGAGATCATGTACGAGACAGTGATTCACAACACACCGCGTGTGATTCAGAAACTGGCAGAAGGGTATAAATCTTTCGGGTCGTTCAGGACGTTCAGGAACGGATGGAATTTCACGACAGATGTTGGACACGGGCACTATGCCGGGACGTTCTTCGCGGTTCGGGCGAAACATCTGAGTGGGAAGCCAGTGCGATCGGAATACCACGGCGTTGAGTCATGGTGTGGGGATCACATGCCTGCGAATGAATCGTGGTGCGAGTTCGATGTACCTGTTGAACTGGACTTCGGAATACACGCCTACCATCTGGACGCGATTTATGGCGACGTGGTGAACCAGCAATTGGAGTGGGAAGTTCGTCAAGTCGGTGGCCCGAGATGTGAGCAGCACAAACGGGAACTCGACTGGTTCCTTGAGAAGCTGTCGCCAGCATCGCATGTGCTCGTGATTGGATCGCGAAACGGTGGGCTGGAATACCAGCTACAAAAGTGCGGACACACGACGGTGTCTATCGACATCGCTCCGCAGTCGGACAACACGGTGGAAAACATGATCGTTGGGAACAGCATGGATCATGGCGTGCAGGCGGAAGCAATTCGACAAGGCCCATACGACGTTGCGTTTATTGATGGTGACCATTCCTACAATGGAGTGTCAGAGGATTGGAGTTTTGTGTATCATGTCCTTTACCCACGACTCATCGCGTTTCATGATATCGCTGTGGCGTTCAAGCATCACCGTGAAGGATGTCACGTCGATCAGTTATGGGCAGAGATCAAAGCCAGTGGAGTGAAGACGGACGAGAAGATCGTAGGCTGTGGGTGGGGTGGGATCGGAGTGGTGATGCTATGAGCACTGAGATCATTAAGAACGCGATCCCGTATCAACTCTGCCTCGCTGCTGAAGCTGCATGGCCTGATCAGTTCTGGCCGCACTGGCATCGGTACAGCGGCAAGACGGCGAACAAGTACGGCAGCATGGACCGGGCACGTATTCCGGCAGCTTGTCTCGCGGCTTTAGATGCGTTGGCGTTGGCTGTAATCCCGTATATTGGCGAGTCGTTTATCGATTACGATTTACACGCAGCGGGAATGCACATGCTCCCGCCGGGAGGGTTCTTGGCGAGGCATGTTGACGCGGAGAGTCACCCGATCAGACCCTGGCGTCGAACGCATTCCGTGGTGCTGTTTTTGAATTCTTCGTGGGGCGAATCATGGGGCGGGCAACTGCTGATTGCACCTGATATCGAGATCACTGTTGAGGCTGGCAGTGCCGTAATCTTCGACACGCCGAATCAATTACACGAGGTTGCGCAGGTCTACGGCGGGCATCGGAAAACGCTCGCACTGTTCGCATGGTGCATGGATCTGGAGTGTAGTGGCGGAACATCGGCAGTGTTCAGCGACTCGTAATCGAGAGCACTGACCGTCATAGATCATAGTTACGGCACGCAGGCGTTATGCACCTGCAAAAACGCAGTCCTGGGAGGGGTCTGGTCGATCGGCCAGACCCCACTGCGTTGCCTCTGGACTAACCTAACCCTACCGGATAAGCTGTACTGGAACCTAATCCCTTTGGAGAGATCTAATGACACCCCAAGTTAGCGGCAGAGCATTCGGACCACAGCTTCCTTACACGCGGCCAAGTGTACCACCGCAGCGTCTTCCCTCAATGCCATACCCTGCGAAGCCAAGAAACACGTTTGGTATCAATCCATCACAAGATTCCGGAGTGTGGGGCCAGGGAATAAACGACTACCTTGATGCTCAAGACGCCGCAATTCGTAATCCTGTTGGCCCCCCTACGCGCGAACCTCGGTTCTTCGAGAATATGCGACAAGCCCAGCGGTTGGCTAACTCTGCGGGGTACACATACCAGGGCTTAAATCCAATTGAAGGGGGTGAAAGAGACAGTGACTGGGACGCGGCGTCTCGTCGAAAGAAGGAGGAGAGTAATCGTCTCTTTCGAGAAGCTGGACAGCCTATTCCTTACCCAGAATTGGGGAACTCGGGTCAGCAGGATGGAGCGGTAATACGTGGTCCGTATCGTAAGGACGAACGACCCGCACAAGTAATACGTGGTCCGTATCGTAAGGACGGACAACCCGCACAAGTAGTTCAGTATGCTGCCGCTCAACAGGGACAAGGGGCTCAGCTTCAGAACCCACTCGGTCCGTATAAGGACATCGGGCCACCTCAGCCACAACAGCAAGACTTCTTTCGTATTGGAGCACCTAACTACCAAGGGGCGATGGAGTCTGTCTCGCCCACCCCCTATTGGCCTTCACAACCACAGAACCCCATGCCGGGGATGCCGCAACAGCAGCAAGCACCCCCCGCTGGCAGCTTCCCACCAATGCCAGCCAATCTGAGTCCGTACGCACAGAGGCAGTTTGAGAATGCACGCCAAGAAGCCGCGAGAAGAGATCGTGGGCAGTCCCGGC